>Ga0163144_10000027_pt1 | contig 321585 bp, 261 predicted proteins | sample OliLak19BULKMAT1_FD_123175 | JGI IMG/M metagenome (GOLD analysis project Ga0163144, IMG submission 123175) | Freshwater microbial mat bacterial communities from Lake Vanda, McMurdo Dry Valleys, Antarctica - Oligotrophic Lake LV.19.BULKMAT1 | ecosystem: Environmental > Aquatic > Freshwater >...
GCAGTAAGATGCGTAACCTGCACGATCTTGAGTCACAACTTTTTTGGTGCCGGGAGTGGTACTGGCTGCGGCTCTGGCAAGAGTGCGGCTCGCTCGAAGCTGCCACGTCCTTTGACCGTTTCCAGATTGCCCAGGAACTGTTGGCTGATTCAGCCGATCGAACCCGAGAGTGGGCGATGGCTGGCCGTGGCAAACTGGCCGACCACTTAGTTGAGATGCTCAATCATGCCAGCCCTTTCGTGCGGCAAGAAGCTGCCATTGAACTCGGCTCTTGCTGTCCAAAGGATCACGATTCCGTAAACGTTTTGATTGAGCGTACCAGTTCAAGCGAACACTCGATCCACGACCGTGCATGTGCGGCTTCTGCCTTGGGTGAAATTGGAGCCAAGGCGTACGAGGTCGTCCCAATGCTTTTGGCGGTAATGGAGGCAACGAAGGATCAAGCCGAAGCGAACGAACTCCGGTATTACGCAGCGTATGCAATTGAAAACCTGACTGGGGAGATCGACGTGCTCGTGACAGTTGCTCGCCTTTGCTTGGCTGATTGCCATTGGACATGCAAGATGCTCGGTCTGGCGTTGGCTGAGCGGATCATCAAAAGACAGCCCGATTTGCGTAGTAGCTTCGTGCCATTGATCCGTCCGCTATCGGACGACGTCATCGAGGAGATTCGGACGGCTGCACGGCAACTTCTGGATTGCTCTTAAGGATTCGTGTAACAAAGTTCTTAATCGAACAATTATTTTGAAAACGCCTGGAGGCTTGGTTCCCTTGGGGGCCGCACTGGAGCGACGAGACGGGCGGCGCTTTCGTTCACCCTCTTCAGATCGCTCGGAGCAGAACGTCGATCTGGCACGGAAACTCAAAAAGCACGTCTGTCTTGTTCTATCCCGCCGAAAGTCTGTGTGGATTAGCGATGAGGGCATCGTTCGCAAACGTACCGAGGCTACGCTGTTTGGCGGTCCCAACGAGCCTTGGATGGAATTGAAGGGGGAAAGGTTTCTGGCAAACCTTGGTCCCGAGCGTTGATGGTCGTGTCGCAGAATTTCTAACCCAACAACTATTTCTAAACACTTCGGCGGTTGGTTCCGTTTGGGGCCGCTGCGGAGCGATGAGGCGACCGTCTCTCGTTTGGACCATCTGCGTATCCCAGACTGTGCGTCTAGCACTTTGCTTACGCAATTTCCCATGAGAGGGTTCCATCATTGTGGGCGTGCCACTCGACGAAAGGCTTTGTCCTGGCCTTCAGTACCTTGCGTGCTTCACGCACTTGATCCGGGTCGAGAGTTTTGTGCATGACCGATGTGGGGAAGTTCTGCTTCTCAAGTTGACACAACAACTCCCACACTGGTTGCCCCGGTTGCTTTCGAAATCGAAACTGACGCTCGCCCAGATACAAGACGCCTGAGTTCGGATCGAACCGGGGTTTGTAAACCTTACGAGTCGTCAGTCCTGACGACGGATGATTCTTCTTATGCTCTCTGAGGACTTCGATCATTTCATGAGCGATCGAGTCAAACCCGTCCACAGCAACTCGCTGCGTGAGCCACTCGTCTTCCAATGCACCATACTTCACCCGAAGCAGTTCCCAAATCATCTCCCAGTCGAAGAATGACTGGCGGCCTACCTTATTTCGCAGAACGCCTTGAGCCAAGATCGTCTTATCCCACGCATCGAGCAGCGGAGCGAAATAGGAAAAGTGTTCGCCGGATAGCCCTCCATCGAATTCGATCTCACGGCCACCGTCAGGAAGCTGAACTGTGAAGCCGGTGGAACTCGCACCAACTATTCCGTGATCACGGATCAGGTCGGCATATTCTTTCCATGGATGCTCCGGTGTGATCTTCAGCTTGCTGAATAGGCGTGCCAGCAGCGTCTTCCCATCTGTGCCAGCCATGTGCTGCTTAACTCCCCTCTAAGTCCCCGTGACCAAGATGCAACGTTGCATTACCGTGCGAAGTATACCGCCGACGATGCAGTTCTATCCATCGTGGCGGGACGGCAGGTGGCGGACGAGGATGCATATGGTCCCGAATATCCAATCATCTTTACTTTCGCCGCCCCGAGCAGATGCACGACTGTCCGCTTGGATGCTCGAATTCGCCAGTCAGGTCGTGAACCTCGACGAAAAAGTAGACGCACTCCTGTCGAGCCTCACACGAATTGAAGAGCAATTGTTCGACTTACATAGTGCCATCGCACACAACTCGATTAGCCCAACGCCGATGCACCCATGCAAGGAGTGGTACACGCCGACTGAAGTAGCTGATTTGTTGGGAAAGCGGCCATACACAATCCGAGAACATTGCAGGTTGCAAAGGATCAACGCTCGCAAACGCCCAACAGGACGAGGCGAGGCATCCGAGTGGGAAATTTCTGCCGACGAGATCGAGCGATATAAAAACCACGGCCTACTTCCCATTCCGACCAAATACTGAATCGATTGCCGACCGTTGTTGCTCTGGGAACAAGTGTCGATATCGACGACGCATTTCATCAGTCTGGTGTCCCATCCATTCGTCTATCACTCGCTGGTCGAGACCTTTGGAGGCGCAATTTGAAGCGAAAGAGTGGCGAAATACATGAAAGCCACGGACCTTCGACCACTTGCTTCCCGCAAGAGTCTGATCGAAGTGGTCCGTGGCTTGACTTCCGCTCATGGGGACATCGAGGCTACCTTGTAGCCGTGCTAACGGCAACAGTGACCGTGGAAACGTCATCCTGCCCTGAGAACGTGTTTGGGTCCAATTCGCAATCACGGTCGTCAATAGATCGGTCATCGGCACTCGTCGAAACGTAACCGCCTTTTTCCTGCTCTTCTTTTTCTCCCTTAAGAGGACCGTTCGAGAACGGAAGTCAAAGTCAGTGATCTCGGAGCGTAGAATCTCGCTTCGACGTGCCCCAGTATGAGCCACCAGGACGAACATCGGGTAGATGAAGGGATGAAGGGCAGCAGACTGTACGTGGGCTAGCAATTCTTCGATCTCATTGGTCCGCAAGAAAAGGCAATCCCAAACTTCTTTTTCAGCCTCTCCGTCTAACCTCTGTCGTTCGACGATTTGGGCGATCTCGTCCCACGCCATGAACGGCGGCTTTTCATCGGTCTTGGGAAGGCTGATCCCATTTATCGGCGCACGACCGCTTAAATGGCCGTGAAGCACGCCCCAATTCCAAATGAACCGAAATGTCGTTAGCTCTTTTTTGATCGTATCGGGCCCGATAGTCTTGCCCCGCCACTCGTCAAGAGATCGTTTCTGCACATACTGCTGCATCTGCGTCAGCGAGAGGCTTTGAGTAACTGTCCTGGACCTCAGGTGACGCTTCAAGTGCTTGATGTGGCGGTCCTCGGCTTCCAGGGTGGACTCCTCCTTTGCCCCGGGCGGCAAGTTTGCTCGATAGGCTTCAAACAGTGCCCCAAGCGTGCGGACCTTCGGAGCCATGACTTTTGATTTTTGCTTGCCGTCCGACAGAATAAAGGTCGCTGGATCGGCGTCCGCTGGAAGGTCAAGACGCCCTCGCTCAATCAGCCGAATGGTTTCCTCTAACCGCACTACGGTCGCTCGTGCCTCCTTGCAGTCCCTTGTTTTGATTGACCGTTTGTAGCACACCCCATGGAGCCGAAATCGGACCTTGTATCTTCCCGAGGAATGATCACGCTCCAAGCTCGCCATCGAATACCGACTCCGTTGCGATAACGGCGACTAAACGCACCGTCGTGATCCGGTTGGCCCTTGTTAGTCAGACCAATGAAGGATGTCGAAATGCTACGGAAGAATGCCGGGAAGTGAATTGACGTATATCCCATACAAGCCCAGTGCGGTGCCCGATTTGTGCCCTTTTGGTTTCGGGCACGAAAAAAGGACTCACGACCGTTCGTCGTAAGTCCTTTTGGGACAAGTGGCCGGAGCGGGGATCGAACCCGCACGGAGGTTTCCCTCCACGGGATTTTAAGTCCCGTGCGTCTGCCAGTTTCGCCATCCGGCCGGTTGTGGCTGCTGAGAGTCAATCGTAGCGGGCTTTCTCGTTGACGCCAACGGGTCGGGAGTCTCGTCCACTGCCGAGTTGGTCGCGTCTCGGCGGAGCCGGTTGACGGCACGTTGCGGAACTTCGCAACGGTTGCTGATAACCTAGAGTCACAAGCCCGCGCGGAAGGGGGACAGTCCCATTTTCCTCCCAGGGCACCGAAAAATTGGGACAGACCCCGACTCTATCTCCAAGCTTCACCCTCACCCCGTTTGCCGGCGGCAAACGGTCCCTCTCTCGCGTTGCGGGCGAGTGACGGCAATACGCCGGTTTCTTGAATGGCTTGCCGGGGCCGACTATGCTGCCCATTGCCTTGGTCCGCTCGGCGGCTCCGCGTTGGCTTGCCGCGGACCGGGGTTCCTTTCACTTCGCTCGGGAGATAGCGGTCATGATCCCATTTGGCGGCTCGCGCGGCTGCTCACTCCGGCGGAAAGCGCTAACTTCAGTCGCGACGATCGCCTGTTTGGCATCGCTGCTGCTTGCCGGCGACGTTAGCCGTGCTGCCGATGCCGCGGCGCTGGCCGGTCAGGTGCAGATTCGCCGCACGGAGTATGGCGTGCCGCACATTGAGGCTCCCACGCTTGAGGCCGTGGCCTTTGGCTTTGGTTACTGCCAGGCCGAGGACCATCTGGAAAACATCCTCCGCGGTGTCCTGGGCGCGCGGGGTGAACTGGCCGCGACGTTTGGTCCCGGCGACAAAGGCAAGAACGTCACCGACGACTTTCGCGCGCGGCAGTTTCGCATCTATGCCCGGGCAGTCGAAAACTACCACCGGCTCGACGCCGACTATCGGGCGATGCTCGAAGGTTTTGCGGCCGGGCTGAACTACTACGTCGCGCGGCACCGCACGGCCGACGCCAAGGGCACGCCCGCGCCCGAGTGGGCGTTTGAGGTCACGCCTCACGACGTCGCGGCCTATGGCGTGGCCGGCGTGATGCGATTCGCCTTTGACCGCAACAACATCATTCGCGACTTCCTGAAAAAACAGAAATCGCCAGAGGCACAGCAGGCCGCGAGCCCGTACGACGCGCCGGAAGAACGCGAAGTCGGCTCGAACATGTGGGCCTTGGCCCCCAGCCGCAGCAAGTCGGGCCGGACCATGCTGCTTGGCAATCCACACCAGCCGTGGGCGCCGGTGTCGACCTACTACGAGGCGCACTTGACCGTGCCCGGCCGGCTGAACTTTTATGGATCGACTTTCATCGGCCGGCCAATTCTTACCTCCGGCTGGAACGAGCACCTGGGCTGGTCTCACACGGTCAACGGGCCCGACCTGGAGGAGATCTACGAGCTGTCGCTCGATCCGGCCCAGGCCGACCATTACCTGTTCGACGGCGGGTCGATACCGCTGGTGCGCGACGAGGTGACCCTGAAGGTCAAAGGCGGAGGGCCCGCGAGCGAAACACGCACGTTCTGGCATACGCCGCTGGGCCCGGTGATCCATCGCACGGAGAGCAAGGCGTTCGTGCTCCGCAGCGCCTGTTATGAGAACCATCGGGCGTATGAGGAGTGGTTGAAGCTGACCCAGACCAAGAACTTCGCCGAGTTCAAGAGCGTGCTGGAGCTGAACCTCATCCCGATGTTCAACGTTGCTTATGCGGACCGCGTGGGCAACATTTTCTTCCTTTGGAACGGCACGGTCCCTGCCCTGCCCCACGCGGCCCACAAGGCCGAGGCCGTGCCCGCGGCTCGGACCGCCGACGTCTGGACCCGGTTTCACACGACTGCTGACCTGCCGCAGCTTTTCAATCCGCCGGGCGGCTACGTGCAAAACTGCAACTCGCCGCCGTACTTCACGACTTTGCACGCACCGCTGGACCCGGCCCGGTATCCGGCATACTTTGGCGCCAACGACCTGAGCCTGCGCACGCAACTGAGTCTGCGGCTGGTGCACAACGATCGCAAGCTGTCGCTGGAGGAGGTCTGCGAGTTGAAGCACGACCCCACGATGCTGGTGGCCGAACGGGTGAAGGCCGACCTGATCGCGGCGCTGCGGGCCACGCAACCCAGTTCGGAGATCGTCGAGGCCATCGGCGTGCTCGAGCGGTGGGACAACACTACCGCGGTCGAAAGCCGCGGCGGCACGCTCTTCGGCAATTGGTGGGACCGCTACTACGCTAACGGCGAGGGAAAGCACGCGGCGCCCTGGAGCGCGGCGGAGCCGACTGCCACGCCGAGCGGCCTGGCCGACCCGGACCGGGCCGTGCAAATGTTCGCCACAGCCGTTGAGGAAGTGCGACGCGTTCACGGTCGGCTGGATGTACCCTGGGGCGAAGCCCATCGGATTCGCAAGGGAGCGGTCGACCTGCCGTTGTTCGGTGGACCGGGGACGTCGGGCTGCTTTCGCGTGCTCGATTTTCGCCGCGACGCCGACGGCAAGCTGGTGGCCAACACGGGCGACAGCTTCGTGTTCGCGGTCGAGTTCAGCCAGCCGCCCAAGGCCTATAGCGTGTTGGCCTACAGCCAGAGCGACGTGCCCGGCTCGCCCCACTTTGCCGACCAGGCGCCACTGTTTGCCGCTGGCAAGATGAAACGAGTCGCATTCACCGAGGAAGAGATCAAAGCTCACACGATCAAGAGCTACCGGCCCGGCGAGGAATGAGTCGCGCGACGACCTGCGACTTGGCCGACCCATCAGGCGTGCCGGGCCGCCCCCAGATAATGCGCCGCGCCAATCTGCGGCACGCCCGGCATCTGAAAGCGATCGAGCTCGGCGATCTTCAACCCCGCCGCGGAAACCAGGTCGTCGATCGGCCGATTCAGGTTGCAGCCGCAGCCGACAAACTTCTGCACCCCGTTCCAGCGATCCTGCCGGCGGGCGACGTGCGGGTCTTCGCTGCGGCCGTGCTCCAAGAACAGGAATTCGCCGCCAGGCCGCAGCACACGGCGCACTTCGGTCAAGGCCGACGCGACGTCGGGAATGGTGCACAGGGTCCAGGTCGACACGACCACGTCGAAACTCGCATCGGCAAACGGCAGTCGCGCGGCGTCCAGGAACGCCATCTCCACCGGAAAAGATGTGGCCGCGATTCGTTTCTGCACGCGGCGCGGCAACAACCGATCGACGTCCAACAGTGTCAGCCGTTCGACTTTGTCTGGGTAGCACGTCAGGTTCAGCCCGGTCCCAAATCCGATCTCCAGCACCTGGCCCCGCGCCGTCGCCAGCACGCGCCGCCGATACTCCATCGGATGGCGACCGCCCAGGACGTATTCCAGCACGCGGGGAAAGATGTGGTCGCGATAAATCGCCATGAGGGTACCTGCGTGGAATTTGCTAAAGTCGTCCGGCGTTAGCGAGCCGCGCCGTCGGCAGCCGGTTCCTTGCGCCAAAGCTGCCGCTTCAACTTGGGGAACAGTGCCAGCGCGTTGTCGCGGAGGATTTGTCGGCCGATGCGTGCGGCGTGTTCCTCTTTCAGCTCACCCCGTTCGACCTTTTCGGCCAAGGCCTCGGCCAGGCACTGTCGCGTAAACTCGGTGGCTGCATAGATTCCCTCGGCCTGCACCGTGTCGGCGCCCCACAGGATGCGGTCCGAAGGCATCGTCTCCAGCCATTCCTGATAAGCCCGCTTGGCCATCGTGTAGCTCAGCGTGGGCAACCACACCGAGTCGATCCAGACGTTGCGGTGCCGCATGCCGATCGCCGCGGTCTCGCCGATCCAGGGGAATCCCCCGTGAAACAGGATGAACTTGGTCTGCGGATTGGCCTGGATCACGTCCAACAGCATCATCGGGCTGGAGCCTTGCAGCCGACCGTGACCGGTGTGAATCTGAAACGGCAGCTCGTACTTGGCGCTCAGCCGCACCATCTGCCAGAACATGAAATCCTCGAAGTCGTGCTGCTCTTGCGCGGTGACCGCGTCTGGAGTTTGACCAAAGGCAGACTCGGCCCGCTCCTTCGGCACGTTCTCATAACGCAGCGTGCGCTGGTAGGCCTGCGTGGACTTCAGGCAGACCGCGTCGGCCGCCACGGCGTCGGCGAACATTCGCTCGACAACGGCCAGGTATTCGTCCAGGGTGTCGATCTTCAGCTTGATCCGTTCGGCATAGAGGTAGGGACTGTCTGAATCGGCCTGCCGGCTGGGGTGCGAACCGCGCATGATCTCGGTAACGTTCAACAGCGGCACCGAAAACTTGTAGGCCCGGCCAAATTGCGTTCGCGACCAGTAGGGGTCGACCAGCATCAGCTCGATATTCGCTCGCTTTGTGATCACATCGACCAACCATTTGTCGTTTTGGTAGTTGGCAAAGATCCGATCGTTGAGCTCGCGGGCCTGATCGGCTGTGATCGTGTCGAAATCGACGCCATAAAGGTCGCGAAAGGCGGGCAGCAGGTAACGATAGGAACTCGCCGCGCGGACGTTGTCAAAATCGTGCTGGGCCGCGGTCCACCAGGCGTCAAAGGGCTTGCCCTCGGGCCAGGGTGAGATGCGCGTGATGCCGCCCAGGTAGCTGCCCGCGAAGATGCTGTGCAGGGTCATGCCGCGGCCGCGGTCGGTGGCGTCCAGGTTCGGCAGCTCGCCAAAGGGGCGCAGGTGGTCGTGTGTGTCGATCGCCTGCGTGGCATCGAGCCCGGCCTTGATCCGAGCATAGAGGGGCGTCTGCTTGACGTCGTCGGCGAAGAGGGCGGCCGCGGACCAGAGCACGAGCGTAGCGGCGAACACACGAATCATGGCAGGGCTCCGGCGGGGCTGCGAGGGCAGATGGCCAGGTCGAACGCGGTCACGCCGCGACCATGGGACGCATCCGCTGCCGGACATCCTACGACGCCGGGCGGCGCCGCTCAAGAAAACTGCCGCCGAGCCTCAGTTATCGTCGTCGTCGTCGGTTTCGAGCTTGCTGGCGGGTTTCAGGCTGATGCTGCCATTGCTCGAGTTGGCCACGATCTCGCACTTGGGCTCGGTCTGGCCGCCGACGGTCACTTCCAGGTGGCCGCGACCGTGCTGGCTGCGCCGGCTGGTGTGCGGGAAATCACAGCGCACTCGGCTGCTGGAGGTCGATCCGGTGAAGCGGAACGACGCGTCGTCGGGCAGGTACATCTCGATCCGCCCGTTGGAGGTCTTGAACTTATGCTGACCGTCGGCGAGCGAACCGGCAAACTCAATCCGGCCGTTGGACGTGCGGGCGTTGACCGCGGCATCTTTGGCGTCGATTTTGATCGTGCCGTTGCTCGTGGCCAATTTGAGCTTCCCCCGGCCCTCGACGATTTCGAGCTTGCCGTTGGACGAGTGAGCTTCGATATCCCCGTCGATCGACTCGCAAACGACGGCGCCGTTGGACGTGCGCAAGTCGAGCACGGCGCCCCGCGGCACGGCGATGACGATGGCGGCCCCAAAGTTGCCCGGTCGTTTGTCTAGTTGCTTGGCCGTGATCTCGATGCTGTCGGCCTTTTGCACCATCGTGACCTGCACGTTGTCCAGGCTCGCCTCGGCGGTGGCCTGGTCAAACCCGCTGGCGCTCTTGGTGACGTCGACCACGACCTTGTCGTCGGTGCCACGGCTGACGTCGATCGTTCCGTTGAACGTAGCGATGATGATCTTCGGCGTGGGGCCCGTCTTAAAGTCTTCAGAGAGGGTTTTGGTCGCGCTGACCAAGGGCATGAATTCGAGCGCGTTGCACCCGGCGGAAGGCAAAACGGTCGTCAGCAGTAGTGCGCCCGTCGCCGAAAGGCTGCGAAAATATGACCGCATCATGATTCACTCCCGCGCAATTGCGCACATTGCTGTTGCAAGCCTTTGTGGACGAGCCCGGTCGGGGCCTGGGGTTTAGGTGCCAGAACCCCGCCCTCTGAACACGTATTCGACCCGCGGCAACGTTTCTTGGCAAATCTCCAATCGTTAGAGGCCGCCAGCCCGGCTGCCGGGGGCGGCACGGTCCAACCGCTCAAACCGCTTGCAGGCGGACGACTTATCGCCAATATTACCACGGCTCCGGCGTTTGCAGGCGCCGGGGGCAAATGGAAGGCGAATCATGGCCGCCGAAATGCGAGGTCACGCGAACGTGGAACGGCCGGTACGGGTCGGGCTGATTGGCTCGCAATTCATCTCGTCGATTCATGCCGAATCGCTGAAGCGCTGCGCGCAGGCCGAGCTGGTCGCCGTGGCCTCGCCGACGCCCGGAAATGCCGAGCGATTTGCCCAGCGTTTCGGGATTCCCCGCCATTTCACTGACTACCGCTCGCTGCTGGATCTGAACGCGTTGGACCTGGTGGTCATCGGCGCGCCCAACGACCTGCACTGCCAGATCACGCTGGCAGCGGCCGCGGCCGGTAAGCACGTGGTGGTCGAAAAGCCAATGTGCCTGAACCTGGCCGACGCAGATCGGATGATCGAAGCCTGCCGCGTTGCGAACGTCAAGCTGATGTATGCCGAGGAGTTGTGTTTCGCACCCAAGTACGTGCGGCTTAAGGAGCTGTTGACCTCCGGCGCGCTCGGGCGGCCGACTTTGCTCAAGCAGTCGGAAAAGCACGACGGCCCGCACGCGGCCCATTTCTGGGACGTTAACCGCTCGGGCGGCGGCGTCACGATGGACATGGGCTGCCACGCCATCGAATTCTTTCGCTGGATGCTCGACCGGCCCAAGGTGGAATCGGTCTACGCCCAGATGTCGACCTCGGTCCACGGCGACAAAACCACAGGAGAGGACAACGCGATTTTGATCCTGGAGTTTGCCGAAGGCGTCACGGCCCTGGCCGAGGAGAGCTGGACCAAGCCGGGCGGCATGGACGACCGGGCGGAGGTCTATGGCACCGAGGGACAAGCCTACGCCAACTTGCTCTCGGGCAATTCGATTCTGACCTACAGCGCGCGCGGATATGACTACGCGGTGGAGAAGGCGGGCACGACGCGTGGCTGGAGCTTCACGATCTACGAGGAGCTGTGGAACTACGGCTTCCCGCAGGAAATGGCTCACTTCGTCGATTGCGTGCAGCACGACCGCCAGCCGGCGGTGACCGGCGAAGACGGCCGAGCGGTGTTGGAAGTTCTCTTCGCCGCCTACGCATCAGCCGGCAGCGGACGAAAGGTCGCCCTGCCCTTCACCAGCGATGCCGCCAGGCCGTTCGATCTGTGGAAGAAGAAATAGTTATTGGTTGTTGGTTGTTCGTTGCGAAGCCGCAAGCGGATGAATTCTCTGGTCCCTAGCCCCTATTCCCTGGCCCCTATGTCCTCCAAAGCCATCGGCATCGATATTGGCGGCACCAAGATGGCCGTGGCAGCAGTTGACGGTGCGGGGCGGATTGCCGCGCGCACGACGTTGGCCACCGAGGCCGAACTGGGCTTCCCTCGGGCCCTCGATCGCCTGGTCGCCGCGGCCGACGCCGTCTTGGCCGAAGCCGGCTGGTCGCGCGAGCAACTCCGGGGCATGGGCGTCGGCTGCACGGGACCTGTCAGCGCCGAGCGGGGCATCATCAACAACCCATACACGCTGCCAACCTGGATCGATTGCGACATCGTCGGCGAACTGTCTCACCGATTTGGCCGGCCGGTATACCTGGAAAACGACGCCGACGCGGCCGCGTTGGGCGAGGTATTCGCCGGCGCGGCACAAGGGGTTCGCCGAGTGGTCATGTTAACCTTAGGCACCGGCGTGGGCGGCGGCGTCGTCCTTGATGGCTCGGTCTATCGCGGCGCTCAAGGCGAGCATCCTGAGCTGGGTCACATTCCCGTCGACCCTGCCGGACCTGCGTGCTATTGCGGCACGCGGGGCTGTCTGGAATCGTGGGCCTCGGGCACCGCAATCGCCGAGGCCGGCCGCGCAGCAGGCTTTGTCGACAGCCGCGAGGTCTTTACGCGCGCTCACTCGGGCCACGCGGCGGCCGTCGCGATCCTGGACCGGGTCCGCACGGCTTTGGCCACCGCGACCTGGACTTTGCTGCACACCTTTTTGCCGGACCTGATCGTGCTGGGCGGCGGCGTGATCGACGAGCACTACGACGTCCTGGCGCCGGCCGCGGCCGAACGGATTCCGCTGGCCACGATGGCGCCCGTCGGCGGCGTGCGCCTGGTCCGCGCAAAGCTTGGCAACGATGCCGGAATCGTGGGGGCGGCCGCGCTGGCGCTGCGTAGCGGGCGCGAATAGAGTTTAAGTCCGCTCAGCGGGCTACTTGCGAACCGATCATCCAGACGGGTTTGCAGCGGCCGCTACATCCGCATTGAGTCCAGCGCCCACAGCAGGAAATAGAACACTCCGCCGATCGCCGCGGCGCCCAGCACAGCGATGCCGACCACGACGCCGATGTGAAAGCCGGATTCGTTGCCGCTCTTCTGGCGAGCCGACGCGACCGGCAACTGGGGCAGCGATTGGCTCGACGGGGGTGGAGCGGCCAGCAGGTCGTCGACCAGGTCGTCGTGGCTCTCCAGCTCGGGCGGCTTGACCGGGGTGCGCATCGGACCCGAGCGTCCGCCCGGCCTCACGCCCGACTTGCCCGGCGAACCCACGCCGGACCCCGACGCCCCGCCTCCCAGTGTATCGCCTGAGCCCGAGACGATCGTCGACGAGTGACCTTGTTTCGCACCTGATTTGGAACCGATGCCGCTCTTGGCCCCCACGCCACTCTTAGACCCCACACCAGCATTGGATGCAGCGCCGCTTTTGGAAGCGGCCTTGGAATCTCCGCCCCGCGCGCGGGGTTCGTCGTCCAGCGGCGCCAAGTCCAGGTTCTCATTGAGCGAGGGGCCCGCCGGCGGCGTGTACTGCGGTTTCGGCTTCGGCGGCGCGTTCTCGTCGCCGCCGTCACCGATAAACAGGTTCATCGCCTCCACGATTTCATCGGCCGACTGGTAGCGGTCATCGGCCGACTTGGCCATCATCTTGGCGCAGATCGCCAGCAGCCCGTCGGGCACATCCGTGCGGGATTTGCGGATATCAGCCGGCTCTTCCCGCTGATGCGCCATCAGCCGCTGGGGAATCGTCCCCTGCGGAAACGGCGCGTCGCCCGAGAGCATGAAGTACAACGTGCACCCCAGGCTGTAGATGTCGGCCCGGGCGTCGACCCGGTGACTGTCCAAGGCCTGTTCAGGCGCGAGGTAGTCGACCGTGCCGATCATCTTCTGATCGTAGGTCATCGTGAGCGAGCCCTGCGACTCATCAGAGAAGCGCGCGAGGCCCATGTCCAGAATCTTGACCGTGCCGGTCTTGTCCACCAGCAGGTTGGCGGGCTTGATATCGCGATGAATCAACCCACTGCGGTGGGCGTAAGCCAGGCCTTCGGCCGCCTGGCGGATATAGTTGGAGGCGGTCTGATAATCGAGCGGGCCAGAGCGGCTGACGACGGCTTGCAGGTCGGCGCCCTCGACATACTCCATCACGAGGTAATGGATGTTGCCCTCGTTGTCGACATCGAAGGCCCGCACCATGTTGCGGTGATACAACTGGGCCGAGGCCCGGGCCTCTTGATGAAAGCGTTCCAGGTAGGAAGTGTGCGCTGCCAGATGATTGGGCAGCAGCTTGATGGCCACGCGATGTCGCATGACCATGTGCTCAGCCAGGTAAACGCTGCCCATGCCGCCCGTGCCGATATGGTTGAGCAGCTTGTACTTGCCGAGGTAAAAGCCCTTGTGCTTGCCCTGCAGCAGCTTTTCGCTTTGCCACTCGGTCAACAGTCCCGCCTTGGTGAAAGCGGAGGCAATGATGCCGCTGTCGCTCACCGAGCCGTCGATGCCGGACAGCGCCTGGTTGAGTCGCTCATCGTCGACCAACCCGCTGCGCTTCACCAGCTCCACGAACTGATCGCCGTTGATCTTGGCCATCGCACTCGGGGCAAGGAAAAAAGGGGAGACTTTTACCCGTCCATTATAGTATCAGCGACCGTCCATGCGGCACCCACCAGCCACGGACGAAACAGCGCTTTCCGGCAAAGCGCGCGGCCCAGCGGCCGGTTTCTCTCGACAAATGCGCGATCTGCACGGGGCGGAACCGCCCGGGTTACTTTCACGATTCGGCAATGTTTCCATCCCTGAAATAGTTGCCCAAGCGCGGCAATCGGATTGGCTTGCTGCTGGTTGCGTGTACTGCGCGCTTCCTGCCGCCAGTTCTCATCTAACGCCGAGGCTCTGCTGACGCTCTCGCCCCGCTCTCACTCGAATCGGCCAGGCCCCTGCTCCAGGACACTTTTCCTTGGTTTTTCACCTTCGGATCATACCTCTAGAGGGGCGGAATTCAAGTAGTTTTCGGCACTTTTGCGGGTCCGCTCAACGTTCGCCTCCCCAGCCAGGCAGCGAGCGCACACCCCCCATGGCTGGCACCGGACCCAATTGCTTCAGCCCACTCTTCCGCTTCGAGTAAGGATACTCGGGCTGGCCCCAGCGATCGTAGCGCTTCGGGCCCCAATTGCCCTGGCTGTCGGAAGAGGAGTAACTGCGTTGCGGCTGGGCGCCACCGGCGGGCCCGGATTGCCGAGCCGTCTCTTCGTGGTTGACCCATTGGTCACCGGTCCAAACCACCCAACGGTTGCTCGGCAGCCAGTACCACCAGCGGCCGTTGTGCCGGCGGTAGCGCCAGGTCTCACCGTTTGTCGCACCGGGCGCGGCCTGAGAGTCGCCGCCGCTTTTGGCGGCGGCTTCTTCCGGCGGATTTCCCGGCCGGGCGTCGTCCGAGGCAATCGCCGGGCGGCATAACAACACGACGACCAGCATCAGAATCGCTCGCATCGTGATCTCCTTGACCCGCATTCGTGACGGTTATTGCACGGCCTGACTAGCTTTAAGTAATTATTCATCATCCGTGGAGGTCGACAAGTAACCCCTTTGGCGGTAATCGGATAGTGATTCATTGGCCGCCGAGCCCTCAAAAACCGCGGACGGCGTGGGGCCGATAGGGCGCTTCGAGTTCGGCGAGCTCGGCCGGCGACAGTTTCACCGCCAGCGCGGCAATCGCCGATTTCAAATGCTCGATCTTGGTCGCGCCGATGATCGGCGCGGTCACGCCGGTCTGTGCCAATAGCCAGGCCAAGGCCACCTGCGCCGGCGGCAGTTCGCGGCGCTCGGCAACCCGACGCAGGGCCTCGACCACTTCCCAATCGGACGGATGATCGTAGAGCTTGCGAGCATAGTCGTCGCTCTCCGCCCGCAGGGTGCTTTGGCGGTCATCGGCAGCTTGACGCGTGCCGGCCAACAAACCTCGGGCCAACGGCGACCAGGGCATCACGCCGATCCGCTCATCGCGGCACAGCGGCATCATCTCCCGCTCTTCCTCGCGGTAGATGAGGTTGTAGTGGTTCTGCATCGTGGCAAAGCGGGCCCAGCCGTGACGTTCCGAGTGCGACAACGCCTGAGCAAACCGCCAGGCCGCCATCGAGCTTGCACCCAGGTACCGCACCTTGCCCTGCCGCACCAACTGGTCGAGGGCCGCGAGCATTTCATCCAGCGGCGTGTGGGGATCAAAACGGTGGATCTGGTAGAGGTCGATCGTCTCGATGCCCAGTCGCCGCAAGCTGGCCTCGCAACCCTGCTGGATGTGTTTGCGCGACAGGCCCGACATGTTCGGCCCCGGCCCCATCTCGTTAAAGACCTTAGTGGCAATCACGCATTCTTCGAGCCGGGCAAACTCACGCAGCAACTTGCCGGTGACCTCTTCGCTCACGCCCAACGAGTACATGTCGGCGGTGTCGAAGAAGTTGATGCCGCTCTCCACGGCCAGGCGGAAGAAAGGTCGCGCCGCCTTCTCATCCAAGACCCATGGTCGCCAGGCGGGGTCGCCATAGCTCATGCAACCCAAGCAGAGCCGCGAAACCTTGACGCCCGTGTTGCCGAGGTAGGTGGTTTGCATGGCAGCCAATATAGACAAGGCGAGTCGTGCGACTCTCTGCGGCGAGTTTCTCCGCAGCGCCTGCGGGAGTCGTCTGCTGCTGAATATACTCCCGGCCACATCTAGGTCAAAGCAACTGGATCGTGAGAAAGCGCGTGTGCCTCGCCAAGAAGGCGGTCCTGACGAGGCACACGCAGGCGCTGGGGTTCGGCGGACGATCCCCTAACCTGGGCATTACTCAAACACGTAGTTAAGAACCTCTTGTCCCTTGCGGGTGACCATCTGCGAGTACACCAGCATCTCGATATTCTCTTCGATGAAGTGCACCGAGGCGTCGCCAAACAGGATGTTCGCGCCACCGGGATGAAACGCATAGGTCTCGCCGGTGCCATTGGTGCCATAAGGAGGACCGAAGGTCAGCGGCACGATGCCCTTGTCGTCGGTGCCGCCCTTGAGGTAGTCCTCGCCGTTGGTGCAGTTGACGGCGCAAGGTCCGGGAAAGGTCGCGCCGTCGTAGCTGGCGCCGTCCAGGCCGAACTCACTGGCCGGGCGGCACCAGCCGCCGCCATTGACCCGATTGGTCGGCAGGTCGCCAATCTTGACGCCACCGGCGCGGTAGACGTAGGGGCGGCCGGCGCTCTCGGCCAGCAAGATCGTATTGCTCGTGCCGTCGGTCACGTGCCGCAGCGAGGCGTCGGTATTGCGCAGCAGCATGCCCGTGACGTCCTGCGGCGGGGTCTGGTTGAGCACCTGCGTATACACGCGGGCTTCGACCTGGGTGATCGGCACGTAATCGGTCGGCGCGGCGCACTGGCTGCTCTTCCAATCCGTAAAGCCCTGCGACCAGTACTGCAAGTCGCCGTCCAGGCGGCCGTCTTCAGGGACCGAGGGGCACTCAAAGACCGGCAGCCGGGTGCCGACCCACTTAAAGTTGGGAAACGCCTTGTTAACCGCGGTGGGCTTGTCCCAGTTGACCTTAAAGTCGTACTGGTCATAGACGTTCTGCTCTTCAAAATAGGGGAGCATCAAGGTCGCCCAGGCATAGCGGGGAGCATTGGTGACGCCGGCCACGCGGTTGCTCACCGGCAGCTTGCGGTGCGAATCGTGAAAGTTTAGCACGGCCAGGCCGAGATTCCGCAGGTTGTTGTTGCAGCTCGAACGACGGGCGGCTTCACGGGCAGCCTGAATGGCCGGCAGCAACAGCGCGACGAGCACGCCGATGATCGCGATCACGACCAACAGCTCCACCAGCGTGAAGCCGCTGCGGCGGGTAGTGGGTGAAGAGTTCATGGGATTTCCTTGTTCATCTGGATCTACAGTAAGGTTTTGTTAGGAGTAGGTCGGTATCAAATGCCACTTCTCAAACCGGCCCCGTTAACGAACGATCTTGATCGGCACCTGGTTCTCGCCCTCGACCACGCTGGCCACGAGCTTGCTGGTCCGCGGTTCGGAATATTGCGCGGGCACCTGGTTGGGACCGGCAATGTATTCGCCCCCCTTTTCCACCAGCGACCGCAGCTCGACCGTGATGACGTATTCGCCCAGCGGCGCGCCGTCGGCGGTCTTGAATGTCGTTACTAAAAAGTTGCCGTCTTTGTCAGCCTGGGCGCGCGGCGGCGGAAATGCGCCGGGCGCCTTGGGATGGAAGACGACCACGGCGCCAGCGGCCGGCTTGCCGGCCAGGATGACCTGGCCCTTCACCGGATGCACGGAGACGCGCACAGGCTCGGCCTTGCCGCAACCGGTGACCGACAACAACGCCAGGCCGAGGCAGGCCACTGCGGCCGGGGCAAACCTAATGGGATACGTATTACGAGGCATGCGAGACTCCTTGTGCAGGTCGTCGCACCGCCTCTGGTGAATCCAGTCGGCGATGGGTGTGGGGGTGTGAGTGGGGTGCCTCCCGTTGGCTACGGGTCGGCGGCGGGAGCGGCGGTCACTGGCAACAGGGATCGCCGCTGGGTCTACACAATCTGCGCTTCATCGAATTCACCAGGTCTGGAGACAATTTGCGGCTGCTCAACGCTCGCCGCGGCGAAATCTGCGTCGCTCGATACGCTCGACTTGCACAACGACTCCGTCCTGCACGACGACCGATACCTCGCCGTACTGCAGGCCGCTTAAAGCCTGGCGGACGTGCTCGAGCACCGGATCAAGGCTGCGGGGATCGCGGGCGGGCGCCTGCGGCGGCTCGATCAATGGTTTTTGCATGGCATCGCTCTCTTCTGGCGGCACGGCGGCTGTCCTTAGCTCAGATCACGTATTCCGGCACAAACACTCGCACTTTGCGAGGCGAAACGTACACTGTATCGCCAGCCTTCAGCGCTAACTCGTCGTAACGTTCAGGACTCACTTCGACGTTCAACGCCACGCCGAAGTCGCTGGATCTCAGCAACACCTTCGCGACCGAACCCGTTGGATTGATCCGCTCCACTTGCGCCTTCAGACTCGCGGAGCCGTTGGGCGAGTGTTCGATCTCCAACTCGTGCGGCCGTACATAGAGCGTCGCCGGGCGCGATTCCTCGTGCGGATACTCGGGGCAGTCGACCTCCATCGACCCCAAGTGCGCACGGCCGCCTTGCACGCGACCTTGAAACACGTTGACGTTGCCCAAGAAGTCCATCACGAACGGATTGGCAGGATGGTCAAAGACCTCAGCCGGCGAGCCGGACTGCTCGACCCGGCCGTGGTTCATTACCACCACCTGGTCGGCCACTTCAAACGCCTCTTCCTGATCGTGCGTGACGAACACGCTGGTCATGTGAATCTCTTCGTGCAGCCGCCGCAGCCAACTGCGCAGCTCCTGGCGCACCTTGGCGTCGAGCGCGCCAAACGGCTCGTCTAGCAGCAGCACCTTCGGCCGGATGGCTAGCGCCCGAGCCAGTGCCACCCGCTGCCGCTGTCCGCCTGAGAGCTGCGCAGGGTATCGCTTCTCAAGTCCTTCCAACCGCACCAGGTGCAACAACTCGCGCACCCGTTCAGTGACCAGCTTCTTGTGCTCCTTGCGAACCCGCAGGCCAAAGGCCACGTTTTCGAACACACTCATGTGCCGGAACAGGGCATAATGTTGAAACACGAATCCCACGTTGCGGTCGCGGGCATTCTGCCCGGTGATGTCCTCGTCGCGATACAGCACCGAGCCCGAGTCGGCCACTTCCAACCCCGCGATGATTCGCAGCAAGGTCGTCTTGCCCGACCCCGAGGGTCCGAGCAGCGCCAACAGCGCTCCGCCGGGCACCTCCAGGCTGACATTGTCCAGCGCCGTGAAGTCGCCGAACCGCTTGGTCACGTTTTTGACGCTGATGCTCATGTGGCCTCCGCCGGCGCGGCGTTGAGCCGGGCCGCTTCTTCCAGATCGGCGCGGGTCTTGTGCTCGAGCACGACCTTGATGACCAGCGTCACCAGGGCCAGCAGCGTCAGCAGCGACGCCACGGCAAACGACCCCGGGTTGTTGTATTCCTGAAACAGCTTCTCGACCCGCAGCGGCATCGTGTCGGTGCGGCCAGCGATATGGCCCGAGACGACATAGACCGCGCCAAATTCGCCCATCGCGCGGGCATTGCAGAGGATCACGCCATACAGCAGGCCCCACTTGATGTTCGGCAGGGTCACTCGCCAGAACATCTGCCAGCCGCTGGCGCCCAGACTGACGGCCGCCACCTCTTCTTCCGAGCCAATCGCTTCCATCACGGGGATCAACTCGCGAGCCACAAATGGCAGAGTCACGAAACTGGTCGCCAGGATCAGCCCCGGCGTGGAGAAAATGATCTTTACCCCATGGTCGCGCAGCCAGGGACCGAAATAGCCCTGCATGCCGAACAGCAATACCAGCATCAGGCCGGCCACGACCGGCGAGACCGAGAACGGCAGGTCCAATAGCGCGGTGAGCAGCGAGCGGCCGGGAAAGCGAAACCGTGAGATGGCCCAGGCCGCGGCCACGCCAAACACCAGGTTCGCCACAACTGCCACCGGCGCCACGATCAAGGTCAGCAGGATCGAGTGCAGCGTGTCCGGATCGCGAACGAGATTGTTCCAGTACGATTCCACGCCGTCGCCAAAGGCTTGCCAGAAGACGTTAACCACCGGCACCACGATTAAGAGGCCGATCGTGCCGGTCGCCAAAAAGGTCAGGCCCCAGCGGACCCAGATCGGGTCGCGGTGCGCCGCGCCGTGCGCGGCCTTGCGGGCGGTCTCGGCCCGGGCGGCCAGTGCCTTGGTGGTCGTCAGGTTGGAAGCCGGCTTATGCATAGAAGCGTCGGCTCCAGGCTTCCAGCAGATTGATGGCCAAAAGCAGGGCAAATGAGATGACCAACAAGACGACGGCGATCGCCGTGGCCTCGGCATAAGCAAACTGTTCGAGCCGGGCCACGATCAGCACCGGCGCGATCTCGGTCTTGAAAGGCATGTTGCCCGACACGAACACCACCGAACCGTATTCGCCCAAGCCGCGGGCCAGCGACAAGGCAAAGCCGGTAATCAGGGCGGGCACGAGCGTCGGAATGATCACGCGCCAGAAGGTCTGAAAGCGGCTGGCGCCCAGGAGGTATGCGGCCTCCTCCTTGTCGTCTTCCATGCTCTCGAGCACCGGCTGCAAGGTCCGCACAACAAACGGAATGCCCAAGAAGGTCAACACGAGCACCACGGCCAATCGCGAGTAGGCGGCCTTGATGCCCAACGGCACCAGAAACTGCCCGAGCCAGCCGTTCTCGACGTACAGGCCCGAGTACACCAGGCCGGCAACCGCGGTCGGCAGCGCAAAGGGCAGGTCAACCAGCGCGTCGAAGATCCGCTTGCCAGGAAATTCGTAACGCACCAGCACCCAGGCGATCACAAAACCCAGCACGATGCTGGCCAGCGACGAAATCAGAGAGACGCTCAGCGAAAAGCGATAGGCCGCCAGCGTCCGCGGTGTCCAGACGGCCGCCCAAAAGTCGGCCAGCGACAGCGAAAACGCCTTGCCGAAGCAAGCCGCCAGCGGCACCATCGTCAGCAGCCCCAGGTACAACATGGTGTACCCCAGGGTCAGCGAGAAGCCGGGCAAAACGTGGCGGTTCGAGGATTTCATGGCGGCGATTCAGGCGAAGGTCTGGTTAACGCGCTAGTTCTGTGAGGGAGCGTAAATCTGGTCGAAGGTCTTGCCTTCGGCGAAGAACTTCGCGTCGGCATCGTCCCAATCGTTGGCGATCTTGTTGATGTCGAACAGCTCCACCTCTTTGAACTGGTTCGAGTATTTGTGCAGCACCTCCGGCTTGCTGGGCCGGTAGTAGTTCTTGGCGATGATCTCTTGCGCCTCGGGCGTGTAGAGAAATTTCAAGTAGGCCTCCGCGGCGTCGCGAGTCTTCTTGCGGTCGACGTTGGCATCGACCACCGCCACCCGCGGCTCGGCGCGAATGCTCCGCGAGGGATAGACGATCTCCAGCTCGCCCTTGGCTTCTTGCACTTCCAGGTGCGCCTCGTTCTCCCAGGTCAGATGCACGTCGCCGATATTCTTCTGGGCGAAGGTCGTCGTCGCGCCGCGGGCGCCCGAGTCGAGCACCGGCACGTGCTGATAGAGCTGCTTGACAAACGCCGTGGCGTCTTCCTCGGAACCGCCGGGCACGGTCACGCTGCCCCACGCGGCCAAAAAGCTGAGCTTGCCGTTGCCTGAGGTCTTCGGCGAAGGAGTGATCACCTCGATCCCCTCCTTCACCAGATCCGGCCAATCCTTGATTCCCTTGGGGTTCCCTTTGCGGACCACGAAGATGATCGTCGACGAATAGGGCAACGCCCCGTTGGGCAATCGCGACGACCAGTCGGGCTTGATCAAGCCGGCCTTGGAGATCGCGTTGGTGTCCGTCCACATGGCCAGCGTGACCACATCGGCGTCGAGGCCGTCGATCACGCTGCGGGCCTGGCTGGCCGAGCCGCCGTGCGACTGCTTGATATCCAACTCCACGCCAGCGCTTTTCTTGTACTGCGCGATGAACTCCTTATTCAGCGCCTTCCACAGCTCGCGCGTGGGGTCGTAGGAGACATTGAGCAACTCTTTCGAGTTGGCGTCGCGGTCGGCTTCAGATTTACTCGTGCTGCAGCCGACCAGCGAGCCGGCGGCGATCGCCAGCCATGCGAAAGTTTGGAACCGCCTGTTCATCGTCATGATCCCTGGAAATGGAGTGGGCGTGGGGTGCGTGACCAAATACATCACTAACATGAGCATGGTAAGTATGATCGTCATTTTAGTGACCATTTGTCAAGGCGGCCTTAGAATATGCCTGACGACAGTTCGTAATTCCAAGTCATTAAATGACTTACGAAATGAGTACCCAGGTTGATTCGCGCCCGAAAAAGCACTTAGGAATGCCTTCCCGACTGTATTCGGCGAGCGATTGGGGGCAGGAGATTGCCGCCCAGAGGCTGCGCGGGGCTAGAAAACCCCGGCGGTAAACTTCGCGTCTAGCGCGCGACTGGTGGCTCGATCGGTTCGTCGAAGGATGCCGGCGCGGCGGCGGGAGTTTCGTCGGCCGGTGTGGCGGCGGAGAGGACGATTCGACGGCCCACGATTACCTTTGCCCGCGGCTGGGCCGAACGTGCCCTTTCACAAGAGATCTCGGCCACTCGTTCCCAAGGGAATGGCACCTGGGCCGTCGGAAAGCCCGGGTCCACGGCAAAGCAGAAGTACTCGGCGTCGCAATCGACGGGAGCCATCTGCTTTTCGAGCGGTTGGTACTCAATCGTCTCGCCAAAGTAATAGGCAAACAGATGATGCACGGGCCCGAAGCTGACGAAGCGTCCTTCGGCGTTGACCAACGCCCGCAGCTCGGCGATTTGTTGCGAGGGGTCATTGCTGGTGCGCTGCTGCACGTTCAGCACGATGCTTGAGTAGCTCAAGCCCAGGAATCCGGCCAAGGCGAGCACGCCGACCTCGACGTGCCAACGGTCGCGCTCCAGCCGAGACCAGAGCATGGCAGCCACGGTCGCGACCGCCGCGACGCCATACAACATGCCGAACGCGGGCGTCACCGCGTGACCAATCTCGCGCAAGGTGGCGCCGCCCGCAAAGCGAAACGCGCCTAGCGCCAGCGGCGCGAACAGCACGAGCGGCAAGCCGGTGACCAGGAAGTTGTCCCAACTGCGCGCCCACCAACCCTGCTGGACGGCCGTCGCGCTGCGCTCGACCACCAGTCCCACCAGCAGCGCCACGCAGGGATAAAGGGCCATGAAATAACGGGGGCGCGACTCGAACGGCAGCCAGCAGGTCGGCAATGCCACGGCGCAGGCCGTGAGCAGGAAGACCAGATACGGTCGCGCAGACCCGATCCGCTCGCGAAACCACCGCGTCGCTAGCGGGGGCAACAGAAACGACCAGGGCAGCATCGCGCCGAACAGTTCCAATGGGAACTCGACCCAATGCTTCAGGACTTGGGCAATTCCAGTCGACTGAAACCGGCTGCCCAGGTTCCCCCCCTCCATCCAGACTTCCAGCGCCGCAGGACCGTCCAGCGTTATCAAGAACGGCACGTACCAACTGCCGACGATCGCCAACAACAGGGCCAGGCCCAACGCGTGCCAACGCGAGAACAAGAACCGCCAATCGCGCGCCAGGCACAACAGCACGGTCGTGGTGCCGACAAAATACACCGGACCTTGCGGGCCCTTGGCTAAAGCAGCCAGGCCTGCGAGGGCATAACCGATCAGCCAAGCCAGTCGCGGGTCGCGGCGGCGCAGATAGGCATAGTGCCAGGCAAAAAACGCCGCCGACAGAGCCAGGGTCAAGAGCGCGTCGCTCTCGCCGACCCGGCCTAATTGCATGACTTGTCCCATCGTGGCATAGGCCACGCCGGAAGTAAGCGCGCCGAGCGGCGAAAGGAAATTTCGGCCGTACAGGTAGATCAAAACGACCGTGAGCAAGGTCGCCAGCGCGCTTGGCAGCCGCACTGCGGCCAGATTCACGCCGCCGGTCAGTTGCGAGGCCGCCACCATCAACCAACTGTTGAGCGGGGGACGGTCTGGAAATGGCTGGCCCTGCTGGCGCGGCACGACATAGTCGTCCGTGTCGATCATCTCCTGGGCGACGCGGGCCCAACGCGACTCTTCACCGCGGATTGTCAGGTCCGTGAGGCGGAGGAAGTAGACGCCGAGCACCAGCAAGATGAGTAGCACCAGCTCGACGTCGCGCCATGCGGCGCGCGGTGCGGTCGAGGCAGGTTCAGGGCACATGGCCGCCGCTAGCATCGTGGTTTTGCGCTCCCCCTGCAAGAAAAGGCGCGCGAGAATGGCGCGCGACCGCCCTTGTAGTTTTCAGCCGCGCGCGGCGTCAATCCCAAGCACCACTGCCAGCACAGCTAGCGTGGCCGCACCGCGGAGGCTTGAATGGCCGGCGCGAAACTCGTCTTTGTCGTTTGACGACGACCGCGATAATGGGCCCGCGACAACCGCGTTTTCTGCCACACCGACCGTCTCCGGCGACCCGCCCATGCGCACGCTGCACGATCCCGTCTCACTGGCCGCCGCCCTGCCCTCGCCTCCGGCCGCGGCGCGCGTTTCGATCGTGATCCCGGTCTATCGAGGGCAAGAGACGATCGGACCGTTGGTGCGCGAGCTGGTCGACACGCTGGCCGGCCGTTACACGCTGGAGATCGTGCTGGTCGTGGACGGCAGTCCCGATAATTCGGCCGCGGTCTGCCGAAGGCTGGCCGAGCAGCTACCCTGCGTGATGGCGCTCAACCTGTCGCGTAACTTTGGCGAGCACAACGCCGTGATGGCCGGGCTCAACCAGGCCGCAGGCGACTATGTCGTGATCATGGACGACGACTTTCAGAACCCACCCTGCGAAGTGCCCAAGCTCGTCGAGGAAATTCGCCGCGGGTACGACGTGGTCTACTCACAATATGCGGTCAAGCGCCACCATTTCCTGCGGAATCTGGGGAGCCGTTTCAACGACTGGGCCGCCAGCATTCTGCTGGACAAGCCGCGGGGACTTTATCTCTCCAGCTTTAAGGTCCTCAGCCGGTTCGTCGTCGACGAGCTGGTCAAGTACGACGGTCCTTATCCTTACATCGACGGCCTGGTGCTGCGGATGACACGCAACTATTCGCAGGTGCTGGTGCAGCACGAGGCCCGCCGCGAAGGCCGCTCAGGTTACACGTTGCGGAAACTGGTGGCGCTGTATCTAAACATGTTCACCAACTTCTCGATCCTGCCGCTGCGTTTGGCTTCCTATGCCGGACTGACTTCCAGCCTGGTTGGGCTGGTGCTGGGCGTGGCCGCCGTGGTCGATCGACTGGCCCATCCCGAGACCCCGGCCGGCTGGGCCTCGGTGATTGTCTCGCTGTTCATCATCGGCGGCATCCAGCTCTTTGCGCTGGGCATGATCGGCGAATACCTGGGCCGACTGTTCCTGAAGGATAACGGCCGCCCGCAGTTCGTCGTCCGCGAGCGGGTCAATTGCCAGCAAGTGCGGAGCCGCGCATGAGCCTGGCAGACGCCTTTCATGGCCGCAACGTGCTGGTCACCGGCGGGCTGGGCTTTCTGGGCAGCAACCTGGCGATTCGCCTGGTGCGCTACGGCGCCCGGGTCACGCTGCTCGACTCGCTGGTGCCTCAATTTGGCGGCAGCTTCTTCAACATTGCGCCGGTCCGCGATGCGGTGGTGTTGAACATCTCGGACATGCGCGACGCCAACTCGCTGGACATCCTGGTTCAAGGCCGGGACTATATCTTCAACCTCGCCGGACAAGTGAGCCACGGCGACAGCATGCGCGACCCGCAGCTCGACCTGGCGGTCAACTGCGTCTCGACGATGAACCTGGTCGAGGCCTGCCGCAAGCACAACCCCGACGCCCGGTTGCTCTACACCTCAACCCGGCAGGTCTACGGCCGGCCGCAAAGCCTGCCGGTCAACGAGGACCATCCGACCGTGCCGATCGACGTCAATGGCATCAACAAACTGGCCGCCGAGTATTATCACCTGCTGTATCACGGCACCTACGGCATCCGCTCCACCGTGCTGCGGTTGACCAACACCTTTGGGCCGCGGCAGCAGATTCGCAGCAACCGGCAGGGTTTCGCCACCGTGTTTTTGCGACAAGCGTTACGTGGCGAGACGGTCGGCCTGTATGGTGGCGGGCGTCAGGTGCGCGACTTTAACTATGTCGACGACGTGGTCGGCGCGATGCTGCTGGCCATCACCACGCCGGCCTGCCTGGGCAAAGTGTTCAACCTGGGGTCGGAGCACGCTTATTCGCTGGTTGAGTTCGTCGAGGTCCTCGGCAAATTCTGCAAGTTCAAAAGCGAGAGTGTGCCGTTTCCCGACGACAAGAAGATCATCGACATCGGCGACTACTTTGGCGACTTCAGCCGTTTCCGCGCCGCCACCGGCTGGACCCCGCAGGTCGACCTGGAAGAGGGCCTCGAGCGCACCGTCGCCTTCTACCGCGAGCACAAGGAAGTCTACTGGCAATGAATGCCACCGCCACGGCCATCCGCATGTTCGACTACGTCGAGCAGTATGATGCCCTGCAAGAGGAAGTGCTCGACGCCGTGCGCGACGTGCTCAGCTCCGGCACGCTGATCCTCGGTCCGCGAGTGCGGCAGTTCGAAGAGGACTTTGCCGCCTGGCTGGGTGGCGGACACGGCGTCGGCGTGGGCAATGGCACCGACGCGCTAGCGATCGCGCTTAAGGCGTTAGGAATTGGGCCGGGGGACGAGGTGCTGACGGTTGCCAACACGGCCATTCCCACGGTCAGCGCCATTCGCATGGCCGGCGCGTTGCCAGTGTTCGCTGACGTCGATCCGCACAACCTGCTGATGGACCTGAACGACGCCCAGCGCCGGATCACGCCGCGCACCCGGGCCATCGTGCCGGTGCATCTGTTCGGCAATGCGGTCGACATGCCGGCGGTGATGCGACTGGCCGCGCGACACGCTCTGATGGTCGTCGAGGATTGCGCCCAGTCCACGGGCACGACCTGCCACGGACGGGCCACGGGCACGTTTGGCGACGTCGGTTGTTTTTCGTTCTATCCCACCAAGAACCTGGGCGCCTATGGCGACGCCGGGCTCTGCTTTACGCGCAACGCCGAGTTGGCCGAGGCGATGCGGCGCATCCGGGCCTATGGCTGCGCGGGCAGCTACGATTGTCAGCGAGAGGGGGTCAACAGCCGGTTGGATGAACTGCAGGCGGCGATTCTCTCGGTCAAGCTGCGGCACCTGGACGATCACCTGGCGGCACGTCGAGGAGTCGCGCAGGTCTATTGCGAGTATCTCGATGCGGCAATCGTCCGGCCGCACGTCGCTGCCACCGTCGATTGCAGCAACCATCTTTTCGTCGTGCGGGCCGCCAACCGCGCCGCGCTCGTCGAACGTTTACGGCAAGACGAGATTGGCTTCGGCATTCACTATCCGGCGCCGATCCACCTCATGCGCGGCTACGAGTTCCTGAACTACCAGGCAGGTTCGCTGCCGATCACCGAGCAAGCGGCCGTCGAAGTCATCTCACTTCCCTGTTACCCGGAGCTTGCGCACGAATCGGTGCGGCGAGTCTGCCGGGCCGTTAATGATGTCGCGAATATCACGAGTTGAGCAGCGCCGACTGCTGCTGTTTTTGCTGGTCGGCACGCTGAACACGGCCGTCTGTTACGCGCTTTATGCGCTGTTGGTGGAGTACTGCGCTTGGCACTACTACCTGGCACTGGCGGCCGATTACGGCTTTGGCACGCTGCTGGGCTACGTGCTGCACCGGGGGTCGACGTTTGCCGACCGGCTGCACGTGCGGCGCGCGTTTGGCAAATACACGATCACGCTGATGGCAACGTTCCTGGCCAACTTTGCGATGCTTGACGGCCTGGTGCGCTGGGACCTGCTCGGCCCGCTGACAGCGCAGGCCGTCGCGATGGCGGCGGTGACGCTGGGCAGCTATTGGGCGCAACACCACTGGGTGTTCCGCTCGAGCGACGTGAGCGCCACCGAAGGCGAGGCAGCATTGCCCCTGCCTGCCAGCGAAGGCAGCGCTGGACACACGCGCCGCAAGGCCGCGTGACGTCCCCCTGGGCGAGGCCACGAGGGGGACGGTCACGCGACGAGAGATCAACTGCGCGGCCAGTTACTCGACGGCCAGTTACTCGACGGCCTGTTACTCGACGGCCTGTTACTCGACGGCCTTCTTAGCCTTGTCGGCGGCCTCTTCCAGCGCGTTCTTGGCGTCGCTGGCGGCGTCCTTGACGGCGCTCGTGGCGTCGTCGGCGGCTTTCTTCACCTCAGCCGCACCTTCCTTGGCAGCGTCGGTCGCCTTGTCCGCGGCGGCCTTCACATCGTCGGCCGATTTCTTCAACGCGTCTTCCTGCGCCTTCTTGGTCGAGTCGCTGCAACCCAGCGCCAAGGGACACAGAGCGACGCCCAACATCAATGCATAGAACTTCTTCATCGTGAAACCTTTCGTGCTTGCCGAGAGAATCCGTCCAACTCACGCGCCGATCGCCAAGATGCGGAGCGTGCACAAAAACCTAGGTCACTCGCCACGCACTGTCGAGCTGAGCCCACGGTGCATGGCCACCGCTCGAACCCAATCATCGCGCACCGATCAGTCCGCGCGACAGGCCGCGTCGCACGACAGGCCGCGTCGCACGACAGGCCGCGTCGCATCAGGGGCCGCCTCGCATGACGGGCCAAATCGAGGAGGGGCGCGACGACGAGTCGGCTTACTTCCGTTCCTTTAATTTTTCCTGGGCGGCCTTGACCTTGGCGTCGAGATCCTTCTGCATGGCTTCGTCAGGGACCGTCGTTGGCGCATTACTCTTGGCGCCGCACCCCAACGTGCTCCAACAGATTGCCACCGCGAACATGAGCAACATGATCTTCTTGGCCATCGCTCCACTCCAGATTCTATTGAGGGTCATTGCCACCGCAGCGCGGTGGTATCGTCGCCGATGCCGCGAAGGGAGCACTGGCTGGGGGATGTCCGTCGAAAAAGCGGACGACCGGCCCAACCTCCGCACTGCAATCAACTTCTAGGAAAATTTAGGCAATGTTAGCCGCTCTGTCGAGGGGCGCGATGGTATTGAGAGGCTCAGCCGCGCTCCCTGGCCGTTAGGCCAGGTGGCGCAGCCGCGTTACCCGGCCCGTCGGCACCCATTCGACCACGTAAATATTACCTTCGCCGTCGTAGCACGCATCGTGCGGATGGATAAACCGGCCACTTTGCCACTCGGCGGGCGTTCCTCGCATCGTCAGCTTGCCGCCGGCCAACACCCGATCGGTCCAGGCCTGGTCGTAGCCCAGGTGCGTGATGACGTTGTTGTCCTGGTCCATAATGGTCACCCGGGCATGCAAGTCGGGCACTAACAGCTCGCTGCCGCGAATGTCAAAATGAGCCGGAAAGCTCACTCCGCCGGTGATGCTCTTAAACTGGCCGTCGAGCGTGAAGTACTGCAGCCGGGCGTTGGCTCGGTCGGCGACGACCAGTTGCGGTTCGCGTCCGGGCCGGTTGTCCAACCAGATGCCATGCGGCGTGCGCATCTTGCCTTCTTCGGTGCCGGCGCCGCCCCAGGTGCGAATCCATTTCGCGTCTTTGTCGTACTGATGGATATAGTGCGACCCGTAGCCATCGGCGACGTAGAAGCCGCCGTCCGGACCGAAGGCGACGTTGGTGGGATTGAACTGTTCCAGCTTCTGGTACACGCCGGGTTGTTCCGGATAGTGCATCTTCCACAGTTGCTCGCCGGTGAGCGTGGCCTTGGCAACCAGGCGGTTCTTGACGTCGCAGAGGTACAAGAACTCCTGGCCATTTTCGCTGCGGATATCAATTCCGTGACCGCCGCCGTGATACTCCTTGCCAAACGAGCGGACAAACTTGCCCTGCGGGTCGAACACCACGATGGCATCCATCGGCTCCTTGGCGTCGGAGCGGTGCTTAACGTAGATCAGGCCCGCGCTGTCGACGGCTACGCCGTGCGTCTCACCCCAGACGATGTGGCTGGGCAATTCGCCCCAACCGTGCACGGCCTCATAGCGATGCGCGCCCTCGCCCAAAACCGGCAAGGCGGTGCCGGCCTTGTCTTCGGCGTGCAGGATCGTGGGTGCGACGGCCGATGACAGCGCCGCGACCGCGGTCGTTTTAAGGAACTCTCGCCGCGATGCGGCAGTTGCGTGCGATTGACGTGCGTTGGGCGCCATGGCCGATTTCCTCACTGGAGGATGCGTTGAGGGAGGGACTGTTCCACGCGGGGCCGGATGGCCCCCGCGGGTCCATCATCATAACCTACGGGCGCCGGCGACCTCAATTAGCCGTCGAAATCAGCCGCCGCCGACTTCCGCCGCCTGGGGAATCGAGTCGCTGGCGCCCCTGCGGGTCACGGCCAGCGCCGCGGCGCGGCAGGCCCTGGCAAGCGCCCGCCGAGGATCGTCTCCTGCCAGCCGTCCGGCGAGAAAGTAGCCCAAGAAGGTGTCTCCCGCCGCTGTCGTATCACAAACCGCGACCTGCGGAGCCGGCTCGGCAAGCGCCAATGAACCCTGACGATACACCACCCCGGCCGCCCCCAAGGTCACGAGGACCTCGGCCCGAGGCAGACGCTCAGCGAGAGCCGCGGCAATATCGTCGGGCGCGTCGCGACCCGATAGGGCGCGACCCTCAATCTGGTTTACGCACAGCAGATCAACCAGATCGAGCGAGTAGTTCGCCGCGCGGTCGTCGAGCGGCGCGGGATTGCAGGCCACGTGCAAACCCAGCCCCTTTGCGCGGCGGATGGCATAATCGACCGAACTGGTTTCGTTCTGCACCAGCAACCAGGCGCCGCGCGGCACGTCGGACAAGGCGGCGTCAACTTCTTCCGGCGTGATCTCGGCATTGGCGCCCGGCCACAGCAAGATCGAGTTTTCTCCGGCACGATCAACCTGGATGATCGCCTGGCCGGTGGGACCGTCGCCGACTTGTACGCGGCGAACGTCGACCCCGTCTGCCGCCAGCTTGTCGAGCAGCCAGCCGCCGTCAGGGCCAATCTTTCCGGCGTGATAAACTCGAGCCCCCGCCCGCGCGAGAGCGATCGACTGGTTCAACCCTTTGCCGCCGGCGAACACTTCCAGCGACTCCGCGGCGATGGTCTCACCGGGCGCCGCGATGTGCGCGACACGAAACACGCGATCGATGTTCAGCGACCCGAGATTCACGACCGTGGGGTGCGACATCGCATCATGCGTCCCGGTCCATGCGCGTTACTTTCCGCGCGGAAAGTACACATCCACGCCGTCGTGCATCGTGTACAGCCGATGCTGAGTACCGTCGAACACCAGGATGCCACTGGACTTGTTGTCTGCGACCAGCGGATTGCCCGGATACTTGACCCAATGCACCAGGTCGGTCGAGCGGGCCACGTTGGTGTTCCAGCTGCGATTCACGGCGCCAGGGCTGCCGTGGTAGTAGGCGTAATACGCTCCCTCGTATTTCACGATCTGATTCATCGCGATCATGTCTTTGTCATAGGGCTCCGGGCCCGGCAATAGCACGGGCTCGTCCTCGACGTTGGTCCAGACCTTCAGGTCCTTGCTCGTGGCCAGCCAAACGCCGACATCGCCCCGCTCGTAAAACAAATACCAGACGCCCTCTTCCAGCCAGGCGGTCGGGGTGCCATAGGGTCCGTCCGAGATCGGCTTGCCGTCCTTGCGGCGAATATCGAGCGAACCGTGTCGCTCCCAATGGATGCGGTCCTTTGAGGTCAGCAGTTGAGCCCGATCGCGCAGCCCTTCGGCAAACATCACGTAGGTGTCGCCATCTTTGATGACCGTTACGTCTTCGATCCAATGCACCCTGTCCAGCGGATTATTGGGATATCGGGTCCAGTGCAATCCGTCGGGCGAAGTCGCATAGCCCAGCATCCGTGTGGCGTCGCGCGTATTGTTGTCGGCGGTAAACCACATGTGATAGGTGTCTCCCTCCTTCAAGATCCACCCGCGCTCGCGCAGCTTCACGTCCCAGTGCCCGGGACCCTCGGCCTGAAACACCGGGTTGTGCGGGCCGGCCACAAAATCCACAAGCGCCCGCGGAAAATCGGCACTCTTGGCGGCGGCAACTTGCGCGATCGCCGGCGCGGCCGACAATCCGATAATCGTCGAGGCCACGAACGCCCACGGCAGACAACCTCGGAAGCGATCGCAAGAAGAGGGACAGTCAGGGAATGACATCGGTGGCAGGACCTCGCTAACACCTCGGGGGGATGGCAGGATCGCATTCTAATTGCCGGCACCGCGTCATGCGAATGGCATCTGCACGGTCTGCGAGGGCGCGGAGACAATAGACCCCGGGCCGCACCGGCTGTATGATCCGGCGTTCCGCGTTATTGCATGGACACTCGACCCTGATTCGCATCGGAAATGCCTTGGGCGGTTGACGAGTTTCGGCATTTTTCCCCAGGACGTAGCCCCCGTGATCCCCGCGATTCGTTGCACCAATCTGGTCAAGAGCTACGACGGCCGGCCGCCGGTCGAGGCCGTGCGCGGTCTGGATTTGGAAGTGCGGCAAGGCGAATGCTTCGGCCTGCTGGGGCCCAACGGGGCGGGCAAGACGACCACCATCGAGATCCTGGAAGGCTTGCTCGAAGCCACCAGCGGCCAGGTCGAGGTGCTGGGGTTGGCTTGGGGTCGAGCCGACAACGAGATTCGCCAGCGGATCGGCATCTCGCTGCAAGAGACCCGGCTGTCCGAGAAGCTCACGGTGCTAGAGACCCTGACCTTGTTTCGCAGCTTTTATCGCCAGGGTCCGCAACCGCGCGACGTGCTGGCCAAGGTCTCGCTGGAAGAGAAGGCCGACAGTTGGGTCGGCAAGCTCTCGGGCGGTCAGAAGCAGCGGCTGGCCGTGGCCTGCGCCTTGGTGGGCGATCCCGAGCTGCTATTCCTCGATGAGCCGACCACGGGGCTCGACCCGCAGTCGCGCCGTCAACTGTGGGACATCATCCGAGAGATTCGCGCGGCCGGGCGAACCGTGCTGTTGACCACCCACTATATGGACGAGGCCGAGCGGCTGTGCGACCGCGTGGCGATTGCCGACCTGGGGCGAATCATCGCCCTGGGCACCCCGCACGAACTGATCGCCAGCCTGGGCGGCGAGCACGTCATCGAGTTCACGCTCGACGGAGATACGCGGCACTTTGATCGGGCAGAGTTGGGCAAGCTGGCCGGCGTCAGCGACTTCAGCCACGACAATGGCCAGGTGAGCTTGAGCGTCAGCGAGCCCCACATCGCCCTGCCGGCGCTGCTGGAGTGCCTTGACCGCCACAGTGCGGCCTTGACCAGCTTGACCACGCGGCATGCCAGCCTGGAAGACGTCTTTGTCAAACTCGCCGGGCGGCACCTCGACGATGCCGCGGGAGCGACCGCATGAAGACTGACCCGCGAACCGACCAAACAACGACCTACTGGCCGCTGGCCCAGATCGTGCTCGCCCGGGTGCGCGAGTTTTATCGCGAGCCCGAGGCGCTGTTCTGGGTTTATGGCTTTCCGATCCTGATGGTCGTGGGCCTGGGCATCGCCTTTCGCAACCAGCCGATCGAGCAAATCACGGTCGACGTCGAGGCCGGTCCGCGGGCCGAGGCGGTCGCCAAGACGCTCACCGAGCAGCCGCGATTCATCGCCGCGGTCCACAGTGTCGACGACGCTCAGCGGAGGTTGCGCACCGGCAAGACCGAGCTGGTAATCATCGCGGCCGAGAGCGATCCGCCGAGCTACACCTACCGCTTTGATCCCACCCGGCCGCCGAGCCTGCTGGCCCGCGACGCCGTGGACGAGGCCTTGCAGCGGGCCGCCGGACGACAGGACGTCGCACAGGTGAAGGTCGAAGAAATGACCGAGCCGGGTGGGCGGTATATCGACTTTCTGGTCCCGGGCCTACTGGGCATGAGCCTGATGGGTGGCGGCTTGTGGGGCGTCGGATTTGTCACGGTCGACATGCGGATGCGCAAATTGCTGAAGCGGTTTTTGGCCACGCCGATGCGCAAGAGCGATTTCCTGGCCGGCATCATGCTCAGCCGGCTGTTGTTCATGGTGCCCGAGGTGATCGTGCTGTTGGTCTTTGCCCGGCTGGCTTTCGACGTGCGGATCTACGGCAGCCTGGCGGCCGTGCTGTTGTTGATCGTGCTGGGGGCGGTCACGTTCTCGGGACTGGGGTTGTTGGTGGCCAGCCGCGCCAAGACGCTCGAGGCGGTCTCGGGGCTGATGAACCTGGTCATGTTGCCGATGTGGATGCTCTCAGGCATCTTCTTTTCGTCCGACCGCTTCCCGGCGGTCGCCCAGCCGTTGATTCAGGCCCTGCCGCTGACGGCGCTAATCAACGCCCTGCGCGGCGTTATGCAGGAAGGCGCACCGCTGGCAACGCAAGCAGTGCCCATCGGCATCCTGGTGGCCTATGCCGTGGTGACGTTTGCCCTGGCCTTGCGCTGGTTTCGCTGGATCTAGCAGCCCCAGCGATTGATGCGGGACAACCAAAAGCAGGGTAACTGCTCTAGAGCGTTTTGCCGCGCGAATTTACACTTTCGCCTCGCTTGAAACACACACTTTCCGGCTCCCTCTTCACCGAATCGAGCCTTGACTGCTAGCAAGGAGTCAGCCATGCGCGTGATCGGTGTAACGCCGGCCGGGCGTCGACGCTACCTGGCCAGCCTGGTGCCGCATCTGCTCCGCCAGCGACACGTGCTGGACGAGCATCATTGGTGGTTGAACAACTACGACCCCGCCGATGCCGAATACGTCGAACAGATCACGGCCGAGCATCCCGACTTCTTCAAGATCTGCCGCAAAGAGATCCGCCGCGACCTGAATCTGGGCGAGAATATCTGGAAGTACTTCCAGGATTATTCCGAGCCGGACACGCTCTATGTGCGGTTTGATGACGACATCCTGTACATGGCGCCAGATGCCGTCGAGGCCTTGGTCCGATTTCGCCTGGAGCATCGCGAGCCGCTGTTGGTGCTGGGCAACATCGTGAATAACGCCGTCTGCACCCATTTTCACCAGCGCGCGGGCGTTGTGCCCGAAGAGTGGGGTGAGGTGGAGAACTTCTGCCTGGATGGCAATGGCTGGGCGTGCGGCGAGTTTGCCCGCAAGATTCACGAGCTGTTTCTGTTCGACCTGCGGCGCGGCGACGTGGAGCACTGGAAGCAAGTCGAGCTACCGATCAACGGCACCCGGCGGATGTCGATCAACGTGATTTCGTGGTTCGGCGACGACTTGCGCCAAGTGCCCGAGATCGACGGCGTGGCCGACGAAGAGCCGTTCTTGACCTCCGTTTTGCCACGTCGTCTGGGTCGCCCAAACGCGGCCTGCCCAGACGCGCTATTTGCCCACTACGCGTTCTTCACGCAGCGGCCCTATCTCGAATGGACCTGGCCGGGGCTGGTGCAACACTACCAGAACTTCGCAACCGGCGGAGAACTCAGCAGCTCGCACGCCGAGGTGGTGTTGAAGATCGCCCGGCACACCGCCTGGCAATATGGCCGGCCCGTGCGAAAGCTGAAGGCCAGCCTGAGCAAACACTGGATCCGTCGCAAGGCGGCCTAAGAGAGGTTGCGCCGCGGCGATCCACAATTCAGCTCGCGCTTAGGACGCCGCTTGCCAGAGCTGCCACCAGCGCGGACCCACCCAGGTCGTGGCTCCGTCGAGCGTGACCGCTCGCACCCGCAGACGTCCCTTCTTGATCTGCCGCCGCCGGCGTGGACTGACCCCATACTGGGCCGCCATCTGCACCAGGTCTTCCAGCGGGTTCACGCCTTGCTCTCGCATCCGGTCATAGCCCTTGCCAGACTGCAATGGTCGCGTGTGGTGCACGCCGACCGCGTCGATGATCGCCAGCTCTTCGGCCGGGATCAGCCGCGTCCAGGCCCAATCGACGCCCCAGGCCGACTTGTTCGCCACCAGCGTCGAGCGCACGCGGGCCAGGGCCGTGCGAGAAAAAACAGGGCACATCACCTCCACGAACTGTGAGTAACGCAGCAGTAGGCCCGGCTGTTGCCGCACGGTCACATGCGAGACTTCGCCTTCGGCGACGGCAGGTTGTGAGATCGCCAGGCGAAACTCCCGCGCAATCGCAAACATCCGATTCACATCGGCCGTATTGCTGGCCAGGTCATCGTCAGGGCACCAGATGTAGTCGTACTCGGCCAGCCGCGGACCCAGTTGGGTCATCAAGGCATCGAGCAGATGGAATTTGAAACCCCGTTGCCGCAGGTAATACTCCGCTTCGTCCCGGTAGCGATCTCCCTGCGAACCAAAATAGATCAGCCCCAAATCAAATTGCCGTTCATCGGGTGCCGACAGCCAGGTGGGATGCAACGATTCGTCGCCCACCGGAGAGAGCACCAGGTTTCGATGACCCGCCATACTGTCGATCCTCTCTTCGAATAGGTCGCGTGCTACGAAGCACGCCGCAAGCCGGGCGATTTCGCCGGTGCATCCGCGACAGCCGAATGGTTCGCACCCGCTCTGCGACGCACGGCCGGCGCGCCACCACATTCGCGCCGGGCCATTGCCAGGGCCTGGGCCACTACCTGGTGCATGTCAAAGTATTGGTAGGTTGCCAGCCGCCCGCCCAGCAGGATGCCGCTGGCCGAGGCGTCGGCCTGATAACGTTCGAACAAGGCGGCATTGGCCGCGTCGCGAATCGGGTAGTACGGCGTCTTGCTGCGGTCGTAGTCGTCGGGATACTCACGCGTGATCACGGTCTGCGGGCAAGTTTTCAGCTCGAAGTGCTTGTGCTCCGCGATCCGCGTATAGGGGACCTCCGCCGCCGTGTAGTTGACGATCGACGTCCCTTGAAAGTCGCCTTCCAGCCGCTCGGTTTCGAAACGCAACGAGCGATACTCCAGGTCGCCATGGCGAAAGCCGAACAGCTCGTCGATCTTGCCGGTATATACGGTCTTCTCAGCCAGCCCTTCCAGCGCGCCGCGGTCGGCCAGGTAGTCCACGCTCAGCCGCACGTCGATCGCGGGATGGTCGAGCATGTTGCCAAACATCCGCGTGTAACCGCCGATGGGAATGCCTTCAAAACGGTCGTCGAAGTATCGGTCGTTGACCGTGGTGCGGATCGGCAGACGGCGAATGATCGCGGCCGGCAGCTCGGCCGGGTCGCGTCCCCACTGTTTGGTCGTGTAGCCGCGCACGAAGATCTCGTAGACCTCTTGGCCGACCTGCGAGACGATCCAATCTCGCAAGTTTCGCGGATTGTCGTGCGGCACCCGGACCTCGGCCAGTCGGGCCTCGGCCTCTTCCCGGGTCGTCACGCCCCACAACTGCGTGAGCGTGGTCAGATTGAGCGGAAAGGAAAATCGCCGGCCGCGAAAGTCGACCGCCCCGCGATGCCGGTATTCGTTGAACCGCGTGAAGCGATTTACAAACGCCCAGACCTGCAGATTGTCGGTGTGAAAGATATGCGGTCCGTAGCGGTGGACCTCAATGCCGTCCACGCTTTCACTGTAACAATTGCCGGCGATGTGCGGTCGCTTGTCGATGACCAGAACGCGCCGCCCGGCGTCGGCCGCGGCGCGCGCAAAGACCGCGCCGAACATGCCGCAACCCACCGTCAAATAGTCATATGCAGGCATCCGTGCCTCGCTTTTTCGCGCTCGCTAGCCGGCCGGCTCGCCCCAAGGTGCCAGCCGCAACTCAAGCGGGACCCTATCTTGTCCCCCGATCCAAAAATGACCAAGACCAACCGCGGATGAACTGTGCCAATGGCGCGAATGCAGGCGAAGCTGGAGGCTTGGCGAATATCGGTGGCTGGGGTCACGCTGTCTGGGGTCACGCCGTCTGGGGTCACTGATCCTGACGGCGTCCAACCTTGAACAGCCACATTAGGTACCCGAGCGCCGGCACCAGCAGGACCGCTCCGCAGGCGGCCGTTGCGATCAGGAACCACAACACGCGATCGGGCGCCTTGGCCTCTTCGATCGTGATCGAAGGGGGCACCAGCCACGGGTATTGCGCCAACGCCCAACCCCAGATCACGGCCGTCACTGCAGCGCACGCAGCGAACACCGCCCCCCGATACCAGCGGCTGACCAACGCGACGATCGTCGCCACTCCGGCCACGACCGAGCCGGCGACCAGGGCTCCGCTGCGCCGCTGAAAGCCATCCCAGAGCAAGGGTGCATCGGTCGACACGTACAATAAACCCACTCCGGTCAGGATTCCCATCCAGATTCCGGTGGCCAAGGCGCGGCTGCGCCAGAGGTCGGTCAACTGCGGGTCGCCTTGCTGATTGGCTTCGCGCACCAGGAACACGGCCGTCAGAAATGCGCACATCCCCACGGTGAAAAAGCCCATGAACAGCGCCAGCGGCGAAACCCAGCCAGTGGCGTAGTTGCCGTCGAACTGCCCCGCGTCGGTGACCACCAACCGTCCCGAGGCCAACGCGCCGACGGCCATGCCCAAGAAGAACGGCGCCGCGGTCGAACCGATGGCGAACACAATTTCCCAACCAAGCTGCTCGCGCTCGGCGCCCACCGAGTACGAGCGGAAGGCGAACCCCACGCCGCGAAATACGATGCCCGCCACGGCCAGCACCAGCGGCAACCACAGCGCCTGGCAGATGGCGGCAAAGGCCGGCGGAAACGCGCCAAACAGCATCACGACCACAAAGATCAGCCAGACGTGGTTGGCCTCCCACACCGGGCCGATCGCACCATAGAGCAACGCTCGCTCTTTCTTGGTCGCACCCAGCGCCGTGTTGACCTGCCAGATGCCGGCGCCAAAGTCCGCGCCCGCGAACAGCGTGTAAACGGTCAAACCGATCACAATCAACAAGAGTGCCAGGACGTCAGGCGTCACGCGGCACCTCCTCGCCGGGCGCACTGGCCAGGTGCCTGAGCACAACCACGGTGCCCACGCCCATCACGGCATAGACGGCCAACGTTCCAACTAACAGCGTGCCGACATAAGGCGCGGCGGTCACCGCGTCGGCGGTCCGCTCCATTTGATGCACGATCCAGGGCTGCCGGCCCACCTCGGTCACCACCCAACCGGCCTCCAATGCCAGCAATGCCAACGGTCCCGCGCAGACCACCAGCAATAAATAGACACGGCCCTGGGGCAATCGCCGCCGAAACGCGCCGACCGCCAGCGTCCAGAGCGAGACGATCATCAGAAAACCTGCCGCGCCGACCATGACCTGAAACGCGATGTGCACGACCGCCACCGGCGGCGTCTCGTCTTGCGGAAAATCGTCCAGCCCACGGACGACCGCGTCGCGATCCTTATAGGCCAGCCACGACAACATGCCGGGCAGCTCGATGGCATAGTTGGTCGTGCGGGTCGCCTCGTCGGGCCAACCGCCGATGCGCAGCGGCGCGCCGGCCTCGGTCTTAAATTGTCCCTCCATGGCCGCCAGCTTCACCGGCTGAGTCTCGGCCACGACCTTGGCCGACCAATCGCCGACCACGAACTGCACGGGCGTCATCAACGTGCCCAGCAACAGTCCCAGCGTCATCGCGCGGCGGTAATAGACCGTTTCGCCGTGCCGCAGAATCGCCCAGGCGTAGCACGACGCGATCAGGAAGCCAGAGACCATGTACGCGGCCACGATCATGTGAGCTGTCTGCGCGCCGGTGCAGGGGTTGAGCATGGCCGCAATGGGGTCGACGTCCACCACGCGGCCCTCTTCCCAGCGGAATCCGCGCGGACAGTTCATCCAGGCATTTACGGTCACGACAAACCAGGCCGAGGCCACGCCGCTGATGGCGATCGGCACGCCGCACCACCAATGGGCCCAACGCGGCAAGCGGTCCCAACCGTAGAGATAGATGCCGACAAAAATCGCTTCCAGAAAAAACGCAAAGCCTTCCATGGCAAATGGAAAGCCGATCATCGCGCCATAGCGGCTCATGAAGGTGGGCCAGAGCAGACCCAGCTCGAACGACAACACGGTGCCCGAGACCGCCCCGACAGCGAACAGCACCGCAAAGACCTTGCTCCAACGGTGCGCCAGAGATCGCCACTCGCGGTCGCCCGTGGCCAGATATCGTCCCTCAGCAGCCAACAACAGCACCGGCAAGCCGACGCCAAACGTGGCCAGGATGATGTGCGAACCCAACGTCAGCGCCATCTGCCAGCGTGCCGCCAGCAGGTTTGCCTCGGTCGCGGTCGTCGCCACTAACAGCCAATCGGTCATCAAATCACTCTCGTCGGGTGGCCCAGACGCCGCAGGCGCCCGAGTACCGCAGATGCCAGAGGCGCACAGACGCTGGTGCGAGCATTCTAGGCAACGAGCACCCACTTGCCGAGGTCGATTGACCCAGAGACCCGCGCTTTGCGTGCAACCGCGCCACCGACTAAGTTGGACATCCAACCTACTTGTCGAGCAGAGGACTTAACGTGCTTCGCAATTTTATCATTATGCTGGCCGCCACCGGAGCGCTTTTCTGCTGGGCCAATTTTGCCGCGGCCGGCAAGACCGACGGGCGCTTGGACATTTATTGGATCGACGTCGAAGGGGGCGCGGCCACCTTGGTGGTCACGCCGGCCGGCGAGAGCCTGCTGATCGACACCGGCAATCCCGGACATCGCGACCCCGACCGCATCGTGCAGGTCGCGGCCCGCGAGGCCGGCGTGCGACAACTGGATCACGTGATCATCACGCACTACCACACCGACCATTTCGGCGGTGCCGCGACTTTGGCCACGCTGATGCCGATCAAGCACCTGCACGACAATGGCGAGTTCGAGGGTCAGATCGAGCGGCCCGACAAGGCCTATCTGGAGTGCAAGGTCGAGAAGCGCAGCGTGATCTCGCCCGGCGACCTGGTCGACGTTAAGCAATCGCCCGAGGGGGCGACGCGGCTGGAGGTCAGATGCCTGGGCACGCGGCAAAAGTTTATCGCAGCGCCCACCGATGCTGCTCCGACCGAAGGCTGCGCCGAAGCCCGGCCGAAACCGATCGACACCACCGACAACACCAACAGCGTGGTGACGTTGGTCACGTTCGGCCGGTTTCGCTTCTTCGACGCCGGCGACCTGACCTGGAACCTGGAGAAGGAGCTGGCCTGCCCGACCAATCGCGTCGGCCAGGTCGACGTCTACCAGGCCAGCCATCACGGCATGGACGCCAGCAACAACCCGGTGCTGGTCCGAGCCCTGCGGCCCCGGGTGGCAGTGATCAACAACGGCACGACCAAAGGTTGCGATCCCAACACGTTCGCCACGCTCAAGGAGCTTTCGAGCGTGCAGGCGATCTACCAGGTGCACCGCAACCTCCGACCCGACGGCACCCCCAACGCGCCGGACGAGTACATCGCCAACGCCACGAAGGACTGCAAAGCCGCCTTCCTCAAGCTCTCGGTCGATCCCCACGGAGCGACCTACACGGTGAGCGTGCCGTCGACGGGGCATGTGAGGACGTTTGAGGTGAAGGACGAATAGGCGACGGGTCTGAGGAAGGCTTTGGGCTTCAGGCCTCGGGCTTCAGGTGAGAACAAAGAAGCACGGGAGGCAACCGGGTTGCTCGGTGAAGCCCGCATTTCTTCGTCCCGCAGCCTGTAGTCTTTAGACTGTGGTCCAGCGCCCCGTTTGCGAGTCCGTCTGGCTCCGTTTATAACGGAGTCGGTCGCCCACCTTGCCGTCCTGCTCTCCCCCCTGCCCTGGCTGCCAGCTCTATGAGACGGTCTTTCCAGACACGGTCGCGAATCCGTTGCGTTGCCCTGCCGGGTCTCTTGATCCTGACGCTCGCGTTTGCCGCGGAATGGCGCGCCCTTGGCTCTGACGCGGTCGACTTCAATCGCGACATCCGGCCGATCCTCGCTGCCAATTGCTATGCCTGCCACGGCCCGGACGAAGGTGAGCGCAAGGCCGACCTGCGGCTCGACACCAAGGCCGGCGCGCTGGCAGACCTGGGCGGCCACGCGGCAATCTCACCCGGCAAGCCAGACGACAGCGAACTGCTGCGGCGGATCGCATCGACCGACCCCGAAGCTCTGATGCCGCCGCCGGACACCGGTAAGACACTCACCGCCGAGCAAATCGACCGCATTCGCCGCTGGATCGCCGCCGGCGCCGAGTGGCAAGAACATTGGGCCTATCGCCCACCGACCCGCTCGAGCGCGCCGGCCGTCAGCACAACCTCGGCGGGTGACAATCCCATCGATCTGTTTGTCCGTGCCAGGCTGGCGGAGCTGAACCTCGCGCCGGCGGCCGAAGCCGATCGCCCAACATTGGCGCGGCGACTCTCGTTCGACCTGGTCGGGCTGCCTCCCAGCGCGGTCGAGGTCGACACGTTTGTCAACGACACGACACCTGGCGCCTACGAGCGGCTGGTCGATAGGTTGCTGGCTTCGCCCCACTTTGGCGAGCGGATGGCCCAGTATTGGTTGGATGTGGTGCGGTTCGCCGACACGAACGGCTACCACGGCGACAACCATCGCGACATTGGCCTGTACCGCGATTACGTGATTGACGCTTTCAATCGCAACAAGCCGTTCGACCAATTCACGGTCGAGCAACTGGCCGGCGATCTGCTGGCCGGCGCCACGCGCGAAACGCGCATCGCCTCGGGCTACAACCACCTGCTGATGACCACGCGCGAAGGGGGCGCTCAGGCCAAGGAATACACGGCCAAGTACGCCGCCGATCGGGTGCGAAACGCCTCGACCGTCTGGCTGGGCGCCACGATGGGCTGCGCCGAGTGTCACGACCACAAGTTCGACCCGTTCTTGACCAAGGACTTTTATCGGTTTGCCGCCTTCTTCGCCGACGTCAAGGAAGTGGCCGTGGGGCCGCAAGAACAGGTGATGGTGCCCGACGACGAAGCTGCCGCGCGACTGGCCGACTTCGACCGCCGCATCGCCGCTGTCCGCCGGGCGCTCGAAACGCCCACTCCGGAGCTGACCGCGGCGCAGCTCTCTTGGGAAGAGACCGTGAGAAGCCAGGTCGCCGATTGGACGCCACTGGTGCCCACGGCCGCGATGGCCGCTTCGGGCGCGACCTTGGCCATCGGCAAGGACGGGGCGATCATGGCGGGCGGCGAGTCGCCCGCGAGTGACGTCACCACGATCATCGCCCGCGTGAAACTGCCGGGCATCACCGCGCTACGGCTGGAAGCGTTGACTCACAAGAGCTTGCCCGGCCAAGGTCCGGGCCGCGCTGCCAACGGCAACTTCGTGCTCTCAGAGATCTCGGTCACGGCCGCGCCGCAGGACAACCCCGGCGCGATCGTGCCGCTCGCGCTTGTGGACCCGTCTGCCGATTTCGCGCAAGAGGGTTTTGCCGTCACGGGCGCGATCGACGGTAACCCGGCCACCGGCTGGGCCATCGCCGAGCGCACCGGTCAGGAGCATGTCGCCGTGTTTCAGGTCGACGGCGCGCCGGCAGGTGAAGAAACAATCGTTACCGTGCAATTGGTGCAGCGGCACGGCGCCGCGCACAACCTCGGTCGCTTCCGCTTGTCGGCCACCAACAAACCGCGACCCGTGCGAGCCAATGACGGCATCCCGCAACCGATCGTGAAGATCCTGGCGATCGCCCCGGAGCAGCGCAATGTCGAACAGCAGCAAGCGCTGGCTGCGCACTTTCGCGGCATCGCGCCGCAACTGGCCCCTCAGCGTGCCGAGCTGGCTCAGCTCAATGCGGCCAAAGCGGAATTCGTGAAGGTCGTGCCGACCACGTTGGTGTCGATGCCGACCGAGCCGCGGATCATGCGGGTCTTGCCGCGCGGCAATTGGTTGTCTGATGCTGGCGAAGTTGTGGCGCCTGGCGTGCCCGGCTTTCTGCCTCCGATGTCCGCCGGCTCAGAACGAGCGACCCGGCTGGACCTGGCTCGCTGGCTGGTCGCGCGCGACAACCCGCTGGTGGCCCGGGTGTTCGTCAATCGGCTTTGGAAGCTGGCATTTGGCCAGGGCATCGTCAAATCGCTCGACGACTTTGGCGCGCAGGGCACTCCGCCCACGCATCCCGAGTTGCTCGACTGGCTGGCCGCCGACTTTGTCGACAGTGGCTGGGACGTGAAGCACTCGCTCAAGCAGATGGTGATGTCGGCGACCTATCGCCAGTCTTCGGTCGCCAGCGCGGCGCTCCGCGAGGTTGACCCTGACAACAAATGGCTCGCCCGCCAGGGTCGCTATCGGTTGGACGCCGAGACGGTCCGCGACAATGTCTTGGCGGTCAGTGGGCTGTTGTCGCCAAGGATCGGCGGACCGAGCGTCAAGCCATATCAACCGCCCGGCTATTGGTCGCACTTAAATTTTCCGGTTCGCGAGTACGAAGCCGACCATGGCGAGAGCCTCTACCGGCGTGGGCTGTATACCTATTGGTGCCGCACGTTCCTGCAGCCGAGCCTATTGGCATTCGATGCGCCGACCCGAGAGGAATGCACGGTCGACCGTCCCCGATCGAACACACCGCTGCAAGCGCTGGTGCTATTGAACGACCCGACCTACGTCGAGGCCGCCCGAGTCTTTGCCCAGCGAATCCTGACCACCGGCGGCGCGGATGACGAAACACGTCTGCACTGGGCCTATCGCCAGACCTTGTCGCGTGCGCCAAACGCCGCGGAGCTCACCGTACTGGCCGCGCTGTTGGCCAAGCACCGGGCCGAATTCGCGGCCGATCCAGCGGCCGCCGCCAAACTGATTGCCACCGGCGAAGCGCCGCCGGCCGCGGGCCTCGACCCAACGGAACTGGCCGCCTGGACCTCGGTGGTCCGCGCCCTACTGAATCTGCACGAAACGATCACGCGTAGCTGAATGGCATTAACATGCATCCTCACGACCTTCCGCAACTCGACGACTCGGTCAGGCGAGCTTCGCGCCGCGCGTTCTTGAGCCGCACGGGCAGCGGCCTGGGTTCGCTGGCGCTGGGCGCATTACTAAACCGTCAATCGCTGGCGGCCGACGCCGCTGTGCCACCGGCCTCGCTCGACAAGTGGCCCGGCGTGGTCCGGCCGTTGCACTTGCAACCGCGGGCCAAACGCGTGATCTATCTCTACATGGCCGGCGGTCCTTCGCACCTGGAGACCTTTGACTACAAGCCCAAGCTGGCCGAGATGAGCGGTCAGGCCATGCCCGAGTCGTTCACTAAGGGGCAGCCGATCGCGCAGCTGCAAGGCGCCAAGCTGACCTGCCTCGCGCCGCAGCACACGTTTGAACGCTACGGCAAATCAGGCCAGCAGATGGCCTCGGTCTTTCCGGAGCTGGGCAAGGTGGCCGACGAGATGTGCATCATCCGCTCGCTGCACACCGAGGCCATCAACCACGACCCGGCCCACACGTTTATGAACACGGGCACGACCATCTCGGGCCGGCCGGCGATGGGCTCTTGGCTGACCTATGGCCTGGGGAGCGATTGCGACAACCTGCCCGGCTTCGTCGTGCTGACCTCGTTGGGCAAGTATGGTCAGGCCCAGCCGATCGCCTCGCGGCAGTGGCATAGCGGTTTTCTGCCCAGCCGATTTCAAGGGGTCGAGTTTCGCAGCAAGGGCGACCCGGTGCTATACGTCGGCCGGCCTGGCGGCGTGACCGAAGCGCGGCAGCGCGACGTGGTCGACAGTGTGCAAGCGCTCAACCGGCTGCACGCCGACGCGGTGGACGATCCCGAGATTGCTACCCGGATCAGCCAATATGAGATGGCCTTTCGCATGCAGTCGAGCGTGCCAGAGTTGATGGACGTTGCCGATGAGCCGGAGCACATTCTGGAGATGTACGGCACCAAGGGGGGCGACGGCTCGTTTGCGGCCAACTGCCTGCTGGCCCGGCGGCTCGCCGAGCGCGGCGTGAGGTTCATTCAACTCTATCACCGCGACTGGGACCATCACGGCGACGTAAAGGGCAACATCGCCGGCACTGCCAAAGAGGTCGACCGAGGCGCCTCGGCCCTGGTGCAAGACCTGCGACAGCGGGGCCTGCTGGACGACACCCTGATCGTTTATGGCGGCGAGTTCGGGCGCACGCCAATGGCCCAGGGCAACGGGCGAGATCATCACATCAAGGGCTTTTCGATGTGGCTGGCCGGCGGAGGCATCCGCGGCGGCATGTCGTATGGCAACACCGACGAGTTGGGTTATGCCGCCGTGGAAAACCCGGTGCACGTTCATGACCTGCACGCCACGATCCTGCACCAGTTGGGTATCGACCATTCCCGGCTGACCTATCGCTTTCAAGGTCGCGACTTCCGCCTGACCGACGTGGCGGGTAATGTGGTCAAACCGATCCTGGCGAGTTAACTTCGCCGGCGATCGACCACGCGGACGGCCCAACGACCCTCGGTCGCGCAGCCCCATTCGTTGACTTCCAGCTATCCTTCACGCGATCGATTCCACCATGAGCAAACTCCGTTTCGGCATCTTAAGCACGGCCAAGATCGGCATCGACAAGGTCATACCGGCCATGCAGCGGGGTGAGCACACCGAGGTCGTGGCCATCGCCTCTCGCGAGCACGGCCGGGCGCAGTCGGCCGCCCGCACGCTCGGCATTGCCCGGGCCCACGGCTCTTACGAAGAGCTGCTGGCCGACCCCGAGGTCGATGCCGTCTATAACCCCCTGCCCAATCATCTGCACGTCCCCTTGTCGATCGCAGCGCTGGAGGCCGGCAAGCACGTGCTTTGCGAGAAGCCGATCGGGCTGTCGAGCGCCGAGGGTCAAGAACTGGTCGACGCCGCCGCCCGTTATCCCAAGCTGAAGGTGATGGAGGCGTTCATGTATCGCCACCACCCGCAGTGGCGACGGGCCAAACAGATCGTCGCCGACGGCGGCGTGGGCCGGCTCCGCACCATTCAGTCGTTTTTCTCCTACTACAACGACGACCCCACCAACATCCGCAACCAGGTGGGCATCGGCGGTGGCGGCGGACTGGCCGACATCGGCTGTTACAGCATCTCGCTGTCGCGGTTCATCTTCGACGCTGAGCCCGAGCGCGTGCTGGGCATCGTCGAGTACGACCCGCAGTTGAAAGTCGACCGATTGGCCTCCGCCATCCTGGACTTCGGCTCGGGCACGGCAACCTTTACATGCGGCACGCAACTCGCGCCGTTTCAGCGGGTCAACATCTTCGGCACGGCGGGCCGGGTGGAGATCGACATCCCGTTCAATGCCCCGAACGACCGCCCCTGCACGATGCGCCATCAGCACGCCGGCGGCATCGACGAGATCGCCCTGCCCGTCTGCGACCAGTACACGATCCAGGGAGACCTGTTCGCCCGCAGCGTGCTGGAAGATCGGCCGGTGCCGACGCCGATCACCGATGCGGTGGCGAACATGCGAGTCATCGAACGCGTGGTGGAGAGCGGCAAGGTCGGCGGTTGGGCGTAGAGAGTTGCTTCGCCGTCGTCGCTCGTGCTTCGTCCTCGCCCGCTCGCGGGAGAGGACAGGCTTGCGCGAGCGAGCCAGGTGAGGGGGTGCACCTGCGGAGGAGTAGGCGGAGCTTCCTCAGTTCTGTAGAGCTTCCTCAGTTCTGCAGCCGGCCTCTGTGAGGCCGGAGCGTCACGGCAGGGCTCCGGGGTCACAGACCCCGGCTACAGAAGAAGCTCCGGGGTCGCAGACCCCGGCTACAGAAGAAGTGCCTGGCCCAGAACTTTTTGCCCCGCGAGCGCAAATCAAAGCCCCTGCCGCGCAACGGTGCGCGGCAGGGGCTGATCATCGCCGGCGGATGCCGGGCCCGTTTTAGGACGGGGCATCAGGAGCTTGAACGCTCGGAGCATAGCCGCGCTTCCGCGCGACCGGCCGAGCCCTCAGTCACCGGCGAGGACACTAACCACGATTGTTTTCCCACGACTGTTTCTATTCAGAGCATCGCTTTCGCGAAACTCCCGAGTTCGACAGCGACCCACCTTGCTTAGCGACCGACTTTCCGTCAGTCGCTAGGCCGTGCGACGCTTAGGCCGGGCCAACTTATTGGCCTGTTCCCAAGCCAGCCACCAGGCGGCCGCCTGACTGGGCGCCTGAGCGATGATCCAGTGTTTGCGGCGCTGTCCAGTTACGATCCACACGCGGCCTTCGGGTCGTTCGACGCACAGGTCACCCATGGCCCAACCGCCGCGACGCAGCCGGTCCAGAGACAAATCGACTTGAGGATACGCAAGCATGGCTGTACTCCTTCGCAGGCGCATTTGAGCAACGCGCCTGCCCTACCCGGAAAAGGAATAAAGATGAGAGAGGTCCTACCGCCCCTAGTCCGCATCTGCCAAAGACGTGCTGCAGATGATTTCCGCCAACGCTCCCTTATGCTACCGTCGGCCGTGTGGCAATTCGAGATGCAAGGGTAAATTATTCTGAAAAAAACGGTTCGGCGAGGCGTCGTTTCGCGTGCCCCTTTCCTGAGGGGCATGCTTTGCTCGGTCACGATATGCAACAACCTGTTCGGTTGTGTGGCGCGCGGTTATTCCCAGAATTTGGCGCGGCGCGCTATGAGAATTTTCCGGAGATTCTCACTTCGCCGCCGCGTCGGCGACCTTGCGGCGAATGTGATGCGCGATCGCCTGCAAGCCGCGCATTCGCACCATGCCCAGCGACTGCGCCAAGCCAAATCGTTCGACAAGATTTGGTTGAAAGGCGACCACCTCGGCAGCAGTGGCACCTGAGACAATGTCGGCCAACAGGCTGACAAAGCCTTTGACCGTGGGGGCCTCGGGTGCGACGTCGGCATGCACGTGCACGCGACCGTCCTCCAAGTCGACCCACAAAAAGACGGGCGTCTGGCACTCGTGAACACGGTTGTGCCCCGCGTCGCGCTCGGCCGCGTATTGCGGCGGCAGCGGCGCGAGCTTCTCGGCAAATTCCAGCAGCAGCTCCAGCCGCTCGCGCGGGTCGAGGTCGGCAAACTCGGTCGCAATCGCGTCGGCCCGCTCGGCTAACGTCGCGCTCACGCGCCGCTCCTTACCGTTTCGGCGACCTCGGCCGGCTTGCCAGGACCTTTCTCGATCGGCACGCCCACGGTGTTGCCCCATTCGGTCCACGAACCATCATAGTTCTTGACCTTGGGATAGCCGAGCAGGTATTGCAGCACAAACCAGGTGTGGCTGGACCGCTCACCGATGCGGCAATAAGCGATCACGCTCGAGCGCCGCTTCAAGCCGGCCTCGCCCGAGTAGAGCTTGTCCAGGTCCTTGGCGCTCTTGAACGTGCCGTCGTCGTTGGCGGCGCGGGCCCAGGGAATGTTGACCGCGCCGGGGATGTGTCCGCCGCGCAGCGCCCCTTCTTGTGGGTAGTCGGCCATGTGCAACAACTCGCCCGTATATTCGCCCGGCGAGCGCACATCGACCAGCGGTTTGCCGGCCCGCTGGTGCTTGAGCACCTCGTCGCGAAAAGCGCGAATCGAGAGATCGGCGTCTTTGGCCACATAATTGGTCCGGGCATACTGCGGCTCGGGATCGCGCGACCAGGACCGGTTGTCCAATTCCCAGCGCTTGCGGCCCCCATTCATGATCCGGCAATCGGCGTGACCATAGAGCTTGAAGACCCACATCGCGTAGCAGGCCCACCAGTTGTTCTTGTCGCCATAAAAAACCACGGTCGTATCGTTGGCGATGCCTTTGCTCGCGCACAGCTCGGCGAAGCGGTCTTTGTCGATGTACTCTCGCACCGATTCGTCTTGCAAGTCGGTGTGCCAGTCGACCTTGACCGCCCCGGGCACGTGCCCAACCTGATACAGCAGCACGTCCTCGTCTGACTCGACCACGCGGACGTTGGGGTCGTGCTTGTGTTCGTCGACCCACTCGGTGCTGACGAGGACCTCGGGATGAGCATATGGTTTGGCCATGATGGGATCGGCGCCTCCCGCGCGGCTATCTGAAGGGGAACTCGAGGCTGACTTGCCTGGTAAAGGCAAATTTTAGGGCGTCTGCCCCGCGAATGAAAGGACCCCAGCCGCGGCCCTCGCCCGCCGGGCGCTTGACCCGTGCACGCCGCCGACACACACTGTCAGCCGACACACACTGTCAGCCGGCAAATACTGGCAAGCGACCTGTGAGCGACAACCTAGAAACATCGACAATCGGCGAGGCCGCCCGTCGGGCCTCTTGACCCAGGAGCCTTGGTCATGCGAACTTTGGCGACGCGTACTTTGGCGGCATGCTGCATCTGCGGCCTCTTGGCCGCCACAACTAACCTCACCCGCGCCATGAGCGACGAACCCGCGGCCAACGCGACCGGCCCAAACCCGATCGACAAAGTCCTGCGAGCCGGCATGATTGGGCTCGACACGTCGCACGCGCCGGCCTTTGCCGGATTGCTCAATGCCGACTCGGTCAAACCTGAGCTGGCCGGTGTGAAGATCGTCGCCGCGTTCCCCGGAGGCAGCCCCGACCTGCCCGCCAGCGCCGACCGGGTGGAAGGCTACACCAAGAAGCTGGCCGAGTTGGGCGTGAAGATCGTGCCGTCGATCGACGCCTTGCTGGAAATGGTCGACGTCGTCTTTCTGGAAAGCGTCGACGGTCGACCGCACCTCGCCCAGGTCATACCGGTACTCAAAGCCAGGAAGCCGGTGTTCATCGACAAGCCCGTGGCCGGCAGCCTGGCAGACGCGGTGGCGATCTTCGAGCTGGCCAAACGCTACGGCACCCCCTGCTTCTCCAGCTCTTCGCTCCGGTTCTCCAAGGGTATCCTCGGCATGCGCGACGACGGCAAGGTCGGCGCCGTGACCGGTTGCGAAGCCCGCGGGCCATGCAGCCTGGAGCCGCATCACCCCGACCTGTTCTGGTATGGCATTCACGGTGTCGAGACCTTGTTTACGATCATGGGCCCGGGCTGCGTCAACGTCAGCCGCGCGCAGACCGAAGGGACCGATTTCGTCGTGGGAACCTGGGGCGACGGTCGCATCGGCACTTACCGCGGGCTGCGATCCGGGTCTCATGGCTACGGCGCCACGGTCTATGGCGAGAAAGGGATCGCGCAGAGCGGCGGCTACGACGGCTACGAGCCCTTGGTCGCCGAGATTGTCAAGTTCTTCAAGACCGGCAAGCCTCCGGTCAGTCCGCAAGAGACGATCGAGATCTACACCTTCATGGAGGCCGCTGACGAGAGCAAGCGTCAAGGCGGGATGCCGGTGAGCATTGAGAGCGTGCTGGCCAAGGCCCGCGCCGCCGTGGCCGAAAAAGTTACCCTGGCCGGCGCGCCGTGACCTTGGGCAATTACACGTCCCACGGCAGGCCACGGATGCTCGCCTCGGGCCAGGTTTTGTGGTAAGCTCAAGGCCAGACCTGCCAGCGCGGTAGGCTTCGGTCTCGGCCACAGCCCCGCTGTGCGGCCGGCCGCGGCTTCCCACCCCAACCACCGCCCCGCGATGTTGAAGCCGATGAAGCAACACGCCAATCACTCGCCGGCCACCAACGTTCAACCTGCCTCGTTTCAATCCGGCTGCACGCGGGTCGTCTCACGACGGCAGATGCTGCAAATCGGCGGCTTGGGACTGATGGGGCTGTCGCTGCCTCGCCTGCTCCAGGCCGATGCGATCGGCCAGGCCACGGGTCTCGCGCCGCGAGCCGATTCTTGCGTGCTGATCTTCTTGAACGGCGGCCCGAGTCACCTGGACATGTGGGACATGAAGCCCGATGCCCCAGACGGCATTCGCGGCGAATTCAAGCCGATCTCGACCACGGTGCCGGGCATCCAACTCAGCGAACACCTGCCGAAGCTGGCCCAGCACGCGCACCGCGCCACGATCGTCCGCTCGATGCACCATAGCGTCAACAACGCCCACGCCGCGGCGGTCTATACCAGCCTCACCGGCCACGACCGGGGCGACAACACCCGGGCTCTGGGCGGGGCACCAGGCGAGTACCCGGCCATGGGTTCGGTGCTGGGCATGTTGCGTCCGCCGGCACGGCCGATCGTGCCGCACGTTTGCTTGCCCTACATCACGAAGGAGGGCGCCGGCGGCCCGCCGCAATCGGGCTTCTATGGCGGCTTGCTCGGCCGGGCCTACGACCCGCTGTTCGTGCTCAAGGACCCCAACTCGCCGGACTTTGCCGTGCCCGAGTTGACCCTGCTGGCCGACGTCTCGGTCGAACGGTTGGGCGCGCGGCAGGCTCTGTTTCGCGACATTGGCGAGCGGTTTGACCGAGGTCCGGGCGTCTCGGCCTACGACGGCATGGACGGCTTCCGCCGCCGCGCGCTGGGTCTGCTGACCTCTGCCGAGACGCAGGACGCCCTGCGCATCGGTGACGAGAAAGATCCGGTTCGCGAGCGCTACGGGCGAAACATCTATGGCCAGAGCGTGCTGTTGGCCCGCCGCTTGATCGAAGCCGGCACCCGCATGGTCACGATCTCTTGGGCGCCCGATGCCAACGCCACCTGGGACACCCACGGTTCAAATTTCAAGAAGCTCAAGGGCACGCTGCTGCCGCAGTTCGACGCCGCGTGCAGCAGCCTGGTCAACGACCTGGCCGAGCGCGGCATGTTGGACCGCACGCTGGTGGCCGTGCTGGGCGACTTTGGCCGTTCGCCTAAGATCAACGCCGCCGACGGCGGCCGCGACCACTGGAACTATTGCTACAGCCTGATGCTGATCGGCGGCGGCATCAAGGGCGGCTTCGTCTATGGCGCTAGCGACAAGATTGGCGCCTTCCCGGCCCGCGACGCGCTGGTTCCCGGCGACGTCATCGCCACGATCTATCATCTGCTCGGCATCCCGCACACCCATGAGCTACACGACTTGCAGAACCGCCCGCACATGCTGGTGCCGGCCGGCAACGTCGTGCCGAGCTTGTTGGCCTGACGCCGCGCAGTTTCGCGCGCGGCAGCCACTTTCAGCTTGAGACACGCACCATGAAGTTTTTGGCCCTGCTGGCGACGGTCGCTGCGATTGGCGTCCTCGCGATCACCTCGGCGCACGCCGAGGACTCACCGCCGGCCTATCCCAATCACCGCCAGCTCAAAGTCTGGCGCGACGCCTCGGGCGAGCACCCTGTCGAAACCCCGGCTGATTGGGCCAGGCGGCGGGCGCACATCCTGTTGGGCATGCAACAGGCGATGGGCAAGCTGCCCGACCGCTCGAAGCTGCCGTCCTTGGACGTGCAGGTCAGCGGCGAAATCACCGGGCCGGGCTTCAAGCGATTGACCCTGTCGTTTGCCGCCGACCAGGGCGACCGCGTGCCCTGCTATTTATTCCTGCCCGACGGCGTTGGCGAACAGGGGGCGGCCGGCAAACGCGTGCCCGGCATCCTGGCGCTGCACCAGACCACGAACACGGGCAAAGGTCAGCCGGCCGGACTAGCCGACAGCGAGAACCTGCACTACGCGCTGGAACTGGTCAAGCGCGGCTATGTCGTCCTGGCGCCCGACTATCCCAGCTTCGGCGACTACAAGTACGACTTCGCTGCCGACAACTACACGTCCGGTTCGATGAAGGGCATTTTCAACCACATGCGCGCCGTCGACCTCTTGGTCTCGCGACCGGAGGTCGACCCCGAGCGCATCGGCGCGATCGGCCACTCGCTGGGCGGGCACAATGCTATGTTCGTGGGCGTGTTCGACGAGCGGATCAAGGTGATCGTGTCGAGCTGCGGTTGGACCCCCTTGCACGACTACTACGGTGGCAAGCTCGAAGGCTGGACCAGCGACCGCTACGTGCCGGCGATTCGCGACGTTTACAAGCTCGACCCCGACCGTGTGCCGTTTGACATGTACGAGATCGTGGCGGCGCTCGCGCCGCGGGCGTTCTTCTCCAACTCGCCCCTGCACGACAGTAACTTCGAGGTCGAAGGGGTCCGCAAGGCAATCGCCGAGGCTCGACCGATCTACGAACTGTTGGGCGCTGGCGAGCGATTGCAGGTGCGTTATCCCGACACGGGTCACGAGTTTCCGCCCGCCGTGCGGCACGAAGCCTACCAGTTTATCGACCGCATCCTGGAACACACGCCACCGGTCGACCTGAAGGCCGAGCTGCCGCGGATCGCGCCGCACGAGCCGGCCGACGCGCTCTCAACCTTTCAAGTGCAGCCCGGCTTTCGCATCGAGCAGGTCGCGGCCGAGCCGCTGGTGGCCAGCCCCGTGGCCATGGCGTTCGACGAGAGTGGACGGCTCTACGTCGCCGAGATGCGCGACTACTCCGAGCAGGACCAGGACCGGTTGGGTCGCGTGCGGCTGCTGGAAGACACTGACCAGGACGGCCGATTTGACAAGGCCACGATTTTTGCCGAGGACCTCTCCTGGCCCACGGCGATCACCTGTTACGACGGCGGCGTGTTCGTCGGCGCAGCGCCGGACATTTACTATTTGAAAGATACCGATCGCGACCGCAAGTCCGATGTCCGCAAGCTGGTTTATACGGGCTTTCGCCGCAACAACGTGCAGGGTCTGCTCAACAGTTTTCAGTGGGGTCTGGACAACCGCATCTACGGCGCCGCCAGCAGCAACGGCGGCCAGATCACGCGGCCCGACGATCCCTCGTTCAAGCCGGTTTCGGTCAGTGGGCGTGACTTCTCGTTCGACCCGCGCACGCTCGAGCTCCGCCCCGAGAGCGGCGGCGCCCAGCACGGCATGACCTTCGACGATTGGGGGCGGCGGCTACTCTGCTCCAACAGCGACCACATCCAGCTAGTGATGTTCGAAGACCGCTATCTGGCCCGCAACCCCAATGTCACGGCGCCCAGCGCCCGGGTGAGCATCGCGGCCGACGGTCCGCAGGCCGAGGTGTTTCGCACCAGTCCCTTGGAACCTTGGCGGATCGTGCGCACCAGATTGCGCGTGACTGGCGCCGCGGTCGGACCCGTCGAAGGCGGAGGTCGTGCGGGCGGCTACTTTACCGGCGCCACGGGCACCACCGTGTATCGCGGCGACGCCTGGCATGATGAGTTTCTCGGCCAGACGTTTACCGGGGACGTGGGCAGCAACATCGTGCACCGCAAGATCTTGACCCCGGACGGCGTGGGATTGATTGCCAATCGCGCCGATCAGGGTCGCGAGTTCCTGTCATCGACCGATACCTGGTTCCGCCCGGCGCAGTTTGCCAATGGCCCGGACGGCAATTTGTACATCATCGACGTCTATCGCGAGGTGATCGAGCACCCGCTGAGTTTGCCGCCCGAGATCAAGCAGCACCTGGACCTGACCAGCGGACGCGATCGCGGTCGCATCTATCGGATCGTGCCGGAAAACTACAAGCAACCGGCGCCCGGCGAACGGGCCCACGCTCTCGACAAGCCCAACGGTTGGTCGCGCGACACGGCCGCGCGGATGATTTTCGAGAAGCAGGACCTCGCAAGAGTCGGCGCGCTGGAGCAACTTTCGGCCGAGGCCGAGCTGCCGCAGGCGCGGATGCAGGCCATGTACGCGCTGGCCGGATTGAAGAGCTTGAAGCCCGAGGTCGTCCTTGCGCGACTGGCCGACGACCATCCCCGAGTCCGCGAGCACGCAGTCCGACTGAGCGAGCCCTTGGCCCAGGACACTTCCGAACTGCGTGCCAAGCTCTATGCACTGGCTGACGACCCCGACATGCGGATCCGCTATCAACTTGCATTCACGCTGGGTGAGTTCGACGACGCCGGGCGTTACGCGGCGCTGGCCGCCATCGCGCGCCACGATGCCGCCGACCGCTGGGTGCGGCTGGCCATCCTCAGCTCACTGGAGCAAGGGGGTGGCCAATTGTTTGCCACGCTCGCCGCCGACCCCGCGTTTCGCACAAGCACTGCGGGCCGCGCCTTCCTGGGTGACCTCGCCCGATACCTTGGCCGGCAAAACCATCGCGCTGAGTTGACGCAACTGCTCACGGCGCTCGACACCATCCCGCCAGCCGAAAGCGGCCTGGCCGAGGCGGTCGTGCGGGGCCTGGGCGAAGGTTTGTCGAAAGGTCCCGGCACCCTGGAAAAGGAGCTGGCCGCGATCGGCGGTGAGCGCGCCACGAAGACGCTCTCGCGGATGCTCGCCACCGCTCGCGAGCGGGCCCCTGACGACGCGCTGTCGCCGGCCGACAGGGTCGACGCGATCCGGCTGTTGTCGCTGGGCACCTTTGCCGACGCCGGTCCGGTGCTGATTCCCTTGGTCTCCAACGTGCAACCCCAGGTCGTGCAAAGCGCTGCGTTGAACACGCTGGGCAAGTTCGCCGACCCTTCGATTGCTGTGGCCCTGGTCACAGCCTGGCCATCGCTCAGCCCCCGCTTGCGGGCCGAGGCCGCCGAAGTGATCTTCTCGCGTTCCGCCTGGCTCGCAGCCCTGGTCACCGCCGCCGAGGAAGATAAGCTCTCGCTGACCGATCTCGACCCGGCCAGGCTCAAGACCCTGGAGAACCATCCCGACGCCGCGTTGCGCCACCGCGCCGCGCCGCTGGTTGCCAAGCTCAAGCTCGGTCGCCGGCAGGACGTCGTCGAGGCCTATCGCGCCGCACTCACGGCCCAGGGCGATCGCTCGCGCGGCCGGCAGGTGTTTCAAAAGGTCTGCGCCGCGTGCCATCGGCTGGAAGGTGTCGGCCACGAGATCGGGCCCAACCTGGCCAGCTTTCGCAACCGTGGGGCCGAAGCGATCTTGACCAACGTCTTGGATCCCAATCGCGAGGTGAACCCGCAATACGTCAACTACGTGCTCATCACCAACGACGGCCGCGCGATGACCGGACTGATCGCCAGCGAGACCGCCACCAGCGTCACCCTCCGCCGTGCCGAGGACATCACCGACACCGTGTCTCGCGGCGATATCGAAGAGCTCCGCTCCAGCGGCCTGTCGATCATGCCCGAGGGTATGGAGAAACAGATCGACCCCGCGGCGATGGCCGACCTGTTAGCCTACCTGCTCAGCACTTTGTAAGGGGGAGAGAAGTCCATGGGCGGTTCGCCGACAACCACGCGTCTTTCGCGGCGAGACTTCTGTCGCGCGGCGACGATTGCGGGTCTCTCCTGCGCAGTTGGGTCCCGTGTGCACGGATTCGCGGCGGCCGCTGAATTTCCGCCCGGCAACTATGTCGACATGCACACGCATCTGGGGCAGACCTGGAATAACACCGAGGTGCTCACTGCCGGCGAGCTGCTGAAGTGGATGGACAACAACCAGATCGCGCAGGCCGTCGTGCTGCCGCTGGTCTCGCCCGAATCGTCCAGCTATTTGCTCACCACCGATTTTGTGCTGGAGCAAACCAAGTCGCATCGCGACCGTTTGATTCCGTTTTGCTCCATCGACCCGCGCACCAGCTATCGCGGCGGACTGCGCGGGCTGGTCGACATGCTGAAGAAATACGTCGACCAGGGCGCCAAAGGCTTCGGCGAGCATAAGCCGGGCGTAAAGATCGACGACCCGCGCAACATGACCATCTATGCCGCTTGCGGCGAGCTGAACCTGCCACTGTTGTTTCATCTGGACGCCGAGCGAAACATGGATGCGCCCGGACTGCCCGGATTGGAGAAGGCGCTCAAAGAGCATCCGCAAACCCGGTTCATCGGTCACGGGCCGGGCTGGTGGGCCTCGATCGCGGGCAACTTGCAGCCGGCCGATTTGAATCGCTATCCCGACGGCCCAGTTGCCCCCGGCGGCGCGATCGACACGCTGATGGACAAGTATCCGAACCTCTACGGCGACCTCTCGGCCGGCAGCGGGGCCGGCGCAATCTCGCGCGATCCGGCGTTTGGCCGCGAGTTCCTCATCCGCCGCGCGGACCGCGTGATGTTCGGCACCGATTTTCTGTCGCCCGGTCAGGAAGTGCCGCAGTTGACCCTGTTTCGCACGCTTGACCTGCCGGCCGGCGTGCAAGCCAAGGTCTTTCGAGATACTGCCCGCAAGCTGCTGGGCCTGAGCTGAGACGAACGACACACCCCGAGGTCATTCATGCATCGCTCGATTGCGGTTGGTTTGCTGTTGGCATTGGCAATGTCACTCGCTTGGCTGCCCTGCACTGCCATCGCCGCAGGTTGGAAAGCCGGCGCCGCTAGCCAGAAGATCACGCCCGAGGCGCCGATGTGGATGGCCGGCTACGGCTCGCGAAGTCATCCCTCGACCGGGCAGTTAAACGACCTGCATGCCAAGGCGCTGGTGCTCGCAGACCCGCAAGGCACGCGCGTAGCGATTGTCACGCTGGACCTGGTAGGCATCGGCCCCGACGTGGCCGACCCGATTCGCGCGGAGCTGGCCAGCAAGTATGACCTGCCGGCCGCCAACGTCGCATTCTGTTGCTCGCATACGCACAGTGGACCGGTGGTGGGGCACAACCTGCGCACGTTGCACTACGACCTGGTCGACGAGACGCAGCAGAAGCTAATCGACCAGTACGCGCCAAAGTTGCAGGCCAACGTGGTCGCGGTCGTGGGTCGGGCGATCGCGGCGCTCGCTCCCAGCCAGATCACCTGGGGGCACGGCACCGCAACCTTCGCAGCCAATCGTCGCAATAACAAGGAACCCGAGGTGCCGGAGTTGCGGGCCGCGGGCAAGCTCGTCGGTCCGTTCGACCACGACGTGCCGGTGCTCAAGATCACCGACAACTCGGGCAAACTCACCGCCGTGTTGTTTGGTTATGCGTGCCACGCCACGGTGCTGAGTGACTACGACTGGTCGAGCGACTACCCCGGCTTTGCCCAGAGCGCGCTCGAAGCGTCGCATCCCGGTTGCACCGCGCTGTTCTTTGCGGGGTGCGGCGCCGATCAAAACCCCCTGCCCCGCCGCAAGGTCGAACTGGCGAAGCAATACGGCGAGGACCTGGCCGCCGCGGTCGACGTGGTGCTGGCGAAGTCATTGACGCCGCTAGCCGGCAATTTGCAGGTCCGCGCCACGACGATCGACCTGCCGCTGGCCAAAACGCTCTCTGCGGAAGAAGTCGACGCCGAAGCAAAATCGACTGACAAATACGTCGCCGCGCGAGCCCGCCGATATCAAAGCATGCTGGCCGCCGGCAAGGCCTTGCCCGGGAGCTATCCTTATCCGATCCAGGCATGGCGTTTAGGTGACGGGCCGACTCTGGTCACGCTAGGCGGTGAGGTGGTCGTCGATTTCGCCCTGCGACTGAAGCAGGAGCACGGCGGCGAAAAGACCTGGGTCGCCGGATACTCAAACGACGTCATGGCCTACATTCCCTCGCGCCGCGTGTTGACCGAGGGGGGCTATGAGGGGGCGAGCGCAATGATCTACTACGGCCTGCCCTCGCCCTGGGCACCGACCGTCGAGGAATCGATCGTCACGGCCGTGCGGTCATTGATTGCAGCCGAAAAGTAGCATCTCGCGCCGAAAGTATCGCCCTGCCCATTTGCTTGGGTCGGGCCAGTGGCGGCGTTACAATGCCTGCCGAACGACAGGCAATCTTTCTTGCTCACCCAGGCGGCTTTCATGCGCACCACGTGGAACTTCGGCTCGGCCGGGCAGATCATCTTTGGGCTCGATGCCACGCACCAGCTTGCCGACGTGGCCGCACGGTTGCGACTAAAGCGCGTGTTGGTCGTGACCGACCCTCACCTGGTCACGGCCGGCATCGTCGACCAGGTCGAAGCGCCGCTGACCGGCAAGGTCACGCTTGATCGCTTCACCGGCGGCGAACCCGAACCGTCGCTGCGGGCCGCCGAGGCCTGCATCGCCCACGCGCGGCGATTTCAGCCCGATGGGTTGATCGGCCTGGGCGGCGGCAGCAACATGGACCTGGCCAAGATCACGGCCGCGGCGCTGGCGCACGGCGGCGGCCCGCGCGATTACCTGGGCGAGGATCGCGTGCCGGGGCCCGCGCTGCCGCTGGTCTGTATTCCCACCACGGCCGGCACAGGCAGCGAGGTCTCGGCCTCGGGTGTCTTCACCGACGAGGAGAACCACATCAAGGTCGGCGCGATGAGCCACTACCTCCGCCCGACGGTGGCGCTGGTCGACCCCCGGCTCACGCTGTCCTGCCCTCGCAAGGTCACGGCCGACAGCGGCATCGACGCCCTGACCCATGCCATCGAGGCCTTCACGGCGGTGGACAACGCTACCTTTCCGCTGCCGCCTGGTCAGACGTCCTGTTATCAGGGTCGCCATCCGCTGGGGGACTGCCTGGCCGAAAAGGCGATCTCGATCATCGCTGCCAACCTCGTGCAGGCCGTCGAGCATCCACAGGACCTGGCAGCGCGAGAGGCCATGGCGCTGGGCGCGATGCTTGCCGGACTGGCATTTTCGAATGTCGGCGTCGCCCTGGTGCACGCGCTCGAATATCCGATCGGCGGAGCGACCCACTGCTCGCACGGCGCGGGCAACGGCATGCTCCTGCCCTACGTGATGCGCTACAACCTGCCGGTGCGCATGCGCGAACTGGCCCGCGTGGCCCAACTGCTGGGCGAGGACACCACGGGTCTGAGCGACTCTCAGGCGGCCGAGCGCGCGATCGCCGCCGTCGAACGGCTGAACCAACGCATCGGCATTCCCACGCGCTTGAGCGAGCTCGGCGCCCGCCGCGAACAGATCCCCGAGTTCGCCGAAAAGGCGCTGGGCATCGCGCGGATCGTCAGAGTAAACCCCCGCGTGCCCACCGTGCCCGAGATGATCGAACTTTTAGACGCGGCCTATTGAATACCCTCGCCCACTCGTGGGAGAGGGTGGCTTGCCAAGCAAGCCGGGTGAGGGGGCCACCCCTGTAGAAAAGTCAACGACCTGTGGAGGCTCACGAAATGACTACCCAACGCACTCGCCGCGAGTTTCTCGAACAAGTTGGCCTGACCACTGGCGTGCTGCTGGCCGGTTACTCGGCAACGGCCCGGGGATATGCCGCCAATGAAACCATCAACGTCGGCTGCATCGGCAGCGGCGGCCGCTGTCAGCACCTGATGCGGGCGCTCAAAGAAGTGCCTGGCGCGCGGATCACGGCTGTCTGCGACGTGTGGGATAAGCATTTGGAAGCCGGTAAGAACCTGGCCGAGCCCGGCGCATTTGCGACCAAGGACCACCGCGAGTTGTTGGCGCGCAAGGACATCGACGCCGTGATCATCGGCGCGCCCGACCACCAGCACGTGCCGCTGACCATCGAGGCCTGCGCCGCCGGCAAAGACGTCTACGTCGAGAAGCCGCTGACGCACGAGCTCTCAGAAGCTGCCGCGGTGGTGCGGGCCCAGAACGAATATCGCCGCGTCGTGCAGGTTGGCACGCAGCAGCGGAGCATGCCGCACTTTCAAAAGGCCTCCGAGATCGTGAAGAGCGGCGCGCTGGGCGACATTCACAAGGTGCACCTCACGTGGAATCGCAACCAACCCCGCTGGTCGCGTGAAAAGCTGGGCATCGATCCGGCGAGCGTCGATTGGCAGCGCTTTCTCGGTTCCGCCCGACCGCAACCGTTTGACGAGTATCGCTTTCGCAATTGGCGCTGGTTCTGGGATTTTGGCGGCGGCATCTTCACCGACCTGATGGTGCACCACGTCGACATCGCCCATTGGTTCCTGGACCTCGACCATCCGCAGGAGGCCGCGTCGATCGGCGACATGTTCAAGGCCCAGGGTCTGTGGGAAACCCCCGACACGGTGCAGACCCTGCTGCGATATCCCGACCGTCAGGTGCAGGTCTACTTTGAAGGGACGTTTGCCAACGCCCGCAATGGTGAGATGCTGGAGTTTATGGGCAGCGAGGCGACGCTGTATCTCGACCGGGGTCGTTACGAGATTCATCCGGAGCGAAACAAGAAGATCGCCGCCAGCGAGATGATCCTGGGCTCCGGCCCGCGCGGCGCGGACTTTTACGACCAGCCCAAAGGCGAGATGATGCACCTGGCCAACTGGCTGCAATGCATCCGCACCCGCCAAAAGCCCAACGCTCCGGCCGAAGCCGGAGTCAGCGCCGCCAGCGCCGCCCATCTGGCCAACCAGGCACTCCGCTCGAACCAGGTAGCCACCTGGAAAGCGTAGACCGAGATCCTGCTTTCACTGGTCCCTGGCCCCTCTCCTTTTCACACTCCCAGCATCCGTGCCACCTTCAAAATCAGCACGCAGCTTGGACCGTGCGTGATACGGCTTGCGAGGACCTGCTCCACCGCCTCGGCCAGCGGCAGCTTGCGGCAGCGGATTCGTTCGGTGCCTTCGGCGCTGGTCGGACCAAAAGAGAGCTCCCGGGCCAGGAACAGCCGCGTCGGCGAGACGACAATCGTCGTGAACGGATCGCACACACCCAGGTCGGTCCACTCGGCGGCCGTGACGCCCAGCTCTTCGGCCAGCTCGCGCCGCGCGGCGCCGGCGGCGTCTTCGCCCGGGTCGATGCCGCCGCTGACCAGTTCCAGCGTCTCGCGACCGACGCCGTAGTGAAACTCCTCGGTCAAGTAGACTTGCCGCTGTTCATCCAAGGCCAGCACCGAGACGCCGGGGAGCAACCGCACGATGCAGTGACTGCCGGGTGCACCGTCGGGCCGAGTCACCTCGTCGCGGTCGACCTCGATCCAAGGGTCGCGATACACGGTCGCACGCGAATGAATCTGCCAGGGTCCGTGCGGGCGAGGAAATGTCATGGAGAAGTCGGGGGTGAGACTGAAGTATTGGCGATTGCGCCGCTCATCGAGGGTGGCCCAGACGACAACGTCGTCTGGGTACCGCAGGGACACGAGGTCTTCGCAATCATTGCGGATCCACGTTGACCATTGAACGCCTCTTGTGCCTGCGGCACCCAGACACGCGTGGCGCGTGTCTGGGTCACCCGAACAACGGTTGGCGCCGCTCATCGTAGCCCGGCCTGCGTCGCGCGAACAGGTCGGCGCAGCGAGTCCGCGCGATTGAATTGGCGCGCGGCTCAACCTATAACTTCCACCTGCTGAACGGGAGGGCAAAGCTCCCGCTGAGCCGCTGCGCCACGTTGGTGTTTATGCCCGATAGGCGCTTTAAAGCTCGGCGGGAGCCTCGCCCTCCCGAATACCTGATCGCAATTCGGCCGGATCGACCTGCACCGTGAACGACGACGAACATCCTCTCGAATCCATCGCCGACCAGCCCGAGTGGCTGCGCTTTCCCTGGGATCGTTGGGGGTTGGTGATCGGTCCGGCCGCGATGTTGGCCTGGCTCGTTTGGGGACCGACCGGTTCGCTCACCGTTGAGGCCCATCGCCTCTCGGGCGTGTTGATCCTCACGATCATCTGGTGGCTGACCGAGCCGATTCCAATTCCGGCCACGGGGCTGTTGGCGATCGTGCTGGCGGTGATCGTGGGCGCCGTGCCAACCGGCGAAGACGCCAGCCGGTTTGAGCCCGCGCGGGTGGCGCTGGCGCAGTTCGGCAATCCCACCTTATTCTTTCTGCTGGGCGGCATGTTCATTGGCCGGGCAATGACGCGGCACGGCCTGGATCGGCGGATCGCGCTGTCGATCGTCACCACCCGCTGGGCGGCCGTCTCGGGCAACACGCTGCTGGTGGCCGTGGGCTTGTCGGTGATGCTGATCTCGATGTGGATCTCGAACACCGCGGCCACGGCCATGATTTACCCGGTAGCGCTGGGCATGATCGCGGTGCTGGCCGGCGGCAGCGGCGCGGGCGAAGGTTTTGCGCGGTCGCCCTATGCCTCGGCCCTGCTGCTGATGACGGCCTATGCCTCTAGCGTCGGCGGCATCGCCACGCCGATCGGCACCACCACGAACGTCGTGGCGATGGGCTTCTTTCGCAAGCCGGAATTCTTCGGCCGGCCAATCGACTTTGGCCGCTGGATGCTGGTGGGTCTGCCGATGACCGTGGCGTTGGGCGCGGCGCTTTTCGCCTGGCTGCGGCTGCTGTCGCCCGCAACCCGGCTAGACCTGCCGGCGCTGCGCGCGCATTTGCGGACTCAGCGTGACGACCTGCCCCGCTGGAGCGCCGGCGAGCGCAACACGCTGGCCGTGTTTCTCACCGTGGTCACGCTCTGGATCGCGCCGTCGGTGCTGCTGTTATTCGGCCAGGAGAACGCCAGCCGCTGGATGAACGTGCATTTTCCTGAGGAAATCGTGGCCCTGATGGCGCCGGTGCTGTTGTTCCTGTTGCCGGTCGATTGGCGAGCTCGGCGGTTCTCGTTGGACGCCGCCGACCTTGGCCGGGTCGACTGGGGAACGCTGCTGTTGTTCGGCTCGGGCTTGGCGCTCGGCGATTTGATGTTCAAGACCGGACTGGTCCGCGCGCTGGGGCAAAACGCCTTCGATTGGCTGGGCACCGAAGACGTCTGGGCGATCACGGCGCTCGCGATCGCCGGCGGCATCGTGCTCTCGGAGTTCACCAGCAACGCCGCCACGGCCACGGCCCTGATCCCCGTGGTCGCCGCAATCTGCACCGAAGCCGAGGTCGACGAGCTGATGCCCCTGATGGGCGTGACCTTTGCGGCCAGCTTCGGATCGGCCCTGCCGGTGTCGACGCCGCCCAACGCGATCGTCTATGGCTCGGGGCTGATCCCCGCACGGCGGATGATCGTCGCGGGGCTGGGCTTTGACCTCGCTTGCGGCGTGATCATCTGGTGCGTGCTGCGCGCCGCCGACGCCTGCGGCTGGTCGCCGCTGGGGGGAGGATAGAGGAGCAGGCGTTAGGCCAACACGTCTGGCCCCTGGTCCCTAGACCCTGGCCCCTTTCTTCTCACGCCACGCGTGTATTCACGCGGCGGAGCAAGGGTCCCGGTTGCTGCCCTGGATGGCTGCCGGCGGCCTTGTAGGCCAGTTGCACGTCGATGTTTTCCCACAGCACCAGCATGTCGTCGATGCGGGTCATGGCGCGGATGTCGCCGTCTTGCGACACCACCAGGCCCAGCGAGCCCGGCTTGTCGAAGCAGTAGCGCATCATCGCCCGATGCCGCGTGCCATATTGGGTCAGCTCGCTCTTGCGCAGCAGGTTGCTGCGGGCGTGCGAATCGCGGGCAATGTAAATGTCCGACAGCAGCGTGTCGGTCCGCACCTCGACGCCAAAGCCGTGCACGATCATCCGCCGGTCCAACAGCACGAAGCCGTCCACGCAGGAGAGCGAGGCGATGAAGCGAATCGCCCCCAGGACCTCATTTTTGTGCTCGCGCAACTCGCGCTCGCGATTGTTCACGGCCACGGGCGAATAGGGCAGCACGTGGCCGGCAGACTGGCTGGCCGTCGGCGGCGAGGGCGCGCTGGGCAGCGCCGCGTCGTGCAGGGCCTTGCGTTCGACCATCGACCGCAGCGAACGCAGCAGGCGGTCGTAGCAGATTTTGTATTTGACGTTCAGCCCATCGAGCGACATTTGCGGGGTGATTAGCAGGCCGCCGCCGTGGCGATAGGTCTGGATGTTCATGAGGATGCGGCAGATCGAATTGATCCAGCGCATCAACATCTCGCCTTCTAGCGGTTCGGCCGCAAGCTGCCCGTCGCCGTTGTCGGCCGTGTCGCCCAGGTAGCTGCGCAGGTAGCCCACCAGCAGATCGTGAACCGGGCCGCTCCACAGCACGTCGTGATATTCTTCCACCAGCGTGTTTTGTTCGAGGCTGCCGATCAGCGAGTCGTTGCGATAGACCGAGATATTTCCCACCCCGGTGATCGTGGCCTGAAACAGGCCGGGCCGCGCGGGGGTGGCGCCGGCCTCGAGCGAGATAAAGTCGGAGTGGCGGGGCTCTTGGTCGACCATGCCCCAGATGAACAGCTTGTTCTTGCGATCGCGAAACACGGCCAGCGACGACACGGCGGGGTCGGCCGCCCGGGCCAGCTTGCTGAGCGTGCGGACGTCAAACGGCAGCGGTCGGTCGAAAGGTACGTGATTCCAACAGTCTGCCTGGCGGCGGCCGGGATGATTTCGGCCCGGTTCTTCGGGATCGACGTAGTTGACCGTGCAAAAGATCGGCCGGCCCTCTTCGTTCTTCAGGCTGGCAAAGTACAACGTCTCGAGCAGCCGGGTCAGCACAGCCTCGGGCGGCACGTTGCCGTGGTCGGCCTGCAAGCGCAGGGCCACGAGCTTGGCCAGATGCTGCGGATACTGAGTGGTGCGATCCATCATCACATTGCCAGCAAACCAAGTGATAGCACAAGCCAGAGAACGCGCGGAGCGGGACTATCGGCAAATGAGCCGCTGGCGTCAAGACCGGATAGGGTGCAGGGTGTGGGCGCCTGGTGGTGAAAAGCGCAAGCTACCACGTGTTGCGGCGAACAATGCGGCGAAACGCGACCAACGAAAACATCTCGTTCATCATGAGACAAGCAGTCGACGGCGTGGGCCGCGCCCACTCTAATCAACGAGCGATTATGCTTCACAGAAATTCCGACAACAAAACCACGACGCGGTTCCGGCCCCAACCTGGGGATTTAATCATGAAATCTTACACCGAATACCTGACCTTCACCCTGCCCGCTCGGATGGCGTTTAAGAACATCACGCCAACCATCGAGGAGATCGTCGCCAAGAGCGGCGTGCAGGAGGGTTTGCTGCTCTGCAATGCGATGCACATTACGGCCAGCGTGTTTATCAATGACGATGAGCCGGGGTTATTGGCCGACTATGCTCGCTGGCTGGAGGACCTGGCGCCCTTTGATGCTTCGCCCGAGCGATATGCCCACAATCGCACGGGCGAGGACAACGCCGACGCCCATCACAAGCGTCAGATCATGGGCCGAGAGGTCGTGGTCGCCATCACCCAGGGCAAGCTCGACTTCGGACCCTGGGAGCAGATCTTTTACGGCGAGTTCGACGGGAGACGGCCGAAACGCGTGCTGGTGAAAGTGTTGGGGGAGTAGTTGTTGGTTGTTGGTGAAGAGGGAAGCGGAGAGGGACCAGGGACCAGTTTGGTAGGTCAGGCATTTGCCTGACATGATCCCGTCGAGTGACTTCATGTCAGGCAAATGCCTGACCTACGGCCCGATGCCTAAGGCCTATTGCCTAAGGCCTGTCCACCTAACTCGTGATCCCCTTTGTCAGCGCCATGAACGCTGTCTCCAGGTTCAGCTCATCTTCCTTGAACAATGTGAGCTTCACTCCGGCTTGTACCAGCAGCGTGGCTAGTTCGGCGTATTCGGTGACGTTGGGCACCAGTGTGACCAGCAGCAGCTTGTCGCGCTGCTCGACTTTCTCCACGCTCGGGTGTTTTTCCAGCAGCTTGACGGCGGGCATCGCGTCGCCCATCACGCCGATATTCAAGAGCGTCTGCCGGCGGACCTGCTTCATCACTTCGTCGACGTCGGCGTTCACGATCAGTTCACCCCGCTCGATGATGCCGATCTTGTTGCAGATATCGGCCAGCTCGGGCAGGATGTGACTGGAGACCATGATCGTCTTGCCCAGGTTGCGCAACTGCTTGAGCAGTCCGCGAATCTCGATCCGGGCGCGCGGATCCAAACCGCTGGCCGGCTCGTCGAGCAGGAGCACCTGCGGATCGTGCAGCAGCACCCGGGCCAGGCCCAGCCGCTGCGTCATGCCGCGCGAGAGGCTGGTCACCAGTGCCTCGCGTTTGTAGCCCAGCTCGACCAGCTCCAGCACGTCGTCGCATACCTTCTGCCGCGCGGCGCCGTTGATGCGGTAGGCCGCGGCGAAGAACTCCAGATACTCGATCACCTTCATGTCGTCGTAAACGCCGAAATAGTCGGGCATGTAACCGATCAGCCGGCGGATGTCTCGCGGATGGGTGTAGATCGAGTAGCCGCAGACGTAGGCCTCGCCCCAGGTGGGGTTCAATAGCGTGGCCAGAATCTTCATCGTGGTGGTCTTGCCCGCACCATTGGGTCCGATGAAGCCAAAGACGTCTCCCTTTTTCAGGTCGAGCTCGAGCGCCTTCACGGCGAACAGGTCGCCGTACTTCATGTTGAGGTCATGTGCTTCAATCACGCGAGCGCTCGGGGGATGAGAGAGGGGAATAGTGGTCAGTGGTCAGTGGTCAGTGGAGTACGCGACTATTTTTGGTGGCTTTCGCTGACCGGAAAGACGAAACGATAGAAGGTCCAGCGTTGGCCGGGGGCGGCGGCCAGCGATTGCTTGCCGTTGACCAGTTCCGTCGCGCCGTGGGCCTGGCGGCCGATCAGCACGGCTCGGCCGTTTCTGACCGCGCCGCTCAGGTCGACAAACGGCTGATAGGCGCCGGCCAAAAACGTGTAGCTCTCGCCGCCGGCCAGCTCGTGGCAGCTCATGATCTCGATGATCCGCGGAATGTCAAAGCTTGCCCGGTCATAGGGGGGCGCAACGTCGCGATCGCCCTGCACGCGGACGCGGCGCAGATAGGTCTCGATCGTCTGCGGATCGATCTGCGCGTCGACGTTCACCCGGTCGCCGGGCTTGAACTGCCTGAGCGGATAGGCCCAGTTCTCATAAATCAGCAGGCAATCGTCGAGCGGCGCGTCGAGGTGCGAGGTGACCGTGCCCACCAGCTTGCCGTGGTCGGACAGGTCGGCCTCGATCGGACCCGGGGCGTCGGCCCACCAGCGGCCGACAAAGGCCTTGGTCGACCAGACCGCGATCGGCACGCCGATCATGCGGTCGAGCTGCCGCGAGAAATCATAGGCCGTCGTAAACAGCGGCAGGCTGCCGGCCGCTGGCCGCATGCCGCCAAAACCCGAGCCCGGCAGGCCGGACCACGAGAGCGCCGTGGCTGGGGGCTGGGAACCTGCGGTCGTCGGCGGCGGAGTCAGGCTCAGGTCATACATCGCGCTGTCGGGGCTGTAGATGGTCTGCCAACTCGTGCCGCGTACCAAACCTCCCTCGGCGTCGAAGTCGACCAGGTCCACCTGGTTCATCCGCAGCTCGGTTCCTTTCAACCGCTCGGCCAACACGTATGCGCCCACGCTGAATGCCACCACGGTCAATGTGAACGTAACCCAGGTGGCCTCGGGCCGGCGGAGCACGCGCCGCACGACGTAGTAGTCCAGCGGTCCGATGCAAAGGATATATGCCAGGATCAGCAGCGCTACAAACCAGAAAGGCACCAGCGGCACGTCCTCAAACTGATCGAGCGCGCCTCGCAGTTGCCCCGACAGGTCCGAGAAGCCCAGCGTCGTGACCTGCCCCAGCGTGCCGTCTTCCGATTCGGTGACCGGACGCCGCGATCGACGCAGCAGCTTGTCGAGCAACTGACCGCGTCCGCTCCAGTCGGACAGCGGCGGCAGGTCGAGGTCGGCGGCCAGTAGCACGATCTCGCCAAAGCCGTGCGACGTGCGAATGACCAGCGGCAGGTCGCGGGCACGGGAGCCAAAGTAGGCCTCGATCCGCCCGCGCACATCGACCAGCTTGGGCGATTGCCACGCGCGCGCGGCGGCGATGTCGATCGGCTCGGATCCGTCGGCATAAGCTTCGAGCGGCGCGGTCTGCGGCAAGCGGACCATCGCCTCGAACTTGCCTGGCGCCAGCCGTGCCAGCGCCGAGTCTGCGACGAGCAATCGCGGCGCGTCGCGGCCCACGCTCAAGACCAGGCGACCGCCCATGCGCACCCAGAGGGCGAGCGCCTGCAGTTGCGGGCTGTCCGCCAGGAGTGCCTCATTCTGAGTCTCGTCGCCAGTGACCAACAGCACCGCATCGACCCCTTCATAGCCCAGCCAGTTCGTCGGCAGCTCGGCCAGCCGGGCGACGTCGACGATGTTGGGACCATTCGGGTCGCGCCGCGGAGAATCGCCGGCGCTGGCAGTGGGCCGCCCACAGCGCACAAACAATTCGCGTCCCACCGGAAGGATGCCGGCAAAGGGTCCGCTGACGGCCGTCTCAAACGACCGTGTTGCCAGCGGCCCCATCTCACCGCGAAATGTCACCACGATCTGGCCATGCAACTGACCGAGCTTGGCGACCAGCGGCACGCGCAGGGTCTCGCCGGCTCTCAGGTCCAGCAAGCCATCGGCCGGGGCGGTCACACGGCTGGGCACCGCGTCGCCGTCGAGCAGCACCATTTCCACCGTGCCGCGCGTGGCCTCCGCGCCGCCGCGCAGCTCGATCTCAAAGGGCGCCCAACTGCCGAGCTTGAACTTTCCGGCAAACCCGGCCTGCACGCTCACGATCTGCGGACCGGTTGTTGCCGCGGTCGTTACAGGCGCGACAGCCGCGGCAGGATCCGCTGCGGTGCAGACCGACGCGAAAAAAGCGACGGGTCCCCAGGTCAACAGTGCGACCAGGGTCAGGATGCTGCGGGCACCGTGCGTCATGGCTTCTCCGCGTCGGCGCACGTGCAGACGAAGAGCCCGCAGCCCGGACAGCCGGCGCCATACTTTTGCGCCACCGCCGCACTCAGATCGACACCCGCCACATTGGCGATCGTGGCCAGCCAGGCCAGCACGTCGGCAAACTCGCCCATCCGCTCCTCGTGCGTGCCGCTGCGCAGGGCCGAGGCCAGCTCGCCGACCTCTTCCATCAGCCACATGAAGGTGCCGTCGATGCCCCGGGCCTGATCCTTCTCAAAATACATCTTGCGGATCAACCGCTGGAAATCGGACAGGCTGACCGAGCCGGCGGTCTCGCCGGCGGCGGAAGGTTGCGTGGGATCGCTCACTTGATTTTCTCCAACAATTCGGCCGCCGCCCGATCGTTGGGCTCGTGCTCGAGCAGCTCTTTCAGGACCGCACGGGCCTTGTCCGGCTGCGACGCTTGCAAATGCATTTGTGCCTGGGCCAACCGCAACGCCGGCAGCTCGGGATCGAGCTCGACCGCCACGGCATACTCTTTGGCCGCGGCAGCGGCCGCGCCACGCGCCGCCAATGCCTCAGCCCGCCAGCTATGAATTTCAACGTCGCGGACGTCGATGTGCAATGCCTCCTGGGTCCATCGCTCGACGCCCGGGTGATCGCCGGCCCGGCGAGCCAGTTCCGCCAGCTTCTTACGCACGGTCAGGTCGTCGGGATCGGCCTCGGCCAATTTCACCAGCACCGGGGCGAGTTTCGCCGTGTCTCCCGACTTCAAGTAGACCGCGGCCAACGACTTAAGCCACCGACTGCCGCCGGGGTCGCCCTTGGCGCCCAGCTCGTATAGTTCAGCGGCGGCGGCGTAATCCTCGCTCTTGAGCTTCAATCCGGCCAGCAGGGCCAACAGGTTCTCTTGCGGATGGTCGCGGTCGAGTGCACGCTCCAGACGCTCAAGCGCTTCGATATTCTCGCCGACCAGCAGGTGCAACCGGGCGCGGACATAACTTGCCAGGGCATTGTTGGGCTCGATCGCCAGCGCTGCATCAGCCGAGCGACGCGCCTGCGGATAGTTTCGCCGGCCGAGCTGTGCCTGGGCCAGCCGAGCATGCAGCGCAGGATCGCGCGGGTTGGCGGCCAACGCCTTTTGCGTCGCGGCCAGATCGGGTTCGCTCTGCCTGGCCGCTGCGGGCAGCCCGGCCACGACCTTCGCGACGTACTCTCGATAGCCGCTCTCGAAATCGACTTGCGACGTGGCAAAGGCACGCTCGAGCACCTCGGGCGTGGTCAAGTTGTCGCGATATCCGGAGAGCATCTTCGCAATGGCGTCGTCGCCAAACCGCTCGATCAGGTACTCGGCATACAACTCGGCCTGGCAATAGGCCAGCGTCCACTCGGCGCTGGAATGTGGGCGGATAAAACCGAGGTTGATCGTGTCCAGGTCAAAGAGCTTCTTGTTGGCGAAGCCGGCGGCCAGCAGCTCGTTCCATGATTGCGGCCGGGGGTAGCCCTCGTTGAGCACAGCCAAGGCTTCGGTGAACCAGTGCGGAATGTTGAACTCGGTCTGCTGCAAGTTGATCACGTGGATGAACTCGTGCTTGAGCACGCGTGCCCAGTTGAATCGCTGCTGACCCTCGGTGGGTGATTGCAGGGCCACGATCTTGCCGGCGCAAGCTCCGATCGGATGGATGTGAGGCAGGCCCACCATTCGCGCGCTGAACCAGCCGTGACCGTCGGTGTTCTTGGCCTTGGAAAACACCTCGAAGAGGGACTTGCCCGGCGGCGTAAAACCCATTTGCCGGACCAGGTCGGGATAGACCTCTTCGAGCCACTGGCCCATGTACTGAGCGAGGATCGCGTCGCTCGGGTCATACTTGATGCGAAAGTGCTCGGTTTCCAGGGTCTGGTACTCGGCCAGCACCTCCAAGACTTTGAGGCTGTTGTTCACACGGACGTTGAACGGGTCGATGCGAAAGGCCTCGTCGAGCACCTGCTGGGCGCGGTCCTCGTCGCCCAACCGCATCAGCATCATGCCCAACTGACCGGGCGGCCCGATCAATTGCGGCATCCGCTCGATCGCAACCTGGTAATAGCCCGCGGCGGCCGGCCAGCGGCGCAGCTTGTCGAGCGCGTCGGCCAGGGTCTCGTAGAACACGCCGGCATGCGGATTCCGCGCGTTGACCTCGGCGGCCAGCTTGCCGAAACGGCTGGTGGCGTCGTTCTTGTCGACGCCGTCGACCGAGAGGTAGGCAGCAGCCAGGCGCCCCAAGGTGGCTTCGGAGGTGGGATGCAGCTTGAGCCCGTCTGCCAGGACCACGGCGGCCGCGCGGGGATCGAAATTGGCCAGGTGGATGTCGGCCCTGAGCTGCCAGGCGGCCAGCAACTCGGGATTGATCTCCAGCGCCCGCTCGGCGGCGGCCTGCGCAGCGCCGATCTCAAAAGCCTCCAAGGCCAATTGCCCGATCGCGGCATGTACCTCGGCCGCGTTGGGGTTGATCGCCAGCGCGGCGTTAAACTCCTTGGTTGCGTCGGAGTGGTTGTATTTTTCCGCATACAACTGGCCCGCCGCCAGGTGCGCTTGCCAGCAGGTCTTATCGGCCGCGAGCAGGTCGGGATAGAACTCGTTGACCAGAAAGGTGAACTGCTCGCTCAGCCGATTCCAGCGCGCAAACTGCGCCGCCGCCAAACCGGTCCACTGCAATCGCTCGCTGGCCGTGTCCGGCGCGTCGTTATATTCATCGACTAGCCGCTTAAAGGCCGCATTGGCCTCATCCAGTTTGCCGGCGGAACACAGGACCTCGGCCTGAACCCAGGTGGCCAACGTTTCGCGACCGTCGAGCGCGAGCGCCGCGGCGGCCAGGTCGTTGGCCCGGGCGTGGTCGCCCCGCGCGAGGGCCAACTTAGCCAATTCGGCGGGCAGGGATGAGGACTTGGGGAACTTCTTGATCGCCTCGCCCAACAGGGCCTCGGCCTTGTCTCGCTGACCCGACGAGGCCAACGCCCGAGTCCGACCCACCGTAACTTCAGGTCCGGCATCGGCCGGCACTTTGGCAAAGGCCTCTTCGGCCTCGGCATATTTCCCTTCGGCCAAGAGTTGCCGAGCGGCGGTCAACGGCTCGGGCACCGGATCCGCCAAGACTGGGCCCGACAAGGGGGCGCCGACCAACGACAGGGCCAGGCAGACGACCGGCCAGGCACGTCGGGGGTCTGAACGCCTCATAGCAGCCCCCCATTTCGACCGCGAAAAAAACCCGTCGCCATGCCGCATCCACAATCGCCCGCCAGGTTTACCGTATCGCAACCGCACTGGCCGATCAAGCCGAGCGCGGACGCCTGAAAACGATCCGAGGCCGCGGCGACGTCACGACTCCAGCAACCAATCGACCACCTGCACCAGCCCGTCCTCGTCGTGCGTGAGCGCGATCCGATCGGCCGCGGCCTTCACTTCGGGCAACGCGTTTCCCATCGCCACGCCCAGGCCCGCGGCCCGAATCATCGGTATGTCGTTGACGTCGTCACCCACGGCGCAGACCTGCTCGGGCCCGATACCGCGCTCCTCGGCCAGCCGCTGGACCGCCGCCCACTTGCTCACCCCGTGCGGCGCGATCTCGCACATGTAACCCTCATAGCGCGGACTGCGCAGCACGTGCACATAAAGCTGGCCGGGCAACTGGCGGAGAAGTTCGGTTTGCAGTGCAACCATCTCGGTCCGGCTGCCCATTGCAAAGCCTGCAAAGATTTCCCCGGGCGGCTCGTCGAGCAAGCTGGGCCAGTGCCGCTCGAAGCCCGCGTTCTTGCGAAAGAACTCGGCCAGCTCGCCGTGCTGGGTGGTGGTCGTGGCGCAATAAAAGTCAAAGCCCTGGTCAAACGTGTCGGCATAGAGCACGGCCTCGAAGCCGGTCTGGGCAATGACCCGCAGGCAGCTGGCAAGGGTTCCGGCGGCAAACTCGGCGCGAAAAAGGGTTTGATGATCTTCGGCCCGCTTGACCAGCGCGCCGCTGGCCGTGACCAAGGGGACGTTGAGCTCCAGCGGCTCGACCAGCGGCAGTGTGCGGCTGTAACGACGGCCCGTGGCCAACACGATCTCGATGCCGGCCTGCCGTGCACGCAGCACGGCCACCCGCGTGGCCTCGGTCAGCTCGTGACGGCTGTTGACCAGCGTGCCGTCAATGTCGATGGCCAGCAGGCGATAGTCGGGCATGGAAAGGTCAACAACGTGCGGGCGGACGGCAGCTGCAAAAACTCATTATTCCACAAATCCCCGCCGTTCGACAGCACTTTGCGCGCTGCGCGCCGCGACGTAAGATACGATCCATCGATGTTCAACCCTGTTTGTCCGTGGAAAGCCCGCAATCGATGTCCGAATTTGTCACCGTCGCCAAGGTCGGCGCGATACCCGAGGGCACCGGCGCGGCGTTTCCGGTTGGAGAGAAGCTGGTCGCCGTGTTCAACATGGGCCAGGGGCAATATCACGCGATCAACGACCTTTGCCCACACATGGGCGCCTCGCTGGCCGACGGCTTTGTCGAGGGGGACGTCGTCACTTGTCCCTGGCATGCCTGGCGGTTCCGGGTGACCGACGGCACCTGGTGCGACAATCCGCGGATCAAGACCGACGTGTTCGAGGTCCGCGTGCAAGGCGACGAGATCCAGGTCCGAGCGAAGTAAGCTCGACTCACCGCGCGCACTCGCGCCAGTTAGCCCAGCACTCGCGCCATCAAACCGTGAACGTGTCGCCGGGCTTTAGCACGATCGGCTCGGCTTTGGTCTCTGCGCGGACCCGCGCGGCCCAGGCCTCGGCGTCTTGCGCGATTGGCGGCCAGGTGTTGTAATGGGCCGGCGCGACCTTCCGTGGCTCGAGCAACTTGATCGCTGCGATCGAGTCGTCCGGTCCCATGGTGAAGCGGTCTCCGATGGGCAGCACGGCCAGGTCCAGGCCGACCGCGCCGATCAGCTTCATGTCGCTAAACAGGGCCGTGTCGCAGGCGAAGTAGAGCTTGCCGTCTGCCAGCGTCAACAGAAACCCGCCTGGGCTGCCACCTCCTCCGCCGTCGGGCAACTCGGAGCTGTGGAGTGCCACGGTCAGCTTGACCCGCCCCACGTCCAGGTCGATCGCGCCGCCAATATTCATCGGCTGGGTCTTCTTAACTCCCTGCTTGCCCAGCCACTGGCAGATTTCGTAGTTGGCCACGACCGTGGCCCCAGTTCGCTTGGCGATCGCGGCGGCATCGGAGACGTGGTCGAAGTGTCCGTGCGATACCAGGATGTAATCGGCCGCCACGGCGTCGGCCTTGACCGGCGCGGACGGCGAGTCGTTCAGAAACGGATCCAACAGCAGCGTCTTGCCGCCGGTGATAATCGACCAGCAGTTGTGCCCCAGCCAGCGCACCTTGGTTGCCATCGCCCGCTTTCCTTTCCGCCTGAGAAACTATGGAGCCCTTGGTTGATAACTGGCCAGGGGCGATCAACGGAGGCCCCGGCAAATGGGCCGCTCGTGCTTAAGTCGCCAAGCACATTGCTTTGCTCGTTATCAATGATTGCGCAAGTTTGCGTTCATGTGCTTCTTGTAGGCTTCGACCCCCGGTTGACCGTAAGGGTTGATGCCAATCAGCCGGCCTTCGACCACGGTGGCCAGCATCATCATTTGAAAGAACTGTCCCATCGCCGCTTCGTCGAGCCGCGGAAAGTGCAGGTCGGCCGTCGGACGCTTGTCTTCGGCATAGGCCTGGTTGGTGCCGCTGATGGCCGCCGCCATGATCTCGGGCACGGTTTTGTCGGCCAATGCGTTGAGCTGGTCCTGATCGAGATCTGACGTGCCGACCTTCAGCTTGTCGCGGCGGACCTGGTCGACGATCAGGTTCGTAATCAGTTTGTCGCGACGGCCTTCCTGGTGCTGCTGGCCGCGCGAGTGCAGGTCGCGGGTGTTCACGATCGTCAGCGGCGTGGCGCCTTGCAAGTTCTTGCCCAGGCTCTCGGCCAGCAACTGGTCGTACCACAAGCCCGCGGCCTCGAGACCCTTGGCCCAGGCCGACAGCACGCGAATCGTGGCGCCCCGCTTCTCTTCCATCAGGTGTCCAACGCCGACATAGTCCAGCACGATGTTGTTGCCCGGCGGCGCCGTGCGGAAGTGCGCGTTCATTGCCGCGGCGCCTTCCAAGAGCTTGACGATGTCCAGTCCCAGGATCGCGGCCGGCAGCAGTCCGACTGCGGTGAGCACCGAGAAGCGGCCGCCCACGCCGTCGGGAATCGGAAAGACGTCGTCGCAGCCGAGTGCTTTGGCCAGCTCAAACAGTCGCCCGCTGTTGCCGGTGACCGGCACGACCAGGTCGGCCACGGCCTGGGCGTCGTCGGCGCAGGCGCGGCGCAGGACGGCAAGCAACTGGCGAAAGGCCACGGCCGTTTCCAGCGTGCCGCCACTCTTGCTGATAACGACCAGCCCCCAGCGGTCGGCGACTTCACGCGTCGGACGGTCGGAGAGCAGGTCCAGCATTCCCTGCATGGCGTCGTTGTCGACGTTGTTCCCCTCGAAGTACAACCGCGGATGGCCGCCTCGCTCCGCCCGGCTCAGCTCGTTGAAATACGGATGGCAACAACTATCGAACAATGCCCGCGCGCCCATGTACGACCCGCCAATGCCCAGCACCACCACGCGATCAACCACTCCGGCCAGCCGGCGCGAGGCATTGAGGATCTTTTCCAATTGGCTCGTGGACCGCGTGCCGCGATACTCTTCGAGCAAGCGCTCGGGCAGGTTAAGGAAACCAGCGTCGAGCGGGTCTTTTTCCGCAGGGACCTTCCCGCCGCCAGTCCACAGGTCGACGTCGGCGAGGACCTCGGCGCGGGCCGCCTCCAGGCGTGGCGCCAACTGCCGTAAATCGTCGGGCGAAAGGCCCGTTTCGGGAATCATCACGCCCGCAGGATCATAGCGCAGAGGCGCCAAAGCCGGACCGCTCATGAGAGTCTCACGTGGAAAGCTCGTGCATCGAGAGGATAAAAGGATACGCTGGTGAGGATATCGCTCGCGCGAGCGGCTGCCAAGTGGCCGAGGCCGCGCGGACTGGCAAGGCAAATTCCGGTTTTTTTCGGGCCTTGTGCCCCGGCCCGTTTTTGCTAACACAAAGGGCATCGCAACCCCACGCCCGAAGCTACGCCCGAGGACTTTGCCCCGATGGACATGCACGACCTGACGCGCGAACTGCTGGTCAAGAACGACTCGAAGATCGTGATGCTGGTGGCCGACGGCCTGGGCGGGCTGCCGTTGACCCCCGGCGGCAAAACCGAGCTGGAGACGGCCCGCACGCCGAACCTGGACGAGCTGGCCCGAGTCGGTATCTCGGGGGGCAGCATCCCGGTGAAACCGGGCATCACCCCGGGCAGCGGACCGGGGCACCTCGGGCTGTTCGGGTACGATCCGCTCGAGTATCGCATCGGTCGCGGAGCACTCGAGGCCACGGGTATCGGCTTTGAACTTACGTCGCGCGACGTCGCCGCGCGCGGCAACTTTTGCACGCTCGACGCCCAGGGCGACATTTCCGACCGCCGCGCTGGTCGCATCTCTAGCGACGAAAGCGCGCCCTTGGCGGTGCGGCTACGCGAGGTGAAGATTCCCGGCGTCGAGATCTTCGTCGAACCGGTCAAGGAACATCGCTTCGTGGTCGTGTTTCGCGGCGAAGGCCTGGAAGGCAACGTCCACGACACCGATCCGCAGATCACCGGCGTGCCGCCACTCAAGCCCAAGGCCATGGACGCCGGCAGCCAGCGCACCGCCCAGATCGCCGCCGAATTTGTCGCCCAGGGTGATAAGCTGCTTTCCGGCGAAAAGAAGGCCAACGGATTAACGCTGCGAGGCTTTTCGGGCAAGCCGAATCTGCCAACCTATGAAGAGGTCTACGGTCTGAAGGCCGCCGCGATCGCCGTCTATCCGATGTACAAAGGTCTGGCCCGCCTGGTTGGCATGCAGATTGTTGGCAAGGCGCAAACACTGCAAGAACAGATCGACGTCTTGAAGCAGAACTGGCAGGACTTCGACTTCTTCTTCATTCACTTCAAATACACCGACAGCACCGGCGAAGACGGCGCGTTTGAGAGCAAGGTCAAGCGGATTGAAGAGCTCGACGCCGTTATCCCGCAGATCACGGCGCTCGATCCCACGGTGTTGATCGTGACCGGCGACCACAGCACGCCCAGCCTGCTGAAGAGCCACAGTTGGCACCCCGTGCCCACGGTGCTGGTGTCCAAAGACTGCCGCACCGATCGCTGCACCAGCTTCGGCGAGAACGAAGCTACGCACGGCGGCCTGGGACTGTTCGAGGCCAAGTACCTGATGCCGATCGCGCTGGCCAACGCCGCACGCCTGGGCAAGTACGGGGCATAGCTGCCAGAGACCGCCGGTTAGTGGCCCGAAGCGCGTGGGAGCCCTGCGAAATGGCGAGACCTTCGCCGGATATCCCTCGCTGGCGCGTCGGGTTGGTCAGAAATCAGCGAATCAACCGTGCATTCAACCAATCGACGTGGTCCAGCTCGTCGCCGTGGTCGGCGTAGTCGACCAGCAGGCTGATGCGCTTGGCCCCGGCCAGGTCGAGCGACAGCGCGACCGGATCGGCTCCGCCGCGAACGATCTCGGTCGTAGCCTGCTCTTGCCACTTGCCACTGCCGTCGTCGAAGAACACGCGACACACCACGCTGCCGCGCTCACCGGCTTCGGCATCGATGGCCACGAGAGTCTCAAAGCGGCGGTATTCGTCGTCGAGGTCAAACGTGATCCGCGACGGGCTGTGCATGCCAAGTCCTTTAAGCGTCAGTCGTCCACCTGCGCGCAGTCGCGACCCGCGCACGCTGGCGTCGGCCAGGTAAGGCCACGTGAGCTGCAGGAAGGGAATGTGCCGATAGCTCGACGGCTGCAAATCCGACAAATACACAGCCCGACCACCAAGCGATTGCAGAGCCACGATCGCCGCGAGGGGTACGACCAGCTCGCCGCCGCCGACCAGCTTCAGTCGCGCGGTCCGTTGTTCCGTGACCAGAGACGTGGCCAGCACCCGGCCACCGTCGCACAGGCCGACCATCGCGCGCAGGCCGGCGGCCTTGGGCTTGTCGACCAGGATCGGGTTGAAGAGTACCGCCGTGAGCTTATCAACGGCCAGGTCAACCGGCCCCGCATCGGAGGTGAGCCGCACAGTGGCGTCTTCGACCGCCGTGATCGTGCCAGACAGTTCGTCGCCGTTGTCCAGCAAGACCCGGTCGGCTTGACCGGTGAGGGCCAGCACGCGGGCCACGAGTTGGTCGGCCCGGCCACGATCCAACGGCAGACGATAAATGACGCCCGCCACCAGCCGCAGCGGCACAACAAATTTGCCGAGCGTGGGCGACTGACCGTGCAGCAACTCCTCGTCGGTGTGCACGACATCGGCATTTAAGAGACCGCCGCCGGCCAGCACCACCTGCACTCCCACGGTCGACTCGACAAACTGGCCCCAGGTCACCAGTTCCGCCAGCGGCAACTTGCGGTCGCCTTCGGCGGTGGTGAACCGCAAGCTTGCGTCTGGCGCCGATTCGGCCGCGGCTAGCGCACCGCGAAATGGCGCCCCGTCGACTCGGATGACCAACGGCAACTCGGCCGCGGCCACACCGCCGAGTAATGTGGCCGTGAGCAACGTCGTCAGCAGGAATGATGGGAGAGGCGGCATCTAACGTTGAAAGATCGGCAGGTAGTTGTTCGGCATTTGCAGCACGATGCAGGCCATCGCGGTGCCATACTCGACGCAGATCGCGTCGTTCCACGAGCCATCGTCGGCCTGACGCGAGACAAGCGCGTCGCGGACCGCCGGGTACCACTTGTTCCACAGCTCGCCGCCGGCGTGCCACATCGCCTGCACGGCATAGTAATGTCCGTAAAAATAGTGGCTCTCGCGATTGAATTCGTTGACCTGCGGCATGAAGCTCATCAGGTAGTCGAGCCCCTTCTTGATTTCGGGACTGTCATAGATGCCCGCGCTATAAAGCGCGACCACGCCGGCGGCCGAGCGAGGAAACGCGCTTTGGCCCCCCTGAATCATGTACATGAAGCCGCCGTCGGCGTTCTGGCTGCGTTTGACATACTCGGTCACGCGATCGATGGTGTCGCGGGGCACGTAGAGTCCGGCGTTGCGCGCGGCTCGCAGCGCCATCACCTGGCAGATGGTCACCGAGATGTCCGCGTCGTGCCGTTGCGGCTGGTAGCGCCAGCCCCCTTCATTGTTCTGTGTGTTGACGATCAGTTGCACGGCCTTCGAGAGCTTGTCGCGAATCTCGTCGCGCATCGTCATGCCGTAGCACTCCGCCAGAAACAGCGTGGCGAAGCCGTGACCGTACATCGGCCCGTGGCTGCTGGCGTTGGTCACATTGATAAAGCCGCTCTCTTGCGTGTTGGCCAGAATGAAGTCGATGCACCGTTCGACCAGCTTGCCGTAGGGTCCGCGGCCCGGAGTGCTGCCGCCGGACATGAAGGCCATGCCGGCCAGAGCACAAATCGCCACATTACGGCTGTAACCACCGGAACGAAACGACCCGTCTTCGTCCTGCCGCGCCGCCAGCAGCTTCAGCCCGCGATCGATTGCCTTGGTCGCCGCCGGCGTGATAAGTCCGACCGCCGACTTCTCGGGGTCGCGGTTCTGGCCGAAGGCCTGCCCGGAAGACGTCGCCAGCGCCGCGCCCACCGCGATCGTGCGCGCCAGAAACTCGCGACGGTCAGGCGACGCGAACAGTCGATTCGGCGATGGTCGACGCGCTCGTTTCACTTCGTGGGTCGCTCCTCGGCCAGCCGCTTGTAGTACTTCTCGATCATCAGCTCGTACTGTGGCAGGAATTGCTCGGGCGTGTTCTGCAACATCTGCTCGCGCGCTCGCGGCGGCAGGTGCCCCCAGGAGTCCTTCATCATCCCGCGCAGGGTCTCTGCGTCGGGACGGACTTCCTTGGCCTGACCCAGGCGATCAGTGCTGTCCTGGGACGGCTTGCTGGAATCTTTGCCGCGGGCGCCGCCCGATTGTTGTTCTTGCTTCTCAGGTTGTTGCTGCTTCTTGCGCTCGGCGACCTGTTTCTGCTGCTCTTGCTTCTTTTGCGAAGAGCTTTGCTGCTGGCTGCGTTGCGACTCGGCTTGCTTGATTAACCGCGACAGGTCCTCCAACACGCGATTTTGGATCGCTTCGGCATGGGGCCGCTTGCCCGAGCGCGGGATCAGCTCCTCCAGCGAGCGCATCTCCTGGCTGATGTGAACCAACGGGTCCTGATTTTCTCCGGGCATGCCGACGTCCTCGCCGTCGATCGCCGGCGGAGAGGTTTGGTCGCCTGCCGACGGTTTGCCTGGCTTGCCAGCGGCTGGCTTCGGCTTCGCGGGGGTCTTCAGGTCGCCGGCGCCTTCCAGCAGCTCGTTATCCAGGTCCTTGAGCAGCGCGTCGTCGAGGTCCGACGCCGCAGGTTTGTCAGGATTCTGCTGGGCGTGAACCACCGTCGTTGGCATCAGAGCGACAACAATCGCGACGAGACCGACTCGCTGTTTGATCATGGCTTCGCCTCCGTCGTGGACCGATCAAAAGCATCATCCGGCGGCGGCACGTCTGCGCCTTCGGCAGGTTCAACGACTGGCGCATCGGCCGGCCGTTCATGCGGTAGCTCGCGAGGTGTTGCGGTCTTCGATTCGCGCAGGTCGGGCAACTGCTCGGGATCGTCCTCAAGATTTGCCTCCGGCGGTTTGGCCAGCTTGAGCGCCAACTCGGCTAGCCGCCCCTGCTCGGTCGCGATCTCGCCCAGTTGGTCCTGATCTCCGCCAGCATCCGGTTCGGTCAGCGTTCGGTAGCGACCGTTTAGGTCCTCTTGCAGTATCTTCAACAGCTTGAGCTGAGTAAGGACCTGGTTGCCGTCTTGCCGGCCACCGCTTTGTTGGCCGCCGCTGCCGGCGCCGTCTCCCTCTTCTCCCTGCTTGCCGCCTTCCTTGGGCTTATTCTCGAGCGCCGCGAGCAACTGCGCGAAGCGCACTCGGGCCGCCTCCTGCGCGGCCGAGGTCTGGCTACCGGTGCGCTGTCGCTCGAGTAACTCGGCGGCGCGGCGCATCTGCATCGCTGCGCCGTCTAGTGCCAGGTGGATCACCTCGCTCACCGAAAGCTTCTCGGCTAGCAGCGAGGTCTCGGTCTGCACCATTGCCTGCTGCCGCGCCAGGTCGTGGACCGTGGCGCTTTGGGCACGGGTGAAACGGCCTTCGGCCGCGCGCAGTTTTTCTAACCGCTCGGTCTCACCGATCAACTTCTCCTGCCGAGAGTGCAGGCTCTTGAGCGCGTCTTCGAGCTTGGCCATCTGCTCGCTGGCCAGATCGGCCTCGGCCTGGCGACGGCGCTCGGCCAACTTCTGTTCGGCCTCCTCCAAGTCCTTCTCGGCCTGTTCGGCTTGCTCGTCGGCCCCGCCCGCGTCGCCTTGCTCGCCGGCCTCGCTCGCGTCGGCCATCTTTCCGGCGGCGCCATTGGCGCTGCGCCCGGCCTGTTCGGCCTGCAATCGCTCCAATCGTCGGGCCAACCGCGCGGCTTCTTCCTGCAACTGCTTCTGCTCGCGCGCCAGCCGCTGCAAGCGCTGCTCGCGGTCGGCCGCGTCAGGTTGATTCTTCAATTCGCCAAGCTGCTTGCGCAACCCGCCCTGGCGGGCGCGGATGCGGGCCATCTCCCGCTCGGCGGCGCGCAGCTGATCTACCAGCCGCGACAGCTCCTGCTCGCGACGATTGGCCAGCGTGTTCAACAGCTCGTCGAGGTCCTTGGCGATCTTGGCCTGCTGAGCGGCCGCCTGCGCTAGTTGGTTTTGCTCAATGCGGTCACTGGTCTCGCGCATCTTGCCGCTGATCGCCTCCTCCTGGGCCTGGTGCAGCCCATCAGAAATCGCCGCGGCACTCAACGGGTCGGTCTGCTTGAGCGCGGAGCTCATCTGGGCCATTTGCTGCTGGGTCTTCTCCAGCCGTCGGCTCAGCTCGGCCTGGTTGCCGGCCAGCTTTTTCAGGTCGGCCTGCTGCTGCGCGTCCAGATCCTTGACGTCGCGGCCCAGGGTCTTTTGCGCGGCTTGCTTTGTGGCCTCGGCCACCGCTTCCTGGTCTCGTTGCAACTGCGCGACGTCGCGGGCAAAGCGGCGGAAGTTGTCCCATTGCTTCAGCTCGTCGAGCATCCCTTCCAGCGATGAGATCACCCGGTCCTGGTTGGCGCCGGCGGCGGCGAGCGATTTCTTTAGCAGCGGATCCGCCGTGGGCGTTGGCGCGCTGGACGGCGCCAGCCGAGACTGGGCCGCCTTGATCACGCTGGTCAGGTCGCGCTCGATCGGGCCCAGGTGTTCCTGCCCCAACCGCGCCAGCTCGTCAGAGATCGTGGTCATCCGCCGTTGGAGGTCCGGGCTGTCGACCTGATTGCTCTGGAGGTCGGCCAAAAACTCCGCGATCTGCGCCGGCACACCTTCGCTGGGGCTGGTCAGCGTGCGGGATATCTGCCGCTGGTTCAACTCTGCGGCCTGCGCGTGATCGACGTCCTGCTTGGTCAGCTGGCCGACCTTGTCGACCTGCACCGACAGCGATTGGGTCTGCGAGCGGGCATCTTGCTGCAACTTCAACACCCGTTGCAGCTCGCCGAAGATCAGCGTCTGGCGCTGGGCCAGCCGCTCTTCCAGCTCCTCCGGCGAAATGATCGACAGTCGCCGCACCGTGCTGGTGCCCGTCTGCGGCAGGTAGTCGTCGGCCGTGACCCAGCAGTTTAGCTGGGTACCGCTCTTCAGCTCCAGCTCGGCCAGCGACCAGCCATGCTCGACCGTGCGGCTCTCTCCGAGCTTGCCAGTGGAGAGCAATCCTGCGCCTGTGAGCGGCGCCAGTTGCTCGGGCCCGGCGAACAACGGCAGGGTGAAGTCCGGCGTTTTGGCATCGTCCGAACGGCTGAAGTGCAGCGACATGGAGTGCAGCGCCAGGTCGTCTTTGGCCGTGACCTTCAGTCGCACCTCGCCGCGGGGAGTTACAAACACGTTGCCCGCCGGCTGCTCGATCGTGACTGTTGGGGCGGCGTCGGCCACCGCGCGAACTTCCCAACGGTCCTCGCCTCCCGAGGTCAACCCTTCCAGGTCTTCCAGCGCGATCCAATATTCCCCCGACTTGTCGACGATCAACGGCTGCGGCGCGTCGGCCGGCAGCGTGAAGTGATGACCGTCTGCGGCAACCAGCGCCGGCAGCTCTTCGCCGTCGGGCGCGTGGATCGTGGCACTTTTGAGTTGCTTGGTCGTGCTGCCCGAGAGCGCCACCTTGGTGCCGCGCAGCGCATGAATGCGTTTCTCGGAAGTCTCCACCGGCAAACCGGTGTACGCGGGCGGGTGCAGCGTGAGCTCGAGCGATTCCAGCCGCGGCGGCTCGACCACCTCCAGCCGTTGCCAGCCCATCGAGCGATCGTCGCCCCCTTCGGCCCGATACCAAAATGGGCGCGAGACGCTGTCTTTGCGCGCCACGGTAACGCCGTTGATCCGCGGCATCAGTTCGGTCTCGATCTCGCCGTCGGCCGGGTCGGGCTGGTAGGAATATTGAATGCGGACCTCGTCCGGCACACGATGTGCGGCGTCGCTGGCCAGCTCAACCTCAAACGGTTGTCCGACGGCAAGCCGATGCGGGGTCGCATGAAACGCCAGGTTATAAACCCGCGGCCAGGCATCGTCGCCAAACGGCCGCGCCAATCGCACCAGCGCCAGCCGCACGTTGTCCGGCGCCGCCAACACAAACAGCAGTGCCACCGCCGCGACCCAGGCCGCGGCGCCCAGGGCTCGGCGCGTCGGACCGCGCTCGAGCACCTGCGCAAAATCCAATTCCTCGGCCGCCGACGTCGTCTCGACAATCACGGCCCGGCGCAATGCGGCCGAGCCGGCCTGTACGTCGACCTCGGGCTGATGCAAGAATTCGACCGCGCTTGCCAATCGGTTGGCGAGCGCCGGAAAGAATTCCTCCACGCGCTGGGCGATTTGTACGTCGCCCAAGCCGCGCCGCCAGATCGGCAGCCAGAATCGCAGCACGCACCAGCCGGCCACGACCAACACGGCCAGCGAACACATCAACCGGATGCCCGGGTCGGCAAAGCGAATCGTGTAGTCAGCCAGCGCGAGCACGATCACCGCGGCCAGGACGGCGGCGACGGTCCAGCCCACGGCATAGAGGGTCAGCAACCGCCGAGCCCGGCTGCGTACCTGGCCGATCTTCTGTTCCAGGAGGTGAGCCATCGACACATCCCTCTGGGCATCACGCGAGTGGCAGGCGGGACGCGACGCGCCAAACGGCGCACGGCCGACCCCGCGTTGACTCGCAAATATTATAGCATTCCCTTACGTTTACGCAGAATCCATTCGGACACGATCAGCCCTAGGAATACTGACAGCAACCACCACTTATTCCACAACGTCTCGGGGGGCAATGTCTCGATGGGCACCTGCCGGCCCGCAGGCAGGTCGTCCAACAGGCGCTGCACCTCGTTGACACGGTAGAAGCGACCGCGGGTCTCTTCGGCGGCGCGTTTCAATTGATCTGCGTCCATTTGCACCCGTTCCATCTCGCCCGGCGGGGCGACGACCAGGAAGTCGGCCGACGGGGCCTTGCCCTCCAGCGTCGGCGACGCGATCCAGGCGTGATACGCTCCGTCGAACGTGTTGGCAAACGTGCCTTCGAACACGCCCCGGTTGGTAGCATTGCGCTGCAAGCGGACGCGCTGATTGGGCTGCCCCTCGCGTTCCAGCACCACCACCACGCCGTCGTCCTCCACCGGGGCCTGCCGTTCATCGATAAACCGGGCCCGCAGCCGCACCGCTTCGCCCCGTCGAAACTCGCGGCGGTCTGCCGTCAGCTCCACGGCGTGATCCTTGCCTAACAGCTTCGAGCGGCTGAGATACCGCACGGCCTGCACCCAATAGCGGGCAAAAAAGATGTCGCCGACCTGACGCCGCCATCTCCAGGTGTCATCGGTGGCGTGAAACAGGACCTTGCCGGCGCCGATATATTGCATCAGAAACACCGGCAGCGGCCGGCCGTCATTGCCAACCCTGGTGGGATGCTCGGCCAGCACGCGCACCGCCGGCTTGACCTGCGGCGCCTCGAGCAGCCAGTACAAAGGAGGCAGGTCGCGCCAGATGCGCGCCGTCTCGGCGGGGTCGTCACCCAGTTGCATCTGCGGACTGTCCAGGCCCAGCTCAGTCGGTTGCACGACGAAGCCCTGAGCCAGTTCCTCGGGTCCGTCAGGGCCGCCCGCCGCCGAGAGGTCGATGGGGAACAGGCCTTCCAGCGGCGTATTGCGATAGGCCAGCGGCGTGTACTTGGGTCCGGCGATGAAAGCCAGGCCGCCTCCTTTCTGTTCAACAAACTCGCGCAGGTTGTCCAGCACGCTGGCGCTTAAAAACGAAGGGTTGACGTCGCCGAAGATCACGACGTCGTAGGCGAACAGCTCCTCGCGGCGGACCGGAAAGACGCGCAATGCCGTCTGGTCGAGTTCGGTGTATTCCAGGTCGGCATCTTGCAGCACGGTCTTAAGCTGCACCGTACTGTCGCGCTCGAGCATGTTCTTCAGGTAGCGAAACTCAAAATTGGGATAGGCCTGTGCCAGCAGCACCTTGATCTGCTCCTTGCGCACACTGACCACCCGTTGCTGGCGATTGTTCTCGGTCTGGGTCTCGTCTGGCAGTTGCTCGGCCTCGACGACGTACTCGAATTCGCCGACCTTGGTCGGCCGATACGGAAGACGTAGCCGCTGAGGCTTGCCGTCGGCAGAAATCGTGGCGTCCATCTGCGCCAGCGGAGTGGGATTGTCCTTCTCGCGCAGCGTGACCTTGATCGACTTGCCTGGAAATCCCGCGCCGCTGAGCTTGTATTCGAAGTTCACCACGTCGTCGACGAACACCACGTCGTCAACCAGCAGATCGGCCAGCTCCAGGTCGCGCGGCTGCGTCTCGCTGCCCAGACCCACCGTATAGAGCGGCACGCCTTTGCGCCGGGCATAGCGGGCCGCGTCCGCCAGATCCTCGCCGTCGGTGGTGATGCCGTCGGTCAGATAGACGATGGCCGCCGGCGGCGTGCCGCGCAGGTCACCCAACACGCGGCGCAGGCCCGCGCCCAACCGGCTGCTCTCGCCACGCGGCTCCAAAGCGCGGACCGCATCGATCAGCTCCTGAGGCGAACCCTGCTGTGGCCTGGCGGCGCTCGAGACAAAGTACAACTGCACGCGATAGTTCGACGCAATCCCTGAAAGCAGGTTGGCCCCCGGCGACACGAGCACGCTCTTGGCCAGGTTCAGCCGCGTGGGCGTGTCCAATTCGGCAGCCGCCACGCGTTTGCTGACCAGCTCGGCCAGCGACTTCTCTTCATAACGGTCGGTGATGCCCATGCTGGCCGAGTCGTCGACCAGCACGGCCACGGTCGGCAGACCCGTGCGGCGCAGCGAAAGGGTCAGTTCGGCGAGCATCAAAATCACGACGCCGATCGCACCCAAGCGGGCCGCCGCCAACACGGCGCGCAGCAGCCGGCCCGCCGGCGCGTTCTCGCGCGAGTAGACAAACACGACCAGAGCCACGGTGAACATCGCCGCCAGCAGCGTCACCCAAGGCGCCCAGCTCCAGGTATTCTCCAGGCTCCAGACCGTGCCCTCTCCGGAGCCGGCGGCCTTGATGCCGAGCCATTCTTCAAGCCACGCTGGCAGGACTCCGCTCATTGCTTCGCGTTTCCAAATCGCCAGGCGAGAAAGGTCTCGGTCAAAAGCAGACCCAGGGCACAATACAGCAAGGTCTTGTGCAGTCCATTGCGCGCGCCGATGACCGGCGCGGTCGTCTCATCCAGGCCCGGTTGCGCGCGGGTCTGAAACTCTCGCGGCAGTTCGTCGGGGGCGGCGCGGGTCAGATCACTTTCGCTGGTGTCCACATTGACCGCGAACGACTCGGTCCGCTCCAGCGGCGGTCCCAGCTCGGCCCGGTAGACGCCGCTCTGCTGTGTCTCGGCATAGTTCCAGCGGCTGGCCTGGCCGTCGACCTCGACGCGAATTTCTTCGCGGCCACCCGAGGGATTGACGACGTTCACCGCCGCACGCGTCGCCTGGGCCTGCCACGCGTCACCCAGAACTTGGCCAACCTCCAGATTGCGCTCGGTCATCTGCCCGCCCACCGCCAGCGAAAGGATCTCGTGAACCAATGGCACGAAGCTGGGCCAGGCCGGCAACGTGGTCCAAGGGTTGCGCGTGGTCGGATCAACCGAAGACAGCGATCCCTCAATGGCCAACAACACGGAGCGACCCTGATGAATCGTCTCTTCGACGATCGCCGGGTCGCCGCCGTCGAAGGCCAAGGCCACCCGCGCCTGAGATTCTGGATCCACTTTCAGTCGAAAATACTTGTAGACCGGCGTGCTCAGCAGGCCCGACTGCTCGCGACCCTGAAACACCCGCAAAAGCGGATGCCGGTAGCTGAGCGGGTCAAACTGGTAGCGATACTGCGGTTCAGAAACCAGCTCTCCCAAGCGGGCCGGCAAGACGCGCAGACCCGGCTGCTCGACCAGTTCGCGGTTGTAGCGCTCGGCCAGGACTTGGTCTCCCAGGAAGAACACCAGGCCGCCGCCGCGGCGCAGCACCCCCTCTAGCAGGCGAACTTCGTTGGCAGTGAACTGCGCCACGTTGCACAAGAACACGCAGTCATACGCGGCCAGGTCTCGCTCCTGCAGGCCGCTCTCGTTGATGACCTCGGCCTGCACCACGCTCGCCGCGGCCGGGTTGCCCACGTCAGGATTGAGCGCCAAGGCCACGTAGTCGCTGGCGCCTGTCATCGGCGCAGTAGCCGGCTTGCCGTCGACGCATAACACCCGCAACCGCTCCTTAACAGGCACCGACAGCCAGCGGTGATTGTCGATCGTGAGCAGGTCGGGACCGAGGCGGACTTCGACCACGTGGTCGCCCGGCGTGTCGAATCGATGCGAGAATGACAGTGGGGTCTGCTCTCCGGCCGGCACGTCGACGTAGGCCTCTTTAACCCGGCGGCCGTCGACGTGGAACTCGACCAGGTGATGGTCGCGCGGCTGAGTGCCGAAGTTGCGCACCTGGGCGACAAAGTCGACTTCACGGGCTGTGGTGGCAAACGGCTGCTCGGCCGTGAGCACCGTGGCGGCCAGGTTCTCGGCCCCCGATTGCCCGAGGTCCACGATCAACAGCGACGCTTGCTCGGCCAGTTGTGCCAATCGCTCGCGATAGCCCGCGGCGTCGGCGTCTTTCAGGTCCGGCACCCAGGTGTTGCGGCCCAGGTCGGTGAGAAAGTAGACCTCGCGGCGATCCAGACCTGCTGTGTCGGCCGTCTTGAGCAGCCGCTCGACCTCGGTCAGCGTGGCCGGCAGGTCGGCGCCGCCGTGCGGCAGCTTCAGGTTTTCAATCTCATCGAGAAAATCGCGCGGCTCAGAAGCCGGCGCGCCCACAATCACGCTGGGGGGAGAGCCCAAAAGCAGCAGGGTAAAGGCGTCGCCCTGGGCGCTGTCTTCGACAATTTGCGTGGCCAGTTGCTTGGCCCGGTCAAAACGGGTCTTGTCGGTGGGCTGATAGGCCATGGAGTAGGAACCGTCGATGACCAGCACTTTCAGCGTGCGCCCACCCGACGCACTGGGCAGGCCCAACCGGTCCCAATAAGGCTGTGACACGGCCAGCACAACCAGGGTCACGATCAAGGTGCGAATCACGAGCAACAAAAGCTGCTCGATCCGCAGCCGCCGTGAGTTTTTGCGCACGGCGGCCAAGAGGTATTCGATCGCGGCCCACTGCACCTCGCGATAGCGGCGCTGATTCCAAAGGTGGATCAGGATCGGCGCAGCAGCGGCGGCCAGCCAACCAAGCATCAGCAGGTTGACAAATCCAAACGCCAGCAGTGAGGAACCAAAGATCATCGCTTCACTTCACCCGATTCATCCGCGAGGCCAGGTAGCTGGACAGCGCAATCTCCAGTGACTGGTCGGTGCGCAATTGCACATAGTCAATGTGCTGCGCCCGGCAGCCACGATTCACCGCCTGGGTAAACTTGCCGAACTCTTCCAGATAGGCCTGTCGCAGCGCGCGAGGATCGGTGAGCACGTCGGGCAATTGCTCCAGGCCGCGAAACAGGGTCGTCTGCCGGAACGGAAAGTCCAGCTCGGCCGGATCGAGCACATGAAACACCACCACCTCGTGCCGGCGGTGGCGCAGATGCTTGAGCCCCGCCAGCATCGAGGGGACGTCGTCAAACATATCGCTGAGCACCACCACCAGGCCCCGACGCTTGAGCCGCTCGGCCAGGTCGTGAAAGATGGGGCCCGTGCGGGTCTTTCTCTGGGCCTCGGCATGTTCCATCACGTGCACGAGTTGCTGCATGTGCGAGGGGTTGCTGCTGGCGCGGACCAGAGCACGAATCTCGCTGTCAAACGTGACCAGTCCCACGCTGTCCTGCTGCTGCAAGATCAGGTAAGCGAGCGAGGCCGCCACGCATTGGGCATATTCCAACTTCGAAAGCGCCGCATCGGCGCTCTTGTAGCGCATGCTCTCGCTGGTGTCCAGCACCAGGTGGCAGACCAGGTTGGTCTCTTCTTCGTACTGCTTGAGGTAGAACTTGTCGGTCTTGCCAAAAACCTTCCAATCGACGAACCGCAGGTCGTCACCGGGGCTGTACTCGCGATGCTCGGCAAACTCAATGGAGAAGCCGTGGAACGGGCTTTTGTGCACGCCCGACACGTAACCTTCCACGATCGACCGCGCGCGAAGCTCCAGCCCTGCGAGCTTAGCCAGCGTCTCGGGTTCTAAAAATCTGCGGTTGCTTTCCACCCTGGGGCGTCTCGCTCTCGTCTATGGGAATGATCTCAATCAACTGGCGGATGATGTCGTCCGGCTTGATGCCTTCCGCCTCGGCATTGAAATTGGTCATGATCCGATGACGCAGCACCGGGAAAGCCACGGCCCGGATGTCCTCGGGCGTGACAAAGTAACGACCGTGCAGCACGGCCCGGGCCTTGGCCCCCAAAACCAGGTACTGGCTGGCTCGCGGCCCCGCGCCCCAGCTCACGTAGTTGCGAATGAACTCCGGCACTTCCCCCTTTTCCTTGCGCGTGAGCCGGGTAAATTGCAACGCGTAGCGGGCGACGTGGTCGGCCACGGGCACCTTGCGGACGATGTGTCCCAGGGCCACGATCTCCTCGTCCGACAAGGTCGGCGTGATCTTGAACTCCACGTCGGCCGTCGTCTGACGCACGATCTGCAGCTCTTCCTCCTCGTCCGGATAGTCGACGAAGACGTTGAACATGAAGCGGTCGAGCTGGGCCTCGGGCAGCGGATAGGTCCCCTCCTGCTCGATCGGATTCTGCGTGGCCAGCACGAAGAACGGCTCGGCCAAACTGTGCCGCTTGCCGCCTACCGTGACCTGGTGCTCTTGCATCGCTTCCAAGAGCGCAGCCTGGGTCTTGGGCGGCGTGCGATTGATCTCGTCGGCCAGGATCACATTGGCAAAGATTGGCCCGGGAAGAAAGCGAAACTCGCGCGTGCCAGTGGACTTATCCTCCTGAATGACCTCGGTGCCCGTGATGTCCGCCGGCATCAGGTCTGGCGTGAACTGGATGCGGCTGAACTTGAGCGACAGCGAGTCGGCCAGCGTGCGGATCATCAGGGTCTTGGCCAGGCCGGGCACGCCCACCAGCAGGCAATGCCCGCCGGCAAACATCGAGATCAGCAGCTCTTCGATCACGTGCTGCTGACCCACGATCACCTTGCCCAGCTCGCCGGTGATCCGCCGAAAGGCCTCGTTCAGCCGTTGCACAGCTTGCAGGTCGTCATCTTGGAGCATGGAATTCTTCCGCGATAAAGGTGGGACAAATAGAAGTCGTCCAAGCGGGGCAACGTCGCACGCGCGACACGTCGAATCGAGCTAAGGGGGCGGAGTCGCAGCTGGAACTGATGCCGCGGGCAACGCGATCGGACGCGCAGCGACGCGCGACCCGGACGCGGGCTCCGCGCCCGTCTGACGGAACGCAAACAACTTGTCGCTGGTGGCGATCAACAGCAATCCACGCGCGGCCACCAGATTGCCGCCGGTGGCGCCGCGCCCGGCCGACAGCGGAATCGGTTCGCGCGGCGCCCGAATCTCTGTTCCAGCATCCACGCCGACCCGTTGATCGAAGACATACAGAGCGTCGCGCGTCGGCCAGACCACTTCATCGCCGGTCAGAATGCCACGACCGTAACCCAGCGGCGTGGTGTCGGGCCAATGCCTGAGGACCTTGCCTCGCCGGGCGTCGATCCACCACAGCGAATCGCCGCTGGCCAACAGGTTGCCGTGGCCGACGCCGAGCAGGTGCACAACGTCCTCGGGCAGGTGACTTTCCCAAAGCATCTCGCCGCCACCCGCGTCCAGGGCAAAGATCGACTCGCAGTCGGCCGGCGCCACGTGCAAGGTGCCGCGGTCGTAAATGCAGGGATTCACGTCGCGATAAAAGTGGGCCGTGCGGCGGTCCTGGCCGTCGGGACCCGCCTTGCGGGCGCGGCGGTAAAGCGTGACCCATTGCACGCGTCCCTCGCGTGGCGAGATGGCCGCCACGGCGCCCAGGTTGGTGTTGTAGTACAGCGTGCCCTCGGCCAGCGTCAGCAGATTGTGCGAAAGCTCGTCGTACTGCCCGCCGCCGGCAGTCTCGGCCGAACAGACCAGCGTGCGCCAGCGGCGGCGGCCCGTTTCGATGTCGTAACAGGCCACGTGGGCCTGCGGACGAACGTCGCTCTTGCGCATCGCCACGTACAGGTTCTGGCCGTCCACGACCGGCGACCCTTCGAACGCCCAGCGCTCGTCGTCCGGCAACAGCCGCCCGTCGGGCTTCCACACCGCGCGACCCTGGGCTGACAGATCCAGGCACAACAGGTATCCACTGCGACTGTCCAAGGTCTCTAGCGGGCGGCTGGTCACGGGCGTGCCCATGCGGGCAAACAGCTTGTTGTCGTGCACGGTCATGGTAAACCGCGGCACACCCAGCCCTCGGTTGGAACGGCCACTGAAGGCCAGTGCCGCTTTATCGGCGTAGATTTCGCCGGCCGGGCGCATCGGGTCGGTGGATGGCCAGGCCGGTTGGCCCGTCTTCACGTCGTAGGCAAAGATCTGACTTTGATTGTTCACCAGCACCAGGTTGCCGGCGACCACCGGGTAGTAGCTCAAGAGCCGGTGCGTATCCTCGCCGATCCGCCGCAGGCTGTAGGCCCGCGAGTTCGACGAGTCGGCCGCCAGCGGTTCGCCCAGGCTGATGGGCTCCCAGGCCTTCGCGCCCAAGTCAAAGTTGCGCGGCGCGACTTTATTGCGCGACGGCGCGCCGGCGAATGTCACCCAGTCGTCAGCGGGTTTCGGTTCCGGCCAACTGGCGGCCGACGCGATCATGGCTTCCAGCGCTTCGGCATAGCGCTCCTGCCGACCGCCCAAGCGACCCGACGCATCGGGATGCAACTGAGTGAATGCGGCCAACTCATCGCGCGCGCGAGCGAGCGAACCTTCCATGATCGAAACCAGGATCAACCGCGCGCGGATGTCGGCTCGCGGCAACTCCGTGCCCGGGTAGGCCAGGCGCACCAGCGGCACGCGACGCCCCTTCCAGAAATCGACCAGCTTCCCGGCGGCCTCGTCGGCGAGCAGGTCGTCGCCGCGCAGCTCGAACACGGGCGGCTCGGCGGCGGGCACCTGAGCGTACCACTTTTCCAGGAGCGCTCGCTGGTCGGCCGCCAGGAGAGGATCGGCCAGCGCGGCTGCGAACTTTTCGGCTGAGATTCTTACCGGCGGCGCTTCGATGAGTCGCTGCCAGGCGGTGCGCGCGGCGCCGTAGTGGCCCTGCTCAAGTTCGATCTCGCCCAAGCTCAAGAGCGCGTCATCGCCCCAGGAGCTGCAAAACATCTGGTCCACGACCTCGGCCAGCCGCGCGGCGCTGCGGCCCTCAACCCCCTCGCGATACCAGGTCTCGGCCAAGGGGTCGACCCGCTGGCGATACAGGGCCAGGGCCTCGGGCGGCAACGCGGCGATCTGCACGTGGCAATAGTCGGCGAGGTTGACGTAACGCGAGGGCACCAGCGGCACCATTTTCGTGCCGTGGCTCTCCATGACCTGCCGCAGCGTCTCGACCGCTTCGTCATATTGCTGGTCGGCGACATATGCTCTGGCGCGTTCCAGGTGGGCGCGGACGGCGCTGTCGGCCTCGTCCATGCTTACGGCCGAGGAGAGTTCGGCCGGCGCCACGCCAAACTGGCCCCAGGCGGGCGATGGCGACAAATCGAGCGTAAGCCCAAGGACCAACCACCATGCTGCCGCGATTGCTCGGCAGGACTGGCTCATGCACAAGGTCCTTCGCGCGCCACGACCTTCGGCGTCGACACGGCGGGCAATCAAGCCCCTTCCTCAATCCCACGACGTCGGGGAGGAACCACCGGCCAACGCGCGACACGGCCGTCGATTAGATATCCAGGCGAATTATAGGTCTTGGCCGCCTCGGCGGAAAGAACGAAAACCCCGCCCGCACAAGGACCTATCGTTCGCGCTGTGGCAGAAGCCGGCGCGTTACCGGGCATAACCCTCGATAATCCGGCCCAGGTAGAAGACCGTGATGGCGAAGGCGGCCATGATCAGCATCTGGCCCTGGCTGATCGACTCGTTCAACTGCAGCACGATCGCCAAAGGTGGGATCACCATCAGCCCAAGAAGTTGCAGTCCACGACCCAAGCTGCGCATGGCGGCAATTCACTCGTCTCGTTTTTGGTTGACGGCCTGGGCGGTTGACTGAGTGTTCAGTCGAACGGACAGCGCCTATCATAGTGTTGGCGGTCTCGCTCGACCAGATTCGCGCGACATTCGACGACAATCCTCGACTGAAACTCAGCGCATCCACTTGAACGCACGCTCCATGGCACCTGCCACGACCAGCTATACGACGACCTTGTGGCGCGCCTGGCGGCTCCGCTGCCCACGCTGTGGCGAGCAGAAGCTGTTTACAGGCCCCTTTCGCATGCACACAAGCTGCGCGACCTGCGGGCTCAAGTATGAGCGCGAGCCGGGATACTTCCTGGGCTCGATCTATTTCAACTACGGTCTGACCGCGGTGGTCGTGGCGATCAGTTATCCAGCGCTGGTCTTCAGCGGCCTGCTGTCGCCGGACGCGGCGTTTTGGGTGATCGCCGCGTTTGCCGTGGCGTTCCCGCTGTTTTTCTTTCGCTACGCGCGCAGCCTGTGGCTCGGTTTCGACAACTTCTGGGACCCCAACCCCGCGCCCGATCTGCGCGACGCTAAGACCATGGATGCGGCAGGCGCGGCAATCGAGGCTTTACCGGACGACGAGCAGTCGAGAGACGACAAGCCCGAGTGGCTGCCGGGCGCGGACGATTGGAAGTCGCGTTAGCTCGCGTCGTCTGCAGATTGACGAGCGGCCAAATCGGCCAGACGCTGCTTCTCGCGCTGGATGGCACGATAGGCGACCAGCGAGAAGGTGCCCACGATGGCAAACGGCACCGACATCATGAACAGCACGCTGTAGTAGATGCCGCGGGCCAGGTCACCCTGCCCCTCTTCGGCCAGCGCTTGCTTGCAGCCCGGGCAGGCCCAAGCCGAGGTAGCCGGGCCCAGCACGATGGCCAAGCAAACGGCCACGACCAGCAGGCGAGCGACCGCGTGGATAGCGTTACTACGGCGAGCGTTCGAGAGGTTGGCGTTCGAGTGGCGAGCGTTCATGGTCCGTTTCCTTCCCCGGCGTTGCAGTATCCGACCGCCTTTCGGCGCCTGACACGGCGGCCGGGGGCGATGGTGCTGACTTCTGCTGGATTATAGCCTGCTCAAGCGAGCCGGGGTAGAGGTGATAAAGCATCGCGTAAATCACGACCCCCGTGACAGATACATAGAGCCATATCGGCCAGGTCCAGCGGGCAAGTTGACGATGCTTCAGCCGCCGGTCGCGATAGCCCAGATAAATCGTGGCCCCGGCCAAAAACGGCACGGTCACAGCCAGCAGCACATGCGAGATCAGGATCGCCAGGTACACCAAGCGCACACCCGGCGGACCTACGAACGGCACGCCCGAGATGCCGTAGCGCGAGCGCAACGTGTAGTGATATGCCAGGTAGCAGGCCAGGAACACGCTGGACACGGCAAACGCGGCGAGCATGGTCCACTTGTGAGCCTGCTCGCGGCGAGCCTTGATCAACACCAGCCCGATGACCAGCAAGATGCCGGCCAGGGCATTGAGTGTGGCGTTGATCGCCGGCAAGGTTTGGATGCTAAGGTCCACGCGGTCTCCAGGAAGTCAAACTAGTTGGCAGGATCCGCGACGGCCGGGGCCGCTATCTCGGCGGGTGCAGTGTCGGTAGGTGCGGGGGCGGGCGGGGAACTCTCCGCCTCGACCTGGGCGAGTTGCTTCTTCAGCATTTCCAACTGGTCGGGCTCGGTCGTGCGGAAGCGTCCGCGGACCTGGCCCGCACGATCCACGATGAACGCCCGGTCCGAGTGCGTGCCAGTCTCGACCGAGACCTTAAACATGTCGTTGCCGATCTGGCGGACCAGGTTCATGTCACCTGTCAGAAAGTTCCAGCGAGCGGGGTCGGCCTTAAAGTGCTCGGCATATTTCTTGAGCGCGGCCGGCGTGTCGTTGTCGGGGTCGCAGGTGATGCTGACATAGCGCACGTCGCTGGTCGGATTGGTCTGCTGGATGGCCGCCAGGTTCTGATTTAGCCGCCAGCAGACGGCCGGACAGTTGGTAAAGAAGAAGCTGCCGACCCAGACCTTGCCCTGGAGCGATTTGGAGTCGAACGGCTTGCCGTCCTGGTCGATGAGCGAAAACTCCTCCAGCGGAGGTTCGTTCGACTTCGTCGATGCGGTCGCCGCGTCGGCGGGGCGCGACTTGCTGGCCGTGGCTTCGGCAATCAACGCCGCTTGCTGCTGATGGCGCCAGAGCACGAACGAGCCGTACATCGCCAACAGTAGACAACCGAGGATCAGCGGATACTTGACGCTGGAACCGTTCATAACAGGTCTCCGGTAGTGCGCCGCTTGGCGGTCTGCCAGGCAAGCGCGAACATCACGATGGCAAAGCCCAGGGTCACTAGCCACGCGAGCGCCAACGAGGGCGTGCCTTCTGGCAGCGGCGAAGGGTCGACCCCCAGGTACATCAAGCGACGCAGCGCGGCGACGCCGTAGGTCAGCGGATTGACCGCGATCACGCTGGCCAAGGCCCATTCGGCCCAGCCCATCGCGGCGGTGCGCGGCGGCGGCGGAAAGAACGCCCCGCTCAACAGCCACATCGGCAGCAGAAACACGCTCATCACGGCGTGAAAGCCCTGAGTTGAGTCCATCCGCCAGGCGATCACAAATCCCAACGAGACCAGCGCCAGCGAAATCACGGCCAACAGCAGCACGATCAACGCCAGGGAAACCACGCTGAAGTGCACGCCCAAGGTCAGTCCCAGCGCCAGGAAGATCAAACCCTGCACCAGCGCCAGCAGCGACCCGCCGGCCACTTTGCCCAGCACCATCGACCAGCGCGGGATCGGCGCCACCAGAACCGACTGCAAGAAGCCCTCGCGGCGGTCCTCAATGATCGAGATCGTGGCAAAGATCGCCGTGAAAAGCAGGATCAGAATCAACGACCCTGGAAAGAAGTATTCGCGATAGGAAACCTGCTCGGCCCCCTGCCCTGAGAGTCGAAAGGTCGGGCCCAACCCCAGTCCGAACAATAGCCAGAAAATCAGCGGCTGACCGATCGCGCCAAACACGCGATTGCGTTGGCGAATAAACCGCACCCACTCGCGCTGGCAGAGCGTGCCCGCGGCCAGCCAAGGTCGCGGCGTGACGCCCATCTCGGCGGTGCTCAGCTCGGATTGTTCGATCACGGCATGTGCCATGGGTTACCTCACCTCTCCGGCCGGTCGTTCGTCGCCGGGCGGCAGCCAGAAGCGGTGACCCGTGCGGGCAATGAACACGTCTTCGAGCGTCGGCTTGCCAAGCGTGACCGAGTCGATCTGTCCGGGAAATTCTTCGACCAGCCGTGCGATCCACTGATGACCTTCGGCCAGTTCCAAACGGACCGAACCATCGACCAGCTTGGCGGCCACGTCAAAACGCTCACGAATGGCCAAGATCAGCCGCGCAGGGTCGGCCGTGCGGATCGTGATCGAGTCGCCGCCAACGGTCGCCCGCAGCTCGTCGGGCGAGCCCAGCGCGACCAAGCTTCCCTGGTGCAGGATCGCGATCCGGTCAGCCCGCTCGGCTTCTTCCAGCAGGTGCGTGGTGAGCACGACGGTCACGCCGCGCTCGTCGCGCAGTTGCTTGAGATAGCTCCACAGGTCGGCCCGCGCGCCAGGGTCGAGACCGGTCGACGGTTCGTCGAGCAGCAACAATTGTGGTCGATGGATCAGGCCTTTGGCCAGTTCGACGCGCCGCCGCAAGCCGCCCGAGAGCTTCTCGGTCAGTTCGTTGGCCCGCTCGGTCAGGCCAAGGCGCTCGAGCATTTCCTGCTGGCGGTTGTGCAACTCGCTGCCGGAGAGACCGTAAAGATGTCCCTGGTGGCGAAGGTTCTCACGGACCGTCAGCTTGCGGTCGAGGCTGGGCGCCTGAAACACCACGCCGATGGCGGCCCGCACTTTGGCGCTTTGCCCGCGCAGGTCAAACCGCAGGATTTCGACCTCGCCCTGCTGCAAAGGAATGAGGGTTGAGAGCAGGCGAAAGAGCGTGGTCTTGCCACCGCCGTTGGGCCCCAGCAGGGCGAAGATCTCGCCCCGCGCTACCTCCAGGCTGACCTCGGCAAGCGCTTGCCGGTCGCCGTAGCGGTAAGAGAGTCGCGAGGCGTGAATGGCCGCCGAAGGATGCATAGGAGGGCTGCGGGTCGATTGCGGCGCGGCCGGTTGACGACCGCGCGGTGACCAGGCTCAAAATCTCGGGCCTGGGCGATCTCGACCGGCGCGCATGCCGGAAGCAATCGCGTTAGTGGCTCTCGCCGCCGTGCGATCCGTCGTCGGCGCCTTTGTGGTCGCCGCCATGGCGCGGCGCGGCGTGCTGGGCGCCGCGGGGCGCGGCCATGTTCTCGCTGGCTTCCTCGGCGATCCAGTGACCCCGCAGGCCGACGTCCGGCACCAGGGCGCAGATCAAAAAGATCGACATAAAGCCCGCGGGAATGGTCAGCACGTACTTCCAATTGGCTTCGTACTTCACGTGCATGAAAAACAGGATGACCAGCATCGCCTTGGTGCACGACACCGCCATCATGAACGCCCAACCGATCTTCGGCTGATCGTGAAACGGCCAGTAGCTCGAATAGGTGAAGAACGACGCGCCGGTCAGCACGCACAACGCCAGGAATACGTAAATGTATTGCGCTATGCCGTGGTCTTCGTGGGCCGCGTCGTGACTGTCGGCGTGGCCATGAGCATGCTCGGACATCGTTTCACTCTCCGGGGCGACTGCGCCCTTTGGCGGGCACTCGCCAGGTCCATCAGTTCAGAATTTCAGTCGACTAGAACAGGTACAACAACGGGAACAGGAAAATCCACACCAGGTCGACGAAGTGCCAGTACAGGCCGATGTTCTCAATGAACCCGGCCCGGGCAACGTTCAACGTCATCGGCACCATCATGGCAAAGACGATCAGGCCGACCAGCACGTGGACGGCATGGAACCCGGTCAACAGAAAATAGGTGCTGGCCCACATGTTGCCGCCGGGAATCCGAATCGGCAACCGCAGCCATTGATAGTCGTGATTCAGCCCGTGCTCATGATCGCCGTGACTGCGGGGCAAGGTCGAGATGCGGTCGGCCAGGCTCTCGAGCGCCGCCTGCCGCTCCACGGGGTTGGGCGTCGTGGCCGCGGTGGTCTCTTCGGCCCGGGCCTTCGCCTTTTGCTCGGTCACGATCGCCAGCCTGTCCTGGAGTTCCTTGAGCTGCGGGTTGTCGGCCGTGGCCGCATCGCCCAGCTTTTCGCGCAGTGCAGACTCGTCCGCCTGAAACTTGCTCTCCAGCGCCTCCAGTCGCACGCGGACCGCCGCGGCGTAGTTCAGGTCGGCCTTTTCGTAGATCAGGCTGTGCGGCATTTGCGGGTAGATACCGTGCGCGAACTTGGCGTTGTACTCGTACATCTTCACGCCCAGGAAGACGCTGCCCAGCACAAACGTGATCAACACCCAGCCCTTGGCGGCGCCGGCATTGTTCTTTTTGGCAGCTTCCAGGCAGAGCACCACCGACACGCTGGAGCAGATCAGCACGAAGGTATTGAACGCGCCGATCGGCTCGCTCAGATGCACCTCGGCCGGAATCGGCCAGGTCGGAGCACCGAACCGCAGCACAATGTAGGTGCCGATCAGACCGGCGAAAAACATGATCTCGGTCGACAGGAACAACCACACGATCAGCTTGCCATTGGTCAGCGGCAGGCCCGGGTGGTACTGCAACTTGAGATGCCCGTGGCCGCCGTCGCCGCCACTGCCATGATCGCCGTGGCCGTGAGCGTCGGAACCCGCGTGAGAAACTGCGTGCGCCATGATCGTGTCTTTCGTCGTCTTTAGAAAAGCTAAGCGAGAGTTCTATGTCGCGGTGGCCGCGATCTCGTTATCAGGCCAAAGGACCCACCAGCAACAAGCCGAGCATCGCCGGCAGGTACACCAGCGACGCCAACAACAGCCGCCGAGCCGAGGTCTCATTCAACTGCCAGCAAAACGTCACGGCACAGGCCAACTGCCCGACGCCGATCACCAGCGCCCAGAAGAAGCACAACCCGGCCGAAGGAAACGGCAACAGCGGCACCAGACTGACCGGCACCAGCGCCAGTGCCGCAACCACGGCCTGGGCGCCCGCGCGGCGGCCCGACGGGTCGACCACGCTGAGCATCTGCAAACCGGCCGCGGCATATTGCCGGCGATACAGCCAGGCGATCGCCATGAAATGCGGAAACTGCCAGAGGAACACGATCAGAAACAGCGACCAGGCCCGCATGTCCAAAGGCGCTCCGACCGAGGTCCAGCCCATCAAGGCCGGCAGCGCGCCGGCGACGGCGCCCACCGCCGTGTTGCCGCTGGTGCGGCGCTTGAGCGGCGTATAGACGCAGACATACATCACCCAGGTCAACAGGCCCAGCGTGGCGGTCACCGGATTGACCATGGCCGTCAGGTAAACCAAGCCGGCGACGATCGTGGCGGCGCCAAACGTGACGACTTGCGTGCCGCTCAAACGACCCGCGGGCAGCGGCCGGTCGGCAGTGCGCGGCATCTGAGTATCAGTATCGCGCTCCAACCATTGGTTGAAGGCGCTGGCGCTGCTGGCAACCAAGGCGGTGCCGAGCAAAGTATGCAACAACAACAGCGGCGCCGGCGGACCCCAGTCGGCCACTGCGGCCGATACGGCCACGGTCACCAGCACCAGCGTGGCGATCTTCGGCTTGGTCAGCTCCACATAGTCGAGCGCTCGCAGCCACCAGGCCGGGCGATCCACCAGCGTGATCGAAGAAGTGCTCATCGGGCGGCCTCCGCCAGGCGGGGTTCGGCCGTCAAGCGCGTGCCGCGCGATCCACGCCAGGCAAACCGCACGCTTCGCAGGGCCACGAGCAGGCTGGTCACCAGGATCAGCGAACCCGTGGCGACGTGCGCGGTCACCAGCCAGGCTGCCTGGTTGCCATCGGCCGTGACTGTGTACGCAGCGGCCCAGGCGTAGTCGCCCAGCCAACTCGGCCAACCGTACTTCACCACCCAGGTGCCGCAGCCCAGGATCAATTGCAGCGTAATCAGCAGCGACAGCCCGACGGTCGGTCGCATCAGAGCCGGCTCGCTGCGCTGCGATCGCAGCACAGTCCAAGCCAACAGTCCCACGTACACGACCAGCGCCGCGGCGGTGGCCAGATGAAACACCACCGCTATGCGGAAATCGCCGGGACTAGCTCCGGCCGGTAGATGCCGTAACTGAGCGCCCAACACCAACTGGCAATAGGCCAACAGCGTGGTGACCACGGCCAGCCGTTCGGTCTTGGCCAGTGAGGCCGAAGCCGTGAGCTGTCCGGTCTTCCAGCGCTGGCTGGTCATCGTGGCCAGGGCAACAGCCAGCGCGAAGAACGCGGGGCCGAAGCAGCCGTGAATCTTAGCCAGTTGGACCTGGTCTTGAACAACCCGCAGGCCGCCGAGCGCACCTTGAAAAATCACGGCCGCCAACGCGACCAGGCTCAAGGCTCGCAGCACCCGTTCTTGCGTGCACCGCCAGCAGGAGACGACCAGGCCGATCGTGATCATGCCGACGACCGAGCCCAGCAGGCGATGACCGTGCTCGATGAACAGCCCCCAGGGCCCATAGACCCAGGTCTGCCAGGGATACAAGAACAGGTTGTAGCCATAAGTGTTGGGCCAGTCGGGCACGGCCATGCCGGCGTCGTACGTGGTGACCAGGCCGCCGATCCAGATCAGCGGAAACGTGGCGCAGACCAAGGCCACGGCCCAGCGATGGGGCCAGCGGCTTTCAGATTGGTTCGGCGTGACGTTCACGATTGCTTGGCTTCCAGACGCGGGTCAATCATTCAACTCAACGAGCGGGCCGCCTCAACTAGTGAGCTGCTGCCGGCACGGGCGCCGGCGCTCCCTCGGTGTGTGCCGGCGGCGGCTGGGTCTGCGGATAGTAGTCGGTGTCGACCTCGGGCGAGCCATATTCATACGGACCGCGATAGACCACCGGCTGCACGTCAAAGTTGCCGTGGCCCGGCGGGCTGGGAGCGGCCCACTCCAGACCGTTGGCATGCCAGGGATTGCGCCCGGCCTTCGGTCCGAAGAAGATGCTCCAGATGAAATTCGTGGCAAAGATCACCTGCGTGGCGACCATGCCGATGGCGCACCAGGTCATAAACACGTTGAGCGGTCGCAAGTGATGGAACGTGGGATAGTGATAAGGATCGGCCAATCGCCGCGGAAACCCGACCACGCCCAGGATGTGCATCGTGAAGAACGTGCCGTTTAGAAACAGGAAGGTCAGCAAAAAGTGGACCTTGCCCGCGGGCTCGTTCATCATCCGGCCGAACATCTTGGGAAACCAGAAATAGATCGCGCCGAACACACCCATCGCCGTGCCAGAGAACAGCACGTAGTGGAAGTGGGCCACGATGAAATAGGTGTCGTGAATGAAGATGTCCACCGGCGTGGCGGCCATGAAGATGCCCGACAGGCCGCCGATGATAAACATCGAGACGAACGACAGGGCAAACAACATGGCGGTGGTAAAGCGGATGTTGCCGCCCCAGATCGTGCCCAGCCAGTTAAAGGTTTTGATGGCACTGGGCAGCGCGATCATCATCGTCGAGACCATGAAGGTCATGCCGAGCCAGGGGTTCATGCCCGAGACGAACATGTGGTGCCCCCAGACGATGAAGCCCAGGCCGGCAATGCCCGCGATCGAGTAGACCATCGGCTTGTAACCGAACAAGGGCTTGCGGGAGAAGCAGGCGATGATGTCTGAGACCATGCCCATCGCCGGCAGGATCATGATGTACACGGCCGGATGCGAATAAAACCAGAACAGGTGCTGCCACAGCAGCGGTTGACCACCGCCGGAAGCCGCGGCCGCGTTGTTGGCGGTCCAGCCGGCGGGAATGAAGAAGCCGGTGCCGGCCGTGCGATCCAAGAGCTGCATGAAGCCGGCCGCGGTGAGCACGGGCAAGGCAAATGCCTGCAGGATGGCCGTGATGAACATCGCCCAGATGGTCATCGGCAGCCGAAACATCGTCATGCCAGGGGCCCGCATCTGGATGATTGTGGTCATGTAGTTGATCGAGCCCATCATCGACGACACGCCGACGAACGTCAGACCGATCAGCCACAAGGTCTGCCCCGACATGTCCGTGAGCGAAAGCGGTGGATAGGAGGTCCAGCCTCCTTTTGCCGCGCCGCCGGCCACGAAGAAGCTCATGGTAAAGGCGATGAAGGCAGGCCACATGAACCAATAGCTCAACATATTGAGCGTGGGAAAGGCCATGTCGTCGGCGCCGATCATCAGCGGAATCAAAAAGTTGCCAAACGCGCCCGCCAAGATCGGAATGATCACGAAGAAGATCATCACCGAGGCGTGCATCGTGAACAGGATCGTATAAAACTCGGGCGAGATCTGGCCGCCTTCGTTGGCAAACAGCATCTTGCCGATCACCGGCATGTCGGACCAGGGATAGGCCAACTGCCAGCGAATGCCCAGCGCCAAGAGCCCGCCGACCAGGAACCACAGCAACGTGGAAAACAAAAACTGGATGCCGATCACCTTGTGGTCTTTGGAAAAGACGTAGGTGCTCAGGAAGCTGCCGGCGTGGGCATGGCCACCGCCGTGAGCATCGTCATGCGCATGCGATCCAACCGAGAGGGTACTCATTCACCATCCCCTTTTCCGACCAACTGCGGGTCTTGGGTAGCTTCTTGGTCACGGTATTTCTGGGCCAGCCATTTGTCGAAGTCCTCGCGTGACTCGACCGTCAGCCGGCCTTTCATCTTGTAATGTCCCCAGCCGCACAGCTCGGCGCAGACCAGGTCGTAGCTGCCCGTCTCGGTGCAGCGGAACCAGACCGGAATCTTCATGCCCGGCACCGCGTCCTGCTTAACCCGCACATTGGGCAGAAAGAAGCTGTGCAGCACGTCGGCACTCTTCAGGTCCAGCAGGATTTCCTCGTTCACCGGCAGGTGCAGGTCGTTTACGACGTGAATGTCGTCGCTGTCACCCAGCACGCCCTCGGCCTTCAGGCCGGGGTAGCGGAGGCGCCACTCAAACTGCCGGGCGGTCACTTCCAGCATCGGCCGCATGTCATCGGCGGTGCCGAGGATGCCGTCAGGCCCGGCAGCCGGGCTGATGATCTTGGCATTGGCCCAGGCGTTCATCTGGTAGATGGCGATAAACAGCAGCGTGGCCGCCGGCAAGATTGTCCAGACGATTTCCAGCGTATGGCTGCCGTGCATGTACTTGACCGGGTTGGCCTTGCCCTGGCTGTCGTAGCGCCACATAAACCAGAACATCACGACCTCGGTCGCCACGAAGACGGCGCCGGTCAGCCAGAGGATGAAATAAAACAAGTGGTCGATCGTGTGCCCATGCTCCGAAATATCGCGTGGCAGCCAATGGTCGTACCAGGGCGCGACGACGAACGCCGCCACCCCCAGCACTGGCACCAGCAGAAATATCAGGCTCCAAAACTTTCCCACGATGATTCTCCGGAAGGGGACGCGGCCGGCGCGCCCCAAATTATAAACTTGCTGTGCTAAAAACGGTTCTGTTCGATCGAAGCGTGCACCGGCGCCGCGGTCGTCTTGGCAGGCGTGTGCAGCTCGTACGGCAATGAGCGAACATAGTCGACCAGGTTCCAAATCTCGTCATTGGTCAAGGTGCCCGTGGCGCCTGGCGTCGCCGGACCGACGCCCGGCATCGGCGCGCCGTTGATGCCGGCGTAGATCCTGCGATAGAGGTCCACCGGGGCACGTCCGCCGCGATAGATACCCTGCCGAAGATTTCGCGGAATCGCGTTGCGCGGCGGCAGCGAGTCGGTCTCCAGAATCAGGCTGCTCAGGGCCAGCCGGGCCTGGATCTCGCGCCGTTGCGTGCTGTCCAGGTCGGTGTTGGTGTCCAGGCCCTCACGCTCGCTGGCAATGCTCTTGGCCATTTCCACCAGTGGCTTGGTCCAGTCGTCGTAGTCGTTGGTCTGGCCGTCACCCAGCTCGCCGGGACCGTGGCACTTCACGCAGTTGGCCTTGGCGCCGTAATACAACTCGCGGCCGGCGGCGACCGAGGCGGCCGCTTCCCCTGCGGGTTGCGGCTCGGGATTGATGATGCTCTCGCTGGCATTGGTCCAGGTCTCAGCCAACGGCTTGACGATCTCATCGACCAGACCTTCGCGCGTCGCGGCCAGCTTCTCTCCCTCGCTCAGATCGGCGATGGCATTGATCAACCGCAGCTCGGTTTCGCCCCGCAGACTCAAGTACTTGACGTACTCCGTCAGGGCCGCGATCTGGCTCTCGGGCAACAAACCAAAGGCGGGCATCGCCGTGCCGGGAATGCCATGGCGAATAACCCGGTCGAGGTCAATGGTCGTGGGCTTGGCGGCCCGTTCGGTGCTCTTGAACTTAAACTTGCCCTGGCGGTAGTCGCGCGGGTAAGGGTTGAGCAATAAGGCCGTCGGCCCGCGCCCGTCGCCGGTCGTGCCGTGGCAATGACCGCACTGGCGGCGATACAGCCCCCCTTCGCGGCCAAACTGATCGCTGCGAACCGGACCCGCGGCAATCTTCAGCTTGGCCAGGTCCAGGCCCGTGTCGGCCAGCACGAACGGCTCGTTCGGCGTGCCGTACAGCGCCTCCAAAATGTTGGCCAACTCTTTTTGCTGCTCAACCGGGATCTGCGCCTGGTTGATCGCGATCATGTTGAGGTGGAACACGGGCGGTTCCGACTTGCCGCAGCCCGCGGCCAACAACAGCGTCGCGACGACGGGCAACAATCGCAGGGCAATATTTGCTTGACGATTCATGGCAATGCGGGTCATGGCAATCCAGGTCATGGCAATCCGAGGGTCGTATCAATCCGAGGACCGCAGCGAAACGCGAAACTTCTTTCGGACTAACTACAGGCAATCTAAAAACGACTTCTACTTAAACGCCGCGGCGGGGACTTCCAGCGCCAGGTCCATCGTCTGGTCGGCGTCGAGCTTGACTTTGAAGCGACCCTTGGGGGTCCACTTCAGATCCTTCTTGTCCAATACGAGCGCGCCGCCGGGACCGCTGGCCCGCTCGTGCCAGACCTGAATCTCGACCTCTTCGCCGGCCGGCAGGTTGGCGATTTCAAACGAGCCATCCGGCTTGGTCACGGCAAAGTACTTGTCCTTGCGCGGCAGCAAGTAGGCCCGCATCCAGGGGTGAATGCTGCACGAGACCGTGGCCGGCAACGCTTCTTCGGACGAGGCCAGGTAGGCCACGCTCTGCCCGGCGGGCAGGTTCTGGTTGAACGGCACGCCCTTCTGCGGATCGATCTTGGTGTTGTGGCCGATGGGGTCGCTGTTCTTGATGTCCACCTTCGCGCCGACCGGGAAGGCCAGCACGTGGGTCAAGAACATACAATCCTTCTGGTCAAATACGACCTCGGCGTTTTCCTCGGCCTTGGCGTCATCGTGCACGCGTTTGGCCCGGGCATAGAGCACGACGTTGGCTATGCCGCCGTCGGACGCGACCAACAACGAGTTGTCGGCGATGCCCATGCCGTGACCGCAGACCTCGGTGTCTTTGGCGACCGTGAGCTTGCCTGGCGTGGGAGGCGTGCCGGCGAACTTGAACGTGCCCTTGAGCGAAGCCCAGCCTGTGCCGGTGACCTCTGCGCCGCCCGCCGCTTCGGCGGCCGGTGCGCCGCTTTCGAGTGCTTTGCGAATGTCGAGCGCCGCAAGCTTGTCGGCGGTCGGCCCGGCGGCCGCCTGTTGACCGCAACCTGACAGGGCCATCGCGACCACGCCAAGACCCAAGGCCAGCAAGGCTGAAATCGTCTTTCGCATGAACATCCCCCCTCACGTTGCGCGACGGCCGCGGCCTTTGTGGAGCCGCGCAATCCAATTTGATTGCCGCGCTTGGTTATCGAACTCGACTTGTTGCCCAGGTCAGCGACTCATGCAGTTACTTGTTGAACACACTCGAGCTGATCTTGATGTCGCCCAGGTCGTTCTCGCCCGGCTTCAGCTTGATCTTGAAGCGTCCGCGGGCGTCGGCCTTGCCCCCCTTGTACGTGGCGTTTTTCAAGTAGCCCGACTTCTCCTGCCAGAGGCCAAACTCCAACTCGGTGCCGGCCGGCAAATCCTTGATCGTGAACTTGCCATCGGGAGCGGAGACGGCGGCATACGGATCCTTGCGGACCACGATGTAGGCGCCCATCCAGGGATGAATGTTGCAGCCGACCTTCACCGGAAGCGCCTCTTCGGAACCGAACTTGTGCATAATCGGAGCGCCGCCGGCGGGCAAAATCGGATTGATGCCCGCGTTGACGATCGGATCGATCTTGCTGTTGTGACCGACCGGATCCGAGTTTTTTAGCGCCAGCTCCTGCGAGGTCAGCACAACGGCCACGTGCGGTTGAAAGCGACAATCCTTGTTGTCCAGCACGACCTCCTTGGGCGGGTTGGCATAACTCGGCGCGACCTTGGGGTTCTTCGTCCGCAGCATGATCACGGCGTTGCCGATGCCGCCATCCTTGTCGACGACCAACTCTTCATTGGGAATCTTGTGCTTGCCGCAAACCTCGACGTCCTTCGTGGCCTCGATCGGTTTGGCCTCGGGTGCCTTGCCGTCGTAGACAAAGCGGCCGGTCAGCGTGGCCCAATCCTCAGCCCGGGCGACGCCCAGCGAGGTCACAACCAACGCGGCAGCCAGCAAAACTCGAGTCGTGGTGCAAAAAGACATGATCACTTCGTCTCTCCTTTGTCTTCCGACGGCGTTCCGGCCGGTGAAGATTCTGTGGTGCCGGCGCCAGGGTCCTTGGCGGCGGAGTCGGTGCCTTGTTCAATCGTGGGCGCTTGCACGTCAGACGGTGCTCCAGGCGGGGGCGCCCCCGGCTTGCCACAACCAGCCACGGAGGCCAGCGCGAGCAAGAGCGACAAATTGTATGCGACGTTTCTTAGCTTGGCCATTGGAAGTCTCCTTACTGTGCGGCATCGCTCGGCTGTGCGGACTCAACCGCCGCCGCCGCCGGCGCCACAGGTTTGACCATCTGTTTGATCGGCGTCTTGCTTTCGGTGTAACGGTCGTAGTTCATCAACAAGTCCACGACAGCATTGAGCTGCTGGTCGCTCGTGCCCTTATACAAATCCTGGCTCACCCCCTTATCGTGCGGGATGTTCACGGGCATGCCCGTGTAAGGCAGCAACCGTTTGGGATTGGCGATCCAATCCAACGTGAAGTCAGGGCGCAGCCGCTTGTACACCTGATCCAATCGCGGCGCCTTGGCCCGCTCGCTGCCGGCGGGATTAAAGTCGCCGATCAGGTGGCACTTGATGCAGTAGTTGCCGTCGGTCACGATCTTCAGCGCGTCGCTCAAGCGATTGGGATGCTGAGCATCTTCGCTGGCCAAATACGATTCGCGCGTGCGCGGGTCGAAGTCGTACGGATATTGCGCGTTGTCCATCGCGGCAAAATAATTCACCAGCTTGCTGGCCTCGGCCGGCGACATATTGAACTTGGGCATCCGCAGTACCACGGCCGGTCGAATCGGGAATGGATCGAGCAGGAAGTTGTGCAACCAGTTGGTCTGCACCTTCTTGCCCTCGCCGACCAGCGGCGGCGGCAACCAACCCCAGGCCTCGTCGGCCTTGGCATTCGGATTTGCCGCCTTCTCCGTGGCCACAACCGCCGGATAAGCCAACTGGGCCAGCGTGCCGCCAAACGCCGGAAAGCGCTTCTCGATCCGCGACTCAGGCACCAGGATGTTCTGCAAACCGGCCGGGCGGACCTGGCCATTGATGACGACGTCCTTCCAGGGCGTGAACGAATAGAAGGCCTTGGTTTCCTTGTCTTCCGCGTCGATCGGCGCGCCGTCCTCGTCCAGACGCAGCGGCTCACCCTTCTCGTTCACCGCTGGCATGCCGACCAAGGTCGCGTGACGCAACCCCGCAGGATCGGTCGCCTCCGAGGCCTTGATCTGCGCGGCTGAGGCGTGTGCCTTTAGGAACGCGTAGTCGGGAAACTCCGGCGCGTCGCCAAAGTCGCCCGGTTCGTAGGCGATGTCCCAGCGGTCCAGGGAGAATGCATGGCAGCCGTTGCAGTTGAACTTGTCGATCACCTGCAAGCCCTGCACCACCGCGTCGCGGCGCGGGGTCGGCTTATAGATGTACTGCACCGGCGGCGGCTCGGCCACCAGGCCCAGCACGAACGTGATGATCGACTCGCGCTGAGCATCGGACAGCGCCGTGAACTGCGGCATTCGGAGCCGCTCGTTGTAGGTCTTGTTCTGGGTCTTCTCATAGTCGTAGCTGCGCGGCTCCCGGAGTTTCTGCCAGATGAAGCCTTCGCGCTGATGGTTGACCACCTTCTCCATGAAGTAGCCGGCGTCCGGATCGAAGTCCTTGAAATTGAAGTGCGTGTGGCCGTAGGCGCCATCGTCGGCGTCTTCGATCTGCTTGTCGGTCACGTTGCCACCGATCTGTGGCTCAAACCGCGTCGGCTTGCCGTGACCGTGCTTCAGATATTCCACGATCTGCTCAAAGGCCAGCTTGTCGGGCGTCTTGCGGCCCCAATCGGCCAGCCCGGTGCCGATCGGCTTGGCATCTTCAAAGCCCGGCACGTCGTGACAACCTGAGCAGCCATACTTGGTGATTGCCCGGCGGCCGACATATTGCAATTGCTTGTCGGTCGTCATCTCGCCGATCAGCTCGACCTCGTCACCCTTGAGCTCCGCGCGGCGGTCCTCGGGAATGCCGGTCTTCAGATATTGCTCGGCCTGGCGGCGCGTGAATGCGGCCGACAGGTTCTCTAGCGACAAGTCATAAAGCGCTTTCTCTTCCTCGCCGGTCAGCTTTCGCTCGGGCACCGCCGAAGGTTGCCAATCCTGCTTGGAGGTCATCAGGAACGCCGTGATGTCCGCCGCGGGGTCGGTCAGCTTGCCGTCGGCGTCGGCCAGCGGCTCCAAAATCAAATTCGGCATGAATGTCCGGGCGTGGTACTTGCTCGGATTTTTCAACCAGGTGTAAAGCCACTTCTGGCCATCGCCATTGGGACTCAGCGCCAGCTTGGCGCCGATGCGCGACAGGTCGGGCCCCTGGTCCATTTTGCCGGCCGGAAAGTCGCTGTGCTGATGGCAGGCCAGGCAGCCGCGGACCTCGAACAGCGCCTTGCCGCGGTCAACCGAGGCTTTCTCGGTCACGTCCTTTGGCGGCGCGATGAACTCAAACGGCTGGCTCTTGGCCAGCAGGTATTCGGCGGCCGCGCGAATCTCGATCGGCTCGTAACGCTTTGATTCTTCCAACCCCTTACCGTCCAGATGATCCCACAGCCCGAAAAATTGCGGCATCTTGGTCGAGGGGCGGAAGTCGCTTGGCTTTTGAATCCAGGAATACAAGAACTCGTAGTCGACCTTGCTGGCCACGTGCCGCAGACTGGGACCGACACGGCGCATCTTGCCCGGCGATTCCAGCTCGTCTAACAGCTTGACCAACTTCGAGGTCGTATCCGGATTGCCCGGCAGGGTTTCCTGGGCCAACAGCGAGCCGGTCAACTTGCGGCGCGTGGCGTTATCCTCTGGCTGCAACGACAAAGATTCAGCCAGGCTCTTTTGTTCGTCGGTCAAACCGCCGCCGGCCAACAGCGCCTGCGCCGCCGCCGAATAGGGCGGCTCGGTCCGAATGTCGGGACCCACGCGCTTGTTTGGGCCGTCCCAGCCGTTGATGTCGTGGCAACCATAGCAGCCAAACTGCTGGATCAGGTGAAAGCCCTCAACCAGTTTTGGCGCCGGCGGATCGGCAAACCGCTCGCTCGGCTCCAGCTCGGTCACGTCATGGTGACACTTCAGACAGAGGCTCTCGATGAATCGCTTGGGAGTCTGCGGATAGATCCAGTGATGGTTGTCGAACCAGCCGTAATCGCGCCTCCAGTCCTCGGCCTGCATCGGATCGTTCGGACTGTGCGAGGCCCACTTAAACGACGTCGCGCTACCCTGCCCGTCGTGGCAAACCGTGCAGCCGATGTCCATCATCTTGTGCGGACTGAGCGATCCCATGAACAGGTCGAGCCGCGGATGGCTGGCAAACGGATGCGGCAGCCCGCGGCGCACGGTCAGCGTGATTGGCTGTCCCCAGTTCACGTGCTCCAAGAGCTCGCCGTAGACTTTGCCCTTGTCCATGATCTCGACGTCGCCGACCTTCTCGATGACGTCTCCCATCTGCAGCGCGGCTTTGCCGGCGGGGGTGTCGGGCCGCACGACGGCGACCATGGCGTCGCTATCTTTGAAGAGCCCCTGCTTGGCGATCTGCAAGCCGTAGACTTCTTCCAGCAGCTTGCGGTAATGTTCCTCCAGCGCGAGCTCGTCGGCGGGGGTCTCGCTGAGGGCGGCCGGCCGCTCGGCCGGGGTCGGCAGCGTGAGGGTCAGCGTGCTCTCGGGCTCATAGCCCGGCTTCACGGCCGAGCCCGGCGCGGACTTGTCCATCGCCTGATGGCAAGTGATGCAGCGGTCAAAGCGGGCAATGTCGCCCAGCGGGCCGAAGTTGTAGTTGATCGTCAGCTTGGGCAGCCAGACCTGCTCGATCTTGATCGGGCGGCCAAAGGCGTCGAGGATCGGCAGCTCGGCCACTTCCTTGACCACGCTATCTTCTCGTTCGCGCAGCGTGACCTCTAGCTGCTTGAGCTTGCCCAACTGATCGTCGAGGTTCTTCTTGGCTTCGTCCTCGGCGTCGAACATCTGGGCGATGTAACCGTCGAGCCGCTTGCGATAGGTCGTGGCGTTTTGCAACGCGTCGGTCGCCTCGGCCACCGCGGCTAATTGCTCGTTGACCTTGTCCTGATACCTGGCCAACTCGCTCTTGGGCCGTTCGTTGCCCACGCCCAGGTCAAACTCGCTGCGGGCCACGTCCAGGTCGGCCGCGCGAAACTTCTTGGCCGAGGCCAACTGGTCTTCGATGAACTTGGCATCGGTCACGTATTTGCCCAGCGCCTCGCGCAGCCTGTCGCGCAGCGCGGGGCGAGATTCCTCGGGCGCGCGGGCCAGGTCGTCGTAGACCGCGTCGAGCTTGGCAAAATCGGGCCCGGCGCCCTTGCGACGGGTAGCGTCGTTTTCGACCGCGTCCTCAAACTCGTCGATCAGCTTCCGCTCGGGCACTTCCTGCCGCGCTGCCTCAAGTTTGGCGCGGGCAGCGGCCAGCTCCTCGTGATATTGGCTGCTCTCTTGCTGGCTGATCCGCGCTTGCGTGGTCCAGGATTCCACGTGCTGGAATTTGCGCTGGTAGTCCTTCCACTCGCGGCGGTGGTCGGCCGCCAGCATCCAGACGGTGGTCACCAACATCGCCAGCGAGCAGATGCCGAAGATCAAGTGCATCCGCTTCGTGTCGCGCCAAGTTTGTTCGGTAGCTGGCATGGTTGTCGATCGCGCGCAGTGCGCACGCTTGCGTGTGCCCTAGAAGTTCAGGAAGTACTCAGGAATGCTGACGATGTATTTCAGGTTCACGGTCCACCGCAGCACCATCTTCAGCGGCAGCGCGGCCATGAACAGCATCAGGTTGGCCATCAGGAAGAACCGCATGAAACCCATCTTCACGAAGAAACTGCGGAAGATCGTCGTGGCCATCAGCGGCGGTAAGGCAATGAAATAAAGCGCCAGCAAAATAATGCCCGGCCCCTCGCGCACCAGGATCCAGAAGATCTCGACCCAGGTGCTGCTGCCCGGCGTGGCCTTAGGCAAGCCGCGGCCCATGAAATCGATCCAGAAATATTGCGAAAGGTCGACGTTGTTCAGCGCCAGCACCTTGTGCGAATCCCAATATTCAAAGGGCCCGAAGATGTTCCAGTTTGGCCCGCGGAAAAATGTGCCCAGGATGATCAGCGTGACCCACAGTTCGAGAAATCCGAACTGAAAGATCAGGTAGCTGAACTTGCGCTGCTCGATCGTGTAGTAGCCGTTGCCCTGTTTGTTGAAATCCAGAAAAGGAATCGCCATCAGGCCTAAGACGATCATGCTCGGCAGCACCACGCCGGCCATCCAGGGATCGTAATAGACCAGCATTTCCTGCAAACCGAGGAAGTACCAGGGCGCCTTGGACGGGTTCGGCGTCTTCACGGCGCTGGCCGGTTCTTCCAGCGGGGCCTGCAGGGCAATGGCCCAGATGATCAAAAACGCCGTGAGCGCGATCATGCAGATCAGCTCGGTGTAGACCAGGTCGGGCCAGACCAACACCTTCTCGTCGTCGAGCTTCTCGGTCGGCGGCAAGCCTTCCTTCGCCCGGTCGTCGTTCTCCACGGCCTTGCCCGTGGCCAGCCAGGTGAAGAAGCCCAACAGGAAGACCAGGCCCACGATCGGCACGTTGTCGGGCTTGGTGACGATGGCGGCAAAATTCATGTCGGCCATGGCCAGACCCATGATCACCAGCGACACGTTCAAGAGGATCCAGCCGGCGATCGGCGTCACCAGGATGCGCCGCGCCAGATACGCCACGACCAGGATGGCCGTAGTGCCCACGCTATAGACCACCGGGCCGGTCGCCGCGTCGACCGCCCGCTTGAAACCTTCGGGAAAGCCCAGCGGGCTGCCACCCATCGCCGCCGAGCCGATGGCCACCAGCACAAACGACACCGCGATCCAGACGACCGCCTTGCCGATCTCGTGCTTATGATGCCACAGGCTGTACGCGACAAACGCGTTGGCCGTCGCCAGCGCCAGGTAATAGAAACCCAGGAAGCCGGAGATATGGGAGATAAAGTCTTCGTAAGAACCGTGCATAGCAAAGCCGTTCGCTTTAGTCGTCTGCGGATGATTGACCTAAATTGCCGCCGCCGCACCACCGCGTCATTTGATCGCTTCCGAGGGTGAGATCAGCCGGCGACGCGCCGCGCGTATCCACCCCGCGCTTTCGCGCCAACGCTACAGCGGACCGCTGATGCCGCCGTCTTTACGAACCCGCCAGAAGTGGATCGCCAACAACAGCGACACCGCCAGCGGAATCGCGATGCAGTGCAAAATGTAAAATCGGTTCAAGGTTTCCTCGCCCACGAACCGCGCACCCAACAGGGCAAACCGCGCGTCCGAGGCGTTGGTGATCAGGTCCAACCCGCCGATGTTCAATAGCTGCTGACCCGGACCCTCGTGCCCCAGGATCGGCGTCGCCCGGGCCATGTTCGAACCCACGGTGATGGCCCAGATGGCCAACTGGTCCCAGGGCAGCAGGTAGCCGGTGAACGACAACAGCAGGGTCAACAGCAGCAGGATCACGCCGATGACCCAGTTAAACTCGCGCGGCGGCTTGTAGCTGCCCGTCAGAAACACGCGATACATGTGCAGCCAGACGGTGATCACCATCGCGTGCGCGCCCCAGCGGTGCAGCTCGCGCAGCACCCCCAGCGAGGTCACGTCGCGGAGGTTTAAGATGTCGTTGTAGGCCCACTCCAAGGTCGGCCGGTAGTAAAACATCAACAGCACGCCGGTCACGGTTTCGACCAGGAACAAAAAGAACGTGACCCCGCCCATGCACCAGGTGTAACTCAGCGCGATACCCTGCTTCTTGATCGACACCGGGTGCAGGTGCAGAAAGAAATTGGTCAGCATCACCACAATGCGATTGCGGCGATCCTGGGGCATGGGGTGGCGGAAGATGCTCTTCCATACCTGCGACTCGCGGATGATTTCGCCTAGAGACATCGTTCGCTACCGGGCTTTCGAAAATTGAAGGAGTCGATTACTTGGGGTCGAGGGACTCGTCGGACAGTGCGACCGGGGCTGTCAGGGAGACGCGCCCTTGCGGATCGCCCGACGACAGGCGGCCGCGCGAGCACGAGCAGACGCGGCAGAACGCGCCGCGGCGCGACAGGCGGTTTGCTGGGCCACTGCGCAGCATCGCACCGCGCCGGGGCGACAGGCCCGCGAAACTAAACCGCCACAAACGATGCTGGGTCGCTCCACTGACCAATCTCTTCCTGAAAGATCTTGCTCTTATCGATTTCCAACTGACCGTCGTCGGCAATTCGGATCGCATACCGCTCCAAGGGTCGCGGCGCGGGACCTTCGAAATTAATTCCGTCCTTGTAAAACCCGCTGCCGTGACAGGGGCATTTAAATTTCTGCTCGCCTTCCAGCCAGTTCGGCGTGCAACCCAGGTGCGTGCACACCGAGCGGAGGGCGTATATCTCGGACTTGCCGTTGTATTCGTAGTTCACCACCCACACGCCAAATTGCGGAATGAACTTGGTCTCGACCTGGCCGGGCGCGAAACCGCTGGGAAAGCCGACCTTGAACTTGCTGGGCGGCTCGGTCAGCACGTTGGGGAACATGTAGCGTGCGGTGCCCAGGCCCCACAGACCCAAGGTCGTGGCCAGCGCCGTATTGCCCAGCCCCAGAAAAGAACCCAACAGCACGCCGGTCAAAAATCCGCGGCGGCCCTCGTTGGTCTCTGCCTTCGCGGGTTGCGGCCGGGCGTATTCCGGCTTGACCGGCATCGGCGGCACAACGGCGCGTGCCTTCTCGGGACGCGCGACTGGCGACGCACCCTTGGCGGCGGCTTCAGCCTTCGACATCGGACCCGGCTTCACGCCCGTGCGGGCCTCGGCCAGGATGCTGCCCGTGTCCTTGGGGCCACTGGCAGCCGGCGCTGCCGGCTCGGGCTTAGGTGACGCCTTAGCAGCTGCCGGCTTGGCGGCGGCGGCCACTGGCTTGGCAGCGGGCGATTCTTTCTTTGCGGCAGGCGCGGGCTTGGCGGGCGCAGTCTTGGCCGGCGCCGTGCCGGCTGCTTTTTCAGCGCGGGCTGCGGCCATCATGTCGGCCACGCTCATCCGCGCGCCCCCCGCAGCCGGTTTGGGCGCGGGCTTGGCGGCCGGCTTCGGCACTTCCGCGGCCGGCGCAGCTTCAGCAGCGGGCGCGGCAGGAGCTTCTTGAACGGGTGCGGCAGCGGCCTCAGGCGGCGCGCCCTCCGCGTTGCCTGCGTCCGATTTACGCGCAGCGGCCAAGATCTCGGCCACCGACAACTTCTTCTTCTCGGCCATGCCCTCACCCTCAGGCTGGACTGAATCGACACGTAGCGAATCGACCTGCTGCTAACCGTCGACCAAATCGAATTGTCACAGGCCTGCTCGATCGCTCGCGGCGACACTCCGCGACAGGTTGACGACCGGGCGACGGTCGCTCAGGCCCCTGCGTAAAGGTCGGCAGCGATTGCCGATAGGAGGATTGTGACATTTTTCACGATCTATCGTAAGTTGTAACCCACCTTGCGCCTCCTTGTCAACCCACCCCACGTCGTTTGTCGAACGAAGCGTAGGGACCTTGGCCAGCAGGAACCCGACCGCAATTGCGCTGCGGGACGCCGCCGGCACCGCCGATTGGCGAATTGAACACTGAGAAGCCGCACCCCTGAAAGTCACACCGCTTAAAAGTTAAACCGCGGGTCCGCCTATCTTTCTTACGCTGTCCGCACGCCCTGGGTTGACCCACGGCCACCCCTGACGACCCTTCCGGACACGTCGCCTGGCCCTTTTTCAGCCAAGGGACGCTATCTTAGCAAAACTATTTTCGCGTGCGAGCCCATCGATATGACTTCTCCGCAACCTCCGCAGTTATACGTCGCACTTCGGGTCCGCGCGGCCGATCTGGCAATCGACTGGGCCGGACTGGAGGCGCTCACGCATCTGGACCCCGCCGGGCGCGGACTGGCCAGCTTTCGCGTCGAGCGCGCGCCCCTCGACGTCGGACAACTCCGCGCCGCCGCGCTCGACCTGGCGCTGCGCGCCAGCCACGTCGCAATCACTACCGGTTTTCCGATCGTGACCTCCACGGGCATCGTCGCCGAAACAGACGGGCCTCCCGGCGCGCTGTTCCTCGCTCGAGCGCTCTTGGCCCTGGGACACGAGGTCGTGCTGATTGGCGACGTCTACGGCGCGCCCCTGCTGCGATTTGGCTGCCGGTTGTGGCGGCTGAGTGAGCAGCGCGTCGTCGAGATGCCGCTCGCGTTGGTCGACGATCTGCCGGCGTCGGCGCAAGCCAACACCGCCGCCGACCGCTGGGTTGCCGACTTCCTGGCATCGCGGCCAGCGTCCGGCCTGACGCACCTGCTGGCCATCGAGCGTCCCGGTCCGAGCCACACGCTTGAATCGCTCAGCGCACAAACCACGCCAGGCGCCGCGCCGACCGATCGCTTTGCCGCGTTGGTTTCGCCCGAGCACCGCGGCATCGCCCACAACATGCGTGGCGAGTCGATCCAGCAACACGCGGCGCCGGTCGACCGGCTGTTCGATTGGATCGCGAGCAAACATTTGCCGATCACGACCATCGGCATCGGCGACGGCGGCAACGAAATCGGCATGGGCAGCTATGCCTGGGAAACACTGACTGACGCGGTCGGCACGGAGCCTGCCGCGCGAATTGTCTGCCGCACGTCGACCGATTACACATTGATCGCCGGCGTGAGCAATTGGGCCGGATATGCTTTGGCGCTGGCAGTTGCCCGACTGCGCGACGCGACCGACCTGGGCCGGTCGTGGAATGCAGCGGGCCAGCGCACCCTGATCGAAGGTCTCGTCCGCGAGACGCCCGCGGTCGACGGTCTGACCCGCCGCCGCGAAGCCACAGTCGACGGCCTGCCGCTGGACGAATACTTGCGGCCGTTGACCGCGATGCGCAGCTTGCTTGGCTTCAGTGACTCGACCGGCTGACGCGCCGCGCCGGCAAGGCGCGCTGCCTGGTTTTCGGCTATGATGACGGCGGAGTCCCCCGCGGTGCACTTCTAATAAGCGCTCAACGGCCGGCCTCCTGCCTTGCTCCGTCACGCTTCAGCGCTCGCCCGGTGACCCTGGCCATGTACCTGACCGAAAACCCCGTGCTCCAACGCGAGCTGCTGGTCAATCTGCGGATGACCCGGGCGTTCCTGCTGTTGTTCTTTTACCTGGGGATGTTGGGAGTCGTCGTGCTATTGGCCTGGCCGCAAGAGCGGCAGCTCGACCTGACCACCAATCCCGAGGCCTCCAAGAAGCTGATCAACCTGGTCTTCCTGGGCCAGTATCTGTTGGCGTCGATGATGGCGCCTAGCTTTGCCGCCGGCGCGATCACCGGCGAGAAAGAGCGGATGAGCTACGAGATGCTCTTGGCCAGCCCGCTGCGACCCGGCGCCATCGTGCTGGGCAAGCTGCTGGCCTCGCTGTGTCACCTGTTGTTGCTGGTGTTTGCCTCGCTGCCGATTGTGATGCTGTGCTTGCCGCTGGGGGGCGTGTCGATCTACGAGGCGCTGGCGGCCTACCTGGCGTTGACCCTGAGCGTGATCACGTTCGGCATGATCAGCCTCTCGGCGTCCAGCTATTTTCACCGCACCTCGGCCTCGTTGGTGGTGAGCTACCTGCTAATCCTGCCCTTGGCCTTGCTGGGCGTGCTGGCCTGGTGGGCGATGGCCAACTACGGTGAGACCCGACTGCTGATCACGGTCACTGTGTTGCCGCTGCTCTCGGCGATTCTCTGCATCAAGCTGTTTCGCGACACCGCCGCGCGCCTTTTGCATCCGCCCGACCTGGGCAGCGGCGGGCGCGACGTGGTCGACCTGGAGGTCGAGGCCCAGCAGGCGATGGGCCTGGTGATTCAGAGCGACCAGTTTCCCGACTGGTTGTTCGCTCCGACCAAGCGCAACGACCTGCTGGCCGACGGCGCAAATCCCGTCTTCGACAAGGAAATGCGCAGCGAGATCTTTAGCCAGGGCACGCTGATGCTGAGGGTCGTGATCCAGGTGAGCATGCTGCTGGCGATCCCGCTGATGGCGTTCTTCCTCTACATCTGGCCCGAGATGGCCCCCTGGTATATCTCCTATGTCGTGCTGTTCAACGTGCTGGTCGGCCCGGTCTTTTCGGCCGGCAGCGTGACCAGCGAGCGTGAACGCGAAACGCTCGACCTGCTGTTGACCACGATCTTGAGCTCCGGACAGATTCTGTGGGCCAAGCTGGTTTCGGGCCTGCGCGTTTCCTGCGTGCTGACCCTGTTTCTGTTGTGGCCCGTGCTGTTGGCCGTGGTCCTGGTCAACGCCTACTGGCCGCATCTGCTCAACGTGCTGGCCTACATCGTGATCGTGCTGGTCGTGTGCCTGACCACGGCCATGGTGGCGCTGTTCTTCTCGGTGGTCTGCCACAAATCATCGATCAGCCTGATGAGCAGCTATTTGGCGATTGCGCTGCTGTTCGCGGCGCCGTTGGCCGTGACCTATTTTGCCAATACGTTCTTTGCCGACTCGAGCACCGCGGGGTGGATCGAATGGGCCAGCTTCACCAGCCCCTTTGCCGTGGCTTTTAAGTTGCCGATCGACCTGATGCTGGCCAACGCCGAGCGGACGCCACCGGAGTGGGGATTCTTCGCCGCGTTTCTAGCGTTCTATGCGGTGCTCAACGCGGGATTGTTCGCCACGATGGGCCGGTTGTTCGACGCCCGTTGGCGGATGTCCTAAGCAAGGCAATTCCCCCTGGATCGGGCAGGTTTCGCGCCTTCCTTTTCAGTCGCACGCCGGCTTGTTAGAATCGTGTTCAGCGCGGCGGGCGGCGGCTATCTGGGTCAACGGAATTTTTGCGGCAGACGGCGGGAACACCGGCAAACGTCGCGGTGCCCCCTCGGATGCCGGACCGCCTCGAATGCGGGACCGATAGTCGAGTGCTGCGCGCGCCGTCAAACAGGAAGGTTGCAGCGCAATGAGTATTGAAGTGGTCGATATCGGGAGTGTGCCGGCCGCCTGGACCCGCCGACACCTGCTGGATCTGGAAAGCCTTTCGGCCGAAGAGCTCAACATCATCCTGGACGCGGCCGTGGCGTTCAAGGAAGCCAGCGGCAATTGCACGCAGAAGCTTCCGATCCTCTCCGGCCGGACCTGCGCGAATCTGTTCTTCGAGAACTCGACCCGCACCCGCACCAGCTTCTCGCTGGCCGCGCGGCGACTCGGGGCAGATACCATCGACTTCTCGTCGTCGAGCTCCAGCCTCTCCAAGGGCGAGACATTTATCGACACGGCCAAGAACATCGAGGCCATGGGCATCGACGCCATCGTGGTCCGGCATCGCACCCCGGGCACCGCACAGCTGCTGGCCCAGAACGTGCACTGCTCGGTCATCAATGCCGGCGACGGCGCGCACGAACATCCCACGCAGGGACTGTTGGACATTTTGTCGATCCGCGAGCGGCTGGGCCGTATCGAGGGTCTGACCGTGGCGCTGGTCGGCGACATCGCCCACAGTCGCACCGCGCGGTCGAACATCTGGGGCCTCAAGAAACTCGGCGCGCATGTGATCGTCTGCGGACCTTCGACCCTGGTCTCCAAGCATTGGGAGGAGTTGGGCGTGGAGGTGGCGTATGACCTCGACACGATCTTGCCGCGGTGTGACGTGCTGAACCTGCTGCGCATCCAGTTTGAGCGGCAGACCACGCGGCCGTTTCCGTCGGTCCGCGAATACGCACTGTTATATGCGATGAACCACGAGCGGTTGGCCCAGGCCAAGCAGGACATCCTGATCCTGGCGCCGGGCCCGATCAATCGCGGAGTGGAGATCACGCCCGACGTGGCCGATGGACCGCATTCGGCCATTTTGGAGCAAGTCACCAACGGTCTGGCCGTGCGGATGGCCGTGCTGTGGCTGATTCTCGGAGCCGGAAATTGAATCGCTGCAACCAGCCGCTTTCGCCATGATTCCCCAGGAAGGCAACTACGCCGTGCGAGCAACTCGACCGATTCTGCTGGAAGGCGGACGCGTCATCGATCCCAGCCAATCCTTGGACCGCATCACCAATGTGCGGCTCGAAGACGGTCGGGTCGCGGCGCTAGACGCCATCGCCACCGGCGACGAGGACGTGCTGGATTGCTCGGGCAAGATCGTCTCGCCGGGGTTGATCGACATGCACGTTCACTTGCGCGAGCCAGGGCGCGAGGAGGACGAGACCATCCTCACCGGCACCTCGGCGGCCGTGGCCGGCGGCTTCACCTCGATCGCCTGCATTCCCAACACCGAGCCGCCGATCGACACCCAGGCCACGGTCGAGTTCATCCAGCATCAGGCCGCCCGGGCCGACAAGTGCAACGTCTTCGTGGTGGCCTGCGTCAGCAAGAATCGCGAGGGCAAGGAACTGGCGGAGCTGGGTCACTTGAGCCAGGCCGGCGCCGTGGCATTTAGCGACGACGGCGCGCCGGTCTATGACGCCGAGCTGATGCGTCGCGCGCTGGAATATTGCCGGATGTTCGACAAGCCGATCCTCAATCACGCCGAGGTCCGCGAGCTGACCCAAGGGGGCGTGATGCACGAAGGCGTGGTCTCGATGATCCTCGGGCTGCCCGGCATGCCGGCCGTGGCCGAAGACGTCATGACCAGCCGCGACATCGCCCTGGCCGAGGCGACCGGCGGCCGGATTCACATCATGCACGTGTCCAGCGCGGGCAGCGTGGACCTGATTCGCCGGGCCAAGGCCCGTGGCGTGCGGTTGACGACCGAGGTTTGCCCCCACCACTTCACGCTCACCGACGAATGCCTGCGGACGTTCGACTCCAACTGCAAGATGAGTCCGCCCTTGCGAGGTCAGGAGCACGTCAACGCCTGCATCGCGGGCCTGGCCGACGGCACGATCGACGTGATCTGCACCGACCACGCGCCGCACGCGCTAGAAAAGAAAATGCGCGAGCTGGACCAGGCCCCTTTCGGCATCGTCGGCCTGGAGACCGCGCTGGGCCTGGTCATCACAAAGCTGATCGAGCCGGGCCATCTCGACTGGTCCACGGCCCTTGCCAAGATGACCATCAATCCGGCGCGTATTCTGGGCGTCCATCGCACCAAGGGCACGCTCAAAGTCGGCGCCGACGCGGACGTGACCGTGATCGATCCCGACGTGCGCTGGACGGTCGACCCGGCGAAGTTTCGCTCTAAGAGCACCAACACGCCGTTTGCCGGCTGGAAGCTGCAGGGGCGGGCCGACACCGTGATCGTCGCCGGCAGAGTCAAACACAAAGTGGCGGCCGAAGGCGCGACCGCCGACGGGCGGCGGACTGCCAAGGCCCGTTAGCGCTCGCAGATGGCACTGCTCATTGACGGCTACAACCTGCTGCACGCCAGCGGCATCTTGGGCCGCGGCATCGGACCCGGTGGGCTCGAGCGCTCTCGCACGGCGCTGTTAAATTTTCTGGTCGAGTCGCTCAGCGAGCGCGACCTCGCTGGGGCCATGGTGGTGTTTGACGCCCGCGACGCGCCGCCGGGCCTGCCCCGACTGACCACGCACCGCGGCCTGGCCGTGCGCTTTGCCGAGCAAGGGTCGGACGCGGACCAGGTGATCGAAGATCTGATTCGGGCGGACACCTCGCCGCGGCGGCTGGTGGTGGTGTCCAGCGACCATCGCCTGCACCGGGCGGCCAAGCGCCGCGGAGCCCAGCCGATCGATAGCGACCGCTGGTACGCTGAGGTGCTCAGGCAAAGAATCGCCAGGCAGCGCGGCACGCGGCCGATCAACAAGCCGTCCGAGCCGTCGACCCAGGGCGAGGTCGACTATTGGTTGCGGCAGTTCGGGCTGGAGGAAACCGAACCTGAAAATGACAAATCGGCAAGGTCCGATGCGCCCGATCCCGCACGAGACAGTCCGTTTCCGCCCGGCTACGGTGAGGACATAGACGATCTGGACCCTTGACCGGAGGTGGTAAGATGCCGGGGAGAACAAACTACGGCACGGTTGCAGAGCGGCACGGACCTTGCACCTCTAGACTTTTAAGCAGTTTCATTCCGCCGAATCAAAGGAGCCCAAACATGAGCATGACCAAAACCCAGGATGGCGTCAGCCGCGCCACACCGATCACAAAGCAGAAGGCCCACGAGATTCAGGCCTTTGGGCATCTGGTGGCGATGCCCATCGCCCTGGCCGAGAAAGTTCGCAAGACCAGCGTGGATAATCTGAATCAGCTGCTGGCCGACACCATGGTGCTGCGCGACCTGTATAAGAAGTCGCACTGGCAGGTCTCTGGCCCGACCTTCTATCAATTGCACCTGTTGTTCGACAAGCACTACGGCGAGCAGGCAGACCTGATCGACATGATCGCCGAGCGGATCATGATCTTGGGGGGCGTGAGCGTGGCGATGGCGCACGACGTGGCCGAGATGAGCTCGCTGCCGCGTCCGCCAAAGGGTCGCGAGGAAGCGCCGGTGCAGATCTCGCGGTTGTTGCACGCTCACGAAGAGATTTTGCTCGAGGCCCGGGCAATGGCCAAGCAGGCCGCCCAAGACGGCGACGACGGCACCAACGACGTGCTGGTGAGCAACGTTATTCGCACCCATGAGTTGCAGGTCTGGTTCATAGCCGAGCACCTGGTGGACGTGCCGCTGGTTCACGCCAACGACAAGCAATAGCCAGCCATGGCGAAATGGCAGGCCGAGTCGTCTGATTTCGACTTGGCCGGTGGATTCAGCCGACAGGCAAGCTCCGGCAGTCGCGGTCTCCTACCAGCCGCGCCGCCGCGCTTGCCGGGTCGGCGCTTCAGGCAGTTGTTTCCGTCCAGACGATGTCGGTCTGGGGGAACTCCAGGATGAATTCCCGGCCAAAAGCCTGGGCAGCCGTCGAGAAGCCGCGCGGCACGGCCCCGGCCAACACGCGCTGGAGCGCCGCGACGGCCGTCAGCGCGGTGAGCCGATAACCGCTTAAGGTCTCGAGCGTTGCCGCGACGCTGCGCCCCTGGTCATCGCTCACCCGACCCCACAGCGACGAACTGCCGGTGGCAAGCTCCTTATCATCCGGACCAGTCACTGACCGACCGATCTGCCACTTGACCAGCCGCTGCAACGGTTTGAATGCCAGGATCGGCAACAAGAATCGCAGCCGCCGCAGCCGCGCGACCTGTTTTGGCGGCGTGGCGGTATAGACCTCGATGTTGGGAATGCCTGTCGAGTAGTAGGCGCTGGCGACGTCCCCCCAGGGGATCGTCATGCCCAGCAGGGTCTTGTGGCGAAAAGGAATCTGCATCGTCTTCCAGGCGGTGGGCACGGAGCGAATGACGCCGTCGATCCGCGCGCGGCCGCCCTGGGGAAACGACTCGATCATGGTCTTGGCCGTGCCCACGCTCAGTCCGCCGCTGGAGGTGAACGCCAATTGCAGCACCCGGGCACCAGGCAACTTCTCGGCCAGCATCGCCGCCAGGCAATCGCTGGGCACGACGTCAAAACCCACGGCCGGAAGCAACGCCACGCCGACGTCGCGGGCCCGCTCGGTGCGGTCGGCTGCAGCCAGGATCACTTCGATCTCGCCGGTGATGTCCAGGTAGTCGGTCCGCGTCATCAGGCAGGCGTCCATCATCGGCCGTGCCGTCCGCGAAAATGGACCCGCGCAGTGCAGCACGGCCTTATAGCCATTGAGCTGCTCGGCGATTTGGGTCGGGTTTTCCAGACCGAAGCCGACCGCCGGGCAACCCAGCTCGTCGGCCAGGCGGCGGATCGCGTCGTGATTGCGGCCGGCCAGCGTGGGCTTGAGCCCGCACTGGACCGCGTGGCGCGCGATCAACCGGCCGGTGTAGCCGTTGGCTCCATAGATCATCGCGCGCGGCGTGTCGCTCATGGCGTAAAATGCGCCTCAGGCGACGATGTCACGCCGCCGGTTCAAGTAATCCCACACGACGTAACGGTCGAGGTCCCGCCCGGCGGTAAAGAAGACGCGGCCGCGGGTGCTCTCGGCCAACCGATAGGCAAACTGTACATCCTCGCTCGACTGCGACCAACTGGGGAGCAAAAAAATATTGATCGTGATGCCTTCTCGCTGGCACAACGCCCCTTCGCGCATGGTGGCCGCCTCGGTCTTGGCATCGGGTGGATACAGCAGATATAGGTGCGATCCTTCAAAATGAGCGGTGGGCAGCCCGTCGGTGATCAGGATGATCTGCCGGTTGGGCGTGTCCTGCGCGGCCAGAAATCGGCGACCCATCGCCAGCGCGTGCTGGATATTGGTGAAGTGCGGCGGAATGTAGTACTCGCTGACGTCCTCGCGGCTCATGTCGGCCCGCAGCCGCACGACCGGGTCGAACACCGTGACCGGCTTGGGCATCAGCGCCGCGATTTCGCCCGAGCGAACCGGCTTGGCAAAGCTGTACATCTCGATGAATTGCAAGTAGTCGCCCGGGTACTCGCGACGGATCAAACCCTCCATGGCCAGGGCCATCCGCTTCACGTGCACATACAGACCCCCGTAACGCATCGACCCGCTCATGTCCATCAGCACGCAGGTCGCGCACTTGGGCGTGTTGCGGGTGCGATGGATCTCGATGTCTTCCTGCTTCAAGCGGATCGGTCCGCCCGTGCCGGTGCGAACCATGGCATTGATCAGCGAGGTCGGCATGTCCATGTTGGCGATCGAATCGCCAAATTCATACTGCTTGGTCCGCTGCATCTCGACCGCGCCCTCGCCGACCACGGGGCCCTGGTGCCGGCCGGTGCGAGAGGCTTCCAGGTTGGCGAAAATCTTTTCCAGCAGCTTGCTCTGAAACAACCGGTAGGCCTTGGGCGTGAGTTGGTAGCCCTTCGGCCCGCGCTCCAGGCCTTGTTGCTCGGCCATGTGGCGCATCATTTCTTCAATCTGCTTTTGCAACTGGTTGAGCTTGTCCACCTCGCCCGGCTCGGCAAACTGCGACAGCTCCTCCAGGTCGATCACGCCGATCTGCGCGGTCTTGGCCGCCTGCTTGAGCTGCTCCAGGAGCCGGTCGATCGTTTCCAGTTCCTCCTTGACCTCCAGCGCCTGCGGCACCGTGAGCGGCGTGTGACCGGTAAACTCGTACTTGCCGGCCAGCTCATCCACCTGGTACTTCTCACCCAGCGTGACCACCAGTTGCACCAATTGCCGGGCAAACGGCGAGCGGTCGTCGCCTGCCTGATACCACAGCCGCTCCAGGTCGCGAATCTGCTCGTCGCGCACCGCCTGCTCGTAGCGCTTTCGCAGGTTGGCCGGCGGTTTGATACTTTCGGCGGCGTTGCGGTACTCGTCTTTGGCCAGCCGGCGGACCTTTTTGGTCTCGTACTTCTCCAGGATCTTTCGCTTCCGCTCCTCGAGCATCGCCATGAGCGCCTCGATGCTGGGTCCCAGTCCGGCGATCTGGCTGGGGTCGAGCTCAATGGCCCGGGCCAGCTCCTCTTCGGTCAGTTCGCGCATGCTGCCGTAGGCCAGCAGATGCTCGAACGCCGGCGAGACCAGGTCGGGCGGCGTCTGCGTGGGGCTCGGCAGGTTCTTGGGATCGAACTTCTGGTAGGTGTGGATCACACCGCCGAGTTGACTTGGGTTGGACATGGGTTACTCTTCTCCCGCTCGCGCGTCTCTTATTTTCTCCCTCTCTCGCCTGCGGGAGAGGGTCGGGGTGAGGGTGTTCTGTTCTCTCTCCCTCGCCCGCTTGCGGGAGAGGGCCGGGGTGAGGGTGCCTTCTCTAGGTTGTGGCCATGCTTCTCGATCGGTCGCCCCTCACCCGGCTCACTTCGCGAGCCACCCTCTCCCGCTGCGCGGGCGAGGGTTTCTACTTCTTAAACTCGTAAACGATTCGGCCGCGGTGCTGGGCGCGCGAGATGCGATCGCTGGCATACAGGCCGGCCAGCACGAACTCGACGCAGCTGGCCCGCATCGCCGCGTCGCTCGACGCGTTGACCTCGAACGCTTTCTCCCAGGCGGGCGGCACGCGGGTCAGCCGCTCGGCATAGTGTTGCGAGGGCAACAGGTCGCCGACCTCGATCTTCACTCCCTGCGAAAAGATCTCGCTGATCTCCTCCAGGCCGTGGCGGTCGACGTATTCTTCGAACACCGTGCGGATGGCCTCGGCCAGGATCGCGTCCAGGACCTGCCGCTCGGACATCTGGTGGCTGCCCATCATGTCCAGCTCCAGCTTGCCCAGCGACGAGCTATACAGGTGCCCCAGGTCGCTGATGCGCGGCACGGCCGGCCGCTCGCCGAGCACGGCGCCGCGCTGCCGAGCGCTGGCGACCATGGTGCGATAGTTGGCGATGCTGAACCGCGCGCTGACGCCCGACTGATGGTCGATGAACTTCGAGGCCCGCGCGGCGATGCTCATCTGCTCAATGATCTCGCGCATGAAGTAGGGCACGGCCACGGGGAAATCTCCCCCCAGGTCCACCTCGGCCTCTTGCTCCATGATTTGGATGCCCAGCTCCCGCTCGCGCGGATAATGGGTGTGAATCACCGAGCCGATGCGGTCCTTCAACTGCGGAATCACCTTGCCGCTGCGGTTGTAGGTCGCGGGGTTGGCCGAGAACAGGATCAGCAGGTCGATGTCAAAGTTGATCGGGTAGCCGCGAATCTGCACGTCGCGCTCTTCCAGGATGTTGAACAAACCGACCTGCACCAGCTCGTCCAGCTCGGGCAGTTCGTTGATGGCAAAGATGCCGCGATGCATCCGCGGGATCAGGCCAAAGTGCAGCGCCTCTTCGGCCGACATGCTGGTGCCGCCGGCCAGCTTCGAGGGGTCGATCTCGCCGATGATGTCGGCAAACTTCGTGCCCGGCGCCAGACGCTCGGCATAACGGCCCGAGCGCGGCCACCAGGCGATTGGAACTTCATCCTCAGGCACGTTGGCCACCAGCTCGCGGCAGACCCGGGTGATCGGATGATAAGGATCGTCGTGCAGCGGCGCCTCGGGCAGGTCGATGTAGGGAATCTCGTCGTCCAAAAAGCGGGACAGCGAGCGCATCAGCCGGCTCTTGCCCTGCCCTTTCTCGCCGAGGAACAACATGTCGTGACCGGCGATCAGCGCCAGGTTGATTTCTGGAATGACGGTGTCGTCGTAGCCGATGATGCCGGGAAACAGCTCCTCGCCGCGGCTGAGCTGACCGATGAAGTTGTCGTAGAGCTCGCGCTTGACGGTTTTCGAGACCCAGCCGCTTGCGCGCAGATCGGCCAGCGTGGCCGGCTTGGTGGTGGTCGTCATCGAGTGCATTTCGCTCGGGGTGCAAGATGGCCGCGGCGCAGACCGGGCTACGGAGAGTCCCGGTGTCGATCCCACGACCTGGAAGGTTCAAGGGATTATAGCGCGCGCGGCAACACTTCCAAGCGCGCAAAATTCCATAGGTCAGGCATTTGCCCGACAGGAATCACCAACCCGCCGCGCGTCAGGCAAATGCCTGGCCTGCACTTGGCCTAATACGCCTCGGTGACCTCGTTGCCGGCGCGGGTGCCCAGGGCCTGCCAGAGGTTGGGGTCGACCGTCTCGGCGATCAGCCTGACGGAACCGTCGCACAGCAGATAGTTGACCCCGGCCGGATGCTCGCTGTTGGAGTCCTCCACGTGGTCCAGGTCGTTGTTGGGCACCCGGTTGTCGGCAGCCGTGCCGGTGTTGGTCAGAATCAGCACCGGTGGCTCTTCGACTTCATAGGCCGGATTGAAGGGCTGCACCGCGGCGTCGGTCACCGCGCCTACCCAGGTGGTCTGCGGCGACTTGCGACTGGATCGTTCGCCGACCATCAGGGTCTTGCTGGTGCCGTCGGTGATCTCGGCGATGCGGATACCCCGGTTGCGCAGCATCACGCCAGTGCCGGTGTCCGGAAAGGCGCTGACCTCGTAGGTGCCGCCCACGCCGACATAGTTGGCAAACGCAAGCTGGGTCAACACCGTGCCGTGCTCGTCACTGACCTTGAACGGCAGCCGGTCGCCCGGGTCGGAGGGGCACAACAGCACCGGAAACTGCCGCAGGCGAACCTGCTCGTGCACCGGATCGGTGATCGGCTTGCGAAAGTCGATCTGCGTGGTGCTCTCCTCCATGTGGGCCAACAGATACGCGGCCCAACCCCAGCCGGGACCCAGGCTCGGGCCGTCCTTTGTGTCGGCCTTCGACTGAAAGCCGGGCGGAAACGCGCGGTGCGCGTCGTGAAACTGCTGCATGCTCAAGCCGACCTGCCGCAGGTTGTTCTGACATTGCGACCGCCGGCCCGCCTCGCGCGCCGACTGCACGGCCGGCAGCAGCAAGCCCACCAGCAGCCCGATGATGGCAATCACAACCAATAGCTCAACCAACGTAAACCCTCGACGTGCAGATGGCATCGCCTGGTGACCTCCTCTAACGGTGCGGTCATGCGCAATCGCGCAGCCGCAAATCCCACTCGAAACTGAAAAGCTCGACCGACAAGCGTGTCAGCCGATGGCGGGAGGGGCCCGCGAGTGCGTGGTCCGCGCCAGAGGAGCAGAAAGATCGATCGGCTCGGCCGCGACCAAGGTCGCGATCCGTTCGCCAGGCGCTGCGAGTTGCACGACCGCGGCCGGCAATACTCGAGCGGCCAGGAACCGGCAGACCACACAGTCGTCGTGGTCAGAGACCGTCCGTTGGATCGCGCCGGTCGGCCAGCACTCGGACTGGGCAGAGGCGCGTTGGGCAGAGGCGCGCTGCGAGTGACTGGGGTGGTCATGATGCGCGTGCCCGGCGTGGGTGCAGCTCGTCGCGTGATCATGCCCCGTGGGGTGCGCATGCCACAGGCCGGCAGCCGTGCTGGCCAAGAGCCAGGCGGCGACCAGCGCGCAGCTCGTCACGCGATGGAGAGTCTTCGAGAGCATCCGTTTGCTGACCAGGGTCAACGGCGCCGATAAGCGGGCGCCGACAACAGGGCAACGACAAGAGGGTCCGACCAGTACCCCCAATCTACCTGGAGCGGACCTGCGGCGTCAATTCGACACGTCGCTCGACAACCGGCAGAACCGGGCTATTTTGCCAGTCCTTTGAATGTATTTAACGTCACGTGCGCCTGGCCCTGGTGATGCGCCTCGTGCCAGGAGAGGATGTGCAACACGTTCAGAAACGTCAGCTTGCGTGCCGCCAGCGGCGGCGGAATCTCGCCCAGGCGGTCGTCTGAGTAATTGGCCAAGGTCGCCAGCAACCGCTCGCGGGCGCCCTTGAGCACCTCGCGAATGGCGGCCGCGGTCGGCACGTCGTCGTCAACCGTGCTGCCGCCGCGAAAACGGGGCCAGAGTTCGGTCCACTGGGGCGCCTTGTCGGGCGCGAGCCGCTCGGTCGCAAAGATCTCTTCGGTCACGCCGACATGCATCAACTGCCAGCCGATGTGCGCGCGGCCGGGGCCCGCGCGATAGGCCAGCGCGGCCTGTGGGTCGGGCAGCTTCTCGATCTCGTCGAGCGTGGCCAGCGTGCGGTCACGATTGAATTGCATGCTGCGTATCAGGATGTCGACCGTGGTCCTATCGGGCACGTCTCTGTCGGGCGAAGTCATCGGATGGCCGCCTCGGGTCCTTGGGAAGCAGTGGCAATCGCGCCAGGCATCTTAGGCCCCGGGCACTCGGCTGGCCAGTACCGCGCGGGCGACCCTGGAATCCGGCCCAGGCTCGGGCTATGCTGTCGGCGGCTTTTTGGAATCGCGGTACCCACTGGGCGGAGTCGTTCCTCATGAAAGTATTGTCTTTGGCACTCCTCATCGTCTGCTGCTGCGTGGTGCACTTGGCGGCCGCCGACGACACCGGCTTCACGACGTTGTTCGACGGTCGCACGCTCGACGGTTGGGAGGGCAACACCAAGCTGTTTCGTGTGGTCGACGGCGCGATCGTCGGTGGCAACCTGCAAGAGCGGATCGCGCGAAATGAGTTTCTCTGCGCCGACGGCGAGTATGCCGACTTTGAGCTGCGGCTGAAGTTCAAACTGGTCGGTGAGGGTGCCAATGCCGGCGTGCAGATACGCAGCCGGCGAATTCCCAATCACCACGAAATGAAGGGCTACCAGGCCGACCTCGGCGACGGCTGGTGGGGATCGCTTTACGACGAGTCGCGCCGCAACAAAGTGTTGTCGGCCGCCAACAAGGAGCTCATCCAACGCGTGCTCAAGCACGACGACTGGAACGACTACACGATTCGCTGCCAGGGTCGTCGCATCCAGCTCTGGATCAACGGCGAGCAAACCGTCGATTACACCGAGCCCGACGAAGCGATCGAACAAACCGGACTGATCGGCGTGCAGATCCACGCCGGCAAGCCGAGCGAAGCGTGGTACAAAGACGTCAGGATCAAGAGGCTGTAGGAGTCAGGCCGCAGGGCCTGTAGCTGGGCTCTGCGAGCCCGGTGCCGAGGTAACATCGTATAGCCCGAAGCCTATAGCCCGAAGCCTACTCCCCCATGCAGACACCTGAGTTCTTTTACTTCGACCTGGGCAACGTGCTCTTAAAGTTCGACCACCAGCTGGCCGCGCGGCAGATGGCGGACGTTGCCGGTCTGGACGCCCAGCGCGTGTGGGACGTGGTCTTTGACAGCGGGTTGGAGCTGCGCTACGAAGCGGGAGAGGTCGACGACGCGGCATTCTACGAAGAGTTCTGCAAGCTGACCGATACCCGCTGTGACCGCGACGCGCTGTTGCACGCCGGCAGCGCGATCTTCACGCCCAACTATTCGATTCTGCCGATCGTCGCGGGCTTGCAGCTCGCCAATTGTCGGCTGGGCATCTTGTCGAATACCTGCGCCGCACATTGGCGCTATTGCATCGACGGCCGCTACCCGATCCTGAATTCGGCGTTTGACATTTACGCGCTGAGCTACGAGTTGGGGGCCGTGAAGCCATCGCCGACGATCTTTACAGGCGCTGCGAAGTTGGCGGGGGTCGCGCCGGAGAAGATCTTCTTCGTCGACGACATCGCCGGACACGTCGCCGGCGCCCGGGCCGCCGGCTTCGATGCCGTGCAATACACTTCCGCCCCGGCGCTGGCCGCCGAACTGCGGCAGCGTGGGCTGGGTTTCAATTATTAGTCTGGGCGGAGTACCGCGGTTATTCTTGGCGGAGTACCGCGGTTAATCTGGGCGGAGTACCGCTGCTAATCTGGGCGGAGTACCGCCGTCAGCATCGGCGAAGTGCCGCGTGTCAGTGCGCCACCATTTCAACCGGCACGCCGATCGTTGACGGGTCCATGCCGACCAGGTCGGCGAGCGAATCGACCACGACGTCGGGCCGATAGGCATAGCGCGTCAGGTCTTCGCGACGCGTGCCGCCGGAGAGCACCAACACGGTGCGATAGCCCATCTGCACGCCGCCCAGGATGTCGGTCTCCATCGTGTCGCCGATGATCGTCGTTTCATCGGTGGCCAGGCCCTGGTCCTTGCGGGCCATCCGCATCATCACGGGGCTGGGCTTGCCGACGCTGAAGGCCTTCAGGCCGGTGGCCGTCTCGAGCATGGCCACGATCGCGCCGCAGCCGGGCCGCATGCCGTTTTGCGTGGGACAATTGGGGTCCAGGTTGGTGGCGATCAGCTTCGCGCCGTCGACGATCATCCGCGTGGCTGCTTCCAGCATCTCGAAGGTGAACGCCCGACCTTCACCCACCACGACATAGTCCGGAGCGTGGTCGACGATCGAATAGCCATTGGCGTGCAGTGCTTGCAATAAGCCGCCTTCGCCAATGACGTAGGCCGTGCCGTTCGGGAGCTGTTGCGCCAGGAAGCGAGCCGTGGCCATCGCGCAAGTGAACACGTGTGGTTCGTCCACGTCGATGCCCATCCGCGACAGCCGCGTCACGACGTCGCGCCGAGTGCGCTGGCTGTTGTTGGTCAAAAAAGTGAAAGGCGTATTGGTCGCCTGGAGTTGCTGAACAAACTCCGCCGCGCCGGGAATCAACTGTCCGCCGCAGTAGAGAACGCCATCCATGTCAATCAAAAATCCGCGAGACATATCCGGTAATCCTCGCCACAAAACAAAGAAAGGAATGCTGACAACGTTACACCGGGAGTGCGCGCGTCGGCATTGGTGGCATCGTTGCAACGGGCGTGCCACGCGGCAAGCAGCTACGCCAACTTCTCACCGATTTAGCGACGAATCCTCGCGATCGCCCCTAAGTCCATAGGCGTCGTCGGTGATTGCACTCTCAATAGGCAGGCGCCGAAGCACAATATGCAAAGAAAAAGGGCAGGCCGCGGTGGGCCTGCCCTCATGATCGTGCGCGCGCTAACCGCATCGTGCCGCCCAAAGGCGGGAGTTATAAATAAGTATTGATAATGTTCTCGATCAGTTCCTGCCGGCCGCTCTTGTTGGGCGCCGCTTCGCCCTTGTCGAGCATGTACTTCTCGAGCGAGGCAAAATTTTCCTTGCCCGCGTCGATCCGTTGGCCGATGCCCGTGTCCCACGAGGTGTAGCGCTCCTTGAGCATTTTGTCGAGGATGCCGTCGGCGCGGATCGCCGCGGCGATCTTTAGCCCGCGGGCAAACGCGTCCATGCCGCCGATGTGCGCGTGAAACAAATCCACCGGCTCAAAACTCTCGCGACGCACCTTGGCGTCGAAGTTGATGCCGCCCGGCGCGATGCCGCCAAACTTTAAGAGCGAGAGCATGCAGGTCGTGGTCAGGTAGATGTCGGTGGGAAACTGATCGGTGTCCCAACCCAGCAGCAGGTCACCCGTGTTGGCGTCGATCGAACCCAAAAAGCCCTGACTGCCGGCATATTCCAGCTCGTGCTGCATGGTGTGGCCGGCCAGCGTGGCGTGGTTGGTCTCGATGTTCATCTTGACGTGGTCGGTCAGGCCATAGGTCCGCAGGAAGTTGATGCAGTTGGCCACGTCGTAGTCGTACTGATGCTTGGTCGGCTCCTTGGGCTTGGGCTCAAAGTAAAACTGACCCTTGAAGCCAATCTGCTTGGCGTGGTCGACGGCCATGTGCATGAACGCGGCGAGGTGGTCAAACTCGCGCTTCATGTCCGTGTTCCAGAGGTTCTGGTACCCCTCGCGCCCACCCCAGAACGTGTAACCTGTGCCGCCCAGTTCGTTGGTGACCTCCAGGGCCTTCTTCACTTGCGCCGCGGCATAGGCAAAGGCGTCGGCGTTGCAACTTGTGGCGGCGCCGTGCATGTAGCGGGGGTTGCTGAACAGGTTGGCGGTACCCCACAGCAGGCTGATGCCGGTGCGCTGTTGCTCTTCCTTGAGCGCCTTGGCCACGGCGTCCAGGTTCTTGTGGCTCTCGGCCAGATTCTTGCCCTCGGGCGCCACGTCACGATCGTGGAAGCAGTAGTATTTAACGCCCAGCTTCTCCATAAACTCAAAGGCGACCTTCACCCGCTTGAGCGCGTTGTCCAGCGTGTCCTCAGCCGCTTCCCAGGGTCGCTGCATCGTGCCCGGTCCGAAGGGGTCCAAGCCGGTGCCGCGAAAGGTGTGCCAGTAGGCCACGGCAAAGCGGAAGTGGTCTTTCATCGGCTTGCCTTCCACCACTTCGTTCTCGTCGTAGTGGTGAAACGCGAGCATGTTCTTGCTCTTGGGACCTTCGTAACGGATCTTTTCAACTTCGGGAAATGCGGCCATGGCGGGTCGTGCTCGGGCGGTGCCTGGGTGAAGAAAATAAGAGGTTTCGCGACGCGTTATCGTGCCAGAAGTGCCGATGGCGAGCAAGGGGCCCGTCGCCGTCGAGCACGCGAGACCTTCGCAGGAATCCCCGCGAAAGAGCACCCCGGCGCGCCTTGGCGGCCCGGCGGAAGAGCGCAAAAAAAGTCCCCGGCCATTCCTGCGAACGGTCGGGGTCGAAGTTTCGTGAAGGATCAGCTCGGTCCGCTCCCGCGCCGACCAATCATCTGAGTTCAGTTCCAGACAGAAAACAGCAACCGGTGATGTCGCGGGATCGCCGCGGCTGCCTTGGCTTGTTCATAGGCCAGGCGATAGATCTCTTGCTGCCAGGTGTTGCCGGCCGAGAGCTGCGGCGGGCAGATGGTGAACCCCGGCGGGATCATCGGAGCAGCAGGCTGGGCGGGTGCAGTGCGTACGTTGGCACTGGGGACGGATTGAAGTCGGTTTAAAGCCATCGTGGCATTACCTCCCGGCCGTGAGCCCCGCCACCATGCGGGCACTGCTAGCGTCTTATGTGTCTTGCCTTGTCTTCTGAAATCTACACGCGCGTTTTAGGCGCGGTCGGGTACGGCCCAAAAAAATCATCAGCATCCTGATGCTAGTTATCGTCATTCTTCCCAGATTCGCGCAAGCGCGCGGCTCGCGCCAGTGCACATTGCTGCCGACGGGGCACGAACATCCGCTACACCCCGCAGACTTTGCGAGAGCCCACGCCCGGAGATTTTGCCCAATCCGCAATTGCCAGTTTTCCGGCGAGAGGCGTATATTGCTCGGTCAACTGAACTCGCCGACCCGAAATCGCGGGAGGCAAAAACATCAACGGACTGTACGAAGCGTGGCTGACTGGGATGACCAGAGGAACGCAGGACCCCCAGGGCCGATGCCGAGTGGGATAGAGCGTTTCTGTCGCACGAACCGACTCGATTGGTTAGAGCATCGGCTCACAGCGAAAGGATTTTGGCTATGAGCAGCGCGATTTTAGAACGGACTCCTCACGGAGCTCTCGGTTTCGGCGCGACCGCGTTTGGTGCTCCGGCGCCCGCCGCCCCCGCGACCGGCAACTACTGCGTCGTGCCCCGCTGCACGATGAAGGTCGAGAAGTGCCAAGGCGGAATGAAGATCAAATGCTCGTGCGACGACGAAGTCTCGTGCGGCACGTTGCAGAACCTCTGCAAGATGCTCTGCGACGGCATGTGCAGCTGCTGCTGCACGATGAACGGCATCTGCGTCTGCCAGTGCAACCTGGCGATGGGCATTTGCACGGTCGAATGCACCAAGGACGGCGTCTGCATCACTTGCAAGAGCGGCGACAAGGCCTGCTGCGAGATGGTTCAGGCCTGCTGCGATTGCCTGGCCAAGTGCCTGGACAGCGGCTGCTGCTGCTACGTCTCGTTCCACAACACTCCGGTCTGCTGCGGCACCTGCTAATTCAGGCAGCTGGCCCAGCGGGACCGACTGAAAATCAGATCTCGTGATCTCGTCCCCGACGGCAAACCGCCGCCGGGGACGTTTTTTTTGGCAACGCGCTGTTCTACAACAGGGCAACTAAAGAATTCGGGCGGGCGAGGTTCCTGCCGAGCCAGAGTCACCAAGGCACCGACCACCACTCGCTTTTTATTCGGGCGCTGTCGCGTCCTTGGTTTTCTCGTCCACTCGGGCAGCCCTGGTGACCGTGCCGGCCTGGCGAATCACGAGCGATTGCGGCCGGCCGTCGACGTCGTCCTCAAACGTCACGAGCAGGTCGGCGGCAGCCCGGGTATAAAACGTCCGCGGACCGTCGGCATAGAGCTTCATCTTGGGTTCGCCCGGCAGCTCCGCGGACAGGTGATCTCCGGTGCGCGTCACGACAACCTTCGGCTCACCCTTGATTTGATAGGTACCTGCCAAGGGCATTAGCGCTTCCTCGGCAAGCACCATGGGCTTGGGCAGCTTGAGCGGCTCGGCGTTGCCGGTGATGAGCAGTTTCAGCAACCGATGCCCGAGTGCATCGACGGCCGACGCGCTGGTGCTGGCCAACACTACCACGCCCGCCCGTTTGGCCGGATCGAAGGCGGCAAAGGAGTGAAAACCCCCGGTGCCGCCGTTGTGCCAGACCACGCCGTCGCCCTGAACGTGCCAGCCCAGCGCCACGCCCCCCGCGCCGGGCAACTTGAATCGCACGACGTGGCTGTCTGCGATCGCCTTGTCCAACGGCGTCTTGGTCAGTCCCATGTTAGCGGCCAGGAACTTGAGCATGTCGTCGACCGTTGAGCGCAACGCACCCGCGCCGGCCAGTGTGGGAATGTTCCAGGGGCCGGTCGGATTGCCATCAAAGTCGTGACCCTGGACCCATCGCGAGCGCAGCGAATCGTCCAGCGTGATCCGGGTGTCGTTCATGCCCAGCGGCGTGCAGATGCGGTCGACGACCATCTCCTCATACGACGTGCCGTTCTTGCGCGCCAAGGCATTGCCCAATAGCCCTACGGCCAGATTGCTGTAGTCGTAGCGCGTGCCCGGCTCGCGGAGCAAGCGATGCTTGCCGAGGTACGCGGCCATCTGCTCCAGCGTGTAGTCGACGTAAGGGTCGCCGACGTCCTTGGGCTTGAAGTTTGTGGGAATGCTCGGCAAGCCCGAGCTGTGCGTGGTCAGATCGACCAGCGTGATCTCTCGATCTTTCCACTTGGGCATCGTGATCGAATCGCCCAGCAGCTTCTGCACCGGGTCGGCCAGCGCGACGGCGTGCTCTTCGACCATCTGGGCCAGCACCAGCCCCGTGAACACTTTGGTGATCGAGCCGATTTCGAAGACGTTCTGGCCGTTCGGCGGGAGCGGATTGGATTCAGACACCTTGCCATAGCCGGCCGTCTGCGTGCCATGCTCGTTGATCAGTCCGATCGCCAGCCCCTCGACCCAACCGCTGTCGATCACACTATTCGCAATCGGGTCGAGCTTGTCCTTCGGCACCAAATCGGCGGCGCAAACCGGAGCAATCAACCTGCAAAGCCCCACGACGACCAACGCGAACTGGCTAAGAGTGCACCGCATGGTGTTCCTCAAGATTGAATGTGGTTACCGGCCGCTGTCTTATTCGCCGCCGACCTCAACTCATTTTGCGAATGATCCAATCGCCCAGGTCGGGCCAAAGCTGCGAAATGGCGAAAACCAGCCGCGCCTTGCCCGGCACGACCAGTTCACTGCGCCGCCGCTCGCAGCAATCCACGATCCGCTCGGCGAGCTTCTCGGGCCGAATCAGATTGACCTTAACCCCCGCCCCAGGCTTGCGGGCGCTCTCCGGCAGGTCGGCCGTCTTGGCTGCGTCGTAGCTGCGCGGCTCATCGCGCGCGATCGGCCCCGGTGACACCAACAGCACGTGCAATCCCTGGGGACCAAGCTCCATCCGCAGCTGCTGCGAGTACGCACTCACGGCATACTTGGTCGCGGAATAGGCACCCATATAGCGGGCGGCGGTCTTGCCGGCCAGCGAGCCAATGTTGACCAGGTGCCCGCGGTTGGCCAGCAGTTGCGGCATCGCCGCGCGGGTCAGCCGCACCAGGCCGATCAGGTTCAGCTCCATCAACTCGGCGAATTCCTCGGCCGTGGTGTCAATCGCTGCGCCCCGGGCACTGCGGCCGGCATTGTTCACCAGACAATCGATCTGGCCGAAGCGGGCGATCGTCTCAGCGACCAGTCGCTCCACGTCGGCCTGGCGGGTGACGTCGGCCGCAATGGCCACGACCTCGCGCCCCTGGGCACTGAGCTCGGCCGCAGTGGCCTGGAGCTTTTCGGCGCCGCGGGCGGCGATCACGACCTTGGCCCCGCGCTCGGCCAACGTCGCGGCGATGGCGCGCCCTAAACCGCTGGAGCCGCCGGTGACGATCGCGACCTTGCCTTGCCAATAGCCCATTGCACGTGGTTCCCCGAATCCTGATGCGGTCAACAAAAAAGCCCGAGGGCCGCACGCTTGCAAGCCCTCGGGCAGATTGTGACGAGCCGCCGTGCCTCAGGCAACGTGCGGCACGCGATATTCGTCGCGCTGCGGACGACTGAGCATGCCGTCGGCCTCGCTGTCGCCGACAAACTGTTCCTTGGCCGCATCCCAGGTGAGCTTACGCTTCAGCCGGATCGACAGGTTCGCCAGGTGGCAGGCGCTCACCGAGCGGTGCTGGCTGGCGACGTCCGAGATCGGCCACTTGCCAAACTTGAAGGCCTCGAAGAAGTTGCCCATGTGGTCACCCATCTTGGCAGTGTTGCCTTTGAACAGGGCCACGACGTCGGCCATGACCTTTTCCTTCAGCTTCGGGTCGGCATCCTGCTCTTCGATCGCTTTGCCCGTGATCCGGCCGCGGTTGACGAACATTCGACCCTTATCCCCCTCGAACAGCACGCCTTCGTCGCCGGGGGGCTGGGCGAGCATCTGCAACTGCACGTCGCCGGGGTACAGGAAGTTGACCGTCACTAGCTTGGGAGTGTTGAACCCGCCGGGAATGTTCGGCAGCTTGGTGGCGGTGCCGTCGATGGTCAGCGGTCCCGAGTCCTCGACGTTCAGGGCCCATTGGGCGACGTCCATGTGGTGCGCGCCCCAATCGGTGGCGATGCCGCCTGAGTACTCGTACCACCAGCGAAAGCGAAAGTGGCTCCGCTCCGGACAATAGTCGGCCTTGGGCGCTTGGCCCAGCCACATGTCCCAGTTCAAACCCTCGGGCACCTTCTGACCGGCAAACGGTCCGCCCTCTTCGGTCGACAGCGGCAACTGCACAGTCACCTTCTTGATCTTGCCGAGGTGGCCGCCGCGTACGGTCGCCACGGCCCGGCCGAACAGCTCGAACTGATCGCCCCGCTGCTGCGTGCCCACCTGCATGGTCTTGCCGCTTTTCTTCACCGCGGCGACCAGCTGCTTGCCTTCGTCGATGGTCAACGTCAGCGGCTTCTCGCAGTACACGTGCTTGCCAGCCTCGAGCGCCGCGATGGCGATGGTCGTGTGCCAGTGGTCGGGCGTGCCGATGGTCACGGCCTCGATATCCTTGCGGTCCAGCAGCTTGCGGTAGTCTTCAAAGATCTCGGCCTTGGCAAAATGCTTTTCCTTGGCCCGCTCGGCGTGTTGCCGCTGCACGTCGCAGACAGCCACGACGTCGCCGTGTCCGCTGGCCCGGCGGGCGATGCCGGTCCCCTGCCCTCCCAGGCCGATCGAACCAACCAGCGGCCGTTCGTTCTTGCTGTCTTCGGCCATCAGGCGGCTGGTGAAAATGTAAGGGGTGCCGGCCAGCGCGGCCGCGGCGGCCGAGGTCTGCACGAATCGCCGGCGAGTAAGTTGCTTGGTCATCATCGATTTCCTTGTCGGTCGGGGAGGCCGCTGGCACGTTGCACGCGGCAGGAAAGATTCGGACACGCGGAGTCACCCGAACCGTCGGTGCGGCACGAGCGTGGTGTGGCGAGTTTCGGAGGGTCAGATCCCCGGGCTGAAGCAATCCCTCAGCCCCAGGTACCAGTGAGGCCAAGTCTAACGCGACCGCCGGGCGGACGCCAGGAATGGGCTAGTTTTTCTGACCGGCTTTCCCGTCAATCGCCTGAAATCGCGTGGTTTTCCAATGCGTTTCCAGGTCCGCGCCCAGCACGACCCGGTCGTAGCGCGTCGGGTAGCCGAGCGTTGGATCGAACTCGGCCCACATCACCACTTGCGCGGCGCCGGCCGCGCCAAAGGACTTGGCCGGCTGTTCGGCCATGTCCAGCTCCTGGCCGATGGTGTCGAACTGACCCGGCACCGACCAATAGTCCCAGGTTCGCCGCTGCTTCGGCTCCACGCCGTCGCGCACCATGTGCGTCACCTGGCCGTCGCGCACTTCGACGTGAACCTTGCCCGGCCGGTTGCCCGCCAGTTCCAGGTCCATGTCGTAGCTCGCCGGACCGCGCTGGTCCCACTGGGCCCAGGCGCGATCATATTCGGCCCTGGTCAACCGTGGCGTTGATTCGCGAAACAAAACCACGGCCACTGCCGCGGCTACTGCCAGCGTGATCAGCGTCCCCACGGCCACGCCCAGCACCAGCCAGCGCCGGCGACTAGCCGATTGCGTCATGGCCGCGCGGGCCACGGCAGGTTGCCTGCTGGCAGCCGTGGCAGCGGTCTGTCGCTCGATAGGTGTTTCGGATTCTTCCATCGCCGCTGGTCAAACGAGGTTACGTTGCCTCTCGGCGCTCGGGCCGCTGGTCAAATCTTATCGCTTTCAGTAGGCTGGGGCCAAGGCAGGCGGCAAACCACACTTCGGCACTGGAGCGGAAACGCTCTGCGCCTGGGAACTTTCGTTAGGGAGACCTGCTTGACCTTGCCGCTGTCGACTCGCTCGCGCACTAAAATTATCGCCACTGTCGGCCCCGCCTGCCGCAGCCCACAAAAGCTCGCGGAGCTCATCTCGGCCGGGGTGGACGTCTTCCGTCTGAACATGGCCCACGCCAGCCTGACGGAGCACTCGGAATCTCTGGAGATGATCCGCTGCGCGAGTCGCGACCTTCAGATGCCCATCGCGGTGCTGGCCGACCTGGCCGGACCGAAGATTCGCTTAGGCGAGCTGCCCGACGGCATGATCGATTGCCAGCCCGGCGGCGAGTATCGCTTTATTCGCGGCGACATTGCCCACGCCGCCAACGAACTGACCACGACCTATGAGCCGCTGATCGACGAACTGCAGGTCGGCAATAGCGTGATGCTGGCCGACGGCACGGTCTCGATGTCCGTGATCGAGAAAGGCCCCGACTACGCATTGTGCCGCGTGGCGCAACCGGGTTTGATTCGCAGCCGCCAGGGCTTGAATCTGCCCGGCGTGAAGCTCAGCGCGCCGGCCATGGACGACGAAGACCGCGAGCACGCGTCGTGGGCTGCTGAGAACGAGGTGGACTTCGTCGGCTTGAGCTTCGTTCGCGATCCGCAGGACGTCCGCGAGCTAAAGGCCCTGCTCGCCAGCCGTAAGGCCGGCACCCGTGTGATCGCCAAGATCGAAAAACAGGAGGCTATCGACTCGCTGGAAAAAATCGTGCTCGAGGCCGACGGCATCATGGTCGCGCGCGGTGACCTGGGGGTCGAAATCGACGTGGCCCAGATGCCGGTCGTGCAAAAGCGGATCGTCACGACCTGCCGGCAATATCAAAAGCCGGTGATCATCGCCACGCAGATGCTCGACAGCATGCAGCACTCGCGCCGCCCCACCCGAGCCGAGGTGACCGACGTGGCCAATGCCATCCTCGACGGCGGCGACGCCTGCATGCTCTCGGGCGAGACGGCCATCGGCAAATATCCGCGCGAGGCGGTCGAGATGATGAACCAGGTGGCCCTGGCCACCGAGGAACTGTATCGCGGCAACGTGCCGCAACCGCCGGGCAATTTTCGCGCCGAAGGATTGCAGCCGGTCACTGCCGCCGTGGTCTACGGCGCCGGGCACATCGCCCACGAGATCAAGGCCAAGCTGGTCGTCGTGGCCAGCAGCACCGGCGCCACGGCCCTGGCGATCTCCAAGCAGCGCAACTACGTGCCCACGATCGGCATCAGCGATTCGCGGCGGGCACTTCGGCAGATGGGCCTGCTGTGGGGCGTGATTCCGCTGCCAGACATGCCCACGGCCACCAACGACGAGATGCTGCAAGCGGTCACGTCCTGGGGCATCAAGGCAGGCATCCTGGTCAAGGACGACTTCGTCGTGCTGGTCGGCGGCGTCGGCTCGCGGGGCGGATCACACAACCAGGTCGTGGTCCACCGGGTGCCCTAAATCGCCCACCGCACGGCCAATCTTTGCTAGCGGAACTAGATTCACGCGCCGCTCGTCCAATTCCTGCCCTAAACAAGGTAGAATCCCAGGAACAGGACCCAGAGCCATGGTGCGTTTTCGTTTTTCGAGCGTTATGCTTCCCGCGACGTTTTGCTTCGCCCTCGTGGCGACGCTCTGCGTCGCAGTCACTCGCGCCGCCGATCCGCGCGCCAACAACCCGAGCAAACCGATGGTAACGAGCCAATCGACCGCGGCCGCCGATGCATTTGCCCGAGCGCTGTTTGCCGAGTTGGCAGGCCAGGACGGCAACCTGGCCGTCTCGCCGGCCAGCATCGAGAGCTGCATGCTCTTGGCCCTGGCCGGTGCCCGCGGTCAGACGGCCGAAGAGATCGTCCGTGCGCTGCGGCTGCCGGCGGATCAGGCCGGCGACCTGGAGCGGTTACTCGATCGGGCCCGCGCGCGGTTGGAACCAGCCGGTCAGGGTCAGGCCAAACCGTCGATCGACCTGGCGATCGCCAACTCGGTCTGGGTGCAGCAGGGGCTGCCGATTCACGACGCGTACCGCCGGCTGCTGTCGCTAAACAATCGGGCCACGTTCGAGTCGGTCGACTTCCTCAAGCACACAGACGCGGCTCGCAAGGCGGTCAACGCCTGGGTCGACAAGGCCACGAACCACAAGATCCCCGAGCTGCTCAAACCCAACACGGTCTCGCCCGACACTCGGCTGGTGCTAGCCAATGCCATCTACTTCAAAGCTCGCTGGGATCACCCGTTCGACAAAAGTGCCACCAAGGACGCGGCGTTTCATCGTCCCGGCGCCGATGACGTCACGGTCCCGCTGATGCACTCCCGCACGCGCTATCGCTACCTGGAGACCGAGAGTTATCAGACCATTGAGCTGCCCTATGCCGGCAGCCAATACGCGATGGTCGTGTGGCTGCCCAAGAAGCTCGATGGCCTGGCGGCGTTGGAGAAATCGTTTGCTCTTGGCACGACCGCGTCATTGACCAAGCTCGGTCCGGCGCTGGTCGAGCTGTCTCTGCCAAGGTTCAAGGCCAACAGCTCGCTCTCACTCGCCGGCACCCTCTCAAACCTGGGCATGCGACGCGCGTTCACGCCGGCGGCCGATTTTTCGGGCATTGTCAGCGAGCCGCTGTCGATCTCGGCGGTGGTACACCAGGCGCTGGTCGAGGTCGACGAAGTGGGCACCGAGGCTGCCGCCGCCACCGGCGCGGTCGCCGTCACCGCGGCCATGCCCGAGCCGGTGCAGCCCAAGGTCTTTCGTGCCGACCACCCCTTCGTGTTCGCGATCCGCAATCGCACGACCGGCGACGTGCTGTTCATGGGCCGCGTGGCCAATCCGGCGGAATAGGCCGCGAGCGTGCGATCTGCCGGTGTCCGCCGCGCCCGCACGAACCCCCGCTTGCCGACAACGGTCTATCGTAGGACAATGGTCCGTTTGGTTATTGGCGATGGCTTGCCACATTGTTCCGCGATTGGGAGAGATCATGCCGAGCTGCGTATTGGCGTATTCGGGCGGGTTAGACACTTCGGTCATCCTCGGTTGGTTGCAGGAGGAGGGCTACGACGTGCACGCCGTGTACGTTGACCTGGGTCAGCCCTGCGAAGACCGCGAGGCCACGCTGGCCAAGGCCCGCGCCTGTGGAGCCAAGAGCTCCCGGATCGTTGACGCCCGCGAAGAGCTCTGCCGCGACTTCGCCTTTCCGGTTTTGCAATGGCAGGCCAAGTACGAAGGTCTGTACCTGCTGGGCACCTCAATCGCCCGGCCGTTGATCTCCAAGGTCTGCTTGCAAGTCGCCCGTGAAGTAGGCGCTGCCGCCTATGCTCACGGCGCCACTGGCAAGGGCAACGATCAGTGCCGTTTCCAGTTGGCCGCCGACTCGCTCGACCCTAAAATCCAAATCATCGCCCCCTGGCGAATCGAAAAGTTCCGGGCCCAGTTTCCCGGCCGCCGCGAGATGATCGCCTTCTGCGAGCAAAAGAAGATCCCCGTGAAGGCTTCGGTCGCCAAGCCTTATAGCTCGGACGAAAACTGCCTGCACATCAGCTACGAGGCCGGCAAGCTCGAGGACCTGACCGTCAACGGCGTGGAGCTGGTCGACTTCGGCATGACGGTCTCGCCCCAGCAGGCGCCGGACAAGATCGAAAACGTGAATATCGGTTTCGAGCACGGCGTGCCCGTCTCGGTTAACGGCAAGCAGCTCAGCCCGCTGGAGATCGTGACCGAGCTCAACACGATCGGCGGTCGCAATGGCGTGGGCCGCATCGACGTGGTCGAGAACCGATTTGTCGGCATGAAGAGCCGCGGCGTGTACGAAGCGCCTGGCATGACTGTGCTCTATGCCGCGCACCGCCTCGTCGAGCAGCTCACCGCCGACCGCGACCTGGTGCACCTGCGCGATCGGTTGGCGCCCGAGGTGGCCGAAATGGTCTACTACGGCTTTTGGTTCACCGCCAAGATGGATGCCCTGATGGCCTTCATCCACGACGCACAAAAGACCGTCACCGGCGAGGTCAGCCTGAACCTCTATAAGGGCAACATCGACGTCGACGCCCGCACCAGCCCTCAGAGCCTGTATGACGAAGGCATTGCCAGCATGGAGGGGGGCGGCAGCTACAATCAGACCGACGCCGAGGGCTTTTTGCGCATCCAGGGTCTGCCGTCACGCGTGCAAGGCCGGGTGACTCCGCGTAGTTACTGACGAGTTATCCACCGAGCCATTGCCGCTCGCACCCCCGCCGTGCGGACCTGCGCCCCTTCCGCGATTGGTCTGGCGGCCATAAAATCAGGTTCAGCGGCAAACGCCAGGGGCAAGAGATAGTAGGTCGGTCACACGTGACTCTCACGGCGACCGAAAACAAAGCGCGGGGACGGGGCAATGAAGGTCTTAGTGATCGGCAATGGAGGGCGCGAGCACGCCCTGGCCTGGAAGATCGGCCAGAGCTCGCGCGTCGAGCGCGTGTTCGTCGCGCCCGGCAATGCCGGCACCGCCATCGACGCCGAAAACGTCGACATCTCGCCCACCGATTTCTCGCGGCTGATCAAGTTCGTCAAGCAGAACGACGTGGGGCTGACCGTGGTCGGTCCCGAGCTGCCGCTGACCAAGGGCATTGTCGACGCCTTCAACGACTCGCGCTTGCGGATCTTTGGCCCCCGCGCCGCGGCGGCCGAGCTGGAAGGGAGCAAGGTCTTCTGCAAGAACCTGCTCCGCCATGCCGACGTGCCCACGGCCGATTATCAGGTCTTTCGCAATGCGGACCACGCCACGACCTATTTGAAAGACCGCGAGGACGTGCCGGTGGTGGTCAAAGCCGACGGCCTGGCCTCGGGCAAGGGCGTGTTCGTCTGCTCCACCCGCACCGAAGCGATCGAAGCTGTGAAACGCATCGGCCGCAACAAGGAATTTGGCGAGGCCGGCAACCAGATCGTCATCGAGGAGCGGCTCGACGGGCACGAGGCCAGCGTGCTGGCGATTACCGACGGTCGCACGATCGTCACGCTGCCGCCGGCTCAGGATCACAAGCGGGCCTACGACGGCGACACCGGACCGAACACGGGCGGCATGGGCGCCTATTGCCCCGCGCCGGTGCTGGATGACGAGACCTTGCACCTGATCGAAGAGCAGGTGCTGGTGCCGACGGTCCACGCCATGAAGCGCGGGCGGCGACCGTTTAAGGGGGTGCTCTACGCCGGCATCATGCTGACCAATCAGGGCCCCAAGGTGCTGGAGTTCAACGTCCGCTTCGGCGACCCCGAGTGCCAGCCGATTTTGTTCCGCTTGCAGAGCGACCTGGTCGACGTGTTGGATGCCACGGTCGACGGCCGGTTGGACGAGCTGGAGCCGCTGCGCTGGGACCCGCGCCCGGCGGTGTCGGTGGTGATGGCCAGCGAGGGCTACCCCGGCAGCTACGAGCGAGGCCTGCCGATCCGCGGATTGGACGAGGCTGTCAAGATTCCCGACGTGAAGGTTTTTCACTCGGGCACGGCCACGGTCGACGGTCAGGTGGTGACCAACGGCGGCCGCGTGCTGGCCGTGACCGCGCTGGGGTCGACCATTCCGGCGGCCAAGCTGCAAGCCTACACCGCGATCAAGTGCATCCGCTGGGCAGGCGCCTGGTGCCGCAAGGACATCTCAGACAAGGCCCTGGCCTCGGTCCGCTAGAATCGTGTCGCCTCTTCCGGTAGGTCACGCACGCCGTGCGTGACACGATCCAAGGCGGGATACATCACCCGCGCACTCCGTCGGGGCTCAGCCTTCGTCATCCGGCGGTCCTAGCGCGTGGATCGCCAAGGCGACGACCAGCACGATCAGGTCGATCACCCACAGGATGCCGATCGCCAGCGCCACGCGGTCGAGCACCGCCGCGGCGGCCGCGTCGTGCATCTGCGCCAGCAGCCAGGCCACGGTCACCACGACCGTGATCGCCACAGGCAGCACACAGGCCGCCGTGACCAGTCCCAGCAATACGCGTCGAGAAATCAAGCCAATCTCCGCAGTCAGGTTCGAGGTTTTCCAGTTATGCGAGTTATTCCTGACAGTGTCAATCCCGCGGGAATACCCCGGCCGATGGACTTCGCTGATTGACTTCGCAGGGGGCCGGGACACAATAAAACTTGGAGAAAGGCACACCTCCCGCATACCGGTCTGGGGTGCGCGGAGTGCACGTCGACGTTCGTCAACCAAACTCAGGAGCACGTCATGCGCCGACGGAACCGGTCATGGCTCACCTCGGCTCGGGTCGTGGTTTCGATTCTGGCTGTTGTGTTCGCTGGCTCGCGCTGCGCGCCGGCCGCAACGATTGTTCTCAAAGACGGTCGCCAACTGCATGGCAAGATCGGCAAGACGCCGGGCCTGGCAATCAACCCGCTTTCGCCCAAGGCGGAAGGTCCGCCCACGATCACGTTTGTCGACGACGACCTGCGACGGGTGTTCATGCCCACGTTTCGCATCGCCAAGCTGCTGGAGGCCGAAAGCGGCGAGATCAAGGAGCGAATCAATATCCCGCAGCGCGTGGCCAAGACCGGCAACAGGGTCTTGCGGGTCGGGCCGATCACGGGCATCACGCCGTTTGACGAGCGCGGCCGGCGCACTTTGACCATGGCGACCGACAAAGGTCCGCTCAAGGTGATCCAGGGCATCACGCAAATCACGCCGGTGTGGACCAAGGTCGAAGGACTGGCTACCAGCGACCGCACGCCGCTGATGTGGGACATGCGTATCGCCACCAGCTCGATCCCTTTCAAGACGCTCGACGCCATCCTTACCCAGGCGATCGACCCCAAAAGTCTCGACCAACGGCTGAAGGTCGTGCGACTGCTGTTGCAGGCCGAGCGGTATAAGGACGCCCAGCAAAAGCTCGAAGAGGTGATCGCCGATTTTCCCAAACAGAAAGACTTGGGCGACGAGGTGCGGGCGATGCGGCAGCTTTATGCCCGCAGCGTGGTGAGTGAGGCCGAAGTGCGCCGCAAGGCCGGCCAGACCGATCTGGCATTTTCAATGCTCGACAAATTCCCGTCCGACGACATCGCCGGCGAAATCCTGCAGCAGGTCCGCGAGCACGTCGATGGCTACCAGGCCGAGCGCAAGCAAGTCGAAAAGGTCGTGACCACGCTGGCCGAGAAGATCGCCAAGCTCACCGACCCCAAACGCCAGCAGCAGTGCGAAGCGATGTTGGAAGAGATCAAGCGCGAGCTGAGCCTCAACACGCTGGATCGGATGGCCGACTACCTGCGGCTTTTGGACGACGACTCGATGTCGCCCGACCAGCACGTTTCACTGGCCATCAGCGGCTGGCTGCTGGGTCCCGACCGGGCGCAGCCCAACTTGGCCGTGACGATGTCGCTGGTCGAGGTGCGCGAGGCGGTGCGCCGCTATCTGGTTGAGCCGGTGAAGCTGGAGCGGACCGCGATCTACGATCGGCTGCGCGTGATGGAAGGCTCGTCGCCGGCGCTGGTGGCCCAGTTGATCGCGCGGATGAAGCCGCCGATGCCGCAACCGGAGGACTCGCCCGGCAAGCCCGGCTTTCATCAGTTCTCGCTCCCGGTCGGCATTCCCGACGAGCCGGACGTGACCTACTACGTGCAGTTGCCGCCGCAATACGACCCTTACGTGCGCTATCCGACGATCCTGACCTTGAACGGCACCGGCACGACGCCGGAGCAGCAGATCGACTGGTGGGCCGGCGCGCCGGGTCCAGACGGCATGCGGCTGGGTCAGGCCACGCGCCGCGGCTACATCGTGGTCGCGGTCGACTGGCTCAAAGAAGGTCAGCACGACTATGGTTTCTCGGCCCGTGAGCACTCGGCGGTGCTGGCCAGCCTGCGCGACGCGGCGCGAAGGTTTTCGATCGACACCGATCGCGTGTTTCTCACCGGCCACTCGGTCGGCGGCAACGCGGTCTGGGACATCGGCCTGGCGCATCCCGACCTGTGGGCCGGCGTGATGCCGATCGTGGGCCTGGCCGAAAAGTACTGCTCGCTGTACTGGGAAAATGCGGCGTTGGTGCCGTTTTACGTCGTCGGCGGCGAGATGGACGGCGACAAGACGATCAAGAATGCCCGCGACCTCGACCGTTACCTGACCAAGCGCTACGACGTGACCGTGACCGAATACATCGGCCGGGGCCACGAAGATTTTTATGAGGACATCCAGAACCTGTTCGACTGGATGGAGCGCAAACAGCGAGACTTCTTTCCCAAGCAGTTCACGGTCTCGACGATGCGGACCTGGGACAACTACTTTTGGTGGTTCGAAGGGCGCGATTTTCCTCCCAAGGCGATGGTCGACCCGGCCAGTTGGCCTCCCACGCGCGGCGTGCGGCCAGTCACCGTCACCGGCAAGGTCACGGCCGATAACGGACTGTCGATCAGCTCGGGTGACGTGAAGCCAACCATCTGGCTGTCGCCCGAGCAGGTAGACTTTAACCGCCGCGTGCCAATCACGGTCAACGGCAAGCGACTGAAGACCGGCGGACTGGTGATCGAGCCAGACCTGGGCGTGATCCTGGAGGACGTTCGCACACGCGGCGACCGCCAGCACCCGTTCTGGGCCCGCATCGACCCCTAACAGCCGTTTGCGTTGCTGGGCTGGCTGGGCCGCTACTCGGCTTCCTTCACCAGCGTGAAACCGGTGAGCATCCAACCTTCCGGTTCGGTGGTCAGGCTCATGCCCGCGGGGCCGAGGTAGCGCCGCACCGAGTCGTAGTCAGGCAGCTTGCTGCCGTCGATCTGCTGGGTGCGCATCACGCCTTCCTTGCCTTCGCCCAACAGCGAGTTGAGCAACTTACCAACCATCGACTCGGCTTCCGGCATGCGGCCGGTCCGCAGCAGCTCATAGGTGCCGCGGTAGGCGTCGTCGGTGCGGGTGAACATCTGACCGGACTGCTCGGGCAGGCGGAGCTTGTTCAGCTCGGCCTCAACCCGTTGGAAGTCCGAGCTGGCGTTCAGCTTGCCGCGGTCTCCTTCAGATGCCAGGATTTTGGCCAGGATGTCGATATGCGTGGCCACGAACAATTGACCATAGGCCACGGTCACGGCCGAATTGGGCAACAGCGGCTTCTCTTCCTCTTCCGGCTCTTCGGCTTGGGCGCCGACGCCGAAACCTAGCTCCGGGCTGTTTTCGATGGTGACCATCGGCAGCTCGCTCTGCTCGTCAACCACTTCCCAGACAACGTGGCCGTTGATGTTGCGTTCCTTGGCGTCCTCGTCGGTCTCCATCTGCTTGCGGATGGTCACGGCCAACTTCTCGGGATTGTTCGTCTCGATGGCGAACAGCATCCGTTCGCTCTTGGGCGTGATCGGCAATTGCAGGTCAGAGACGATCGTCACGCGGTTGCCCAGGTGGGCGACGAAATCTGAGCGAACGTCGATCATCGGGCCATTCTCGTCAGTGTGGATCGACTCCAGCACGTCCTCGAAGACCTCATCTCCAACGATCTCATTGACCAGCGTCTTGGAGTTCTCAAAGGCGGCCTTCGTATTCACGTTGAGCGTCGCATAGCTGGCAACGTCGCGAGGCACCCAGTCGGGCGGCAGAAACTGCTGACCGTTGGGCAGGTCCAGCATCCGCGCGGCCAGCTCAAACCGCTCGGGGTTGTTCTTGTCGCCGGGGGCAAAGATATAGGTGCGGTGCAGCATCTCGTAGCTGTCGACCGAAAAGTTCACAAACCCGCCCACCCCCTGGATCGCCGTGAAGCCCTGGTTCTTCAGGATCTTCAGCATGTCCTGGCCCTTCTTGCGCGGGTGGTCGACCTCTTGCAGGATTCGGGCGCTCTCGGCATAGCCGAACGGGTCGATGAACCAGCGGGCGTGCGGCGCCAGATCTCCGGCGGCCTGGCGGCAACGCTTGGTGATCGAGTCGAACGCCGTCGAGCGGGCGAGGCTATCGGTCTTGGTCTCGGCCAACCGGGCCAGCAGTCCCTCGATCACGTGGACGTTGTCCGAGGCAGCCAGCAGGTCGTCTTTGACGATATAGGCCACTTGCCGGGCCGGGTTGTCCTCGTGCTTGGGAATATCGTAAACCGTGACCTTGGAACCCAGCACGTCGCGTTGCGTCCGCACCGCTTTGCGGGCCGTAAGGTTCTGGTGAATCTTGTCCAGCAGCATGGTGACCTGCTGTTGATGGCCGGTGACGTCGGCCGTGATGGCCATGGCCACCTCTTTGTCGCTGGGGCGGATCAGGGCGATGGCCACTTCGCCGGCGGCCACGCCGTCAAAATCCTTCCAAGTTACGCCCAGCTTTTGGTGACCCTGGGTCCACTTCTCGGACATTTGCTCCCGCAGGCTCTCGATAAACGGAGCCATGACGGGGTCGTTCATCAGTTGCCCGAGTTGCGTCTTGTTCCAGGCCTCTTTCAACTGGTCGATTGAGCCAACCGCCAGGAAGCCCTCGGTCGTATCCGGCATCAGGTTCTCAGCCGGCGGAACCGCGCAAGCGCTCTCGATCCCCGCACTCAGAATCAAAACAGCCAGGCAAAGACTCACCCCATGCGAGAGTCGAGACACGTTTACTTCTCCTTCGTGACACAAAAGATGCGCAAGTCGGCAAGCGACGAAGTCCAGGCAATTTTAGGCCTGTGCGACCAGTCTTACTAGATCGGCTCCCGTGATAGCCGCAATCAGTCACGGCTGCGCGCTCCGTACCGCTTACCGAGTAGAAACTTCCGGCTCAAACACGTTCACCGCACCCCGGCCTAACACGATGTGAACTAGGCAATCTGTGACCGTTATCCAGTCAAACTGGCGAAGTTTTATTAGTTCTCGGTCTCGGTCCTGGGCGGCCTCCGATTCGTCGTCGACCTCAATGCCTATTCGGCGGGGCCAATGGCGGTAGAATCGAGAAACCTTGCCAAGGTTAACGTCAATCGGTGTGGCAGCCCGATGCAAATCGGATGCCAAGCTCGCGCGATCGGAATTTCAACCCGCCACCTCAGCAGATTCGCCCCCACGGATGCGAGACTATCAACGCGAGAACCTGAGCCACGACGCTATCCACGGGTACATCCCATTCGTTTCGCAGCGGGGCCTGGCGAGCGGCGAAGTGGCGGAGCGGCAGGTCATCGACCACCCCTGGGTCCAGAGGCTGCGGCAGATCCACCAGTTGCAAACCGCCTGGTGGGTCTATCCCACGGCCGAACACACCCGCTTCCAGCATGTGCTGGGGGTCATGCACCTCGGCAGCCGTGCCGTGGCCGCGCTTTACGACAGCTTGCGCGAGGTCTGCCCTGATGCGCCCAGCCGGCCCTATGTCGAGTCGCTGGTGCGGATGGCCGGCTTGCTGCACGACGTCGGGCATGGCCCTTTCGGACATTTCTTCGACGACCAGTTCCTGACCAGCTTTGGCCTCAGTCACGAGACGCTGGGCGGGGCGATCATCACCGGCGAACTCGGCGAACTGCTGGGCGGCATCCGTCGCAATCCCGCGGGCGAGCTGGCGCCCGGCGAGCGATTGGATCCAAAGCAGATCGCCTTCTTAATCACCCGGCCCAAATCCAATGAGCCGGTCGACGCCGCTCCGCGCTGGCTCCAGCTGCTGCGCAGCCTGTTCAGTGGGATCTATACGATCGACAACATGGACTTCGTGCTCCGCGACGCTTACATGTCCGGATACAACGCCCGGGCCTTCGACCTGGAGCGGCTGCTGCACTACAGCTTCTTCACCGAGCAAGGCCTGACCATTCACACCCGGGGCATGGCCGCGCTGATCTCGTTCATGAGCGTGCGGGCCGACCTGTTTCGCACGATCTACTTTCACCGCACGGTCCGCGCGATCGACCTCACGCTGCGCGACCTCTTTGGGGCCAGCAAGCATTATTTGTTTCCGGGCAGTCCGCTAGAGAACCTGGCGGCCTACCAGAGTTTTACCGAGTGGTCTCTGTTGGTGGACGTGACCCGCTGGCCGGCGAGCGACGACCCGCAAAAACGGGAGCTGGGGCTGCGATGGCGGGCGTTCTTAAATCGGCAGATTCCCTGGAAGATGACCTGCCAGCGTAACCTGGTCTTTGCCGCCGGCGATGTCGAGCGCAACAGCATCTTCAGCCACGTTGACTATCTGGAGCACGAGCTGCGCGCCAAGCTGCCTGAGGAGATCGCCGGCGCGCCGCTCAAGATCGACCTGGCCCGGCACATCCATCGTCCGGACACGCGCGGCCCCAGCATGGGGCAGAATTTCCTGTTTGACCCGGCAAGGGGCGAGCCGCGGCCACTGGCCGACGACCAGTTGTTTCGCCAACTGCCGCTGGCGCATCGCATCTGCCGGATTTATACCCAGGACGAGTCGCTCTCGCCGCAGCTTTCCGCCGCGCTCGACGCGGTATTGGGCGGCGGCGCAACGGACGACCTGACAAACATGTGAGCGGATCGCGCGGGTCAAACCGCGATCTGATTTCGCCCGCCGCGCTTGGCCTCATAAAGCTTGCGGTCGGCCTGATCGATCAGTTGGGCGACGGTCATGTCCTCTTGCCCGCCGGTCGTGGCCACGCCGATGCTCACCGTGACGGTCAGCGGGGCGCGCTCGGTTGGGAAGGCCGTCCGCTCCACTGCCACGCGCACCCGCTCGGCCACTTGCCGGCCCTCGTCGAGAGTCGTCTCGGGCAACAGCAAACAAAACTCTTCTCCGCCATAGCGGGCCAGCACTTCGTCGCCTCGCAACAAGCCGCGCAGCCTCCCGCCTAGCTCGATCAGCACTTCGTCGCCGGCCAGGTGACCGTGGGTGTCGTTGACCGCCTTGAAGTGGTCGACGTCGATCAACAGCAACGACAGCGGCCGGCCGGTGCGGCGGGTGTGCCGTAGCTCGCGCTGGGCCACATCCAACAAGTACCGCTTGTTAAAGGTCTGGGTCAAGCCGTCGGTCGTCATCATCCGGTAGGAGGCCTCAAGGAACTCTGCCTCGAACCGATCGCCCGACAGGTATTTGAAAATCTGGTTGCCGAACCGCAGCCGGTCGCCCGGTTCGAGCTGGCGTGTTTCGATGCGCACGTCGTTGACGTACGTGCCGTTGGTGCTATCCAGGTCGATCACGGTGTAGCCGACGGGCGTCGGCCGCAGTACGGCATGGCGGCGCGAGACCGAGTCGTCCACGAGCTCCAGTTCGCAACCCGTCTCGCGACCGACGACCAGCGCGCCCGCGCCCAGCGTGACCACGCGGCCCAACCGGTCCGAAGGATGGATGCAGACCAGGCAGCAAGTCGGGTCCTTGGATTCCTTAAGAGGAAAAGGTCCGCCGAGCGACTCGCTCCAACGTGTCATTAAGGTATCCGGCATCAGGAAACCTCTAAAGCTTCAGGTGTCGTTAACGGGAAGGCTGTCGGTGCAGGCTCTCGGCGGCGCCCATCGGCGCCGGCGTAGAGGCCGTCGGATCTTGCAGCCACGGCGGTGTCATCATGTCGGGCATGCCCGGGGGAACTTGCCGGGGGTCAATGCCCGGCGGCGGCGTGCCAAACACGCGCATTTCGCGATACTCCATTCCCCCCTCGTCGCCTGGCGGCGGCGCCCATCCCGGTTGCGTGGGCATCGGCGGTGAGGCCAGGGCGTCAGGCGTTGCCTTCTTGGCAGTGAATCTTGCGCCCGGCGCTGACGTGACCGTGCCGATCGCCGTCTTGACCTGGGTCACCGGCGGCGCGACTGCCGCGTGGTTCCAGGTCGTTGGCGTCAACGAGGTTGCCGTCGGGCGCGTGACAGATCTGGGCGGCGATTCGTTTCGCTCGTGCCGAACCACCAACGAAGGTCGATGCGGCGGCGCACTTTCGTGCGAAGATGCGCTGGCTTTCCGGTGGTCAATGCCCGCGTGCGACAAAGTCTCTGCAGCCGCGGGATCAGCCGCGACCGTGGGAGCGGCTGCATTCTGCGAGCTTCGTGCTCGAACAGTTGCCAACGACGTCGCCACCAGCAGCGATCCGATCGTGACCGCGGCCAGCAGCGGCAATCGACCCGATGACAACGAGCGCATGCCAATGGGCCTTAAGCGCCTGGCATGCGAGTTGCCGATTCGATTCAGCGCGCGCTGCACGATCGCCCGCGCCCCGCGTTTCTCAGGCCGCGCGCGTTCGCTCAATCCGTAGCACAGGTCTTCGGAGACGAGCCGGGCCAGATCCGTGCCATGGCAATAGGGCGTCAAAGCCGTGGCGACGTCGCCCGGCGTGGCGAAGCGGTCCTGCGGCGACTTGGCGAGCATCCGTTCCAGGCAGGCCGCGACCCCGCGTGGCAGGGTCTCGCGAATGCACGGCAGCGGCGGCGGCGCAGCGGTTCGGTGGGCTTGAATCTTTGCGGCGGGCGAGTGGAATTGCGCTCCGGCGAACGGCGGCGCGCCGCACAACAAAAAATAGAGCGTGCAACCGAGGCTATATACGTCGGCGCGAATGTCGATTTCGTGGGCATTGCTGGCCTGCTCCGGGGCCAGGTAGTCCAGAGTGCCGAGCAACTGACCGCTGGAGGTGAGCGCTGCGCACGACGTGGCGAGCCGGGCCACGCCGAAATCGATCAATCGGGTCACGCCCGCTCTATCGACCAGCAAGTTGGAAGGTTTCACGTCGCGGTGCACCAGGCCATGTTCGTGAGCGTGCTGCAGACCCAGCGCGGCCTGGCGAACAACCTCGCAGGCGTCACTGACAGTCAGCGGGCCTCGCCGGGCGACCAATTGTGCCGCGTCCTCGCCGTCGATGTACTCCGTCACCAGAAAGCAAGCGCTGCCTTGGCGGCCGCCGTCGCTGGCCCGGACGATGTTTGGATGATCGAGCGCGCCGCTGGCTCGGACCTCAATCTGAAATCGCTCGATGGCGTCAGGATCTGCGCCGGCGTCGACGATTTTGAGCGCGACCGTGCGCCCCAGCCAAATGTGTCGAGCGCGGTAGACGGCGCCCATTCCACCGGCGCCAATGAGTTCGCCGATTTCATAGTTCTGCAAGCGCATGCCCGTGGCGCCGCCAGCACGAATCGCTTCGGCGGCGAGCATGCCCGGCGTGAGGTCGCTGGCCTGCGTTCCGCGCAGCACCCGCGTCTCGCCAGAATAGCTCATCGATGAGCGTGGCTCATCCATCGGCGCAACCTGTGACTAGTTCTTGCCCCTACCCCACGCTTCGAGCGCGTGCCATCGCAACTATAGGTCACGAGCGGAGCAAAGACCCCCGAATCGCGTCGCGTGACGGCCGTGCCGATTTTGCCGATCGGACCGACAACGCTTGAGCGAAAAAAACGGAGCCGCACACCCGCCACTAAGAGCCTGCGGAGCTGTGCGACTCGACGACGGCCAGCAGCTCGTCGAGATCGGCCGGCTTCCACAGCACGCGGGAAATACCGGCGGCCGTCGCCCGCGTCACCAACTCGGGCGTGACCACGCCCGTGAACAAGACACCGGGCAGATTCGCGCGGACCTGCCGCAGCCTGGCAAAGAATTCCAGGCCGTCGACCTCGGGCATCTCGTAGTCCAGGATCGCCAGCGCATAGTCGCGCTGGGCCACCAGGGCCAACGCCGTGGCCAGGTCGTGAGCCGCATCGGCTGATGTGCCGCGGGAAGTGACAAGCGCCACCAGCGCAGAGCTAGCGGCATGGTCGTCGTCGACGACCAAAATCGGGAGCCGTGTCATGAGGGATCCAAAGATGGGATCGCGCGATCGTTCCCTGCCATGCGTCGCGCGAGGTGAACCGGGGCTGCGCTGGCACGAGGCTCCCCTGCAGCCGGTGATTCTCTGTACGGCTGCGACCAATTTCTGGTGCGGTACGCAGCCAGAAAAAGTCACTTGCGCTGCAAACCGCCGCGTTTCTTGGCCGCACAACGCGAACCGTTGTCGCGGCCCGTGCATCCCTACTGGTGCGGTCCTGACGGCTATGACACTGCCGCCCGGCGTGGTAACTTACGAGTTCGCGCGGCGCCGTTTTCAGCCGCACGGAACCACTCGAACCGGTGCCCGCCACTGGAACACGATGAGCACAGCCAGCTACTACGACAATCCCCTGATCGGACGCTACGCCTCGGCCGAGATGTCGGCCCTGTGGGGACCCCAGCGCAAATTCTCCACCTGGCGGCGACTGTGGGTCGCGCTGGCCGAAGCCGAAGCCGAGCTGGGCGTGCCAATCTCGAAAAAGCAAATCGAGCAGTTGCGGGCCCACACCGACGACGTCGATTTTCTCCTGGCGGCCCGCTATGAGCGCAAGCTGCGTCACGACGTCATGGCCCACGTGCACGCCTACGGCGACGCCTGCCCCGACGCCCGCGCCATCATCCACCTGGGGGCGACGAGCTGCTATGTCACGGACAACACCGACCTGATCCTGATGCGCGATGCACTGCGACTGCTGCGCGGACGACTGGTCGGCGTGATCCATCAGCTGGCCCTTTTTGCCGAGCAGCACCGGGCCCTGGCCTGCCTGGGATTCACGCACCTTCAGCCCGCCCAACCGACCACGGTGGGCAAGCGAGCTTGCCTGTGGGCCTATGACCTGGTGCAAGATTTAGCCGAGCTGGAGCATCGGCTGGCCAGCCTGCAAGCGCGGGGCGTCAAAGGCACCACCGGCACCCAGGCCAGCTTTCTAGCGCTGTTTGGCGGCGACCATGCCCGGGTCCGCAAGCTCGATGAACTGGTCACTACCAAAATCGGGTTCGAGCAGAGCTACGCGGTCACCGGCCAAACCTATTCGCGCAAGGTTGATGCCCAGGTGATCGACACGCTGACTGGCATCGCCTCGAGCGCGCACAAAGCAGCCACGGACCTGCGGCTGCTGCAAAGCCGCAAGGAGATCGAGGAACCGTTTGAGTCCGAACAGATCGGCTCCTCGGCGATGGCCTACAAACGCAACCCGATGCGGTCCGAGCGGATCTGCGGTCTGGCTCGCTTCGTGGCTAGTCAACAAGCAACGGCCGCAGCCACGCACGCCACGCAATGGCTGGAGCGGACCCTGGACGACAGCGCAGCCCGCCGGCTAATGATTCCCCAGGCGTTTCTGGCGGTTGATGCAATCCTGCTGCTGTACCACAACGTCGCCTCGGGGCTGGTGGTCTATCCCAAGGTGATCGCCAGGCATCTGTACGAAGAGCTGCCGTTCATGGCGACCGAGGAGATCATGATGGCGGCGGTGGAGCAAGGGGGCGATCGCCAGGAAGTGCACGAGCAAATTCGCCGTCACAGCCAGGCCGCGGCCGCCGTGGTCAAGCAGGAAGGCGGCGCCAATGACCTCATCGAGCGGCTGGCGGCCGACCCGGCATTTGCCAAAATCGACCTGAGCACGGCGCTGGATTCGGCCCGCTTCGTGGGCCGGGCGCCCGAACAGGTCGACGAGTTCCTGGCCGAAGTGGTCGGACCGATTCGCCAGCGCTACGCGGCCGAACTGGAGCAGACCAGCGACCTGCGGGTTTAGCAAGTTTCGCTGCCTTGGAGATCAGACCAGGTCCAGCTTTCGCGCGGGGCGCTTCTGCTGCCGGCAATCGGCGCAGATGCCGCTGAAGATCAGCCGATGACCGGTCACGCGAAACTGATACTGTCGTCCCAGCGCCTCGCCGATGGCGGCGACCTCGTCGCTCTTGAACTCGATGAGCTTGTTGCACTTCTGGCAGTGCATGTGATCGTGTTGTGGGTAGCCGTAGTCGTGCTCATAGACGGTGCGTCCGCCCAGGCTCATGCTCCTGAGCAGCCCGGCGTCGACCAGCTCGCTGAGCGTGCGATAGACGGTCGGTCGGCTGACGCGCCGTCCGGCCACGACGGTGCTCAAGTGCGCGATCAGGTCTTCGGCGTCGAAGTGGTCGTGCTGCTTGAAGACTTCGGCCACGAGGATGCGTCGCTGCTGCGTGATCCGCTTACCGCGGCTCTGCAGAAACTCCTCGAAGCGCTCCTGCGGGGCGAGCGAGACCTCGACAGTGCCGAGCGAAAAATCTTGATCCATAGAGGGGCCAGTACGCCGGACAACGAAGCGCCGGGCAGGCAGGGTCGCCGCCGGGGATGCGTGGTCCGGAGATGCCTGGGTCCGGAAAAACGAGGGCAGAAATTGGAGCGCAAGGGACGTTTCAAGAATCGTTATTGATTCTAGATAATCGCCCTGGGAAAGCAAGTTGCGCGGCCCACGCCATAGCTGCGCGGGCCGCGCGCGTTTTGCTTGCCAATATCCGAGAATTCCGCCACCGTTGACGGCTTAGGCGATCTCGTCCAACAGGCGGTCGAGCGCCGTCGAGAGCTTCTCGGCGGTCTCGTAAGAGCCGTTCTGGATCGCGGAGCGGAGCTCTTGCACCCGGCTTTCGCGGATTTCGGGTAGCTCGGCCAGGCGGCCGGCGATCTGCCCGGCTTCGGAAATATCCAGGCGGTCACCGATCTGCGGCGCCACCGACGAAGCCGGCGGCTGCGCGGCGCGCGTCGAGTGCGGACCGTGGATAGATTGAGTGCCTTGAACGCTCGAGGGGCCGTAGATATGCATCGTTTTCTCCCCTGACAAATTGCCTTTGTGCCGCCGGTCGAGCGTCGAAAAATGACGCCGGATCAACGGGGCATTTCGGATTTGCCAAAATCAAATGGAACTTGGAATTTCGCCAGCTTCTTGACGGGAACCTATGTCTCGGACAGTTCTGATTCGCTTGTGCGTCAAACCAAAGCCGGAAACGGCTGGGGACTGGTCTGATTTGGGTTTGACGTACCTCGTGGAATCAGCACGCTGCTGTCGTTCGACTTCTCGGTCCTCTCAGTTGCTTGCCGGCGCCGCATTCCATGTCAGGGGACTGACCTCGCGAGCGCTGAAGTTAAGCACCCTGATTATCGACCAGTTCGGCGTCCGGTATTGAACGAAACCGCAAGTCCTCCTGTCTCTTACTCTTGCTCGCGCTAGTACTTGTAGCACCTGTAGCGAAACACACCCACCAGCCCGCACGCGCGGCCTGTCGATGTTTTCCGCCCACCTCAACCAACCGTACACAGCGTCCCCAGAACGCCACCGCGTTGCCATTTCTCCACGGCACGTCGCCGAGGCGAAGGCAACGAACGTAGTGATTTGCGCGGTCGGTTGTCATTCTACGGACGTGCGACCGACAAAGGTCGCTACCCGCGATAACTGCCACCGGCTCGCGTCGTTGGGGGTCGCGGATTATAGAAATGCGGCAAAAACGGGGCAAGGTCGAAAGCCGGCCCTCAAGGCCCGCAAGCGATGCTGGCAGCTTAAACGGCTAGCCTGGAAATGGGCCGCCGTGACGAAACATCTGCATTTGCCGGGGCGATCGCACGGTTACTGCGAATGTCCGCGAGAAATCAGCTCATCCGAGGCGGAACCCAATCGGCTGCCAGAGGTTATATTCCTTGCAAGCACGCTTGGTCGCTAAGCCGTGCGAAATCCCTCTTTTCGAACCGGCCCAACTTGGGTCTGGCGGAGCGCTGAGAAATGATTCGATCCCCAAGTTTCACGCCCCTCGCCCTGCTGCTGGCAACGTTTTACGCGGGGAGCCTGCTGGCCGACGAACCGCCCAGCGCCGATGCCGCCGCGCTGTTCGCGCAGCTCGACGTCAACAAAGACGGCCAGATCAGCGCCGACGAGGTGCCGCAAGAACAGCAGCGGTTGTTCGAGCGCCTCCTGCGCAGCGGCGACCAGAACAAAGACGGCAAGCTCGCCGCCGACGAATTTGCCAGTGCCCTGGCCGGACGTCCGGAAAAAAGCGATTCGCCCGAAGGGAAACGACCCGAGGGCGATCGACCCGACGGCGACAAACCGCGCCGAGCCGAGCGGCTGTTCAAGCGTCTGGATGCCAACAGCGACGGCAAGGTCGTGATCGACGAGGTGCCCGAAGAACGCCGTGAGATGTTCGCGCAGCTCATCAAGCGTGGCGACAAGGACGGCGACGGGGCCCTGAGTCGCGAAGAGTTTCTGCAAGCCAGCCCGGACCGCGAGAAAAAGCCCGACGGCGAGCAGAAGAAACCCGACGCGGAGAAAAAGCCTGAAGGCGAGCAGAAGCCCGCTGTCGAAGCGCCATCGAACGCCGAAAAACGTCCCGAAGGTCGCCCGGGCGCCGAGCAATTGTTTCGCCGCATGGACCGCAACAGTGATGGCAAGGTCACCGCGGACGAAGTGCCCGAGGAACGTCGCGAGTTCATCGTCCGCCTGATCAAACGGGTCGACAAGGACGGCGACGGGGCAATGACGGCCGAGGAATTTGCCGCGGCCCCCTTCCCTGCCCGACCGGACGGCAAACCGGGCGCCGGCCGCCCAGGGCGTCCCGAGGGTCGTCCTCCGCAAGGCGCGCCGACCGGCGGCCTGTTTCGCGCCCTCGACGCCGACCACGACGGCAAGCTGAGCGGCGACGAGATCAAGACCTCCGCCGAGGTGATCCTGAAGCTCGACGCCAACGGCGACGGGGTCGTGACGATCGAAGAGCTGCTGCCACGGGCCGGCGAAGAGCGTGCCAACAAGTAAGCAGCTTGTTTTGCGGTGCATCGCCGGGGAATTTACCCCCAGATTGTGACCGCCGTCACAATGCTTCAGAGCAAGCAGCAGAACAACTTACGCCCGGCAGATGCCTGCGACAGGCCATCTCGCCGGGCGATTTCTTGCGCCCTACGTCCGCGCGAACCCGCACCAACGGCGAGTGTCTCTCGTAGTAAGGGAGGCAGAATTTGCCCGATGCGCCGCCGGGGCTCGCAACGATTCTGGCGAAACTGCTCAATTTGCAATCAACAACACGGCCCCTGCAAGTAGACTATATAAGTAGAGGCAAATGCCTCTCCCCCTACGAGGCTCGACTGGCATGACGCACAACTACCCCCACAAACAGCAGACCTCCCAGCTCGACGAGCCGATCATGGTCGTCGCCGAGAGCGAGACGTTTGTCGCGTTCGACCTCTGGATGGACGCGCAATTGGCCGATCTGGTCGCTCGCTGGGAACACACCGCCGCCCCCAACGCGGAACGGGCTGGGTTGTTGTCGCATCGCATCAGCCAGTAATTTCGGCCCAGCAACTTGGGCAACGCCAGGCGGCTCAACGAGCATGCGTCAGCGTGACAGCCACTGGATCGCGGCGTCGAGCTGTTGGGCGTCCGACTTTTTGGCGTCGTACTGCGCCGTTAGCTTGCCACTCGCCCCCGCGGCGGCATAGGTCGCCGTGAGCACCTCGGGCGTCTTGGCCTCTTCGCCCGCCAGCCACAGTTCGCCCGGCGCGCCCAGCGCCAAGAGCGCCGGCACGTCGCCATACTTCACGACCCCGGGCAGAAAGCTCACGTCGTCGATCGCACGCAGGCTACTAAAGCGAAATCCTGCGGTGTCGATCGCAGCCCGGGTCACTTCGGTGCCCGCCTGGGCTCGCGCAGCCGCTGCCCAGGCGCCCGCCGGACCAAAGCCAATCAGGTCGACCTGCGGATGTGCCGAGGCGTAGTTGCGGCAAAACGAGAGCACGGTCAGCAGGTCGTGTACCCGCTCGGCAAACAGCGTGGAGTTGTACCCAGCCGTGTAACCTGCGAATTCACGCGGGTTCTCCACGCAGCGGGTCTTGGTCGGCTGCCGGCCGTCACGGAGAAACTCTCCCTGGTACAAGAGGTCTATGCCGACGACCGTCACACCGGCGCCGAGCAGCTTTTGCACCGCGGCGGTTGGCTTGCCGTCGCTGCCATAGAGCCCGGCCTTGCCTTGCTCGTGGGGCCAGACGACGACCCGCTTCTTCCAGTTCTTCGGGTGCAGGAACACGGCCGGCAGCTCTTCGTCACCTGGCTTGTAGCGCACCAGGCCGGTCAGCTCGGTGTAGTCGCCGCGGTCTTCTTCCTTGCTCGGCTCGTACTCCACGTCGGCAATCGGCGGCAAGGGTCGACCGATCACCGTGTCGACGCCGCCCCCGACCACCTCGCGAAACTTGGCCAGCGACGTCGAATCGTTGGGCCGTAGCGCCACGATCTGCTTGTCGCTCTCGGCGGCCAGCGCCCGGGTCAGCGATCGCTCATAGTCCGGCCCGGACGGCGGCTTGGGATGCTTGTCATCCCACACGGTCAACTCGCCGACGGTCAGCGGTTGGTAATCTTCTTCCAGGATCGGCTCGGTCAGGCCCAACTTGAGATGCTTGTTGAACCAGTGGTACATCACCTCCCGGCTGACGTAGTTGTAGTTGTGGCCAAACTGGGTCATGACCTTGGCCATCACCAGCTCGGGCACGCCCAGCATGGTGTAGTGCTGCTTCAGCTCGGGGAAGCCCTTGGTGTCGAGCTCCTTGGTCCAGTCGTTGGCGCCCGACATGCCCAGCGGGCGCGGCGCCATGAGCGCGGCAAACTCGATATTGCCCGTGCCCACGCGCAGCAGCGAGCAGTTCTCGCACGTGCAGCCGCCTTGCATGCCGGTGGAGACCATCACGGCCGGAAAGGCCACGGCCGGTCGCGGGTCGATGGCGCAGAGGATGAACGTCTGCGTGCCGCCGCCGCTGGCGCCGGTGACGCCGATCCGCGCTGGGTCAACGTCCTCTAGCGAGGTCAACCAGTCGAGCGCGCGAATGGAATTGTAGGTCTGCAACCCCATGATGCTCTGCTGCCGCAGCTCGGCCTGAGTGCTGAAGAAACCCCAGTTTTGCGGACCTTCGAAGTCAGGCCGCTGCTTGGCAAAGCCGTGCGCCAGCTCAAAGGGGACTTGCGTGCTGTCGGCATAACCGATCATGTCGTAAGCGAACACCACGCAGCCCATCCGCGCCAGTTGCACGCAGATGGCTTGCAGCGGGTAGCGGCCCCCGACCTCGAATCGTTCGGCCCCTTCCGAGATCAGCTTGCGGGTTTCTTTTTCGCCCTGGTCATGAAAGCGACCGTTGGCCCAGTGACCGTGCGCGAACATCACGCCCGGCAGCTTGCCGCTCTTGCCCTGGGGGCGATACAGGCTGCCGGTGACAAAGTGCCCCGGCACGCTCTCCAGAAAAACGCGCTCAACCGTGTAGCCGTCGCGGTCGACCTTGCCATGCACCACGGCGTTGGCCGGCGTCTTGGTGGGCATCGGCCACAGACCATTGGCGACCAGGATGCGGCGGCGAACCTCGTCGGCCCGCTTGGCCCATTCTTCTTTGGTCTTGCTGGGCGTGAAGGGAAAATAACCGTTGAGATCCTTGAGCTTGCCCAACCGCACGTCCAGCGGCAATTGCCCCTCGGGCTCGACGCGGGGAACTTCGGCCCGCGCGAATTGGTGCGACGTCAGCGTGACCAAGACCGCCAACAGCATGACGACCGCCGAGGGACGAATGAAGATTGCCAGAGCGCGACGCATGGGAGTGAACTCGCGGAGGATTTTGGGGCGGGAATCGTCGACCAGCTCGGTTACAATGCCGGCCGACAGCTACAGCCTATTTGTTTCCCGATCCGATTTCCAGCAGTTTTTGGCTCCCAACGGTCACAAGAAGTGCCCGACGGTTTGGCAGACGGCGCGCCGCGCTGACACAGAAGTGAGACACGCATGGACGACGCACTGAAGGTGATCTACGTCGCGGCCAGCCTGGAACAGGCCAGGATTATGCAGTCCGCGCTGGGTGAAGAGGGGATTCAGGCGGCGGTCGACAACGACGCGCTGCAAGGCGGCGTGGGCGAGCTGCCGCTGGGCTGGGCCACCGCCGCGCGGGTCATGGTCCGCGAGCGAGATGCCGCACGAGCGAGACTGATTGCGCTGGACTTCGACCGCCACGGACACGACGCGGCCCTAGCGGCCGACGACCTGCAGGCCCGCGCGGACGCCGAGGACCAGGTCGACTGGCCTTGCTGCCCCAAGTGCGAACGGCGGCGATTAGCGACCTGCCCCGTATGCGAGACAACTGGCACTGCCTTCGCCCAGGGCTTCCTGCCCGACCTCTCCGACGATCAGCCGCACGGTCGCCATTCACGCGACACGGAACCAGTCGATGCGGAGTCGGACGAAGATGAAACTGAAAACGACACGCCGCTGGTCTTGCTCTGCCCGACCTGCGACGAGCCGTTTGTGCCCGAGTTTCCGGCGATGTGCGAGTGGTGCGGTTTTCACTTTGCAGACGGTCGACAGCCGGCGCCCCTGCCCCGCTACGACCCGTCGGAAATGAACGCCCGGGTCTGGTTCGTGCTCATCGGCCTGATCGGCGTTTGCCTGGCGACAGTGGTGTTCTTTCGCTACTTGCTGGCGCAGTGACAGTGCTGTTCATCCGCTAACTGCTGCCGCAGCTAACGACGGCTTACGGCAAGCAACTACTCTTTACCCTGGATGGCCACCAACGGCTGTTCGATTTCCATCCGGCGGATCTCCTCGGTGATCTTCATCGAGCAGAACTTCGGTCCGCACATGCTGCAGAAGTGCGCGCTTTTGAACGTGTCCTGCGGCAAGGTCTCGTCGTGCATCCGACGGGCCGTCTCGGGATCCAGGGCCAGCCGAAACTGCTCGTTCCAATCGAACTCGAAACGGGCCTTGGACAGCGCGTCGTCGCGATCGCGCGATCCGCGCCGCCCGCGGGCCAGATCGGCGGCATGGGCCGCGATCTTGTAGGCGATCACACCCTGCTTCACGTCGTCGATTTCGGGCAGTCCCAGGTGTTCCTTGGGCGTGACGTAGCAAAGCATCGCCGCGCCGCTCCAGCCGGCCAGGGCCGCGCCGATGGCGCTGGTGATATGGTCGTATCCCGGCGCGATGTCGGTGACCAGCGGACCGAGCACGTAGAACGGAGCCTCGTCGCAAATCCGCATCTGCCGCTTGATGTTCATGTCGATCTGGTCCATCGGCACGTGCCCTGGCCCTTCGACCATGACCTGGGTCTGCTTGGCCCAGCCCCGCCGGGTAAGCTCGCCCAGCACGTCCAGCTCGGCAAACTGGGCCGCGTCGCTGGCGTCGGCGATCGACCCGGGCCGCAGGCTATCGCCCAGGCTCCAGGTGACGTCGTACTCGTGCATGATGTCGCAGAGATCTTCAAAATGCGTATACAGCGGGTTCTGCTGGCGGTGGTGCATCATCCACTTGGCGATCAGCGAGCCGCCGCGGCTGACGATGCCCGTCACGCGTTGCGTGGTCAGGTGCAGGTGCTCCAGCAAAATGCCGGCGTGGATGGTCATGTAGTCCACGCCCTGGCGAGCCTGGTGCTCGACCATGTCCAGAAAGTGCTGCGGCTTCATGTCGCAGATGTCGTCCAACTGCTGGACCATCTGGTACAAGGGCACCGTGCCGATGGGCACCGGCGAAGCGTCGATGATCGCCTGGCGAATGCTGTCGATGTCGCGGCCGGTGGACAGGTCCATCACCGTGTCGGCGCCAAAGTGCACCGCGGTGTGCAACTTTTCGAGCTCGCCGCCGATGTCGCTGGTCACCGCCGAGTTGCCGATGTTGGCGTTGATCTTGGTCTTGGCCGCAATGCCGATGCACATCGGCTCCAGCCGCTTGGTCAGGTGCACCTTGTTGGCCGGAATCACCATCCGGCCCCGGGCAACCTCCGCGCGGATCAGCTCCGGCTCCAGACCTTCACGCTGGGCGACAAATTCCATCTCCGGCGTGACTTCGCCGGCGCGGGCACGTTCGATTTGCGTCATGGTGCGTTTGCCGCCTCCGTGAATGAAAAAGGGCCCGCGGCAGTTGAACCTGGGCCGCTGGTAGTGCTGAAAATGTCGTCCTCGATCGTCCGTGCACGCCACCGGAACGCCGGCAAAACCTGCCGTAAACGGCGCCTCGACGCAGCCTGCCGGGAGCGCCCAGCCCACGGACCATCGACCCGGTCATCGTATCGGTCTCGCCAGCGATGGTCAATTCACGCCTTGGGGTTCGCACTCGATCCGTCCCCGCGGCAGGCTGCTAGCGATTGAAACTGACAGGCCGGCGAAAGTGATTTGTGGTAAGTGCTGGGGCGCCTTGCTATATTCGCCCGCAGTGGCCAAGTGCGTGCAGGGCGGGCGAACTTTGCACTCGTCGAGGTGGACAATGAAGGCCTTTTACTGCGTCACGGGACTGAGCTGCCTGTTCCTGCTAACCGCCCCCATGACCGGCGGTCAACGGTCGATCGCCGCGCGGATCGATGACGGCGATCAGGGCAGGCTGGCCGGCAAGTGGACCGTCGAGACGTTTGAATACAACGGCAGCGCCGTGGAGCGGCTCAAAGACGCCATTCGCGAGTTCAAGGACGGCAAGTATTCGCTCACGCTCAAGATGGGCGATGCAATCGAAGGCTCGCTGAAGCTCGACTCGACCAAGACCCCCAAGCAGATCGACCTGGACGTCAACGGCCGCACGCTCAAGGGCATCTACGAGCTCGACGGCGACACGCTAAAAATGAGCTACAACCTGGGGGCCGAAGAGCGGCCCACCGAGTTTGTCAGCAAGCCCGACACCGGCCTGGTGGTAGTGATCCACAAGCGAAAGAAGTGAGGGCGAACGCCGGATCGGGTGGTCGATCGGGGTAGGTCAGGCACCCCGTGCCTGACATTCGCGGGTGGCCCAGACGACCTTGTCGTCTGGGTGCCGAAGGCACAAGAGGTGCGGCGTAGGTGAGTTGCAGGAAATGGAACGCGAGCACCCCGCGCCGACCCTCATCCGGCTTGCTCAAGCCACCCTCTCCCGCAAGCGGGCGAGGGGTAACCTCTTCGTCCTAACGCCTAATGCCGACAGCCTAAGGCCTGCTCCTCACAGCGTCTTCAGATACTCCAGCACTGCCCGTTTCTCCCCTTCGTCCAGCGCGTCGGGAAAATCGTGGCCCGCGGCGCTCTTGCCGAAGCCGGCGGTGTCAAAGTAGCGGCGGCGCTCGTGACCTGATTTCAGGTCGGCGGGCACGCGCTCGTGTGCCGTCGCCTCCACGCCGACCTTCTGTTGATCGTAGCCGTCGGGCGTGCGGGTCCACACCGCGGGCCGCTCGGCCGGGTGCAGCACGTGCCACAGCGTCGGCACGCTGCCGTTGTGAAAATAGGGCGCCGAGGCCCAGATGCCGTTGAGCGGCGGCGCGACGTAGCCGCCCGGGTCGGCCACCACCTTGTGCTCGCCAAAATGGCTGAACCAACTGGCCTCGTAACCCGAGCGATGGTGCTTGGTCAGCGAGCTCAAGCGCACGGGGTCGGTGCCGACCTCTTCGATCGACACGATCTTATTGGGATAGCTCGCATCGTCGCCATAGCTGCCGTGACAGTCGGCGCAGTTTCGCTTGAACACCGACTCGCCCTGAGCCGCCAGCGCTTGGTCGACCGAGAAGGGATACTTCGGCGCTTCCAGCGACGAGAGCCAGGCGTAGACCTCCTGGAAATCGGCTTCCCACTCCTGAAACTTCTCGGGCCCGTTCTCGGGCGTGAGCATGAACTGCATCAGCGGGCGGTGCCCCTTCTCGGCGAAGCCGTCGGCATAAAGCCGCGATTTGCGCTGAAAGTTCCACCAGGCCGGCGCGTCGTGATCGTGATGCACCATGCGCGACGGCAGCCCGGCCACGACGTTGAGCTGCGGGTCTCGGTAGGCCATCAGCGCCACGCCGAACATCACGGCATTGGTCGTGCCGTGCGAGGTGCCCAGCGGAAAGACAGCCGAGCTCAGGTCCATCCGCACCAGCCGTTTCTTGAGCCGCATCTTGGTCGTGCGAACGTCGTCGGCCAACGATTGCAGCGCGAACTGCGTGTTGGGCATGCCCGGCACGACCTGCCCGGCGACCTTGCCCTGATGGCAGGCCAGACAGTTCATCGTCCAGTTGCCTGCGGCATCGATCACGTACTGCTGCGGCTTGCCCGGCGGATCGCCCGGCGCGCTGGTCAAGCCATAGCGAGCAAAGGCCATCGCCCGACGCTCGTCGATTGTTGCACGCTCGGCCTGCGACCTCTGCGGCTCTTCCCAACTCTGCCAGAGATTGTCGAACGTCTCCTGGTCAAAGTCCGGCGGCATGAACGCCTTGGTTGTGAGCAGCTCGTAGCCCCGGCCAGAGAAACCGGCCGGCCGCTCGGCTGCGGTCCGCTCGACACGGTCTCCAGCCACAGCCCAAGTACCCAGCAAGCAACAGACAACCACTGCGGCCAAGAACGTCTTCATGACGAGTCTCCAGAAATGCCGAGACCACGCGACAAGAAATGATGCCGGGGGTTAGTCTACCACCAGCCGCGGGTGAAAAGAACAGCGGCGGGCGATGGGAGCTTGTTCGGCTCCGCGGGCTAAGCCGCAAGCGAATGGACGCAGCGACGGCACGTGAATGCCCGTTGAATGAGGCCGCTGCCTTAACGTTTGGGGTCGTAGCCCAGGTTTGGCGAGAGCCAGCGCTCCGTCTCAGTCTGGGTTTGACCCTTGCGGCGGGCGTAGTCGGTCACCTGATCGCGATCGACGCGGTCGACCGCGAAGTAGCGGGCCTGCGGATGGCCGAAGTACCAACCGCTCACCGCGGCGGCCGGCGACATTGCGAAGCTCTCGGTCAGCTCGATGCCGGCGACGCGCGTGGCGTCGAGCAGCTGGAAAAGCGGACCCTTCTCAGTATGGTCCGGGCAGGCCGGATAGCCCGGCGCCGGGCGGATGCCGCGATATTCCTCGGCGATCAACTGATCGTTCGTCAGCCGCTCCTGAGCGCCAAAGCCCCAGTCTTGCCGGGCTTGTCGATGCAGGCACTCGGCAAAGGCCTCGGCCAGGCGGTCGGCCAGCGCCTTGACCATGATCGAGCTGTAGTCGTCGTGATCGGCGGCGTAGTGAGCGACCAGCTCGTCGACGCCGTGGCCGGTGGTCACGGCAAACGCACCCAGATAGTCTTGGCGGCCGCTATCCAGCGGCGCAACAAAGTCGGCCAGGGCCAGGAACTCAGTCTGACCCTTGCGGCGCCACTGCTGCCGCAAGGTATGGAACCGCAGCAACTCCTTGCTGCGCGACTCATCGGTAAACAGCGCGATGTCGTCGCCGATCGAAGCCGCCGGCCAGAAACCATACACTCCGCGGGCCTTCAGCAGCTTCTTGTCAACGATCTCGTTAAGCATCCGTTTGGCGTCTTCAAACAGACGCGTGGCTTCCTCGCCCACGGTTGGGTCGGTGAGGATCTTGGGGTATTTGCCCTTGAGCTCCCAGGTCATGAAGAACGGTGACCAGTCGACGTACTCGACCAGCTTGGCCAGGGGGAAATCGTCCAACACGCGCGTGCCGGTGAAGCTCGGTTTGTCGATCCGCACGCTCTGCCAGTCGGCGGCGAACTTGTGCGCCACCGCCTCGGAATAGGGAGCCAGCTCGACCTGTTGGCGGCGATTGTACGACGCGACCAGCGACTCTTGATCCTTGCGGTTGAGCTTCTCGAATTCTTCGCGGCGGTCGTCGCTATTGAGCCGATCGACCACGCCCACGCTGCGCGAGGCATCGAGCACGTGCACGGTGGCGTGACGATAAGCCGGCGCGATCTTGACCGCGGTGTGCTTGGCGCTGGTCGTGGCTCCGCCGATCAACAGTGGCAGCTCGAAGCCCTGGCGGTCCATCTCGTGGGCCACATGCACCATCTCATCCAGGCTGGGCGTGATCAGGCCCGACAGGCCGATCATGTGCACCTGCTCCTTGCGCGCCACCTCCAGGATCCGCTCGCAGGGGACCATTACGCCCAGGTCGATGACTTCGTAGTTGTTGCAGCCCAGCACCACGCCCACGATGTTCTTGCCGATGTCGTGAACGTCGCCCTTGACGGTCGCCAGCAGCACCTTGCCACGCATGGTCTGCGCGGCGGCGCCCGCCTGGCGCTTCTCTTCCTCCATAAAAGGCAACAGGTAGGCCACGGACTTCTTCATCACGCGGGCGCTCTTGACCACCTGGGGCAAGAACATCTTGCCCGCGCCGAACAGGTCGCCCACGATCTGCATGCCGCTCATCAGCGGACCTTCGATGATGTCGAGGCAGCGAGGATACTTCTGCCGGGCTTCCTCGGTATCGGCTTCGACAAAGTCGACCACGCCCTTGACCAGCGCGTGGGCCAGCCGCTCTTCGACCGTGCCGCTGCGCCAGGCCAGCGCCGTGGTCTCGCCGGTGGTGGCTTGCTTCTTGACGGTCTCGGCAAAGTCAACCAGCCGCTCGGTGGCGTCCGGACGGCGGTTGAGCAACACGTCCTCGACCAGCTCGCGCAGCTGCGGCGGAATCTCTTCGTAAACGGCCAACTGCGAGGCGTTGACAATGCCCATGTCCAGCCCGGCGCGAATGGCATGGTAGAGGAAAGCCGAATGGATCGCCTCGCGCACAGCATCGTTGCCGCGGAACGAAAACGAGACGTTGCTCACGCCGCCCGAGACCTTGGCCCCCGGGCAGCGCCGCTTGATTTCTTTCGTGGCCTCGAAGAAGTTGACCGCGTAGTTGTTGTGCTCCTCGATGCCCGTGGCAACCGTGAGGATGTTCGGGTCGAAGATGATGTCCTCAGCCGGCATGCCGACCTGCTGGGTCAGCAGTCGATAGGCCCGCTCGGCGATCTGCACCTTGCGCTCGGTTTCCGTGGCCTGACCTTCCTCGTCAAAGGCCATCACGACCACGGCGGCTCCATAGCGGCGGACCAGTCGGGCGTAGTGCAAAAAGGACTCCTCGCCCTCCTTCAAGCTGATCGAGTTGACGATCGCCTTGCCCTGCACGCACTTCAGCCCGGCCTCGATCACCGACCACTTCGAGCTATCGACCATGATCGGCACGCGGGAGATCTCGGGCTCGGCCGAGATCAGGTTCAGAAACTTGGTCATGGCCGCTTCGCCGTCCAACATGCCTTCGTCCATGTTGACGTCAACGATGTTGGCGCCGGCCTCGACCTGCTCGCGCGCGACCGCCACGGCCTCTTCGTATTTCTCGTTCAAGATCAGCTTGGCGAACTTCTTGGACCCTGTGACGTTGGTCCGCTCGCCGATCATCGTGAAGTTTGACTCGGGTCGCAGGGTCAGCGGCTCCAGCCCGCTCAGCCGGGTCAGCGGCTCGATTTTTGGCCGACGGCGAGGCGACTGGTTGCGCACCGCGTCGGCAATGGCGCGGATGTGCGGCGGCGTGGTGCCGCAACAGCCACCCACAATGTTGACCCAACCGTTGGCGGCAAATTCGCCCAGCGTGCGGGCCATCATCCCGGGCGTCTCGTCGAACCCGCCAAAGGCGTTTGGCAACCCGGCATTGGGATAGCAACTGACAAACACCGGCGCGATCCGCGACAGCTCCTCGACATAGGGCCTGAGCATGTCCGGCCCCAAGGCGCAGTTCATGCCCACGCTCAGCAGGTCGGCGTGCGAGATCGAGTTCCAGCAGGCCTCGACGGTCTGGGCCGACAGCGTGCGGCCCCCTTCAAAGATTGTGAAGCTGGCCATCACGGGCAGCCGCACCCCGGACCGCTCAAAATATTGATCGATGGCAAACAGCGCGGCCTTCAACACCAGCGTGTCAAAGGCAGTCTCGACCAGCAGGATGTCCACGCCCCCTTCCACCAGCGCGTCGACCTGTTCGGTGTAGGTCTCGACCATCTGGTCGTACGTGGCGCTACGATAGCCGGGGTCGTTGACGTTGCCCGCAATCGACAACTGCTTGTTGGTTGGACCGATCGAGCCGGCGACGAAGCGGGGCTTGTCGGGAGTCCGCAGATTCATCTCGTCGACCGCGCGCCGCGCCACGGCCACCGCGGCCAGGTTTAGCTCGCGCACCCGGTCAGTCAGGTCAAAGTCGGCCATCGCCACGCTGGTCGCGCCGAAGGTATTGGTCTCGATGATGTCGGCGCCAGCCTCAAGGTACTGGCGGTGAATCTCTTCGATCGCGGCCGGCTGCGTCAGGACCAGGATATCGATGAAGTTCTTCAGGTCGCGGCTGTGGGCGGCGAATGGGGCGCCGCGGTAGTCGGCCTCGCTGAACTTCAGGGCGTGGACCATCGTGCCCATCGCCCCGTCGAGGACGAGAATCCGCTCGGAGAGCAGCTTTTCCAACAACTGGCGAGTTTGGACCTGGGCGATGACTGCCATGCGTGATTGTGTCTGCGTAACGTGCTATTGGGAAAAGGATTTAGCCGCCAGAGTCCGCGTCCGAGCCGACTGCGGTATTTGGCCCGGGAATGACGTCGACAGATGCTGCGAACCGTCGATGGCCAATGACTTTACAACTATCGCACACAACCCCGGGACCTGCAAGCTGGCTTAGCCGGTGCCAACGGAGGTCTCGGCAAACGCTAAACGGTTCGCAACCACACATTTAGTCGCTCTTCCAGACGCAATCGCCGGCGTCTTGGTTCACACCCACTCGGCCGCGAGACACTTGTCCAACTAGCCAGCACGGCAGCCTTTCGCCCGCTTGCCCGCTCCACGCAATAGGAACAAGGGTCAAGATCGTTGTGGTCGGAACCGATAGAGAACAACAGTTGCACATTGCGCACTTCCACAAACCCGCGGACGTCAGGCCCGATATGACTGCTTACTCGGTTTACCGGCAGGACGACGAGCCCGAGCCCCCACCGGCAGCGCGACGCCCGGCATTGGGCGCGCCGACCTATCGCCGCACGGGCAGCGCCGCGGCAGCGCTTGCTGCCGGAGCCACGATGAGCGATCACGAGGCGGCCGACGACTCCGCCGTGCCGGTGGTGTTGCAACTGCCCGACTTGAGCGTGCTCGACGACGAGACGCCTGGCATCTGGCAATGGGTGGCAGGGCGGATGTTCTGGGTCGGCATTACCCTCGGAGCATTGTTCGCGCTGTGGTTGATCTGGTCGCCCAAGAAAGCCCCGCCCTCGACACTGGATGAAGCGCCGAGTTGGTCGGGCAACGCGGCCGAGGTTACCTCCGGCAATCACGCCAACGACTCGCCCGCGATGAGCCTGGCGCCGGCGTTTCCGGCATCCGCGCCGAGCATCATGCCGGCCAGCACCTCGCGGCCTGAAGAGAACCTGGAGCCGCCCGCGCCTGCTGAAAGCGGGCCGCCGGCCGCCGTGGACGAACCGACATTCGCCCCCGCGCCGGGCGACGACATCAGCCGAGCGGGCCCAGCCCGCGAACCGCTGCACGTGGCTCGTCGTGAGCCGCCGCCCGCTGGCGAAGTCAAAGCCCAAACCGGCGAAGCCAAAGCCCAGCCCGGCGAAGCGGTGCCCACTGGACGGATCACGAACACCTTGGTACCGGGCGACTCAGCGGCACCCAATGGCTCGGTCGCTCCTGTGACCGGGTACGCCCCGGGCAGCACGGCGCCGCCGGTGAACACGATGCCTCCAGTGAATACGGTGTCCCCATGAGTACACTCGATCGAGCATTCATCAAAGCCTTTGCCGAGACGCCCACGGTACGCTATGACCGGCCGACGGCCGACGGCCGCGATCCGGCGCACGCGGCGGAACCGGTCCTGCATCCGATCCGCGGGGCGCAGCGTCGCGTGACGCCATCGAGCGAAGAACCAATCACTGCCGAGCTGGTCGCGGAGCTGGTTCCCGAGGCGCGCATGACCGCCCCGCTGTCGACCTTCGCCGCGCCGCGACAGGCAGCCGAGTCGCTGCGAGCGGCCATGGAGGTCGACGCGCTATCCTGGCCCAACGCCTGCACCGGCCTGCTCGCCCACGCGCGCCGCCATTTTGACCGCTTCGCCGATCAATTGGTCGAGTTCATCGGCCAGGGACACACCCGGGTGGCGATCGCCAGTTGTGCGCGGCACGAGGGACGCACAACGGTGACGCTGGCCTTGGCCCGGCATTTGGCGGCCCGAGGCATTCACAGCGTGCTGGTCGATGCGGACTTCGAGAATCCTGTGCTGGCCGGATGCTGCGAACTGGAGCCGCAAGCGGGCTGGGGCGACGTGGTCGACGGTGCGCTGCCGCTGGGCGAAGCCCTGATCGACGCGGTCGGCGACGGAGTCACGCTGCTCCCCTGGCAAGGCGCCAAGCCGCACGGTGCCCAGGCCCGCCGTGACCGGCTGCGGACCGCCGCGGTCTTCGACACGCTGGCCGAGCACTACGACCTGGTGCTCGTCGATACGATGCCACTGGCCACACCGGCCGCGATCGCGGAGCTGGCGAGCCTGGCCGAGGCAATTCATCTCGATGCCGTCTACTTGGTTGGCGACGCCCGCGGCCAGGACAGCCAGGCACTGGCCACTGAGTGCGCCAAGCTCCGCCGAGCGGGTATCCCCGTGGTCGGCGCGATCGAAAACTTCATGGCAACCGCGATCTTGCACGACACACCGCCGCGCCCGCAGCAGCGGGCCCCGCGACGCCAGCTCGTCACTCATAGCTGACACAAAAAGAACAGGTGATCTCCATGTACGAATCCTATTGGCAGCTCCACTCGCGCCCGTTCGACGACGGCGCTGACGCAAAATTTTACTACCCCAGCGAGGTCCACCAGGGCGCGCTGTTGAAACTCCGCTATGTGGTCGAGAACGCGCGGGGGGCCGCGCTCTTGGCCGGAGCGGCCGGCTCGGGAAAATCGCTCGTGGCCGGCTCGCTCAAGCGGCAGCTCGACGATTCGTACAGCCCGTTTGTCCAAGTCGTGTTTCCGCAGATGTCGGTCCGTGAGCTATTGGCCTACCTGGCGGCCGAGATGGGCGCGATGACCAATCCCAGCAGCGCAGCGCCGATCGATGAGAGCGTGCGGCGGCTGCAACACTTCCTGACCGAAAACACCCGCCGCGGCTATCACGCCGTGGTCGCCGTGGACGAAGCCCACCTGCTGGTCGATGGCGACGCGCTCGACACGCTGCGGCTCTTGATGAACTTTGAAGCGGGCGGCAAACCTGCGTTGACTCTCGTCTTGATCGGTCAGCCGCAGTTGCTGCCGGCGCTCGAGCGGTTGCCGGCCCTGGAAGCTCGCCTGGGCGTGAAGTGCCTGCTGCGACCGTTCAACCTGGAAGAGACCATCAGCTACGTCAGCCATCGACTCACCGCGGCGGGGGCGACGCACGAGATCTTCACCTCCGAGGCGCTGACCGCCTTGTACGAGTTGACCGGCGGCAACCCGCGGCGAATCAACCGCCTGGGCGACCTGGCCCTGCTGATCGGCTATGCCGAGGAGCAGGTCCGCATCAACGCCCCGCAGGTCGAAGCGGTGTGCAACGAACTGGTCACGGTATCGCCTGAATGATCGGCTCGCCCGAGCCGGCGCGGCCGCGTTCCACGGATGGTAAGATCGGGGGCGTGAATACGCCGTCCCGCTTGCGCTCTCTGGGTTGGTCCTTGGCCGCGGCAGCGGTCTGCGCCGTGCTGCTGGTGGCGACCTCGCCGGGGCTGCCCCTGGTTTGGGACGAAGGCGACACGATTGCTCGAGCTGACCAGCTTGACTCCGGGCAGCTTCACCCTTGGCACGTCGCCGAACGACAGAACGCAGTCTGGCCATACACGGTCGTGCGCGAAGGCCATCCGCCACTTTCCGGAATGCTGGTCGCTGGGGGCCGGCGAATCGCGCCCGGTTGGCTTGACCCGCTGACGCAGGCCCGGCTGGGCCCGATGTTGTGGTTTGCCCTGGCCGCCGGCGCGATGTGTTACCGTCTGCAGCGCGACTATGACGCGCCGGTCGTGACCCTCCTGGCGCTAGTGGCTCTGGTCACGATGCCCCGGCTGTTTGCCCATGAGCACTTTGCCACCCTCGACGGCCCGCTCACCGCGGCCTGGGTCATCGCCTGGGCCACGTTTGCTCCGGCCGTGCGACAGGCCGGCTGGGCGCCGCTGTTTGGACTGGCGCTGGGGCTAACCTTGGCTGCCAAGTTTACCGGCTGGCTGTCGCCGCTGCCATTTGTGGCCTGGACCGTGTTGACCCGCAGCCGCGGCGGAATGCGAGCGTTGGCGATCGGTCTGCCCGTGGCACTGGCCGTGTTTGTGGCCTTGAACCCGCCCTTGTGGCACGAGCCCTTGACCGGTTTGCGAACGTTCTTCGAGCTGAACTTGAATCGCGCGGAGCAGGGACACCTGAACGTCTCCACCTGGTTCCTGGGTCGGATGTACAACCTCGACTATCCCCTGCCCTGGTACAACACGATTGTCTGGACCGTGGTCACGATCACGCCCGTGACGCTGTACCTGGGCATCTATGGCATCGTCTGGTCGGTCAGCCGCTGGCGCGTCGACACTGCCAGCCTGTTGCTGGTGTGTCAGTGGGCGACCCTGGTCATCGTCCGAGCTTTGCCCTGGGCGCCGCCGCACGACGCCGAGCGATTGATCCTGCCCAGCTTTGCCTTCTTCGCGGCGCTGGTGGGCGTGGGCGTGGGCCGGGGTCTCTATCGCGAGACCCTGCTCTCGCGGCCGCGAATCATCGCGCAGGGTTGGGCCAAGGTCGCGGTCGCCTTGGCGCTGGCTGCCGCGCTGTTCGATTCCGTGACCTACTTCGGCCACAACCTGTCGTACTACAGTCGCCTGGTTGGCGGATTGCGGGGAGCGGTCGCGCTGGGCATGGAGCCGACCTATTACTGGGACGCGCTGGACCGACAGACACTCGATTGGCTCGCCCGAAATACCGGCGACAACCAGAAGGTCGCGTTTGCCGCCGCACCGCCGCAGAATCTCAAGCTGCTCAAGGCCTGGGGCCTGCTTGCCCGGACGCCGGACGACCCCGGCACGTTTCGCTGGTACGTCGTGCAGCGCCGCCCCAGCGCCAACTCACCGCTCGACCACTGGCTCTTCGATCATGCCACGCCGGCCTATCAACACACGTTTAGCAGCGTGTCGCTATTGGACGTGTACGACTACGCCGACTACCAACGGGCGAACGCCGAGCTAACTAAGACCAAAGAAGCGCCGGCAGCGGCTCAATAGAGACCCCGCATCGTGGCATACAGGTCCAAACCTTCCCGGTCGCCAATGATCGTGAACAGCGCGCGGACCTGCTGCAAACCGCGGGCGATCAAGAAGCGGGAATCGCGACCGTAACTCTTCGCTCCCAGCACGTAGAAGTCGGGCTCGCCGGTGAGCAACTCCGCCGGTGCAACGGCCGGCAACTCGTAGTCAGCCAGCCCGGCCTCAAGTTTCGCGGCGGACCGCTTGGCAACCTCCAGCACCGCACCGATGCTCGCGTCGGCGTGATAGCCGACGTTGGCAATCACGCGGTCAAACTCGGCTTCGCCAGCATGCTTGCCTCCCAACCGCACCGTGAACCGCTCGAGGTCCTGATGCCACGAGATCGCCTCGACCGTCGTGCCGCCCAGGTGTGTCACGTGATTGGCGTCGTCGATGGCTAGGCGGTTGGCCTGCTCCACGATGCGGGACCGCTCAGCAAACGGATCGCCTGACCTGGGCGCGATGGGCGGAGTATCGGGGCCACGAGTCAGCCAGGTAACCCAGGTATCGGCGACCTGGCTGGCCAGCGCCGCCAGGGCGATCACGTTGGTGGCGGCCGAGCAACCGTCGCCGACGATCAACGTGTTGCGACCGGCGAAGTGTTCTCGCCGGGCGGACAAGACGTCTGGCAGTCCAAGCTCGAAGTGCGCGCGAGCCGCCAGCTCGCCGATGGCCGGCAGGCCACCGGGGCCCAGGCAGTTGGAGTTGTTAAATGTTCCCGTGGCGTCGATCACGGCGTCGGCCGTGGCAAACCGCTGACGGCCGTGGTCATCGGCGAGCGAGCTTTCCAGGAGCAGGCGAAAGTCGTGGTCGCGCCGCGCCTCGTCGCCGGCCAGCTCGCCCGGCAAAAGTCCCTCGCGCGCGACGGCCACGACCCTGGTCTGCTCGTGCAGGCTGTCGGCCAGCAGGTCGGAGTGGGACAGCGGCAGGTAATACCGCTCGGCCAATTCGTGACCGGTGAGCAGCGCGTCGGCTTCCGGCGATTGCCAGGCGGGGTCTTGCGCTTTGAGGGCGGCCAGGCCCAAGGGCGAGGCGATCTGACCAAACGGGGTGAACATGCGGACGTGACCCCAGCGAGAGAGTGCCTCGCAGGCCTTGCCACGCTCGTACAGGTCGACGTCGTAGCCCAGGTATCGTGCATACAGAGCGGCCTCCAGGCCGATGGGGCCCGTGCCCAGGATCGCGATGCGTGCCGGTGTGTCGATGGCCATGTGATGAGCCAAAAAGCCCCTGAAGAATCCGGCCTGCCAGGCTAGTGGACGGGTTGCTGGGAACCGCGCGGTTCGGCGCGTCGCTGGGTCGCGTCGCGGTCGACGCGAAACGCGTGCAGGTCGACGGCCGGTCGCTCGCCGCGCATCAATTGGCTCATGACCACGGCCGTGCCGGGAGAAAGCTGCAAGCCACCTCGAAAGTGTCCGGCGGCGACAAACGCGTTGTCCAGGTGAGGAACACGACCCAGGTAGGGCAAGCCGTCGCCGGTGCAGGGCCGCAACCCCGCCCAGGACCGTTCGATCTGGGCGGCGGCCAATTGCGGCGCCAAACCCAGGGCAAATTCCAACAGACCACCGATCGCCCCTGCGGTCGTACTGCGATCAAAGCCGGCGTCTTCTTCGGTCGAGCCGACCAGCAATCGACCGTCGCGCCGCGGCACCAGGTAGCGCGCCCCTTCATTGATGATCCGGGCGAGCACGGGCCGAGCGGTTGCCAGCAGCACGATCTGACCGCGGATCGGCTTGATCGCCGCGGTGACGCCCCAACGTTCGGCCAGTGCGGCGCTCCAAGCGCCCGCGGTCAAGCAGACCTGGTCGGCCTTGAGCGGTCCGACACTGGTGCGGACGGCGGTGATGCGGTCGCCGCGAATCTCGACGTCGTGGGCCGCGGCCCCGGCCGTGATCTTGACGTCCCGCGCCACGCAGGCGCCCAACAGTGCCTTCAGGTGCCGTGGGTTGCGCAACTGGCACTCTTCCGGAACGAGATACGCCGCCGCGAGGTCCGTAGCGCAAAGCGCCGGCTCCACGTCGTGCAGCTTGGCGGCGGTGAGCTCCTCGGCCACGATGTCGCGATGGCGCGCCTGCGCGGCAAACTCTCGCAGCCGAAAAGTCTCCTCGGCATCGCGGGCCAGGTAGATCGCTCCCGAACGACGATATTCGTTGTCGATGCCGGTGGTCGACCGCAGCGCCTCCGACCATTGACGATGCAGATCGTTGGAAAGGGCCGTGAGTTGCTCCAGCGGTTCGCCGGAGGTCGCCCGGGCTGGAGGCAGGATGCCGGCGCCGGCCCAAGATGCCTCGCGGGCCGGTTGCCCGGCGTCGATGACGCGCACCGCGGCCCCGCGTCCGGCCAATTCATAGGCCAGCGAAAGGCCAATCACACCGCCACCCACGATCAAAACGTCCGACATACCGCGCACCGGGTAAAAAACTCTGGGGCATCGCCAAGCCCATTGTATCGCTCGGGCGCCGCGTCGCCCATTGCCTCACTTCGTGGCAACCGGCCGTCTTTCGATCATGCCCCGTGCGGTTTTCTCCCTAGTCATTGCCACGGCTGGCCAGCAGACGGCGTAGCAGCAGTTCGTCGATCCGCCCGCGAAACCGCTCTTTGCCGTCGATGACCACCACCGGCACGCACTCGTTGTAGCGGGCGCGCAGCTCGTCGTCGGCGTCGATATCGACCGCCTGGTATCGCAGGCGATAGCGATCGAGAACCGCGGCCGCCTGGTCGCACAAATGGCAGCCGGACCGGGTATACAATTCGACGGCCGGTTGTGCGGTCGGCATTATCTGACGCCTGAATATTTCGCTCGAACGAAAGTGACTGCCCGCATTGTAGGTCCCTCGCCCCGACTCGGGCAGCCACTTTGCACCCTTTCGCGCGGGGCGAATCGGGACTATGCTCGGGGATAACCAGGGGGGAGTGAATCACACCCGTCATGAGCAAGCTCTCCGTCGAGCAGTTTCTGGCTCTGGTCGAGCGCAGCCAATTGGTCGCTGCCGGGATCCTTGCGCAAACGATCAAGGATTGGCGAGCGCTGGCGCCCGAGGCCGACCTGGATGACGTGCACGCTTGCGCCGACCATCTGGTGACCGAGGGACTGCTCACTCGTTGGCAGTCCAAGAAACTGCTGGATGGTCGCCATCGTGGATTCCTGTTGGGGCGATACCGCCTGTTGGACCACCTGGGCAGCGGCGGCATGAGCAGCGTCTACCTGGCCGAGCACGTGCTGATGGCGCGGCTGGTCGCGATCAAGGTGCTGCCGCAGAACCGCGTCAACGACGGCGCGTACCTGGCCCGCTTCCATCTCGAAGGTCAGTGCGCCGCCGCGCTCGATCACCGCAACATCGTCCGCGCGTACGACCTGGCCAACGAGGGCAAGATCCACTACCTGGTCATGGAGTACGTAGAGGGGCGCGACCTGGAGGACCTGGTCCGGCACGACGGACCGCTCGACGTGCACACGGCGGCCGACTACATGGCCCAGGCGGCCGACGGCTTGGAACATGCCCACCAGGCCGGGCTGATTCATCGCGACATCAAGCCGGCCAACCTGTTGGTTGACCTGGGCGGCACGGTGAAAATCCTGGACATGGGTCTGGCCAAATACTCGGCCGCCAAGGCCACCGACGCCTCCTTGAACTCCAGCGAGCACGTGCTGGGCACCGCCGACTACGTGGCGCCGGAACAGGCCGTTAACAGCAGTCTGGTCGACCCCCGCGCCGATATTTACTCGCTCGGCTGCACGCTCTATTTCCTGCTGACCGGGCACCCGCCATTCGATTTCGGATCACCGCTCGAGCGGATGAACGCCCACCAGCACCAGCCCCCCGCGAGCATCCTGGACGACCGACCCGACGCGCCCGATCCGCTGGTGGCGATCTGCCAGCGGATGATGCAGAAGTCGCCCGAGCGGCGATTTCAATCCGCCGCCGAGGTCCAGCGAGCGCTCACCGGGTGGTTGCGCAGTGAGGCCGAGGCCGGCCGCATCCGTCCCAGTCAGATCGGCGTTGTCCGTCGCGGGTCGTTTGGCCGCGTCACATCCTCGAGCGGCTCGGGCTCACGGATCAACCTGATCACCGGCTCGAATCCCGAGCTCGAACGGCCGACGGCGAGTGCCTCGGGCCTTGCGGGGCGACAGGTGACCACCGAGGGAGTCTCGGGAAGTCAGAGCGAGGGTTCCGTTGCTCCCAAGACCTCGGCCGCCGATCCGAAGGTAACCACAGCGTCTCAAAGCGACGTGCTGCATCCCGCGCCTCGCGACGGTGCCAGCCCTCCGCCACCACCGGTGGTCGCACCGCCGCCAACGCGGCTCGCGATGCCGCCACCGCCGCTGGCCAACGGACCGTTTGGCACGACCGAGCCGGCGGCGCACGCCATTCCCGTCACGCCCAACATCCCGCTGGTCCGCGCCGCGACACCGCTAGTGCCAGCTTCCGCGCGGGCCGCGGGTGACACGCGTTGGGCCTGGATTCTCGCGCTGTCGGTTTTGATTTTAGGCGCGGCGCTCTTGGCGCTTTGGGCAGCGCGCGGCTGACGGCCTCGCGCGGGGCCGATGGAGCCCCTTTCCGGCCCCGTCTGACGGTCGCAAAACCGCCCCCGTCAAGACCCCCTTTTGGCAGAATAATCGGACCAACTGTCGAGCCACAAACCCTTATAAACAAGCATCTTGCGACATTCCATTGAAATTGTTCCGGTCTGCTACGTAGGATGGAATGTGGGGTCGAGGCCGCGCCCAGCTCCAGGGGCGACCAAGCCGGGGTTCTGAACGTCATCAGAGTGCTCAAGGGGGGCAGCTCTGGACGGTTCCCTGAGCTTTTTAAATCGACCCGAGGGTGGGCCGGGTCATGCAACGCCGCGAAGCAAAATTCGGGATTCGATTGCCGCAGTCGCAGCAACACTATGCCGCGGCCTTGGCCAAAGCGCGCCGTCCCGGCGTGCTGGCCAACAAGCGCGCGCGGGGTGTGGCTCGCAACTTGCAGCTCCCCTTTGTCCCGCCCGAAGACTGGCACGAGCCGACCGCCCGCAAAAATCGCTACCGCGTGGTGGTTCAACCGCCGGGCAAGGGCTTTCGGCATATCCTCACGCCCAACGACGTGCGCGAGCGCTTGAGCCAGTTTCCCCAGGCAGCCCTGGCCAACCTGCAAGTCGTGCAGTTCAGCCGCATGACCCGCAAGAAGGCCAGCTTTCCCTGCTATGGAATGCAATGGGGTTCGAGCCTCTACCTGTATCCGATCGAAGAGAACCTGATCGAGTACTACCACTGCCCGCCAACGCCCAACCAGGTCAACGAGGCCCGGATGTACGGCGGCATCTGGTCGCAGGACGGCGTGAACACCTGGAAGCTGGCCTGGACCGAAGAAGCCGTGCGCGACTTCTATCTGAACAACATCCTGATTCACGAGCTGGGCCACCTGGTCGACGATCGCAACACGGGCTACGTGGACCGCGAGCGGTTTGCCGAGTGGTTCGCCCTGGAGTTTGGCTACCGCCGCAGTCGGCCCGCAGATCGGCAGCGGAAGATCGTGCGGCGGCATCATCAGAGCCCGGCGAAGCGGGCCTGACGTCACCGCGGGACAGGTGGGAACCGGCTCGCTCCACGCACGGGCCGAATCTATACTAAAGCAGCTGAGCAGGCCCATGTGCGGCGCCGTCAGCGGTTCTCTCCCGGCCTCCGATCAACCGCCAGCGAAACTGCGATGCCACGTTGCGTTCGCACTCCTCTGCTCCTACTGCCTGCTGTCGCGGTAGTGTTGGGCCTGCTGGCGATAGATCCGCTGCTGGCGGCCCCCAGCGCTCAAGCCCGCACGCAGGTCCGGGCGGTTGAAGCGGCGGTCAAGCGGGCGGGCAACCTTTATCGAACCAAGAAGTTCACGGACGCGGCCGCCGCGTTGGACCAGGCCGACGAAGGCCTGGCCGGATTGGCTGAGGCCGATGCAATGGACCTGGCCGGCCCGATCGACGGCATCCGCAAGCGGATTGCCAAAGCTCGAGACCTGCTCAAAGCGGCAGGGGTCGAGCCGGCGGCACCCAAGTCCACCGCAGCAGGCGCGCCCAAGTCCACCTCGCCAGGCGCGCCCAACGCGGCCCCCGGCGACCTGAGCTTCACCCGACATGTTGCGCCGCTGCTGGTCACGCGGTGCGGCCGTTGCCACGTGCAGAACGCGCGCGGCGACTTCAGCATGGCCACGTACGTCTCGCTGAGCAAGGGAACCAAAGACGGCGCCGTGATCATCGCCGGCAACGGTCGCGGCAGCCGGATCGTCGAAGTGATCGCCTCGGGCGACATGCCACGAGGCGGAGGCAAGGTGACGCCCGAGGAGCTGACACTGCTAACCGCCTGGATCGATGCGGGCGCCAAGTTCGACGGTCCCGATTCAGCGGCCCCGCTGACCAGTTTCACGACCAGCCGGCCGGACGGGGCCGGTCCGAAGCCAACGGTGGTGGCGGCCAACGACAAAGACGAGATTCAGTTTGCCCGCGACTTGGGCAGCGTGTTCATGGAGCATTGCCTGGACTGCCACGGAGAGGACAACCCGCGGAACCAGTTCAGCGTCGACACCTTCAACCGGATGCTGGCCGGCGGATTCAGCGGAGCGGCCCTCGCCCCCGGCAAGCCCGACGAGAGCTTGCTGGTCAAGAAGCTCCGCGGTCAGGGCGGAGCACGGATGCCTTTGGACCGCGACCCGTTGGACGACGCAACGATCGCAAAAATAGCCCGCTGGATCGAACTGGGCGCGAAGTTCGACGGCGCCGACCCTGCCGCGTCGCTGGCCGACACCGTGGCCTTGACCCGGGCGCTGGGCGCCACGCACGAGGAGCTGCGGGCCAGCCGCAGTGAGCTGGCCGCCAAGAACTGGCGATTGGTCCTGCCCGATTCCCAGCCCCATTGCCAGGAGACCGACAACGTGCTGGTGTATGGCACCGTGGGTGAGGAGCTCTTGTCCGAGGTCACCCAGGTGGCCGACGCCCAGACCGCACGGCTGGCCAAATTCTTCAAACTGCCCGCCGACCGCCCGCTGGTCAAAGGTCGCTTGACGCTGTTCGTCTTCGACAAGCGCTATGACTACGGCGAAGTGGGCACGATGCTGGAGCGGCGCGAGATCCCCGCGAGCTGGCGCGGACACTGGCGCTACACCGGCGTGGACGCCTACGGCTGCGTGCTGTTGACCGACGACCAAGCGCCCGCCGGTCTGATCGCGCAGCAGATCGCCGGAGCCTATGTGGCCAGTCTCGGCAAGGTCCCGCGGTGGTTTGCCGAGGGGACGGCCCGCGCCATTGCCGCCCGGGTCGACGCCAAGGATCCTCGGCTCAAGCTCTGGGACGACCAGGTGACGCGCGTGCTCGGCGATGTTGACAAGCCCGAGGAGTTTTTGACTGGCGAACTGGCGCCAGAAGACGCCGACGCGCTGGCCTATAGCTACGTCAAATACCTGATGACGTCGACCAATCGCTATGCCGGACTCCTGGCGGCCCTGGCCGAGGGCACGCCCTTCGACGCTGCCTTTAGCGGCAGCTACGGCGGCACGCCTGCACAACTGGTCGCTGCCTGGAGATCGCGGGCCGCGAAGCGCGGCCGCTAAGGGCCGAGGTCTTGCTCGTTGATCAGCGTGCCGACCACCTCCCAGCGCGACGAGTCGCCCAGGAAACAATAGCCGCGGTCTCCGGATACGCCGTGGCTGCCGGCAAAGCTGTAGACCAGAATCGGCTTCCCTCCGCGGGCGCTGTAGACGGTGCCATTCCATTTGAGCAAGGTGGCCTTGGCCTTCTTGCCGGGCTCGAGCGTGTCGACCAGCTCAAAGATTTGTAGTTGCGCCATACGTTCCCTTCGTTTCCGGATTGCCGGACTTGGTCGTTTAGTTTCCGGGCGGGGTTGAGCTGCCGAGATTTTCCAGTACGTTCAGGCTGCCGGAGCGGAAGCCTTCCAGGTCAAGCGTAACGCACTTAAAGCCCAGCGATTTGATCTTCTTCACCAGGTCGCCGCGAACGGCCGGCTGACAAATCGTTACAAGCGCGTCAAGCGGCACTTCTAGCCGTGCCACGTCGCCGGCATGGTACCTTACGCGCACCCCCGCGAGGCCCAGGCCGCGCAGTAACTGCTCGGCGGCGTCGATCATCGCCAGGCGATCCGGCGTCACTTCCTGGCCGTAAGCCACTCGACTGCTCAAACAAGGTGACGCCGGTTTGTCCCAGGTGGGTAATTGCCAGTCGAGCGCCAAGGCCCGCACGGCTGCCTTGTCAAACTGACACTCCGCCAATGGGCTGACCACGCGATGCTCGCGGGCGGCGATCATGCCGGGCCGGTAGTCGCCCAGGTCGTCGAGATTTGCGCCGTTGGCGATCACGGCCACGCCCAATCGCTCGCTCAGGCCGGCCAGTTGCGTGTAAAGCTCAGTCTTGCAGTGGTAACAGCGGTCTGGCGCGTTGCGCACGTAGTCGTCATTGGCGAACTCGGCAGTGGCGATGACCTCGTGACGGATGCCGATCAAACGGGCCAGTGACCGGGCGGTGTCCAGTTCGCCGGCTGCCAGGCTAGCGCTGGTGCCAGTGACCGCCACGGCGGCGTCGCCCAGGGCAATGGAAGCGGCTTTGGCCACGACGGTGCTGTCGATGCCCCCCGAGAACGCCACGGCACACGACTCGTATCCGCGGATCAACTCGACGAGCCGATCGCGTTTGTCGGCAAGGTCAGCGGGGAGCGGTGCGTGCATTGAGACAACCACCGGGCGGCCGGGGCAGAGTCGCCGCCACGGCCGAGGAAAGGAGCAACCAAACAGCTATTAGCAGTCGAGGCGCGCCGCGTCGACGAGGTCTGGCCAGACATGGGGGCCGCGCTCCACCTGACTGAATCGTAGCACGCGCGCCAGATAGCGGCAAGAACGCGAGGCCCCGAGGTTTGCCGCCATTCGGTTACATTTCGGCAATGCGGCGCCGCCCGCCGTTGACGCCGCGACGGGCAGTCCGGCGATCGCTTTCCCAGGTCCGCTCACACGCCGCTAGGGTCATCGTTTCGCGCAGCTTGCAACGCGCGCGCGGGTGTGGGATATATTTGAGGTTGACCCTGGCGATTGTGGCGAATGACCTCCGAGGATTGGCATGCAGATCTGGCCCGCGATTGATTTACGTGGCGGCAAGTGCGTCCGCCTGCAACAAGGCGACTACCACCGCGAGACGGTGTTTGGCGAAGACCCCGCGGCGATGGCCCAACATTTTGAGAGCCAGGGCGGAGAGTATCTGCACCTGGTAGACCTCGACGGCGCGCGCAGCGGCAAGGTCGAAAACTGGGCCAGCATCGAGGCCATCCTGGCGGTGGTCAAAATGCGCTGCGAGCTCGGCGGCGGAGTGCGCGACGAGGCCACGATTGCGCGGCTGCTGGACGCGGGACTCCAGCGGGTCGTGATCGGCACCTTGGCGCTCAAGCAGCCGGACTGGTTCCGCCAGATGTGCCGCAAGTTCCCGGGCCGGCTGACGCTGGGGCTCGATGCACGCGGCGGCGCCGTGGCCACCGAAGGGTGGCTGGAAACCAGCAAAGTCTCTGCCGTGGACCTGGCGCGGCAACTCGCCACCGAACCGATCGCGGCGATCATTTATACCGACATCGACACCGACGGCATGTTGTCGGGGCCGAACTTTAGCGCGCTGGCCGAGATGCAACGGGCCGTGGAGATCCCCGTCATCGCCTCGGGCGGCGTAAGCACAGCACAGGACGTTAGCCGGCTGGCCGACGAAGGACTGGCCGGATGCATTATCGGGCGGGCCCTCTATGAGGGCACATTGCATTTACCCGACGCGCTGGCTCGGGCGCGTCGCTGCCAAACCTAGCAAAGGAATTCCGTATGGCTTCCTACCACGTGCAAGACATTCGCAACATTGTTTTGTGCGGCCACGGATCGGCCGGAAAGACCACGCTGGCAGACCACTTCCTCACCACCACAGGCGCCATCAAGCGACCCGCCAACGTTGACGACGGCACCAGCATCTGCGATTTCGATGAAGAGGAGAAGCACCACAAGCACACGATCGAATCTACGCTCATTCACTTCGACCACGCCGGCAAGCATTTCAACGTTATCGACACGCCCGGCTATCCCGACTTCATCGGCCAGGCCATCGGCGCCATGCGGGCGGTAGACACTGCGGCGATCGTGATCGACGCCCACTCGGGCCTGGGCGTCAACACCCGCCGGGTCTTCAACGAGGCCGGCGCCGCGGGACTGGGCCGGGTGATCATCGTTAACAAGATGGATGCCGAAAACGTCGACTTCCCTGCCCTGCTGGGCCGCATTCAAGAGCTGTTCGGCAAGGCCTGCGTGCCGCTGTTGGTGCCCTTGGGACACGGCCACGATTTCCGCGGCGTGGTCAACGCGCTGTTTCCGCCGGACAAGACCGACGGAGCCCTGGTCGACGTGGTGGCCACGAACGAAGCCCTGATCGAGGCAATTATCGAAGTCGACGACGGCGTGACCGAGCGCTATTTCGAAGGCACGCAGCCCACTCACGAGGAACTCGACCGGCTATTGGTCGACGCGGTCGCCGCCGGCAGCCTGATTCCCGTGCTGGCCGTGGCGGCCAAGAGCGGCAAGGGTCTGCCCGAGCTGCTCGACGCGCTGGCCGCCTGCGCGCTGCCGCCCGACAAGATCGAGCGCACCGGCAAAACCGAGGCCGGCGGCGAAGTGAAGATCAATGTCCAGGAGTCCGGCCCGCTGGCGGCCCAGGTGATAAAAACGCGCATCGACCCCTTCGTCCACAAACTGAGCTTCATCCGAGTTTACTCCGGCACGATCAAGAAGGACGACACCGTGCACGTTTCCGGTGCGCGCAAGGCCGTGAAGCTGCATCAACTGCTGACCGTGCAGGCCAACGAAACGCATCCGATCGACCACGTCAGTGCGGGCGACATCGTGGCCGTGGCCAAGGTCGACGAACTGCACACCGGCTTTTCGCTGGGTGACATTGAGCTGCCGCCGATCAAGTTTCCCACGCCGATGGTCGGCCTGGCGGTCACTCCTAAAACGCGCGGCGACGAAGGTAAGCTTTCTGGCGCGCTACACAAGATCGTGGAAGAGGACAGCACGGTGCAGTTGCACCGCGACGCGCAGACCCACGAGCTGGTGATGAACGGCATGAGCGAGCTGCACCTGCTGATGCTGCGCGAGCGGCTCAAACGGCGCGACAAGGTGGAGGTCGACACCAAGGAGCCCAAGGTACCCTATCGAGAGACCGTGCAGGCCATGGCCGAGGGAAGCTACCGCCACAAGAAGCAGACCGGCGGCCGCGGCCAGTTCGGCGAAGTGCACATTCGCATCTTTCCCGTGCCCGGCGGGGTCGATCCGGCGAAGTTTTGCACCAAGGAACGGTTTCCCAGCATGCGTGAGTTTCACTACGACCAGCTGCACAACTTTCTCTGGGTCGACTCGATCGTTGGCGGCACCATTCCCAATAACTTTCTGCCTGCTGTGGAGAAGGGCTTTAAAGAGCGGTTGGATCGCGGCGTGATCGCCGGCTATCAGATCCAGAACGTCGGCGTGGAGGTCTTCTTTGGCAAGCATCACCCCGTGGACAGCTCCGAAGCGGCCTTCAAGACCGCCGGGTCGATGGCCTTCCGCAACGTCTTTCAAGACGCCAAGCCGGGCCTGCTGGAACCGATCGTCACGCTGCACGTGACCGTGCCCGGCAGCAAGCTGGGGGATATCTCCAGCGACATGTCGGGCCGACGGGGCCGGGTGTTGGGCATGGACGCGGCTGGCGGCGACCTGCAGACCGTCAATGCCGAGGTGCCGCTAGCAGAGACCACGACCTATGCCCGGTCGCTATCGAGCATCACCGGCGGCCAGGGCAGCTTTACGATGGAGTTCAATCGTTACGAGTTGGTGCCCGGCAACGTGCAGAAGGAAATCGTCGACAAAGCCGTGCTCCACCCGGAGGAAGAGGAGTAGCCGGCGCACTGGCTGCCAGAAGAGCACGGTTTTGCCTAAACTTTGCCGCCCAAGGCGGTCGAAGCGTAGTACGGTTAGCTTGATTTTGCGGTTTACGACCCCTACGATAGCTTCCCGTCAGGCACTCCTGGTGCGCGCAAATACGGCTGCCTTGGGCCCTCCGGGCCGCCACTGGGACTTTGGGAGAAACACTGAGCGCATGCATCCCTCGAAAGACCGACTCGCTCGCGGTTGCCGATGCTCTTGTACGAGGTAGCCACTCGCGGCTACCTCTGACGGCGCTCCCACATATCTGACACTTCTCCCACCGCATTCGCCTGGCCGGCGCCGCACTCCACGGCCCGCGACGCGTGCGGCAACCAGGAATGACAGCCATGGCTTCCGATCTGCGGCTCAAAGAACAATTGCCCGACCTCACGCAGCGAATCGTGCAGACCTATTCCGAGGTCAGCAAGATCAGCCACCTCGGTCACTGCGCGCTGCCCAATTACGAAGTCGTGGCCGCGGCTATCGAGGACCTCAAAGAAATCATCTACCCCGGCTATCGCCGCCGCGAGGGATTGCACCTGGGCAATGTCACTTACCACGTCGGCGACCTGATCGACGGGCTGCACGACAAGCTTACCACGCAGATCGCGCGGGCCCTGCGGCACGACGCGGGCTACTCGCACGATTGCGGCGCGGTCGACCATGACTTCGAGGCCCTGGGCCAGGCCAAGGCGATCCTCTTCCTGGAGGAGATTCCCGAGCTGCGGCGCGTCTTGGCGCTCGACGCGCAGGCCGCGATGGACGGCGACCCGGCCGTAAAGACCCTAGACGAGGTGATCTTCTGCTATCCCGGCCTGGAGGCCGTGACCGTTTATCGCGTCGCCCATGCTTTGCACGAGCTGGGCGTGCCGCTGATTCCGCGAATGATGACCGAGTGGGCCCATTCCAAGACCGGCATCGATATCCACCCCGGCGCCACGATCGGCAGCCACTTCTTCATCGACCACGGCACGGGCGTGGTGATCGGCGAGACCTGCGAGATCGGCAACCACGTGAAGCTGTATCAGGGCGTCACGCTCGGCGCGATCTCCTTTGCCACCGATGGCGACGGCAACCTGGTGCGCGGCCAAAAGCGGCATCCGACCCTGGAAGATTACGTCGTGATCTATGCCAACGCCACGGTCCTGGGCGGCAAGACCCGCATCGGTCATCACTCGGTGATTGGCTCCAGCGTCTGGCTGACGCGCGGCGTCGAGCCGCACACGACCGTGCTGATCGAGAATCCGCGGCTGAAGATTCGCGCCGAGGCCGACGAGATGCACAGCAACCTGAATTTTCAGATCTGAGCGGGGCGAGGCTTGCGCCGCCGCCAAACGATCGCGGCCACGACCAGCAAGCTCGCAGCGCTCGCCAGACTGATCGCGCCACCCAACCAAACGCTGGCGGGCCGGTAGCGAAACGCCAGCCGGTGGTTCCCCGCCGGCAGTGCCACGCCCCGCAGCACACGATTGGTGCGCACGATCGGCGCTTCACGCGTCTGGCCGTCAGTCTGCACCGTGACGTCCCAGCCCGGATAGTACGCGTCGGCCAGCACCAGCAAGCCGTCGGTCGCCAGACGGGCCTCGACGACGACCCTGAGCGGTTCATAGGTCGTGACGCGACAGCGCTCCGCTGGCGTTGGCTCGGCCGGCAGACCCCGAGGCATCACTGCCAGCGGTGCATCGCTTTCGACCACGGCCGCGGTCGACCAATCGCGCGGCTGCCCACCAGGAAACAGCACCTGCTCGGTCCGCCGTCGCACCGCTGCTGGGCGGCGGGATTGCAGCTCTCTTAGCATCTCCACCTGATGCACGACCCAGACCCTGGGCCGCGCCGACGCGCGAAACGCGCTGGCCATGTTTTCGCCGGCAAAGTACGACGTGCCGGGGATCGTGCCCGAGGGTTGCGAGGACAGCAGGCTGACCCGCACGCCGAGCAGGTCGAGCACGGAGGGGTCGGGGCGCGCATTGACACTTTGCGGATCGTGATGCTTTCGCGCAACTTCCCAGAGGATTCGATTGTCCAGCTGGTCCATCGAACCGGCCGACTCGACCATGGCCACCCGTTCGACCAAGGGATACTTGGGACGTAGGGTGGCGCGATCAAACAGCACGCTCTGTAGCAGGCGGTCTGGCATCGACGTGTTGCGCCAGACCTCGGGCAGCCAGGGCGCGTCGCGATAAACTCGATAAGGCTCGGGGGATCGCGGCAGCCGCTGAGCCGCCGCGATCGGCGACCGCCAATACTGCGCCGGAGCGTAGGGCACGAGCCAGCCCTGAGCCAGCGCCAGGTCGATCGCAACGATAACTAGCGCCGCATACTCCGCCGGCATGCTCCACCGGCGCCTGACCACCGGCAACGTTAGCGCAAATAGCGTCAGCGCGACCAGTGAGGTCTGCGTCAGGCCCGCGACCACGTCGCGCCAGGCTCCGTCAGCATCAAAAGGTCCAAAGAGCGAATCGGGCTCGATCGTCGACAAGCGCGGCACGATTGCGGGCCAGGTGACCAGCACGCCCACCAGCAGGAGCAAGCTGACAACGGCCAGGGTCACCAACGCACGACGCAGACCGCGGGTCGCCGGACGCCAGGCGTCGTCCCAACCGCGCGCCGCTAACAGCGCGACCGCCAGGCTGGTGAGCACCAGCAGCTTGGCAGGGTAGCGAAAGTAAACGTAACCGGGCAGCACGACGGTCAGCAGCCAATAGAGACCTCCTACCTCGCCGCCGACGCTAGACGCCCGATCGCCTCCGGCCGCCGCTCGCAGCTCGCCGACGAGCCACGCGGGACCGTACTCGCCCAGGCTTGCTATTGCCGAGAGTACTGCCAGCCACGACATCCAGCGAACCCAAGCCGGCGCTGTGCGGCGGAGGCTGAAACCCGCCGCGCCCAGCACCAGGCCCGCCAGACTCAGGTACAGCGAAGGGGTCCACAGGCGACCCTCGGCCGGCACGATTTCCAGCCAGCGGCGATGCGTGGGAAACTGCCGGCCGCCGACATTGGGCCAGACCAGCTCGATCGCCCGCCACGGCCCGACGCTGAACTGATAGACCTGACCGGCATGCCCATCGTCCGTTTGGCCCACCAGCCCGGCATACCAAGGCGTGACCTCCTCGGTCTCCGACTTAGTATTGGACGTGTCGTCCGTGAGCGATCCGAGACACTCATAGACGTTGCGCGGTGCGTCGTAAGATCCACGGACGCCGCGGCCCGCAGCCTCCCAGGCCGGGGCAACCTGCACGGCGGCCAGCGCTAGCCCGACCACGGCAGAAATCGCCAGCAGTCCCCCCTGCCCCAGGAACTTGTCAGATGGCGTCACCAAGGGGGCGCCATCTGCCAACGAGCCATCCCATCCGTGCGGGTCGCGCCGGGCCGAGCGCCAACGGATGACCGCGTAGAACCCGGCCGCCAGCGCCGAGTTGTAGGCCATCTGCGGGTCGCCGCCGGTGACCATCAGCGCCCAGATCGTCCCCAGCCCAACTGCCGCCAGCTTGCTGCGGGCGTCGAACATGACTTCCACGAGCGCGAGCGACCAGGGCAGCCAGGCCGCGCCGACCAGGAAGACGACGTTGGTGTGCCCGAACAACACCGTGCCCGAGAAGGCATAGACCAGCGCCGCCAGCCCGGCGGCGGGCACGCCCGCGCTCAGCCGCCGAGCCAGAGAGTAAGCGCCGGCAGCTGCAATCAGCACATGGCCGACGACGTACAGGTTCCACAGCCGTGTGAAACCGCCCGGCAGCGCAAAGATCAGCTTGCCGGGATAGAAGATGCTCGAAGTCGTTTCGCCGACCAGCGGCACGCCGGCGTTCTCCCAAGGGTTCCACAAAGGCGGCCGACCGGCGCCCCATTCCTGCCGCTCGTACTCGAACAGTGGGTGGTAGTAGTGGGCCGCGTCGCGAAACGAAAACGTCGATCGGCCGAGGAGCGCGGGGCCAAAGATCCAGACGCAGACCGCGCCGATCAGTCCCCAGACGATCCAATGTTTTCTTGACAAGTTAGCCGTCCGGCTGAACGTTGCTGTAGCCGGCCTCTGTGAGGCCGGGGCGCCTGGCCAAGTGCACCGGGGTCTCAGACCCGGGCTACAGGGCTACAGGACGTCGGCAAAGTGCCAACGAATCCACATATCCTACCAACCCGCGGGCGGGCGGCGATATTTCGCCATGAAGTCCACCGTGAGCTGGAGAGCAGCCCGGCTCTAGCCGGCGGCCAAGCGGCGGCGGGTCGCGGCGCAGACCCCGTCGAGCTCGGCGGTCAATCGGCCCAGGTCGGCAGGGACCTGGTCTGATAACGACCAGAATCGCCGCGGCCGGCGCACCCAACGCCAAGCGCGGGAGATCGTCGGAACCCGGCAACTCCCGGCTGGCTCCACAGGCATGATGGGTCGGGCAAGATGTGCCAGGTAACCGGCCAGCGTGGCTTCAGGGTCGGTCGGCAGGGCGGGCTCGACCGGAGCGCACACGGGCGATTCAATCAGGATCAGGCCGACCGGATCGCTCGAACGCAAAGAACGCATGAATGAAGGTTTCGCTGGGGTCCAAGCCCGGACGACCGAGACACCCCGGGAACGCCTCCCAGGGGTTGACCGAGGGTCGGCGTCGCCATTTCCTCGCCCGGCGTCGCGCGGTCTCGACATCTAACATCATCGGCCCATAGCACTCGGCAAGAGAAGCGCGAGCGCACGATCCCGCGCGGAAATCCTCGGCGCGACGGTTCGATAGGTCCGCGTGGCGAAGATGGTGGGGGAGTTCGCGCGGCAACCAGCGACGCGGCGCGCGAAGCTGAACGCGAACGACCGCGCCGAAGTGCACGTCTGCGCGTTCGACGAACGCCGCGCGGCAGTGCTGCGAAAGGTGCGCTGAACTAGTGGCTACCGCTGGTGGCCAGCCGCAACTGAGCGCGGGCTTGCTTTTCCAGGCGGTCGCGAATGGCCAACAGCTCGTCGTTGTTGGCCATGCGAGCCCGAGCCTGGTTCAGGTTTTCCTGAGCCACGGCCCGATCGATCTCGCTGGCGGGAACGGCCCGATTGGTCAACAACGAGACCGTGTTGTGGGCCACTTGCACAAACCCGCCGTCGACGTAGTACCGCCGGGTCTGGCCGGCCGACACCAGTCGCAGCTCGCCATAACCCAGCCTGCCAATCAGGGGGCTGCGACCGGGGGCGATGCCGATCTCGCCGTCGTACAGCGGCAGCGCGACAAAGTCGACCTGCTCGTCCAGCACGGTCGTCTCGGGCGTCACCACGATCAAGTTCAACTGGGCCATGGTTGCTAAATCCTCGGAAGCTCGCCAGCGAAGGGTCGAGCCGGTGCTGGTCTTAAGCCTTGGCGGCTTGCTTCTTGGCTTGCTCTTCGGCCTGCTCGATCGAGCCCACGTACATAAAGGCGGTCTCGGGCAGGTGGTCCCACTTGCCGTCAGCGATCTCCTCGAAGCTGCGGATCGTATCCGCCAGCGGGGTGATCTCGCCCGGCTTGCCGGTGAATACCTCGGCCACGAGGAACGGCTGGGAGAGGAAACGCTCCATGCGGCGAGCGCGGTGCACGACCAGCTTGTCGGTTTCGCTCAGTTCGTCGACGCCGAGGATCGCGATGATGTCTTGCAGCTCGCGGTACCGCTGCAGCGTGGTCTGCACCCGGCGGGCAATGCGATAGTGACGCTCGCCGACGTATTGCGGGTCGAGAATTCGGCTGCTGGAGGCCAGCGGATCCACCGCCGGGTAAATGCCCTTCTCGGTGATCGACCGCTCCAGATACAGGAACGCGTCCAACTGGCCGAAGGCGGCCGCCGGGGCGGGGTCGGTCGGGTCGTCGGCCGGCACGTACACGGCCTGCACCGAGGTGATGGCCCCCTTCTTGGTCGAGGCGATCCGCTCTTGCAGCGCGCCCATCTCCGTGGCCAGCGTCGGCTGGTAACCCACGGCAGACGGCATCCGACCCAGCAAGGCCGAGACCTCGCTGCCCGCCTGCGAGAAGCGAAAGATGTTATCCACAAACAACAGCGTGTCGGCCCCGGTCGTGTCGCGGAAGTATTCGGCCATGGTCAGCGCGCTCAGGGCGACCCGCAGACGGGCTCCCGGCGGTTCGTTCATCTGTCCGAAGACCATGCAGGTCTGCTCGATAACGCTGCGGCCGGTGTCGCCGATCTTGGCTTCCTGCATTTCCAGCCACAGGTCGGTGCCCTCGCGGGTTCGCTCACCCACGCCGGCAAATACCGAGTAACCGCCGTGCGCGCTGGCGATACGAGCGATCAGCTCGGTGAGGATCACGGTTTTACCCAGACCGGCACCGCCGAACAGACCGGCCTTGCCACCGCGGACAAACGGCGTGAGCAGGTCGATCACCTTGATGCCCGTCTCGAACAGCTCGGTCTTGGTGGAGAGCTGGTCCAACGGCGGGGCGTCGCGATGGATCGACCACCGCTCCTTGGTGTGGACCGGACCGCGGCCGTCGACCGGCTCGCCGATCAGGTTGAACACCCGGCCCAGCGTCTCGGGTCCGACCGGCACGGTCACGGGCGAACCGGTGTCGATGCACTCCTGGCCGCGAATCATGCCGTCGGTGCTGCCCAAGGCCACGCAGCGGACACGGCCGCCGCCCAGGTGCTGCTGCACCTCGCCGGTGAGGTTGACCGTCACGCCTTTGTGGGTCGCGTTGATCTTCACGGCGTTGTAAATCGCCGGCAGTTGATCTTCGGCATACTCAACGTCGAAGGTCGAGCCGATGACCTGGGTCACGTGGCCGATGTTCTGAGAGGTGGGCTTGTGGTTGGTTGCGGTTGCCATGGTTTTCTGCCGTGGGATGCTATTGGTTGTTGGCTTGGTGTGTTGTGTATTTGTTGTTGTGTATTTGATTGCCCGGCGAAGCGACTAACTCGCGGGCCCGCGTTACTTCGTCATGGCCTTACTTTTTCAGGGCCTCGACGCCGCCGATGATTTCCATGATCTCGCCCGTGATCTGCGACTGCCGGGCCCGGTTGTAGGCCATGTTCAGGTATTTGATCCGGTCGCCGGCCGCCTTGGTGGCCGCTTTCATCGCGATCATGCGGGCCACTTGCTCGCTGACCGCCGCGTCGAGAAAGCACTTGAAGAGCTTCACCTTAAAGCTCGTGGGCACGACCTCTTCCAGAATGCTTTCGGCCGACGGGAGAAACTCGTATTGCGAAGTGGCCGCCTCGGCCGGCGCGTGCGCGCCGTCGAGCGCACCCAAAGGCAAGAGGGTCTCGACCGCCACGAACTGGCGGCTGACGTTCTCAAACCGCATGTAAACCACGTCCAGACGGTCGATCTTGCCGGCGGCGTAGCTCTCCAAAAAGCCGTTGGCGAGCACCTCGACCTGCTCAAAGCTCGGCCGGTCTTCAAAGTGCGTGAAGGTTTCGCCAACCGCCATGTTGCGGAACTTGGCCGCCGCGATCCCGCGCTTGCCGGAGATTTGTAGCTCGACCTGCGGAATCTGAGTTTTCAGCTCAGCAAGGCGGGCGAAGCCGGCTCGCAGCACGTTGCCGTTGAAACCGCCGCACAAACCGCGATTCGCGGTGAGCAACAGCAGCACGGCCCGCTCGGTCTTCTCGCGACCTTCCAACAGTGGATGCTTCACTTCCAAACCACTGGTGGCCAGGTCCGCGACCAACTGCGTGATGCGGCGCGTATAGGCCGAGGCCGCGTGGGCCCGATCCATGGCCTTCTTGAAGCGCGCCGTGGCGATCAGCTCCATCGTCCGCGTGATCTTGCGGATGTTGCGGATGCTCTTGCGACGTTTGTCCAGCGCGCGGGCTTTTGCCATGGTTCCTCGCCGTCACTCTCGCTCTTTGGCAGACCAACCGCTCAGCTTATTAGCCGAATCGTCAGCGGGTAGCGATAGGCTTCGCCCCGGCTGGCGTTCACGGCGGCGACGATCACCAGGATCACATCCAGCACGTACAATACGGGCACGATGACGAATCCCACCACGACGCACATCAGCATGACGCCGATGATGCCGTAGATGACCATCGAGATCTGAAAGTTGACTGCCTCTTTGCCTTGGTCGTCGATAAACGGATGCTCGTTTCGTTGAATCAACCAAACCACCAGCGGACCGAGCACGTGGCCCACCAGCGGAACTCCCGCTCCGAAGAGACCTGCCAGGTGGCAGAGGACTGCCCAGTTCCTGGCGTCGCTGGTCAATTCCGGATAGTAAACTTCGTCCGCCGCAACTCGTTCGTCTTCTCTAGGGGCGTCGCTCATGGGAAAGCTCCCGTGACGCAAGCTGCCCGGGTCCGCACGCACGGACCACGGGGCCCGCGCAACCCGTTGTCTCCTCTAAACCTTCGCCGTGGCAGGACTCTTCTTGGCGTATTGCATCTGGAACTCGCCGATGGCAGCGATGATCGCCGACACCGTGCCGTCGTCCAGATCCTTGGTTTCTTCAATCTTCTTGCGAATCTCCGACTTTTGGTCGCGGATGAACGTGAGGAAGTTCTTCTCCCACTCCGGCACATCCTTAATCGGCACCTTGTCCAAATAACCGCGAGTGCCGGCGAAGATGATCAAGACCTGGTCGATGACGTCCAACGGAGCGTACTGACCTTGCTTGAGAATCTCCACCATGCGGTAACCGCGATCCAACCGCGACTGCGTGGCCGCATCCAGGTCGGTGCCCAACTGGGCAAACGCTTCCAACTCGCGGAAGGCCGCCAGGTCCAATCGCAAACCGCCGGCCACCTTGCGCATCGCCTTGATCTGGGCAGAACCGCCCACGCGCGAGACCGAGATGCCGACGTTCATCGCCGGGCGGATGCCCGAGAAGAATAGATCCGGCTGCAAGTAAATCTGGCCATCGGTGATCGAGATCACGTTGGTCGGAATATAGGCCGACACTTCGCCTTCCAGCGTTTCGATGATCGGCAGTGAGGTCAGCGAGCCGCCCCCCTTCTCGGCGCTCAGCTTGGCCGAGCGCTCCAGCAGTCGGCTATGAGCATAGAACACGTCGCCCGGGTAAGCCTCGCGACCCGGCGGGCGCCGCATCAAGAGCGACAGCTGGCGATACGCGGCGGCCTGCTTCGACAAGTCATCGTAAACGATCAGGGCGTGTTCGCCCTTGTACATGAAGTACTCGGCCATCGCCGTGCCGGCATAGGGCGCGACGTACTGCAACGGAGCCGGGTCGCTGGCGCCGGCGACGATCACGGTCGTGTAGTCCATGGCGCCGTGCGAACGGAGAGCTTCGATGGTGCCCGCCACGGTCGACTCTTTCTGGCCGACCGCGACGTAAAAACACTTCACGCCGGAGTTTTTCTGGTTGATGATCGCGTCGATGCCGATCGCGGACTTGCCCGTCTTGCGGTCGCCGATGATCAGCTCACGCTGGCCGCGGCCGATCGGCGTCATCGAGTCGATCGCCTTGATGCCGGTTTGCAGCGGCTCTCTCACCGGCTGGCGTTCGGCCACGCCGGGGGCCATGGTCTCCACGTCGCGGCGCTGGGTGGTAATGACCGGTCCCTTGCCGTCTAGCGGATTGCCCAGCGGGTCGACGACGCGGCCGATCACGGCCTCGCCCACCGGCACGCTCAACAGCCGGCCGGTGCTGCGGACTTCGTCACCTTCGGCGATCTGCAAGAAGTCGCCGAGAATGATGACGCCCACTGAGGTTTCTTCGAGGTTGAAGGCCAGGCCGGTCGTGCCGTTGGGAAACTCGACCATCTCGCCCGCCATCACACCCGACAGACCGTAGACGCGCGCGATGCCGTCGCCGACCTCGAGCACGCGTCCGACTTCGCGGACGTCGATCTGGGACTGGAACTGCTCAATTTCCGCCTGAATGACGGAAGCGATCTCGTCGGCTTTGAATTTCATGGATGCTCCTGGTAATCATCTGCTCGCGGACCTGGCTGAGTTGCCTGGCCACGGAGCCATCGTATACGGTGTCGCCGACGCGCAGCACGACGCCGCCGATCAACTGCGGATCGACGACTGCATCGACCTGGGGCTCTCCGCCCAGGACCTTGCGCAACGACGCTTGCAGCCCCGCCTCCTGACCGTTGGCCAGCGGAGCCGCGGTGACCAGTCGCACGCGAATGCGTCCGCTCAACTGGTCGTGTAACTTATGCACCTCGTGCTCGACGGTCGGCAAGATATCCAGCCGCCCGTGACGCGAGAGCACCTTGAGAAAATCGAGCGCCATCGGCGCCAACCGCCCAGAGAAAATCTTCTCCAGGGCAGTCTGCTTTTCCTCGTCCGAAACCAACGCCGAAGACAACACCGCGTTGAGCTTGGGAAACTGCGTGAGCACCTCGACCACGCCGTGCAAGTCGGCCACCAGCGCGTCGACCTGCCCCGACTTTTCGGCGGCGCCGAGAAAAGCCTTGGCGTAGATCGCCGCGACCTGCTGGGCGCCGACGTTGATCTTCGGCTCGGTGGATTTCGGTTGGTGGGTCGATTCGCTCATAGTCAGTTCTGCGAACTTAGTTGGCGCTATGGACGGGGAACTTGGCCATCGCTTCGGAGATCAGCTTGGCATGGTCGGCGGGCGAAAGCTGCGCTTGCAGGATCTTGCCCGCCAAATCCACCGCCAGGTCCGCGCTCCGCTTGGACAACGATTCCAGCGCAGCGTCGGTCGCCGAATCGATGTCACGCAAAGCTCGCAACCGTTCGGCTTCGGCCCCGGCCTTGGCTTCGGCCAGGATCGACTGCTTGGTCTTCTCGGCGTCGCGGCGGGCTTCTTCCATTAGCTCGCGCACCTCGCCGGCGGCCGCGTCGAGCTTGTGCTCGTACGCGACCAACAGCCGCTTCGCTTCCGCATGGTTCAGCTCGGCCTGCGCGATATGGTCGGCGACCATCTTCTCGCGCCGTTCCAGGGCCTCGATGATCGGACCCCAGGCAAATTTCCAGAGGATGGCCAACAGGACCAGGAACACCACGAAGGTGAAGAAGGCCAGATCGGACTTGATTTCCTCGGGCTTACTTAGGCCAGGGCCGGGGTTTCCGGCGCCGATATGGTCGTGAGCATGTTCGCCGCCGTGCGCGTCGCCGTGAGCATCGGCCGCCTGCGCGGTTTTGCCCTCAGCGCTCGCCGGCGCATGCTCCTCGGCCATTGTCCGCGACGCCGCGGTCGCAAACGCGACCAGCGCCACTCCCATCACGCAAGCAGTCAGCTTCGCCAACACGTGCGATCTCCCCGACTAAGGTTGCCCGCCAGATTCTTTCCCACGGACCGATACGCTCGGCCCGGCGGGACCGAAACTAGGCGATCATGCAGATGTACAACGCGAAGAACGTGAAACCTTCGATCAGAGCGGCCGCGATGATCATGGCGGTCTGAATCGTGCCGGCGACTTCCGGCTGGCGGGCCATGCTCTCGACGGCAGCGGCAGCCAGGCGGGCAATGCCGGCGGCGGCGCCGATCGTGACCAGGCCGGCGCCAAACGCGCCCGTCAGGTTGATCAACGACCACTGGCCGGCGGCGGCCGCAGCGGCGGGTTCTTGAGCCATGGCGACACTGGAGGACAAAACCACCACGGCGAAGGCCGCAACAGTTCGAATGAGATTGGTCACTGGGTTCATCTCCTCTTGAAAAAAATGCCTGTCGTGAAAACAGATGGTCGAAAGTACGCGTGTATGGTTAGTGCCTGTCCATTCCTAGTGCTTATGTACGGCGGCGCCGATGAACAATGCGGATAGGAACGTGAACACATAGGCCTGCAACAGCGCCACGAACAGCTCCAGGCAGGACAACAGCGACGTGCCCAGCACGCTGATCGTGGCCATTAGCCACCAACTGTTGCTTGTGGCGCCTTCGAGACTGAAAGCCATGCCCATGATCGCCAAAAGCACCAGGTGACCGGCGACCATGTTGGCCAAGAGACGCACGGCCAACACGCCGTGGCGAATCAGCAGGCCGATCACCTCGATAAACCAGATGCCGATCTTGAGCGGGAACATGTACCAGGGCAGGTCCATGTGGGGCACCTGGTTGAGCCAGAAGCCGATCGGGCCGAACTTGGCCATGCCGCCAACCAGCACGGTCATGAAAGTGACGCCGGCCAGCGCCAGCGTGACGCCAAACGCCGCGGTGGGCGAGCCGGTCCACGGCACCAGGCCGAACAGGTTGCAGCCAAGAATGAAGAAGAACAGCGTCCACAACAGTGGCACGAAGCGGTCGGCGTCGTGATGGCCGATGGCCGGAATGGCCACGTTGTCACGCAGGTAAAGCAAGATGCCTTCGAGCATGTGCAGCATGCGGCCTCGGGGCACTCCGCCCGAGCGGAGCTTGGTCGCCAAGCGAATGAACAGCGCCGCGATGATCACGGCCACGACCAGCTCCATGATCATGAATCGCGAGAGGGCGAAGCCACCCGGCTCTTTCTCATACAGGTTCGTGAGCGTGGCGAAGGGCTGTGGGATCAGGATCTTGCCGTCGAGCGCCTCGTTGAACTCCGCGGGCGTGGCGTGCGGGTGCGCCTTCTGCAAAAACTCGGGCACCTGGTCGACGCTCGTGTAGCCGTGGCGCCACATGAACTTCGGCACTTCGAAGTAGTAGGAGTCTTTGATATGCAGGATCGCGTCGGCCATCGATCAACTATCCCTAACGTTTTAGCCCTACTGCTTTAGCGCAGTGCCTTGAGCAGACACAGTTGCAACAGCGTGTGGGCCACGAGCGAGACTTCGAAGAACACGACCACCAGGGCAAACACGCCCGCCGCCGAAAGCTCCGGCGACGTGCGATCGATCGCCAGGCCACCAATCAGCGGCACGGCGAAGTTAAAAATCAAACCCAAGGCCAAGGCGGTCAAAGGACCGTTGCCGCCAGCGAACCGCACGACCAGCGAGGTCAGGGCCAGCGACAGAGCCGAGCCGGCCCAGCAGATCAGGCAGGCAACCACTGCCGCTTCCAGCCCCGCCGCTTCATGACGACTGCGAGCGACAAAGGCGACCGGCAAGAGCACCAGGAGCATGGCGGCCGAGAGTGCGGCCAGACAAGCCGGCAGGCGCAAGCCGGGCAGCCTTTCGAGCCACCTCGCCGCGACCGGCTTGATTTGTGTTTCGTTCATCGCCCCAACCCGCCCGCCAACACCGCCAACCTACTGTTTCTGCCGCCCACTTCTTCGCACGCCAACCATGCCCAAGAGGTTGCCCGGGCCATCCACCGCCGCTGAGCAAACTCAACTCAGCCCTTGGGCCGAACCTTGGTAATCAGGATCAAGTGCCACATTGCCAGGCCGAGACCACCGACAAACCCGATCAACACAAAAAACGTCGTCCCCAATCGCACATCCAGCATTCGCCCCAGCACGCCGGGCACGACCATCTCTGCGACGATCGCCAGGATTCGGCCGACCCACTCAAACGCCACGCCGATTGCAGACGGCTGGTCCGATGGATCCTTCACTCCAGCACCCGCACTGCTCTCTCCAAACTGCCGACCGGCCGGTAGAAAACTGCGGAGAAAAAACAACCGCGTTTTGCCGCGCCGAGAGCCGCTTGGCCGCCTAATACGAGCCGATTACGATCCCGTAAGGCTCGCAATCTAATCGAACGATCCACGAGGGTCAACGGCCCAACGGCATAATTCGTGTTTTTTTTCACAAAGTCAATATTATCGTCGTAAGCCCTCAGGCCTAAATATGTTACTGCAGCATTGGACAACGCCAAAGGGGCTTCGACGAGGGTCCCTGCTTGCCGCTGCGTGAGTCGCCTCGGTCGGTGCGGATTCGCCACAGGACACCCGCCCGTGGGACATAAATCCAAAATGACAAGTGTGTTCCTAAAGCGTGCCCCGGTATGGGTTCCGGGCGACAAGCAAAGCCCGGACCGTTGCAAAAAATCATTCATTTGGTTAAACTACTTTTGCGAGGTAGATGTGGCCTTTGGCGGACTCTTCAAGGTGCGTCCGTCACGGGTCACCCCCACCTAAGACGGTGAATTTTACCAAGGCGTGGGATGATGTCGCGGTACCCCCAAACCGCGCCTGCGACCCCCACGCGGCGACGCTGGTAACGTTTGCCTCTAACCGCAGACGGTTCCTCACAGGGCGGACGCGCGGCGGCTGGCGACGGTCGGTGTGTTGGTCCACTCTCCTCATGCGGCTATGGACTGCCCGGGAGGGTTCGAGCGTTATTTCCAGTCACGGACGACGCTCAATCCACGGCTTGCGGCCTTTCGCGGGACTTATGAAAAGCTCCCACTAACGGCCATCTCGGAGGTAAGTCCATTGATGACTCCAGCAGCCCTCAAGTCCTACTCGCTCAAAGATTTGACCCAGTTGGCCAAGCAAGGCGGCGTGCGCGGTTGGCAGAGCATGCGCAAAGACCAACTGGTCAAAGCCCTTTTGACCGCCACTAAGAGCAAGACCTCGACCAATGGCGCTAAGAAGGCCGCCGTGCCGGCGCGACGCTCGCCGGCAAAGGCCACGCCCCGGGCGGCCGCCGGGCGTAAGCCCACCGCGGCGGCCACCAACGGTCGCGTCGTGGCCACGGGTGCCCGCGTGCCGGCTGGCAATTCTCATACACCTGTGGGCAATTCGCACGTCACCGCGGGCAATGTCACCGCGGGTAATGCTCGCGTGCGTCGGCATCTCAACCAGGCCAAGGCCAAGCTCGAGCGCTCCAAGAACCTGGCCAACGATCATGAAAAGGTCAACGGCCGCGCGGTCAAAGAACGCATCGTGGTCATGGTTCGCGACCCGTTCTGGTTGCACGCCTACTGGGAAGTGAAGCGTCAAAGCGTGGAGCGCGTGCAAGCCGCGATGAGCCAGAACTGGCACACGGCCCGGCCCTATCTCCGCCTGCTGGAAGTGTCTGAAGGAGGCGCCACCAGCGCCTCAGAGCGCGTGATCCGCGACATCGAAGTGCACGGCGGAGTGAGCAACTGGTACGTGCACGTCGACAACTCGCCGTCGAGCTATCGGCTGGAGTTGGGCTACATGGGCTCAGACAACCGCTTTTATCCGCTGGTCCGCTCCAACGTGGTCACCACGCCCGAGCCCGGTTCCAGCGACGCGATCGATGAAAACTGGGCCGACGTGGCCGAGAACTTCGATAAGATCTACGCCATGAGCGGCGGTTATTCGCCGGACAACAACAGCACCGAGCTGCAAGAGCTGTTCGAAGAACGTCTGCGACGCCCGATGGGCTCGCCGATGGTCACGCGCTACGGCGCGGGCATGGAAGGCCTGTTCCCCATGGCGCACGACTTCAAGTTTGAGGTCGACGCCGAGATGATCGTCTATGGCGTGACCAATCCGGACACGCACGTCAGCCTGCGGGGCGAGCCGGTGCGCATCCGGCCAGACGGCACGTTTACGGTCCGCATGAGCCTGCCCAACCAACGGCAAGTGATTCCGGTAGTGGCCAGCGCCGCCAATGGCGGTGAGCAGCGCACGATCGTGCTGGCGGTCGAGCGGAACACGAAGGTCATGGAGCCGGTGGTTCGCGAGTCGAGCGACTGACGACCTGATTCGTGCCCGAGCGCGACAGCAACCGTAGCACGACCGCGAACTGTCCCCTCCGCTTTTACGACCGCGCCGCCGCCGTAAACACGGAAATTTCCAGCCTTTAATCCCGTGGAGCTGGGGGCTGCACTTTCCGGCTGCGCGGCTTGCCGGGTAGACTACTGGCAGGTTCCCAGACAGGCACTTGCCGCGCACGTAGAGCTCGCGTGTCCAAAGACATCTCCAAGACGCTGGACGGTTGGGACTACGATCCTGATCAAATCTCGGTGCGCATCGTCCCCGGCGAGGACGGCCGCGACAAGATCCAGTTGCGTCTCGACCTGGGCCTGCTGCAGATGGAGTTCGACGGCCGGCCTGACGGCCAGCGGATCGAAGACTGCGCCTCGTGGCTCGACTATTACCAACGCAAACAGCGCGAGCACGACGCCAAGAACCCCGACGGCGCTCCTTTTCTGCTCGATAGCGAAGACTGCGGCCGGCTGCTCCGCGAGGGTGTGCAGTATTACCACCGCTACGTGAGCTTCTGGCACCTGGAGCGTTACGAGCTGTGTGCCCGCGACACCACGCGAAATTTGCGGCTGTTTGCCTTTGTTCACGACCATGCTCGGCACAACAAAGACAAGCTGCAGTTTGACCAGTGGCGCCCCTACGTGACGATGATGCACGCCCGCGCCGTGGCCACTCCGCTGTTGGGACTGCGCGACTTTAAGGCCGCACTGGGCGCCGTCGAGGCCGCGATCGCCAGCATCCGGGCATTTCTGGTCGAATACGAGCAGCAGCACAACGAAGAAAACTGCAACGAGCTGAACTACCTGTTGCGGTGGCGCGACGAGATCCTGGCCAAGGGAGCCGACGGCGCCCAGCCCGCCCCTTACGACCCCCTGAACCGCCTGCGGGCCGAGCTGGAAAAGGCGGTCGACGAAGAGCGTTTCGAGGACGCCGCTCGTCTGCGCGACACGATTCGTCAAAGCGGCGGCACTCCGCCGGCAACCGGCCCGGGCGGCGTCATGTAACGATTGCGCCGGTGGCGCCCCCCGATCATTGCGGCCGGGGTCGCGGATCGAGCGGGCAAATTGGCTCGCCGACAGTAATTTCAGGCATGTTTGACACTCCCAAACTGCCTATTTAGACTGAGTTATGTCGATTGCGGGGCCGCAATTTCCCGTCTGAGCTGTGGCGTGCCGGAGAACCATTTTCCTCGTCACCGTCCGCGGCCACTGGGCAGAGGTCTTGCGCCGCCGCGATTCACTTAGGAACACTCAACCGACACGCCTGACTATTTCGCGCTCGCATGCGGCAAGGCTGCCAGCGCGACTTGGTAGTGGAGAACTTGGACGATGGCCGCTCGCGAGAATCAGGGTCTGCAAATCGCGCTGATCATCTTCGTGATGCTGACGATCGTGCTGATCGTCACCACGTTTCTGTTCTTCCGCAACTTCCAGGAAGCACAGGAAAAGATCAAGGGCCTCACCAGCGAGAACTCCAAGGCGCAGGAAGCGGCACGCGGCGCGATCGACGAGAGCACCAAGCTCAAGGGCCTGGTCGACACCAAGCTGGAGAAAATCGAAGCGGTGGAAGAAGCCGCCAAGAAGGACTTCACCGCGCACGGCAAGGGTCTGGCTGAGGCCGACCAGAACTACCGCAACCTCGTGGGCCATCTGGCCAAGGAATTGGCCGGGGCCAACACGCGCATCACCGAGATCACGGCCAGCGAGAAAGCGCTGACCGACAAGATTGCCGCCGACGAAGCTGCCACGAAAGAGGCAATCGCCAAGTACACTGCAACCATTGCCACGACCTCCAAAGACCTGGAAGACGAACGAAAGAAGTTCGAGGAGTTCCGCCAGCAGATCGGCGGCACCAAGGAAGAACTGGCCAAGCGCTTCGACCAGAAGCGGAGCGAGTTTGACGACCTGACCAAGAAGTCTGGCGAGCAGATCACGCTGCTGACCGGAGAGGTCACCCGGCTCACCAAGCTGCTGCAAGCAATCAACGAGGAGAAAACCCGCTCGACAGCGTCCAGCGAAGTCTCCGACGGAAAAATCTCCTGGGTCAATCAGCGCAGTCGCAACGTCTGGCTCAATCTGGGCAGCGACGACGGCCTGCGGCGCCAAACCACGTTTAGCGTCGTCGGTGGCGAAGAGTCGAACCCGGCGTCGGCCAAGAGCAAGGGCAAGATTGAAGTGATCAACCTGCTCGGTCCGCACATGGCCGAGGCGCGAATCGTCGAAGACGACCTGTCCGATCCGTTGATGCCTGGCGACAAGGTCTTCTCGCCCACCTGGGAGCCGGGCCGAGCCGAGCATTTTGGCCTGGCCGGCTTCATGGACATCGACGGCGATGGCGAAAGCGACCGGCAACGCATTCACGACCTGATCCGGCTGGGTGGCGGCGTCGTCGACGCGGAAGTGACCGACGACGGCAAGGTGTCGGGCAAGTTGTCCATCAACACCAAGTACCTGATCTACGGCGACGAGCCTCATGGCGAAGCAGCCGTGACGGCCTACGGCGAAATGAAGAGCGAAGCCCAGACGCTCGGCGTGCACCTTACCAAGGTCAATGATTTTCTGGACTACATGGGCTACAAGCCCGAAGACCGCACGGTGCAGCTCGGCAAGAAGTCCAAAAGCTCGGATTTTAAGGCCCGCATGCCGGACGTGCAGCGCACCAGCCACGGCCTGACGGCTCCCCGCGATCTGCGCCGCGTGCCGAAGATAAGCAAACCGTAAACGACCGCGCCGCGGAACCGCGATCGCCGCACGGTGCAAGGGATCGTCGGCTCCTGTCGCGCTGGTGGTCGACCGACGGGCGGCTTGATTTCCGCCGGCCCGATCGAGAGACTAAAGCCTGCGGAAAACTACAACCGAGCGCCGCACACAGCGCGGCCACTCGGCAGAACCCCGCCTGACTTCCCGCGCTCCAGCCGAAGGTGCCCCGCCATGCCGATCCCGCTCGACGCGCCCGAAGTGCTCCAGCGCGAATTTCTGGAGATTCGCGCCCGGCTGCTGCAAGTCGCCGCCTCGCTCGACCGGCTCGGTCGCGCCGAAGGCTCGGTCGCCAGCGACCCGCGGCTGGCAAAGATCCACGAGGCCCTGGCGATTCTCGCCGACGACGAGACGGATCGGGCCGAGCGGATTCAATTGACCTTTTCGCGCGCGTACGATTCCCAGTGGCAAGCTACCTTTAAGCTGCCCGCAAAATAACTCGCGACGCGTCGCGCCCCCACGAGATAGCCATGTACTACTTCGACCCGCACATTCACATGGTCTCGCGCGTCACCGACGACTACGAGATGTTGGCCAAGATGGGCTGCGTTGGCATGAGCGAGCCGGCCTTTTGGGCGGGCTTTGACCGCGGCAGCGTCGAGGGCTTCCGCGACTACTTCCGCCAGCTCACCGAGTTTGAGACCAAGCGGGCCGGCTGGTACCGCGTGCAGCACTACACCTGGCTGTGCATCAACGCCAAGGAGGCCGAGAACCTCAGCCTCTCGCGCGAAGTGATCAAGATGATTCCCGAGTTTCTCGACCGGCCCGGCGTGCTGGGCATCGGCGAGATCGGGCTCAACAAGAACACCAAGAACGAAGCCACGATCTTCCTGGAGCACCTGGACCTGGCCGCCAAGACCGACGAACAGATCCTGATCCACACGCCCCACCTCGAAGATAAATACCAGGGCACGCGGATGATCCTGGACATGCTCTGCGGAGACCGCCGGCTGGACCATGGCCGGGTGCTAGTGGACCACGTCGAGGAACACACCATTAGGGCCGTGTTGGACGAAGGGTTCTGGGCAGGCATGACCCTGTATCCCGTGAGCAAGTGCACGCCCGAGCGGGCGGTCGACATGGTCGAGATGTACGGACCCGAGCGGCTATTGGTCAATTCGGCCGGTGACTGGGGTCCGTCAAAACCCACGGCCGTGCCCGACTTCATCCTGGCCATGCGGCTGCGCGGCCATCCCGAGAGCCTGATCCGCCGGATCGTCTACGACAACCCGGTGAAGTTTTTCAGCCAGAGCCGTAACTTTGACTTCACGCCGCCAGAGGTCTACCAGACCGAGCCGATGGGGTGAGGGCTTTCGATTTTAGATTTTGGATTTTGGATTTTGGATTTTGGATTGGGAATTGACACTGGGGGGTGGAACTCGGCGTTTTTTGAGTCGAGAATTCATAGGCGACTTCAGGGTACTGGCGCCTCATCTGCAATCCAAAATCTAAAATCTAACTCCGATGGACGAGCAACAATTCAAAGAGCGCACCCGAAACGTGGCTCTGCGAATTCTTCGGCTCGTCGACGCTCTGCCCTCGACCCGGGCGGCAGACGTCATCGGGCGTCAGCTCTTGCGATGTGGAACCTCGATCGGTGCCAACTACCGTGCCGCGTGCCGTGGCAAGTCTCCTGCCGACATGGTCGCCAAGTTGGCGATCGTCGAAGAAGAAGCTGACGAGGCGATTTATTGGACCGAATTGCTGATTGACTCTCGCCTGGTAGCCAAGGCCCGCCTGGCCAACCTGATGAATGAGTTGGATCAGATTGTCGCCATGATCGTCGCCTCACAACGCACGTTGAGGCGAGGTATCGCGAAGTCCAGAACCAGAAAGTAAGTGGGATTTTAGATTTTCGATTGCATGCCAAGTTTTGGGGCTGGCATTGCGCGTACTTTGAGTCGAAAATCCAATCTCGGCAAACAAACCGCCGCAGTCGCGTCTCAAATCCAAAATCAAAAATCCAAAATCTAAAATCCCATGCACCGCACCATCCCCCTCGCGATCCTAGTTGCTCTCGCCCTCTCCCCTGCCCTGCTCGCCGACGACGAGTCCGGCTTCAAGCCGATCTTCAATGGCACCAGCCTCGACGGCTGGGACGGCAACCCGAAGTTCTGGAGCGTCGAGGACGGCGCCATCACCGGCCGCACGACCAAAGAGAATCCGACCAAGGGCAACACGTTCTTGATTTGGCGGCAAGGTCCGGTCGACGACTTCGTGCTGCGGGCTTCTTACAAGATCGAAGGGGGCAACTCGGGCATCCAGTATCGCAGCAAGGAAGTCGAGCCCTGGGTCGTGGGCGGCTACCAGGCCGACATCGACTCGGGCGACACCTTCTCGGGCATTCTCTACGAGGAACGCCTGCGCGGCATCCTGGCCAACCGCGGACAGAAGGTGACCATCGCCGCCGACGGCAAGAAAGACGTCCAGCAGGTTTCCGACTCGAAGGAACTGCAAGCTGGCATCAAGAAGGACGATTGGAACGAATATGAAATCATCGCCCAGGGCGATCACCTGACGCATAAGATCAACGGCAAGGTCACGGCCGAGTTTATCGACGGCGACGCGGCCAAGCGGGCCGCCAGCGGCATCCTGGCTTTGCAACTGCATGCCGGACCGCCGATGAAGGTGCAGTTTAAGAACATCCGGCTGAAGCGCACGCGGCTGGCTGGCAGCGGCAAGAAGATCGTGCTGGTGGCCGGCAAGCAGAGCCACGGTCCCGGTGACCATGAGTTTCGCGCAGGCACGATCCTGCTGAAGAAGTGCCTCGACAAATTGCCCGGCATTGTCACGGCCGACTACTACCAGGGCTGGCCTGACGATCCCACGGCTTTTGACAATGCCGACTCAATCCTGCTGTACATGGACGGCGGCGGCGGACACCCCGTGATCCAGCGGAACCGTCTGGCCGAGATCGACCAATTGATGAAACACGGTGTGGGTCTGTGCTGTGCGCACTACGCCGTCGAGGTGCCCAAGGAAAAGGGTGGCCCCGACCTGACCAAGTGGATCGGCGGCTACTATGAGACCGGTTACTCGATCAACCCGCACTGGGATGCGACGTTCAGCAACCTGCCCAAGCATCCGGTGACGCAAGGGGTCGGGCCGTTCACGATCAATGACGAGTGGTACTACAACATTCGCTTTCCCGAGGGTCAAAGCGGCATCGAGCCGCTGCTGGTCGCGGCGCCGCCTGACCGCAGCCGCGGCACCGAGGCCGCCAAGAGCCACCCGGGCCGGGCCGAGGTCGTGGCCTGGGCGGTCGAGCGGCCCGATGGCGGTCGCGGCTTTGGCTTCACCGGCGGCCATCGCCACGCAAACTGGGGCAACGACGACTTCCGCAAGCTGGTGCTCAACGCCCTGCTCTGGACCGCCAAAGCCGACGTGCCGGCCGACGGCGTCGCCTCGACCGTGACGCCCGACGAGCTCACGCAAAACCTGGACCGGAAGGGGAAGAAGTAGGCGGCGGTTGTGAGAACTGGTTGCAAAACTGCCGGGGACTGTCCCAATTCTGCGCAGTCCGCGGAGCAAAATGGGACTGTCCCCTTCTCTGAGGAGGTTTTGAAACAGCCTCACATTGTTGGTTGCTAGTTGTTGGTTGTTGGCAAACCCGGGAAAGAGTTCAGGGCAACAATAGCAGCCAGCGCTTGTCGCGGTTGTCGGCGATCAACTGGCGGATGGCCCGCTCCTGGTTGGCTAGCGCCCGGTCTGCCGAGGCCTGCACCCGGCGGTCGGCGATGATGTGCGCGAACCACGGCGCGGTGGTCAGGATCTCCTGCGTCAGCTCCAGATCCACGCGGGTCTGGTGCTCCCTATCGCCACGGGCAAAGTGGGTGACCATCTCGTAGTCCCACAGCCGCTCAGACCGCTCGTCCAGGTCCACCGTCGAGTGCACCTCTTCGCGATTGATCCGCACGACCTGGGTCAGCGTGACCACCGGCCGGCCGACGTAGTCGTCGCGCGAGCGGACCTTGAGCTTGCCGTTTAAGTCCAGCTTCCAGTCGAGATTCAACGGGTTGAACGAGTCCAGTCCGCCGCCGACCGTGTCCCACTGCTGGTCCAGAAACTCGCTGTCGCCGGCCATGGTCATGATCTGCTTGGTGCCGCCGGTGCGGACCAGAATCTTGCGGACCAGGTTGAAGTCGTCATCGAGCGTGAACGACCGCCGCGCGGTCTGCCGCGTGGGATACTGGCGCGGCAGGATGAAGATGCTGGCCACCAGCGCGGCGAGTGCCAGGCCGACGCCGCCCGAGATCCGCAACCAGGTCCGCCTTGTCGCAACGTATGCCATGCCAGAAGAACTCGTAGCGAACTCGGGGGCGGATTGTTCTTAGATGCCGAATTGCCGCAACACGAGCTCGCAGACGCTGGTGTCGGTCAGCGCTTGACCGACCAGCACCCCTTTTTCCGAGGCCACGATCACGCCCCGCTGCCGCTCGTCGCGCGGCGGCGCGCCGTGCGAGCCTTTGACCAGCGTCGCATCCAGCGGAATGCTCCGCGTGGCCATGTCCACGTGCAGCTCCACCGGGTCATAGCCCGGCTTGCGGTGAATATCGACCGTGCGGGCAAACTTGGGCGCCCGGGCATCGTCCAGCCAATAGTAATAGGCCTGCCAACTGTTGGCCGTGGAGATCAACACGACCTCGCCAGCCCGCTCGTGGTCCAGGTCGTATTTCTTGCGCTCGTGACCCACTAGCACGTCGGCAAATCCCTCGCGTCCGCGGAACAGCGCTGCTACACGCTCGACGTCGCCCGGCTCGTTGACGAACACGTGCGAGAATTGATGGTCCACCAGGCCCCAGGCGGCGCTGCTGCGCAGGTCTACCAACTCGCCGTCGGGCTCGTCAATGACCGAGAGCAAGCCCGCCTCGCGCAGCACGCGATTGGGGTAGGTCACGTGATCAACCGGCAGGATCGTGTATTCGCTGGCCACCAGCACCAACGGACGGTTGGGCGCGTAGGCCGCATCGAGCGCGGCGAGCAGCTTCGCCAGCTCAGCATCCAGATCCGCCACGGCACGCTGGGCCGCTTCGCTGTCGGGTCCCGACTTTTGCGCGGCATAGTCCAGGTGCGGCAGGTAGATGTAGAAGAAATTGGGGCGAGACTCTCGCGCGGCGATCGCGGCGCTCTCGCAAATCCAGGCGCTGCTCTTAATGTTGGCCAGTGGTCCCCAGAAATGCTGCAAAGGGAAGTGGCCCAGCGTGTCGCGGAGCGTGCCGTACATCTCGGTGGGCTTGGTATAGCACCACAGCGACTCGCTGCCGTCGGGGTTGTGGATCGGCGCGGGGGTGCAGACCAGGTCGGCGCCGCAGCCCTTGCTGTGCAGAGCGAACCAGACCGCCGAGGTGATCGAGGGGTCGTGACGGTGCAGCGTGTCCCAAATCTGCGGGCGCTGGAAGCAATCGTTCCAAGCGGTCCACATCTCGATCTCGTGCTTGTCGCGCCAGTAGAAACCGTTGGCCACGATGCCGTGCTCGTTGGGCAGTGTGCCGGTGGTCATGTTGGCCTGCACCGGGCAGGTCACGCAGGGAAAGCTCGGCACCAGGGCCGTCATGTCTCCGGCGCTCGCCAGCCGGGCCAAGCTCGGCATCGCGGCGACGTCCTGACGACGCAGCCCGGGGATGGAAATCAAGACAACGTGATCGCTCATAAGAAGGCCGCTCGGTTTGCGGTTGAGTTTAGCTGGTTAGTTTCTCGGCAGCACGAGCGCAGACGAGCGAGAGCGATTCTACGGTCGCCCGGGCTCGCTCGGAACCGGCTCGGGAGAATTTTGCGAGTTACTTTTGGCCGGGGCTGGCCGGGGCGGATCTTGCTCGATGACGACAAACTCGTAGCCGGCGGCACGCTCCTTCGCGCGCACCAGGAAACGCGTGCTGCGGATTTCATCCGGCGGGCGGCCGGCATACTCCCGCTCCAACCGCTCTAGCGTGGCTCGCACGTCGGGCGTGAGGAAGCGCCACAGCTCTTTGTCCTGGCTGTTGATGCCGGACCTGGCCAGCAGCTTGCGGTCGGCGGCGTGCAGCGTGCCCTTGAGCCATTTGATCCGCAGGCGATTGTCGTCGTCCAATTGCCCGACATGCTTCGGCGGTTTGGGGCGAGTCACTTCACGGATGTATTCCGTGCGGCCCGACTTCGCGGCGGCCGCGATCTCAATCTTGAAATAGTCAATCTGCCGGGCATATTCGCCGACGTCCAGGTCGTCGGCAAATTGAATCTCCCATTCCGGTCGCTCCGCGCTGCGCTGGATGCGCGGTTCGGCGCCGAGGGAGAGCTGCGCGACAGCCACCAGAAAAATACCGGCCCGAAGCGCCAGCGAGGGAACCGCGCCTAGCTCGCAGCCACTCCAAACGCCGGCGTCGCGGGTCATAAAGTTATCGGTCGACATGTTCCATCCGCCTCATGACCGCAACCTAGGTCGCATACAACCATCGCCCCAGCGTCATCGTCGGAATCAACAGCGCCAGAATAACCAGCGCCCAAAATCGATCCTGCACGGCCAGCACTGCGGCCGCGTCAAGAATGATCAGCGAGAAAATACAGTTCCGCACCGCCGCCTGCACGTTGGCCGGAATCGGCTCGATCACCGCGCGCACGGCTCGCCAACCGATCACCGCGGCCAATGCCAACCAGAACAGATCCCAACGCTCGGGCGGCACGATCGGCGGCCATTCCTGTCCCGAGGCCCAGCGCGGCAGCGACGCCAAGAGCCCCATGCCCGCCAGAAAGATCAACAAGCCGGCCGTCAATTGACCGCGACCGCTAGTGCGCGCTTCGGTGCGGGCAAACAATGTCACGCCGGCAATGTACACGCCGACGCCGGCCGCCAAGACGTAATGCACCGTTTGCCAAGGGTCGGGCGAAAGGCTGAGGCCCAACAACACGTTGAGCGTGCGGCAGCCGCCCATCACCGCCGGGGCCAGCGGAGTCCGCTTCAACACGCCGTCATACAACACCACGGCGGCGGCCAGCAGCGTGGCCACGACACCAGGTCGAGGATCGCCAGCCACAATCGTCGCCGCCCAGCCACAGGCCGTCCCGCCGACCAGCAACAAACCGCCTAAGAGCCGCGCCGCTTGCGGAGTGACGCGGCCCGAGGGGAGCGGCCGGGCCGGACGTTCGCGCGCGTCCTGCTCCTGGTCAAAGTAGTCGTTGAGCACCATGCCGGCCAGGTACAGCATGCTGGACGCGGCCAGCAGCAGCGCGAAATGTCCCGCCGGTTCCAGCCGCGCGTGCGTGAACAGATAACCAAGCAGTATGTCGGCCATCGCCGTAAAGACGTTGGGCAGTCGCACAAGTTGCAGATAGGCCCGCATGGTGGCGATTTGCCTGATCCTTCTAGAGCAAGTGCCTAGCTGGCCTCGATGCCTAACCGAGCCAGCAGTCCGGAGGTGTAGGCGTGAGCCTCGCGCGCCGCGTCGTCGGGCTCGTTGATGTAAGGATACAGCTCAACGGTCAGCCAACCATCGTAGCCCGTGGCGGCAATGGCGCGCAGCGTGGCCTCGAAATCGATCGCGCCATGCCCGGGGATCAGGTGCCGGTGAACCCGCGTGGAGGCAATGTCCTCAAGGTGATAGTGTCGCGTGTGCGGGGCCATCTTGGCGACCCAGTCCTGCGGGTCTTCCTTCACGCAATAGGCATGGCCGATGTCAAAGTTCAACCCGACCCAGGGAGAATCAATCCGCGACATGAAATCGAGATATTGGTCGAACGTCTCGATCATCAGATCCGGCTCAGGCTCGATTAGCAGTTGCACGCTCAACTGCTCGGCCACCTCCACGCAGGGCATCAGCTCGTCATAGAAGGTCTTCGCCGCCTGTTGCCAGGTGCAGTTGGGTTCCAGCCTGCCGCCCGGCTCGGTCGTGATCGAGGGCGCGCCCAGCTCCTTGGCCAGGTGCAATGCCCGCTTGGTGTGCTCGCGGCGGATCGCGCGGTAGTGCGGGTCGGAGTCGGTCCAGCCCGGGTACCAGTAGGGCTGCCGCGGATCGGCGACCGCATTCATCATGAAGGAATTGATGTTCGAGATGCCCAGCTTGTGCTGATCCAGATGGCGGCGAATGGATTCTTTGCGCTCGGGCAACAGGCCGGCCGGCCAGGCGTGCGGCACGTCGGCCAGAATTTCGATGCCGGAATAGCCCAGGCTGGCGATCTTCTCGATCGTTTGCTCGATCGAAAAATGCAGGTAGGCGTTGGAACTGAAGGCGAGTTTCATGCAGGCAGGATATCCGGCGACGACAGATACGAACGCGGCAAGTTCCCCATTGTAGCCTGCGGCCGGAATGACCGGAACCCGCGGGTCAGAGTCGCCGTCGAGCCAGGAACGTTTGCGTCCAGTCTCCCGTGGCCGGAGCGTAAGAAAATCCGGTCGGGATGGAATTTGACAGGAACGATAAGAACGAGGACAAAAATGCCTAAAGCGCGTGAGTCGCGCACCAGACTCATGGTTATATAATCCTGGGAATGCCCGCTTGGGGTGCCCTGATGGCCACCACCGTTGACGAATATCGCGCCAAGATTCGCCGTCGCGCAATTCAATTTGAAATTGGTGGCTTTCGCCCCCCGGATGATCCGCGCTCGTCATGGTTTGGGCAAGTTGGCTTCGCTTTGCCTGGCGAAACGTGGCCGACAACGGACGGACGCCCCATGTTCGCTCTTTGTCAGCTCAATCTGGCAGCACTGCCGTTCCGAACGCCGCGGCTCGATGACTTGGAGTTTATCACCGTCTTTATCGGCCCCGTGAAATACCCGGTTGACAATGAGAATGGGATGAACTGGTGCCTCCGGGCCTATCACAAGATCCACCAACTTGTGCCACTTGCGAGCTGTCAAACGGGTTCGCCGTTAAAAGCGTTTCCGATGCGCTCGACCGTCATCGAAGAGGATTATCCATGTTGGGAAGGTGCCCCTTGGCCAGTTCCGGACGAGGCACAAGATTGCTACCACGATTTGTTTCACAACACGGAAGGATTGAAATTGGGCGGATGGCCCACGCTCTGTCAGGGAGATATCAACTGGGGTCCGCAATTGCTCCACCCGATCTGCCCCGAGTACGTCTTTCAAATCGATTCGACCGTGAAGGGCAACTGGGAATGGGGATACTGGGGCGTGGGCTACTTTGGCCGCGGGACCGTCGCGGGCCGGCAAGACGAATGGGCCGTTGAATGGCAGTGTTGTTGAGCGGATTGTCGCATTCTATTAGGCAATGTCCGCTGCGCTATTCTGCGTCGCCCGGCCGTGGGGGGTCGGCCGTTGGACTCGGAGGCGGCGGGAGAGGCCGCGTTGAATTGGCGGTTGTTACGCGGACATTCACCGCGCCCGAGTTGTCGGCCAGTTCGTGCCAGGCGTCGGCGCACCTTAAATACAACTTACCCGAGGCCGGCGCGGTGAACGTGGCGTCGTCCGACACGGCGAACGGCTCGCTGAGTTTGTAGTCCGTGAGCACCACCCCCTCCAGGCGTCCCGCGCCGTCGTAGCGGCCGGCCGCGGTGGTCAGCTCCGCGTCCTTGGCGACCTTCCAACTGCCGCTGGCGCTCAGGTGGTAGCGCTGGCCGGCGATCAGTAGTGCGCCCGAGGGTTGCCAGCCGCGCGCTGCCGCCACGCGCGAGGCTATCGGCACTGCCGTCGCCTCGCGAAACTTCTGCTGCCAATCCCAGCGGCACAGGTCGACCCGGTAACCGTTATCGACATGGGTCAGGAAGAACCGATACTCAAAGGCCAACTCGTCGAACATCGCGCCGTACACGTCGGCAAACCGCGCCGGCGAGCCGTTGAGATACGCCAAACCCAGCGTGCGAAACCGATCGGAATAGTTCGAGTTGTGGACCAGTAAATGGCACAGCGCCCAGCGCCAGGCGTAGTTCTGCCACGAGTCGCCAGTGGTCGCGGCCGGGCGTCCGGGTCGATCGGCGCCGTCTTCAGAGAGAATCTGCCGCAGCGGCTTCGGCCGATTGGTGCGGAGGTGCGCGATGACGTAGTCCGGACACCGCACGCTCGAGTTGTTCTCGCGCCAGTATTGTCCCAGCTCGGCCATGCCTTCGGAGTACCACAGCGGTCCGGTCCGACCGAAGGTCTGACCGCAATAGGCGTGGACCGCTTCGTGCTGCGGCGTGCCGTGGTCGGCGGTGGCATAGACCACGGCCTGGGCCGCCACCAGCTTCTTGCCGACGTTCAACGACTCGACCAGCGTGATGCCGGCCCGTTGGGCGATCTTCTCTCGGCCGGCCTCGGCGATCGCGCCGGCCGGCCAGTCGTCAAGATTCACGACCACATAACATTCGATCGTGCCCGCCAACGGCTGCCCCCAGTATTTGGAAACCAGCGCGAGCATGTTTTCCAGCCGTGAGAGCAGCTCGCGCGCGTCCTTGGGCTTGAGGTCGGTATGCAGCAGGAAGTGCGCGCTCTTGTAGTCCGCCGGCCCCGATTGCTGAGGGCGCGGCGCCGTCCGCTTGAAACGGGGAACATCCGAGGGGGCGGGCAACTCGACTTTGCGCTGCGGACGCGGCTGAGCATGCGCGGGCTGCGACATGCACGGCGTCAGTGCCGCGCCGATCGCCAGGGCAGCTATCCACAGACCGCGCACTTGATATCGGACGTTCCGCACGAATCGGCACCCGCGAAAGAATCCGGCCCCGGGGGCGTTTCCTCGTTGGACTGGCGACGCCTGGATTCCATTGTAGTCGAGATGCCTCGAAACGAGGCGGGCTAACGGACGACCTCCCAATCGCCAGTCGAAACGCCAATAAAAAAGCCGGCGACCGGCGGAACTTATCGTCCACCGATCGCCGGCTCTATTTCGAAGCAATCGCCGTCTGAAGCAATTGCCGGGAATGCGGAAAACCGCTCCCAGCAAGCTGCTTACTCAGCGGCCTTGTAGTTCACCTTGAAGCTGGCCTGGTACTGATCAAAGATCGTGACCACGGCGGTGCCGGTGTTGTCCTCGAGGTCCTTCACTTCCAGAGCCAAGGGCTGCGTGCCCGGGCCCGAGCCTTCGCCGACCGCGATGTCCAGCAGCGGCTTTTCGTCGGCGCCGTAGGCATAGATGTGCCAGGCGTCGTCGTCGGTGTGACGGGCGGCCAGAGCCAGGTAGTTCACCTTGTGCTCGGCGCCGTCCTGACCGGCGAAGGTCAGCGAGCGGAGCTTGGAGGCGTCAATCGGCTTGTCGTCGATGACCGGAACAAAGCCGGGCGACATGAACAGGTGCGCCAAGGGAGCGCCAGGATCGCTGTTGACCGCTTCGTTCTCGGGAGTGATGTCTTTCTGCGGCACGATGATCAGACCGACCTGATCCATGTGCACGCCACAGGCCTTCTCGACGTCGCCGTCGATCTTGACTTGCGGCTTTTCGATCTTGCCGGCGGCTTCGGTCAGCGCCTGGGCAAACGCCTGAGCGATTTGCGGATCGAGAACTTCCAGGTCTTCGGCCATGGCCGACGACGTACCCCACACGCACGCCCCCAGGGCAACGATGCCCAAGACTGCCTTCCTCATGATCAACCTCCGTCTCAAGTGGACTGTCATTACCAATTGGCGCTATATTTTTCCCACCCGGCGACACTGCCTGGCTAGGGCGACCAACTTACAACCTACTCAGAATACTCCTGGGCCAAGGTCCCGCAAGCGAATTGCCTGACGAATCGCGAATTTCTCATATTTGCCGGCGATTCGCCGCAGCGGAAGGTCCCGTTGGCCCAATCCAAGAAGTACCCGTAAAATATCTGGAGAGTTTCGCCCGCGGCCCAATCTGCCGCGCCGACGCCGAATATTCGCCGCCGGCCGGTCGATCTTGGAAACCTTGGAGCCTTGCCAATCTTGAGCACCACCGAAACAGACGCAAATCTGGACCGCCCCAGAAAGTCGCCACTCGCGCGCACCACCCGCTGGCTAATGGCGGGAGTCATCGTGCTGGCGATCGGCACCGCCTTGGCGTATCCCCGCTGGATCAACCCAACTCCCGAAGAAGCGACATCCAAGGGCGACGAAGCCCCCGGGCTGACCGTGGTCAAAAGCGACGCCGAGTGGCGAGCCCAGCTTACGCCCGAGCAATATGAGGTCACGCGTCAGGCCGGCACCGAGCAGGCTTTCACCGGCGAGTATTGGGACACTAAGGACGCAGGCACCTATAAGTGCGTTTGCTGCGGGGCGACCTTGTTCACTTCCGATGCCAAGTACGACTCGCACTGCGGCTGGCCGAGCTTCTTTCAGCCGGCGGTCGCGGCCAACGTGAAACTGCGGACCGACTACAAAATCGGCTACCCGCGCACCGAGGTCCGCTGCAAGCACTGCGACGCCCACCTGGGCCACGTCTTCAACGACGGCCCCGAACCGACTGGGCAGCGCTACTGCATGAACTCGGCAGCGCTGAAGTTTGAGATGAACGAGGAGAAGTAGTTGTTGGTTGCTGGTTGCTGGTTGTTAGTTTTGTAGGTCAGGCATTTGCCTGACATGAAGTTGATTGCCGCCGCTTCTCAGGCAAATGCCTGACCTACGTTTCTTCGTTTACCAGCAACCAGCAACCATTCCCTCAACTGCTCGCGCTGCGGTAACTTAACATCGCGCGGTTGAAGATCATCCTTGACGCCCAGACGCTGGCGATCGCGGCGGCCAGGGCGAAGATCGCCAGCGGCCAGCTTTGAGCGTCGAGCGGTTTGGCCATCAGCCGGGCTGGCACGTTCACCACCACCAACAGCGGCACCACGAACGTGAAAAACGTTCGCAGCGGACTGCCGATCGTGCCGCGGTAGATCTCCATCGGGTAGCGCGAAAAGTTGGTGATGTAAAACCAGAACTCATACAGCGCCTGGTTGCGCCCCAGCCAGACGCTGGTCGAGGCCAAGGCGATCATCAGGCTGTAAAAAATCGCCACGCCGCAGACGACGTATATCGGGTAGAGCACCATCTGGATCAGACCCGGCTGCTGCTCCAGCCGCGCGAGCGAATAGACCAACAGCGCCCCGCCGAAGAAAAAATTCGACAGCGCCGACCAGTCCACCTTATTGAGCGAGATCAAAAACTGCGTGTCGATCGGCTTGAGCAACGCAAAATCCAGGTTGCCGGTGCGGATCAACTCGCTGAACTCTTCGGCGTTGGGCATGAAGAAGGCCTGCACCAGGCTGTTGACGAACAGAGTCGTCGACAGAAACACCAGGAACTGATACTTGGTCCAGCCGCCCAGCGATTCGGCATAACCAAACACCAGCATGTAGAAAGCCAGGTTCATCGCCATCCACGACAGCGACGTGACGCACTCAATGATGAAGTTTCCGCGAAACATCATGTTGCGCACCAGGCTGTTGCGCGCGAACATGAGGAACACCTTCAGGTACGAAGGGCGAACGCGAGGGCTTGCCGCGGCGGTGGACGCATCGTGATTCATCGGGGACGATCCTCGTGAGCTAGCCGCCATATCCGCTGTAGTGCTGCACGCCGCGATTGAAGGTCCAGCGGCAGAGCACGACAAAGAACACGACCCAGAACAATTGGTAGAGCAAGCCCCAGGCAAGCGCCGTGCCCTGGATCTTGCCCAGGAACACCGCGGCGGGAAAGTATGCCAGATATTGCAGCGGCACGGCCCGCACGATCGTGCCCCACCAACCCGGCAGCATGTCGATCGGGAACATGTGCCCTGAGAAAAAGAAGTTCAACAGCATGTAGACGAACAGCAGCGAGCTGACTTCCAGCCACCAGAAGCCGATCATGCCGAACGTGGCTTCCAGAAAGAACCCGATCAAAAACGACATCACCAGCGACAACAGAAACGCCAGCATGATGTGCGGCTCGGGCCAGCCCGAGAAAAATCCCCGGCACAAAAAGAACACCAGGGCAAACGGCCCCACCGCGACCAGGTAATACACCAATTTGTGCGCTACCCGGCTCACCAGCAAAAAGCCGATCAGGTCCACTGGCTGCACGAGAAACTTCTTGATCTCACCGTTGCGAATTTGCAGCGCGATGGAGTTGGAGAGATTGGGCATGCTGGAAAATGCCCGACTGATCTGTGTTAGCAGGTAATAGGCGATGATCTCGTTGTTGGTGTAGCCGGCCACGGTCGAGGTGGCCGAAACCGCGCCCAGGGCGTCGAAGATCGCCCCCCAGAAAAACACCTGGGTCACCAGCGGCAAAAACCGCATCAGCGTGCCCAGGGCAAAGTCACCGCGATAAACCAACCGCTCTTCGATCGAGGTCCGCAGGATCGTCCACCAGGTCACCAGCGCCGACGGCTGCAAGTGCGCAGCGCCACCGCCCGGGTCAAGCGCCGCGCCGCCAGTTCCTGCCGTGGCCATGGGATCGGTCTCTAGGTAACTACGGGCGGGCCACGACGGCTTCGGCCTGTTCGTTGGCCAGCGAAAACACCTCGGCGATCACTTCTTCCAGCGGCGGATCCTCAACGCTCACGTCGTCTACCGTGTGCTGGGCGAGGATCACGGCCAGCGCCTCGGCGATGCCGTTGCGGTCGACCTTCAGCTTTACCTTGGGCCCCTGCTCTTCCAGCACGTCGCCAAACCTCGACAGGCCGCCGGGCACCGCGTCCCCGGGAAACACCAGCGTGATGATCTTGTGCCCGCTAAACTTGTCGACGATGCCGCTCAGCGAGCCGTCGTACATGATCTGACCATGCGCGATGATCACCACCCGGCGACAAAGCGCGGCGACGTCCTTCATGTAGTGGCTGGTCAGCAGCACCGTGACCTTTTGTATCTGCTGGTAATGCCTGAGGAACGATTGGATGCTGTGCTGCGCGACGACGTCCAGGCCGATGGTGGGCTCGTCCAGAAACAGCACCTCGGGCGAATGCAGCAGCGCCGCGATCAGCTCCATCTTCATCCGCTCGCCCAGCGACAACTCGCGCACCGGTTGCCCCAGCAGCGGACGAACTTGCAGCAGGTCGACCAGCTCGTCGCGGCGGCGGTCGAACTGCGCCGGCTCGATGCCATAGATTTGTTGATGCAGGCGAAACGATTCCTGGGCGGGCAGGTCCCACCACAGTTGATTCTTCTGCCCCATCACCAGGGCAAAGCGGCGGCGATAGGCATTCTCACGCTTCCAGGGCACGAAACCCATCACCCGGGCCGTGCCGCCCGAGGGACTAATTACGCCCGAGAGGAGCTTGAGCGTGGTGGTCTTGCCGGCGCCGTTGGGGCCGAGAAAGGCGACGAACTCGCCGGCGTCGACCTTCAGGTCGATGCCGCGCACCGCCGAGACCTCGCGATAGGTGCGGTGGAACAGCCCGCGGACGCTGGCCAACAGCCCTTCCTGCTTCTGATAAACACGGTAGGACTTCGCCAGCCCTTCGATTTCGATGATCGCCATAAGTGCAGGGATTATAGGAGGGAGTCGCTGGCGGGAAAAGCTTGGGCCGTAAGGTTAGCCATGCTATTGGCAGAATCAGTAATCGCCATGGTATACTTCCAGGACTGGGGGAGTTCCGCGATGAGCAGCGAAATCTCGGCTGACAGTCAGCACTATCTGGAACAAGCGGTCGCCAGGGGCATCTACCGCGACCATGCTGAGGCGATTGACCAAGCCATCAGCTTGCTCAGGCAACGCGATCAATTGCGTAGCGATGTACAAGCCGGCATCGATCAGGCAGATCGCGGTGAGCTGCTGGACGCGGCGGGCGTCTTCGAGCGTCTCGAGCATCGCGCTCGAGAGATTGAAGCCCAGGCGCGCAGCCCCGAATGAAGCCCCTGGTTTTCACGCCACTGGCTGAAGCCGATCTTACCGGGATTCTAGGCTATATAGCGATCGACCGCCCGCAGACCGCGCTTGCTGTCGCGGCAAGGTTTCACCGCCATTGCGAATTGCTCGCGTCCCACCCGGAGCTTGGCCAGAAACGTCCTGAATTTGCCGGCGAGATTCGCAGCTTGCGATTCGAGCGCTGGGTAATCTTTTACCGTCTGTCGAGTGCGACCCTCGAGATACACCGCGTGCTTGATGGTGCTCGCGATCTCGATACCTTGTTCCAGGAGTAGTGCATCCCTCGCGAAAGCCGCGACCTACCTTACGGCCCGCGTTGTCCGCCGTTGGCCCGTGTGATACAATCCCCCCGCGTTCGTAAGGTGCTGCGCTCAACCAAGATCAGGAGTTACGGCCACGCTCGGCGCTCGCATCGGAATCGGTCACGACACCCATCGGCTCGCCCCGGGCGGACCGCTGCGTTTAGGGGGCATCGACATCGGCGGTGAGCTGTCGGCCGTGGGCCACAGCGACGCCGACGCCCTGCTGCACGCCCTGACCGACGCGCTGCTGGGCGCTGCCGCGCTGGGCGACATCGGTGAGATGTTTCCCGACACCGACCCCGCCAACCGCGGCCGCGACTCGGGCCAGATGCTCCAGCAAGCCTGGCAAGCGGTCGCCAAAGCGGGCTATAAGATCGTCAACCTGGACTGCATCGTGCATCTCGAACGCCCCAAGCTGTCGCCCCACAAACTGGCCATTCGCCAGCGGATCGCCGGATTGCTCGGCATCCCGCTCGAGGCGGTCGGCCTCAAAGCCAAGACCGGCGAGACCGTCGGCCCGGTCGGTCGCGGCGAAGCTGTGATGACCCAGTGCGTCGTGCTATTGGAAAAAACTGCCTAAAAAACCCTCGTCTCTCCACCTTCCCCGAATCACCGCTGCGAAACACCTGCGATGCTCACCGCCAAAGAAACCCCGACCTCGACGAAGAACAGCGAGCCGTTCGTGACGATTCGAGTCTTCAACACGCTGACCAAGAACAAAGAGCCGTTCGAAACCGTTCAGCCGGGCAAGGTCGGCATCTACCTCTGCGGCCCCACGGTCTACAAGCCCAGCCATGTCGGACACATGGTCGGGCCGGTCATCTTCGACGCGGTCAAGCGCTACCTGACCTACGCCGGTTACAAGGTCACGCTGGTGATCAACGTCACGGATGTCGACGATAAGTTGATCAAAGAATCGAATCACCGCGGCATGAGCATGGCCGCGCTGGCCGACGAAATGACGGCCGACTACATGCGCAACCTGGCCACGATGGGCGTCGACACGGTCGACCACTTCCCCCGGGCCACCGACAACATCGGCGAGATCATCCAGCTCACCAAGACCCTTATCGACAAGGGCTTTGCGTACGAGTCCAACGGCGACGTTTACTTTGACGTGGCCCGCGACCCGCAATATGGCAAGCTCTCTAACCGCGACGTCTCCAGCCTGCTGGGCGAAGGTGGCGAGATGGCCGAGCGCAAACGCTCCACCGCCGACTTTGCCCTCTGGAAAAGCGCCAAGCCGGGCGAGCCCTCCTGGGACAGCCCTTGGGGCAAAGGTCGACCGGGCTGGCACATCGAGTGCTCGGCCATGGCCAGCCGCATCCTGGGCGAGACCTTTGACATTCACGGCGGCGGGCTGGACCTGGTCTTTCCGCACCACGAAAACGAAATCGCCCAAAGCGAATGCGCTCACGGCAAGCCGCTGGCTCGCTACTGGATGCACAACGGCCTGATGCAGGCCTCGAACGAGGTGGGCAAGGTTGGCGGGCGAAATACTCGCGAAACCCAGGACGGCGCCAGCCTCGCCGCCGAACAGCAAACCCAAGAAGCGGGCAAGCTCGGCAAGAGCAAGGGCGCCGCTCCCTTCACCGAGCTGCTCAAGAACCACGCGCCCGAGACGCTGCGGTTCTTCCTGCTCTCGACCCACTATCGCCGGCCGATCGACTTCAGCGAGACCCGCATCAACGAGGTCAACACGGGGCTGGAGCAGTTCTATCGCTTCTTCAAGCGCTATGAGCGGATCACGGGGCACAGCTTTTACAGCGTGGACTATGCCCGCGAGCGGCCGCAGGGAGACTTCACGCCCGGCGACGACGTTACGCTGGTGCAGATCGCCGACCACCGTCGCCGTTTTCTGGAGGCGATGGACGACGACTTCAACACGGGCGGCGCCGTGGGCGACCTGTTCGAACTGGTCCGCACGCTGAACAAGTTTGCCGACGAGGCCAAATTAGAGAACCAACAACCCACGCCCGCTCAACTGGCCGCATTGACGCAAGGCGCCAAGACACTGCGCGAGCTGGGCGCCACGATGGGTCTGTTCCGCGTGGAGGCGGCCAAGCCGGCCGCCGGCAACGACGAGGTCACCGGCAAGCTGATGGCCCTGATCATTGAGCTTCGCGCGGCGGCCCGCGGAAAAAAGGATTTTGCCACCGCCGACCGCATTCGCCAGGCGCTCACCGACGCCGGCATCACGCTGGAAGACCGCCCCGGCGGCACCGAATGGACACTCAAATGAGCCCGCGCCGATGACTTCGCCTGCTGTGCGCATCCTGGGGATCGACCCGGGCCTGAACATCACGGGCTACGGCGTGCTGGAGGTCGTGCGCGGACAGTTGCAGCTGTGCGAGGCGGGAGTCGTGCGCGGCAGGGAAAAAGGTTCGATGACCGCGCGGCTGGTCGAGATTCACGCCGGCGTGGTCGACGTGATTGCGTCGCTGGCGCCCTCGACCGTGGCGATCGAGCAGCTCTATGCGCACTACAAGCATCCGCGGACCGCGATCCTGATGGGTCACGCCCGGGGAGTGATCTGCCTGGCCGCGGCGCAGGCGGGGTTGGAAGTCGTCAACTATTCGGCCACGCAGATCAAGCGCATCCTGACCGGCGACGGCCACGCGCCCAAAGTCCAGATGCAGCAGGCCGTGCAGCGCGAGCTGTCGCTGGCCGCGGCGCCCGACCCGCCCGACGTGGCCGACGCCCTGGCCGCGGCCCTGTGTCACTACTACCTGGGCGTGCGGCCCAACCAGCTCAAGCAAAAGCGGGCCTAACCGGCGAATGGGGGCGAACAGCCCGCGGCGGCATCCGGTCATTCAACGATTCGATTCATTGGTTCGCATCCTAAGCACGGAGGCTTCGCGCGTTGATTACCAAGGTCACGGGTCAATTGGTCGAGCTCAGCGAAGACCAGCTCATGCTGGGCATCGGCGCCTTCGAGTACGAAGTGCTGATCCCCGAGTTCTCGCGCCGCCAGTTGCAGACGCAGCTCGGTCAGGAGATCAAGCTGTTCACGATCGAGTATCTGGAAGGCAACCCGATGCAGGGCCGGCTCACCCCGCGGCTGGTCGGCTTCTTGAGCGAGGTGGAGCGAGAGTTCTTTGAGCTGTTCTGCTCGGTCGATGGCGTGGGCGTGAAAAAGGCGCTGCGGGCCATGGTCCGCCCCGTGCGCGAGGTTGCCCGGGCGATCGAGGACCAGGACACCAAGGCCCTCTCGGCCCTGCCGGGCGTCGGTCCGGCGACCGCCGAGCGGATCATCGCCAAGCTACGACGCAAGGTCCCCAAGTTCGCTCTGATGGCCGAGCGCGCGGAACCCTCTGGCGCCGAGGTGGCCCGCGACGTGGTGGGCGAGACCTACGAGGTGCTCTTGTCCCTGGGTCACTCCGAGCGCGACGCCCGCAAGCTGGTCGACGCGGTGCTGGTGCAAAAGAAAAAGTTCAAGGACGTGCAAGAGGTGCTGCAAGCCATCTACCAGCAGAGCCAGGAGTGAGAGGACGGGCGCGGTTTCTTGGCGAGGACCAATCGACCTACAAACTTTCGTCTCCCAGGTCGATGCTCACCGACAAGGCCTTCCCGCTTCGCCCGACGACCTCGTAGTTCTTGCCGGCCTTCTTCTCCTTGGCGAAGAACTTGACGAGTCGCTTGGGGTCCTCGTCCTCGGGCAAAGTCAGGTTGGTGAGGTACAGCGTATACTCGTCCTCGCCCCTGGCTTCCGAGAGCATCTTCAGCATTGCGGTATCTGGATTGCCGTGTTTGCCATCGGCCGAGATCACGTAGTTGTCGGCCGTGACGGCGCGAAAGAACTCGGTCGCGACGTTGCGATCGCTGCCGTGATGCGGGCACTTAAGCAGGTCGACGTGCAGCTTCCCCTTTTTGAGCAGGCCCGCCCGCTCGAGACCCTCCAGCACGTGATCGCCGCGGGCATCGCCGGTTAGCAGCATGGTCTTTTTGCCCATCTTGGCTAGCACGATAATGCTGGAGAGATTGAAGACAGATTTGTCGGCGAATGCGGCGGCCTCGGCGATGCCCAGTTTCTGGACCTGCTTGGCCCACTCTTCTTGCAGGGCCCGCACGCGGTCTTCGTGTGGTCCGATGACGGTGAGCGTTAGTTTGTCGAAGTCTACATCGCGCGACTTCTCCTGGTCGCGGACCATCACCAGCTTGCTCTTGAAACCAGAGTTCACGCCGCACTCCAGATTGTTGAGCTCGTCGCGCAGTTGCCGACCTTGGTTGACGCTGGCCAGAACCATCGTGGCATCATGGTTACCTCGCAGGTTGAAACTCGGCGCTGCGGCAGCCGCGGCGACCGCCGCCACGCTGGCAGCCGCATGTTCGTCGGTGAGGTCCTCGAAGCTGTTGTGCCAGACTTCCTCGATCTCGTAGGGCCGCTCTTTTTCCTTGGCTTTCAGGCGGGTGAGCATCTTTACCAATTCCAGAACGCCATTGATATGGTCGTCGTCAATATGACTGACCATCAGCAGACTGATGGGCAGCGGGCCGTCGGGTGACCGGTCGTCCTTCAACTCGTCCAGACGGGGTCGCAGTGAACTGGCAAACACGCCGGCCGGTCCGCCGTCAATGACCACCAACTGCGGATCCTTGGCGGTGCCGTAGTGCAACATCAGGCAGTCGCCGCGTTTCGCTTCCAGTGCTTCCAACGTGAATAACATCGTCGGCCCCTCATTGTGATTGGAGATCTTAAATCGATTGCAACGCACGCAGGACGTCGAGCATGCCCGCGCCTTGGAAATATCGCTCCCGCCCCAGATCGGTCGCCGTGCTACAGAGAATCTCCTTAATGCGCCGAGGGCGGCCGATCAATTCCGGATGCCGGGCCATCAACAGCGCGGCGGCGCCACTGACGTGCGGGGCCGCCATGCTGGTGCCGTCCATCCGCTTGAAGCTGCCACCGGGCACGCACGATTCGATTTTCTCGCCGGGCGCGACCAGGGCGGGCTTCATGCGGCCATCGCCGGTCGGACCTCGGCTGGAAAAGTAACTAACGCCGTAGGTGTGCGGCTCGTCACGGTGCGTGGAGCCGACGGTGATCACCTCGTCGGCGTTGCCCGGATCGGTAATGCTGATCGACCGGTAGGCCTCTTCGAGCATGGCCGTGGCCGTGATGTAGCCGCGATTTCCCGCAGCGGCGACGACCACCAGCCGCGAGTCGACGAGCCGCTCGCACTCTTCGCAGATCGGCGTCTGCCCGCAGGCGAAGCTGATGACCTCGTGGCGGATCGACAGACTCAAGTTCGCGCCATGGACGACCTGAAACTCCTTGTGCGAGTTCAGGTACCGCAAAAACTGCATGGCGGCCATCACCGCAAATTCATTGTTGGCTCCGCGCTCGTCGATAACGCGCAGATCGTAGAGGTTAATATCCGGGCAAACCCCTTTCACGTGCCCCTTATCCAGGGGAAACTCGCCGCCCGCGTCGGTCTGCTCCCAATCGGCCGCGAGGATGCCGGCCACGTGCGTGCCGTGCTCAACGACCGGCGGCACGTAAGCGCCGTCATGGCAGATTTCGATCAACGGCGCCAGCGCGCCCCAGTCAATTTCCATCCCCAGCTTCAGACGCTTTCTAAGCTGATTGAGCTGGCTCCGATTGGCTGCCAGGACCTTTTGAATATGCGGCGGGACTCGCTTGACGTCGTCCGGATCGGTGCTCAGCAAGTCCCTGATCGCGGTGAAGTCATACGTCTTGACGACCCGGGTGGTGTCGCTGAAATCGCCGGGAGACGCCGCGACTTTCTTTTTCTTGTCGCTCGTCGTGCCGTTGCGGCGAAAGGCCGGATGCCTCGCGTCGATGCCACTGTCGATGATGGCCCAGGCCAAATCCTTGCAGCTGATTTCGAACAACCGGCGAGCCGCATCGGCCTTGATGGTCTGAGTGGAGTTCCAAAAGCTGACGGTTACCGGACGATTCAAGGAAACCAGATGGACCAAGGGGGCCCCATCCTCCGCCGGCGTCATGCCTGCCGTAATGCCTTCAACCGCGCTGAGCATCGTGGCAAAATAGGCCTGCCGCTTGGCCCGACCATCCGCTGAAACGTCGTTCTGCAGGTCCTTGGGAGGCTTCGCTAAAGCCAGGATCTCGGCGTGCTTCCCAGCGATTTTCTCCCGACCGGCCTGATTTAGCAAGGCGATCGTGCCGATCACTCGAATCATCCAGGCGACGTCGGGACCGAAGCCACGTTGCCCCGTGGCGCCGTTGAGGATCTTCTTCAGCAGATCCTCGCGGGCCTGCGGCGTTGCCAGATGCTCGGCAAGCTCACCCCGCCCTTCACCGAGGATGCGCGAGCGCCACCATGCGGACATCGGCAACACGACACGCACCAGTTCATCGAAGTAAAGTCGGACCGCGATGGTCGTTTGGTTGTAGGCCAGGCCGTGCCGCCGGGCGGATTTAGAATCGCGACTGAACTTTTTGCCGGAAACTTTGCCCCCCTTCAATCGCGCGCTCAACTCGCCGATAACATTGCCGGTTGCCAACGGCGGCTGCCCCGGCTGTTGATACGGAGTCAATAACAAGTCCTGCTGCTCGCACGGTTTCTGCGCGTATTGCAGCCACACGTCCGGCAACACGGGAGAGTCCTGCGTGAAGCGAGAGATCGGACCTTGTCCATACAACAGATTGCGCATGCTCTCGCTATCGAACTCTGTCCGCGAGGCTTTCTTGACGGCCATGACTACCTCGATTCTTGGTGTCGATTCGATGGGACGGGTCGCTGCAATTAACCACAATCACTGACAATTGCCCCTCACACCCCGCTGCCCGGATACGGTAGCCCCTTGGGATCTGGCAACGCCGCGTCCACATAGGCTCGCATCGCCGCGTCGCAGACGGCATAGCCCCAGTTGATCAGCCGCTCCTGGCGCACCTCGGCCATCCGGGCCAGGCGGGTGGGCGTGTCGGCCAGGGCCAACGTTCGCTCGATCGGGCACGGGATGCGCACGGCGGCGTGATAGTCGTCGATGTTCGTGCGAATGCCCCAGTACGCGCCGTCGTGAATCTTGCACTGGATCGCATCGATGAAATGCCGCTTGCGCAGGCTGCGGACCTGGTTGTCAATGGTGTCCAACACGCGTCTCAACTGGCATAGCCAATCGCGCCATGGCTTGGGTTGGGACTCGTACTTGCCGCCGCCGTCGCTGACCAGGATCGTTTGAAACTGTTTGGCAGGCTCCAACCCCAGGTTGTCGTAGACCCCGCCGTCGGTGAGCACGACCCGCGTGGTAAACGGCTCACGCTCGAGGTCCTGACCGTTGCCCGGCGCAAAGTCGCTGTGTTTTAACTTCAGCCGCACCGGCGAGAGGAATGGCGGAAAGGCGCTCGACGCTGCCACGGCCCGCGCCAGCGGCAACTTTGGTTGCCTGACCATGCCCACGCGATAGTCGGCCATGTACGGTTTCATGAACCGCCACAGCACGCCGCTTTGCAGATTTGTGGCATTGATGACAAACCGCGGCGTGTCGGGCAGGTCTTGCAACGTGGCGTCGCCGAACAGGTGCCGTCGATACGCCCGCTCGACGTGATCGCCAATGGTGGTGAATGGCAACAAAATGCCGACTAACCTTGCGACCCCTGCTCGAATGTCCACCGGCGTGCTGGCCATGCTGCGCAGCGGTTCGACGACCAATTCCTGAAACTGTCGGGCCACGCCGCTGGCGTCAAACTGCAAGTTCGGCCACTGCAGCGCCAACACGCCGGCCGTGATCGACCCGCCCGAGACGCTCGACACGCGTTTGAGCCTGGGCAGGTAGCCGGCCTCGTTGAGCCGCCACAACACGCCGACGTGAAAGATCATCGCGCGGTAACCGCCCCCGGACAGGCAGAGCGCGATGCCCTCGGTGCGTTTTGTCTTCGGGATCGCCTCGGTCGGATCGGCCAGCCGTTCGGTTTCGGGATCAACGACCGCGGTCACTTTTTCGTCCATCGCGCACCTGACCGAGCATGCTGTTTTCCGGGCGGGCATTAGACTAGCTCTTTTGGAGGGTGACAGCAAGCATCTAAGAGGGATCTCTCGGTAACGGTTCAGCGACCCCCTGCTGGCCCGCTACGCCCCGTGTCTCGATTGACCAACGAGACTGCCCAGCGTGGACGCCAGGCGGTATATTGCCAGGGTACCAGAGGGTTTTCCCACGGAGGGTTTGAGCTTGCGCGAGCCGGTCATACGCAGCACTGTGACCACCCCGGACGACGATCGTCTGCTGCGCCCGCAGCAGATGAAGGACATGGTCGGCCAGCGGGAGGTCTTTGCGCGGCTGGAGATCGCGGTGGACTCGGCCCGCAAACGGGGCGACACACTGGGACATATTCTCTTTGACGGTCCGCCGGGGCTGGGCAAAACCACTTTTGCCACCTGCATTCCCCGCGACCTGGGCGTGGCGCTACAGATCGCCAGCGGCGCCGTGCTGCAAGCGCCCAAGGATATGATTCCCTACCTGACCAACGCCGAGGAAGGGTCGGTGCTGTTCATCGACGAGATTCACCGGCTGCCCAAGGCGGTCGAGGAGTTCCTCTATCCGGCGATGGAGGACTTTCGCATCGACATCTTGCTGGGCGAAGGGGTCAACGCCCGCACGATCAATATGTCGCTCAAACCGTTTACGCTGATCGGGGCCACGACCCGGGCGGGCCTGCTCTCGGCCCCGCTCCGCGATCGTTTTCACATGCGCGAGCACCTTGATTTTTACACCGTGGAGGAGCTGGCCGAGATCGTCTCGCGCAATGCCACGAAGCTGCAGATCGGGGTCAACGACGAGGCCGCGCACGAAATCGCCGGCCGCAGCCGGGGCACGCCCCGACTGGCCAACAATCGGCTCCGCTGGGTCCGCGACTATGCCACCAGCAAAGCCGGCGGGCGGGTCAGCCCGCCCCTGGTCCGCGACGCCCTGGACATGCAGGGCATCGACGTGCTTGGGCTGGACGGCCAGGACCGCAAATACCTGGAGACCATTGTCCGCGTCTTTCAGGGGGGACCGGTAGGCGTAGAAGCAGTGGCCCACACAATGAACCTTGCGGTCGATACGCTCGTAGATGAGGTCGAACCGTACCTGCTCCGCAGCGGGTTGCTGGTGCGAACGCCCAGGGGTCGTCGTGTGACGGCCAAGGGGCATGAGCATCTGGGACTGGCAATGCGGGATCCGGGCGATAGCCAGCGGTCGCTTTTCGGCTAGCCGGGGTTAGATCTGGGTGCGGTATCGGGCGAGACCTGCGCATTGCACGCCGCAGGTTCGCTCGAGGCGCGGCTGGGAGCCGTCTGACTACAGGAATCGGTGCTAAACGGTTGTCCAAACAGGCTTTGCCGAAAGTCGTCCGGTAAAAAAATGCTTGTGCAATCAACACCGACTGCGGTAGGATACGTTGACGCGAAGGGACTCAGATCGCTTCTAAGACGCGTGCGGTTGACTGCCTATCTTTGAAGAGCAGCTGGTTCTCGGCTGCAATAAACCTGGCTTCTTATGGCGAATTTCAGGGAGCCAATGCCAGGTACTTCCTCGAAGAGTGGCTCTGTAGAGGGAGGACGGGAAGTGGCGTTATCCCAGGCTGCTTTTGACCGCCTCGTCTCCGATCACGGTCCGGCACTGTACCGGATGGCTTATCGGATGGTCGGGGACCGTCACGAAGCGGAAGACGTCGTTCAAGAGACCTATCGTTCGGCTTGGACCAGCCGGCACGGGTACGAGGCAGGCCATAGCCAAAGGGCGTGGTTGGCCGCGATCCTGCGTCGCCGAGTGGTCGACCGCTGGCGACGGCACACCTTGCCGGGGCCCGCGGGCGGAGATTTTACGCCAGAGGTTGAGACCCAGGGCGTAGACCCCCTGGCCAATGACTTTACGGATGAGATGCAACACTCCTTGGACCGGCTACCCACGGAGTTAAAAGAGTCGCTTTTGCTGGTGGTCGTGGGAGAGTTGACCCACCAGGAGGCGGCCGATTTGCTGGGGGTACCGTTGGGAACGGTGCTCTCGCGCGTCAGTCGTGCCCGAGAACGCCTTCGCCAGTATTGGCTTGTGATGGCGAAGAGTACGGCCGGTTGATTCGCGCGCGATGAAACCTCACCGGAAGTACCACGCAGTTTTTAGGCCCCGCCGAAAACTCGTTCGCACCGCTGATCATGCCCGAATTTGGTTTTGACGACTGGATCGACGCCCAGTTGCGCAATGTGCCGCTGCCGCCCAACTTGTTGGCGCGGCTCGCGGAAAGCGCACCCGGCGCGAATAAACTCGACGCCGAGATCGATGCTGCGCTGTGCGACGTTCCCGTGCCGCCGCACCTTGAGTCGCGACTGCGGCGGATCACGCGCCGCAATGGTCCGCCCTTCTGGCGCAAGTTTGGCCTGGCCGCCTCAGTCCTGGTAATGATCGGGCTGGGCGCAACCGCCTATGTCAGCTTCCTGGCCGGCACCGTCGGCCCCGGCCCGCGCCAAACGGCGCGCCGTGAGTCGGCCTCCGAAGCGACCACCGTCCCATCCAAGGCCAAAGACGCCGAATCCCGCCGCCTGGCGTCGGCCGCCCTGGCCGCCGAGCGCGCTTCGGCTCGCCGCAGGGCGACCCCCGTGTTGCCCGTGGCTAGTGGCGAATCCAGCGAGACAGCGCTTCCCAGTCTGGAGGACGTGGCCGCGCTGGGCTCCTCCGTTCGCCAGGCGATCGATGCCAAGCTTCGCGAGCAAGCGGCCCTGGGCGCCAACGGCACGCTGGATCGCTTGCCCGACCTCGAAACATTTGAGCCCGCGCTGGCCTGGGGCGTCTCGCCGCCGCGGGTCCGCGGCTACGACCTGCTGTTTGAGCTGAAGCACGGCGAACATCCGTTCGTCGTCCCCGCCGCCGATAATTCGCTGGCTTCCAACGATCTGCCGTTTGCGTTCCGCACCGCCAGCTTCGACCGGGCGCTCTCCCAGGTTCGCTCGGGGACGTTGCCCACGGGCAACGAGATTCGCATCGAGGACTTCCTGGCCGCGCAGGATTACACTTTGCCCCCCGCCCCCCGGGCCGGGCTGGCGTTGCACACGGCCGGCAGCGTCTCCCCCTTGCCGTCTAAAGATCCGGCCTACAAAGACCTCAGACTGCTGCATTTTGCCGTGCAGTCCGCCGCGCCGGACGAAGGCCTGCATCATCCGAACCGTCTGATCGTGGCCTTCGACACGTCGGCCCAGATGCGCGGTCAAGCTCGGCTGGACGCGACCCGTCGGGCTTTGACCAAGCTGGTCGCTCACCTGGGCGAAAACGACCGCGTGACGTTGATCCGCTTTGCCGAACAGCCCACGGTGCTGGCCGAAGAGGCCTCGCGCGAGCAGCTGGCCACGCTCTTGGCCGACGGCGGACTGCCGGCGCCCAGCGGCACAGCCAATCTCCCGGCCGCAATCGCGGAAGTCAGCCGCCGGGCGCGCGACGCCACTGATGGCATTGCCCGGCAGGTGGTCGTGATCACGGCCGACCGCGGCAATTTTGCACCCCAAGCCTTGCCCCAGGCCGCCGAAGCCTTGCAGCAGGTAGCCGACATGAATCTTTCTTGGCGGATCATTCGCCTGGCGGCCGAGGACAACGACGCCCATTGGTCGGATTTGGCTGAGCAGGCTCGCGGCAAGGTCCAGGCAGCCGGCTCACCGGATCAAATCTTCGCCGGACTGGACGAAGCGCTGATCGGTCGGCCGGTGATCGCCGCCAAGAGCGTCGCCGTGAAGCTCACATTCAACCCCGAGGTCGTGGCGGCCTATCGCCTGCTGGGTCACGAAGCAACAACCCTGACCGCCGGCGAAAACACTCCGGTTGTGATCGATCTGGAGGACTACCAGGTCGCCACGACGCTCTATGAGTTGTCGCTCAAGGCCGGCGTCGCCGAGCCCGTGGCCACGGTGGACCTCACCTGGCGTCATCCGCCGACCGATCAGACCTTGCGAATCGCGCGGCCCATTTTGCGAAAGCACCTGGCCGGATCGTTCTCGCAAGCGCCCGCCTGGCATCAAGAGGCGGTCATTGCCGCCAAGGCAGCCGAGGCGCTGCGCGGGTCGCAGTATGCGGCCACCACGCGGCCCATCGCCCAACTGCTGGACCTGGCCGGTCAGGTGCCCCAGTCCCTGGCCAAGGAGAGCGACTTCCGCCAATTGGTCGGGCTGCTCAAGGGTGCCGAGAAGTCGCGCTGAGAGCCCGCGGGCTGATTCTTGCTACCCTCGGGATGGCGTCTGCTCTTTTCCGCCGGGCGGTCTGTCGGCGAGAACGGACGTGCGGATTCTGCAGGCTGGCACGGCCAGTCCGGCAAGAGAGCGAATTCCCCTTACCGCCAACGGGTTGCGTTGAGTCGATCCGGGTTATAATTGACCCCACGGGGTCGCAATCGGCCGAGGCAGCCACGGAACCTGCCTCGCCAACCCTAAGGCGCCGGCGGCACGGATCGAGCGCGCCGGACAAGAGGCAGTTTTTTCGAGGATCGCCTGATGCATCGTGCCCGTTGGCCGAGGCTGCTAACTGCGCTGGCTGCATGCTTTGTCGGCATCGCCTGCGCGCACGCAGTCGAGCCGGTCGACGACATGCTCCAAGAGCTGCGGCACCGGCGGATGTACGACACGGCGATCGACTATCTGGAGTCGCTGGCCGCAAGTCCCGGGGCCGATGCCGCGCTCCGCGAGCGGCTGGTCTACGAGCAGGCCGTCACGCTGACCGAAGCCGCGGCGCAAACCAAGGATACGGTCAGCCGTGACAGTCAGTTGGCGCGGGCCGACGCACTGTTTGAAAAGTTTCTCAAGGAGTCGCCCGGCAACGCCTTGGCCGGCTCCGCGCAGATTCAGCGCGCCAACTTGCTGGTTGAGCGCGGACGCGCGGAACTGGCGGCCGCCAAGGCCGCCGGCGGCGCTGCCGACAAAGTGGACAACGCTCGCAAACTTTTCGGGAAAGCAGAGGGCGGCTTCGAGGCGGCCGAGAAGCAGCTCTCGGCCGAACTGGCAAAAATGCCCAAGCTGGTCGACCCAGCCGACACCGTGGCGGCTGCGCGCAAGCGACAACTGTCGAGCGACGTGGCCCAGGTGCGAATGCTGCGACCCACGATCGACTGTGAGCTGGCCGCCAGCTACGAGCACGGCAGCGCGGCGGCGAAGAAGCACCTGGTGGCCGCCGCCAAGAGCTATGCCGCGCTGGTCGAGGCCTATCGCACCCGCCCCGCCGGACTGCTCGCGCGGATGTACGAAGGTCGCTGTTACCAGGAAATGGGAGAGATCCAGCGGGCGCTGGGCTGTTTTCGCCAGTTGATGGACCTGGAAGCCGCCGACGAAACCCGCGCGATCAAGACCAAGGGCACCCGCTACGGTCTGGAGTGTTTGACCGACGAGAGCCAGAAGAAATATCAGGAGGCGATCGAGCGGGGCGAGCGCTGGGAAAAGGAATCGGCCACTGCAGCCAGCGACGCCGACGCGCTGGCGATTCGCTATCTGACCGCCGTGGCCTACCAGGGTCAGTCCAGCTCGCTGCCAGCCAAGGATCCCAATCGCAAGAAGCTGGCCGGCGTGGCGCGGCAGCGCGTCGGCCCCGTGGCGTCGCAGCCCGGCGAGTTTCAGCGACCTGCCAGGATGCTGCTGGTGGCACTGGGGGGCAATAAAGAGGTCAAACGCGGCGCGGCCAAGACCACGTTCGCCGATGCGTTCGAGCAGGCCAAGCAATCGCTCGAGAAGATGCAACTGGTCGAAGCCGAGCTGAAGGCCGCCCGCGACAAGGGTGACAAAGCGGCGGCAGAAGCACTCGAGCGGCAGAAGCGCGAAAACTCCGACGCCGCGAGGCAATCGCTCGAGCTGGCGCTGGCCGTGGCAGACGCCAAGATCGCGGCCGACGACCTCAACTCGGCCAGGTACTACCTCTGCTACCTGCACTGGGACGCGGGCGAGCTGTACGACGCGGCGGTGATCGGAGATTTTCTCGCCCGGCGATATCCCGACTCGCCCGCCGGCCGGCAGGGCGCGCGGATCGCGCTGGCGGCCTACGTCCGCATGTATGGCGAAAGCAGGGACGCAGAAAAAACCTTCGAAGCCCGACAAATTGAGGCGATCGCCGATCTGATCTTCAAGCAATGGCCCGACGGTGGCGAGGCCGACGAAGCCGCGCTGTCGCTGGTCAACTTCTACACCACGAGCAACCAGGGGGCTAAGGCCGTCGAGCTGCTCAAGAAAATCCCCGAGACCTCACCTCGCCGCGGCCAGGCCGAGCTTCGCGCCGGGCAAGCCCTGTGGAGCGCCTATCTCCGCCGCTCGCAAGCGCCGGCGGCCGAGCGACCGCCGCAGGCCGAGCTCGACCAGTTGAAGAAGCAAGCGCAGGAAGTGCTGGAACAGGGCGTCGCGCGGATGGAGAAAGCCGACAAGATCGACCCCACCCTGGTCGCGGCCGTGTTTGCCTTGGCGCAGATCTGCGTTGACACGGGGCAGCCGGACAAAGCGATCGAGTGGTTGGAGAACCCCAAGGTCGGCCCGTTGACGCTGATCGCCGCGAAGAACCCGGCCGTGGCGCGCGAGTCGTTTGTGATCGAGGCCAACAAGCTGGCCCTGCGAGCGTACATCGCCGTCAACCCGCAGCAGCTTAAGAAGGCCGAGCAGGTCATGGACTCGCTGGAGAAGCTGGTGCAGGGCGCCGGCGATGCCAAGGCGGCTGAGAACCTCACGGCCATCTACATCAGCCTGGGCCGCGAGCTGCAGCAGCACCTGCAAGACCTGCGCAAGAGCGGTCAGACCAAGCAACTGGACGCGGTCACGCAGGCGTTTGAAGTGTTTCTCGACCGCGTGATCAAGCGGGACACGGGCAACAACTACGCCTCGCTCAACTGGGTCGCCGAGACTTATGCCAGCCTGGGCGGCGGATTCGACGACGGCGCGGACGAAGTCAGTTCGCGCGCCGCCGACTACTTCCAGAAGGCCGCCACGGCCTATGGTCGGTTGCTGGAGATGGCCGAGAAAGACCCTAAATTCAAAGACAATCCGGACAGCCTGGTCGCGGTGCGGCTGCGGCTGGCCGACTGCGACCGCCGCGCGGGCAAATTCGACGACGCGATCAAGGCCCTGGAGGCCGTGCTCAAGGCCAAGCCGAACTTGCTTTCGGCTCAGGTGCAGGCCGCCGAGACCTATCAGGCGCAAGGCGCGCTGGATCCCGTGGGCTTTCGCCGTTCGATCGGCGGGGGCGCGCCGGGCAAGGACGGCAAGAACCTGGTCTGGGGTTGGGCCAAGATCTCGAAGATGACCATGACCAATCCTAAGTTTGCCGACGTGTTTCACCAGTCCCGGCTGAGCCTGTCCGAGGCTCGCCGCCGCGCGGCGCTGGCTGAAAAAGACGCGGCACTCCGGGCAAAGATCCTGGACGCCGCCAAGCAGGACCTTTGGTTTACCTACAAGCTGCAGCCGGATTTGGGAGGCGAGGAAACCACCGCCAGGTATGACCGATTGCTGCGCCAAGTGCAGAAGGACCTGGGGATGCCCGAAACTGGTTTGCAGGAATTTCGTGATCGCGACAAAGAACCGGCAGCCGGCGCCGCAACCAACTCGGCCGCCAAGAGCTAGCCGCGGAAACGACGCGTTGTATCTCTCCAAGGAATGACCGCATGTCACGACTTAAGATTTCAATCGCCACTACCGTCTGCCTGTGCTGCCTGGTCGCGGTCGGTCAGGGCGCCGATCGCGTCAAGCTGCTGGCCGGCAACCAGTCCAGCGGCAAGATCACGGAAATCACCCCAACCGAGGTCAACCTCGAACTGGGCGCGACGAAGAAGACCTTCGCGGTCAATGAAATCGAGACGATCACGTTTGACGCCGAGCCCAACGAGCTTGCTCAGGCCCGCATCGCCGTGCATGCGGGGCGCTTTGGCGACGCGGTCTCGCTATTGAACAAATTGGGCAAGGACGACGTCTCTCGCAAGGAGATCGCCGCCGACGTCGACTTTTATAAGGCCTACGCCGCGGTGCGACTGGCACTGGCAGGCGACGGGTCGAAGGCCGATGCCGGCCGGCAACTATTCGCCTTCGAAAAAGCCCATAAGAACAGTTACCACTACTTTGAAACCTGCGAGGCCCTGGGCGACCTGTTCGCCGCGCTGGGCAAGTTCGATCAGGCCGAAACTTACTACAACAAGCTGGCCGCCGCGCCCTGGCCCGACTACAAGCTGCGGGCCGACGTGCTGGTGGGTCGCGCGCTGGTGGGCCAAAAAGCCTACGACCGCGCGCTGGCCAAGTTTGACGACGTCCTGGCCGCCGATGCCAAGGGCAAAGATGCCGAGCGGCAGAAGCTGGCCGCCACACTGGGTAAAGCGGCCGCGCTAGCCGGCAACGGCAAGAGCGACCAGGCGATCCAGAGCGTCGAGCAGGTCATCGCCAAGGCCGACCCCGAGAATCAAGAGCTGCACGCCCGGGCCTACAACATCCTGGGCAATTGCTACCTGGCGGCGGGCAAGAAGAAAGACGCCCTGCTGGCCTTCCTGCACGTGGACCTGCTCTACGCGCGCTTTCCCGAGCAGCATGCCGAGGCCCTGGCGAACCTGGCCACCTTGTGGGCCGACGTGGACAAAGCCGACCGCGCTGCCCAGGCGCAGGCCACGCTCAACGAGAAGTACCCCGGCAGCGTCTGGGTCACGAAATGATCGACGCCCTGGCGCCGTTCGCCTCGCTTCGCTTGGCGGAACGGGTCGGCCGGGACTACACTGCACATTGGCGGGCGCAACCGAACACTTTTTAAACGGTCGAGGAACTCTCATGCGGTATTCGTCGCGGCTGCGCTTGCGAATGGCGGCCCTGTTTTCGCTGCTGGTCGCTGGTCTCTGGTTGAGCTCGCTGTCTGGCCCGCTGGGCATCCACGCGGCACGCGCTCAGGACGCGCCCCCCGCCGCGGCCGGCGCGGTCGATGATGAGCCGCCGCAAAGCGCGCTGAGTTTTTACTTCAACGCGCTGGGTCTGCGCTACACGATCGCCTTTCTGTTCCTGTCGTTTGTGTTCGTGGCCCTGATCGTGATGAACGTAATGTCCATCCGACGCCAGAGCGTGGTCCCGCCCGACCTGGTCCAGTCGTTTGAAACATTGCTCAACGAAAAGCGTTATCAAGAGGCCTATGAGCTGGCCAAGAACGACGAAAGCTTCTTGGGACACGTGCTCTCGGCCGGCCTGGCCAAGCTGCAAGACGGCTACGCGCCTGCCGTCGAGGCCATGCAGGAAGTGGGCGAGGACGAGACCATGAAGCTCGAGCAGCGGCTGAGCTATATCGCGCTGATCGGCACGGTCAGCCCGATGGTCGGCCTGCTGGGCACGGTCGACGGCATGGTGGCCGCGTTCCAGGTGATCGCCCGCAGCAGCTCGCAGCCCAAGCCCTCGCAGTTGGCCCAGGGCATTTCGATGGCTTTGATCACCACCCTGGTGGGTCTGTGGCTGGCGATTCCCGCGATCGCCCTGTTTGGCATCTTCCGCAATCGGTTGTCGCGGCTGGTGCTGGAAGTGGGCATCTACAGTGAGCGGCTGATGAGCCGGTTCCAGAACGTCGGCGCCAAGAAGACGACCATCACCACCACCTAGATCCGGTTTCACTTTCCCAGCGCCGCTCGAGCGCAAGAGTTCCGTTACGCACGCATCGCATCTGCCCGGTCCGCATGAAATTCAAACGCAACACCTACGAAATGAATGCCGAACCGGACATGACTCCGATGATCGACATGACGTTTCAACTGATCGCGTTCTTCATGGTGCTGTTGAACTTTGGCGAGAGCGAAGTCGATGCCCGCATCAAGCTGCCCAGCAGCCAATTGGCCAAGCCGGCCGATACGCCGCTGGAAGCCCCGGTCGTGCTGCAACTCACCGACGACGACAAGGTGATTTTCTCGGGCGAACCGATGCCGATCTCGGAGCTCGACCGCCCCCTGCGTAACGAAAAAAAGTTTATCGAGCTCTCGGGGGGCAAGGTCGCTGACGCCACCGTGATCCTCAGGGCCGACGGCAGCGCCAAGACCGGTATCGTGCAGCAAGTGATTCAGAAGTGCCAGGACAACGGGTTCGAACGGTTCGCGTTGCGCGCCAAGCAAGAGCTCGAGGAGGATCGCTGACGCCATGAAGTTTCGCCATACCACCTCCAGCGGACCGGAAAAGGTGGAAATGCAAATGACGCCGATGATCGACATCGTGTTTCAGTTGCTTACCTTTTTCCTGTTCAGCTTCAAGATTGCCGCGATCGAAGGAGACTTCAACGTCCGCATGCCGGTGGCCGGGCCAGGCACACCCGACGCCGAGTCGCAATTGCCCATCAAGGTCCGCCTGGCCGCCGACGCCGAGGGCAACCTGGCCAGCATTCACCTGGCAGACCGGGCACTGCCCAACTTTCGCGCGCTGCACGAACAGGTGATGAACATCGTCGGCAGCGACGCCGGACCCAACGCCGCCGCCAGTAGCGCCGAAGCCGAGCTGGATTGCGATTACAACCTGAAGTATCAGAACGTGATCAAGGCGATTACGGCCATCTCGGGCCAGGTCACGCCGGACGGTCACATCGTCAAGCTGATCCAGAAGATCAAGTTTGCCCCGCCCAAGAAACCCGACTGATTGGTCCCGGCTCGACGTGGCCTGCCTTGCCCGCTAGCCGCGTGGGTGGAACTGCTTGTGCACCGCTTTGAGCCGCGCCGGGTCGACGTGCGTGTAGATTTGCGTCGTGGCAATGCTGGCATGGCCTAACATCTCCTGAACTTGTCGCAGGTCCGCGCCCCCCGTGAGCAGGTGCGTGGCAAAACTGTGCCGGAGCGTGTGCGGGCTCATGTCGGCGTCGATGCCCGCGCGGCCGGCAAACCGCTTGAACAGCTCCCAGATGCGTTCGCGCCGCAACCGCAGCCCGCGCCGCGAGACCAGGAGCCACTTGGGGTCAGGCGACACGCCCTCGACCAGCGCCGGTCGTTCGTGGGCCAGGTAGTCCTGCACGGCCAGGATCGCGCGCCGACCCAGCGGCACCACGCGTTCTTTGTCCCCCTTGCCTCGACAAATGCAATGGGCCTGTTCCAGGTGCACTTGCCGCGTTTCCAGGTTCGAGATCTCCGACGCCCGGCAACCCGTGGCATAGAGCAGCTCCAACAAGGCCCGGTCGCGGCGCCACAGCGGCTCGCCGGGGAGCGGGGTTTCCAGCAGCTTTTCCACCTTGGTCGGCGAGAGCACGTGCGGCACGCGCTCCCAAAGTTTCTGGCTGCCCAACAGCTCGGCCAGGTTGTCGCGCAACAAGCCTTCGAGCTGGAGGTAGCGAAAGAAGACTCGCAGCGACGCCAGGTGCCGCGCCACGCTGGCCGGTGCAAGCTGTTTTTGATTGAGCCAACCGGCGTAGTCAGCCAGTTCCTGAATCGTGAGCTGCGGAATTCGCCGACCGGCCAGCCAGATATAGAACCGCTTGAGGTCGCGGTGGTATGCCGCCACGGTGTTCTCGGCCAGGTGGCACTCGCTGCGGAGGTAGTCGACGAACGACTCGATCCAGCGGCCCGTTACGGCCCCGGCGGCAACGGCGGTCGGCTTGAGCAGCTTGCGACGGGGTCCGCCCATGGGTCGATCTCGCGCAGTTACTGGCGTGGCCGACTGCGGGCCACCTGCCTCGGGTTTCCTTCGACCTGAGGGCGCGGGCCGCTTCACCGATTTGCCCGCCGGCGGAACCTCCCCTATGTTACACACGCGGTTAGCGCGGCCCATGGCCTGGTTTATCGACGGCGGCCAATAGACAGGACGACCCAAACCGCGCAACCGGCAAGGTCTGACGACTGCCCGCACGGAGTGAGAGGAGATCGATTGTGAGAGTTCTAGTCACCGGCGGAGCCGGGTACATCGGCAGCCACGCAGTCCGTTTGCTTTCACGCGCCGGGCACGAGGTCTGGGTCTATGACAACCTGTCGCTAGGCCATCGGGGCGCCGTGCCCGCCGGACGACTGATCGAAGGCGCACTGGTTGACAGGCCGCGACTGGCCGCTGCGCTTCGCGATCACGCGATTGACGCCGTGATGCACTTTGCCGCCTTTGCCTTTGTCGGCGAGTCGGTCGCAAACCCCGCCAAGTACTACCAAAACAACGTGGTCGGCAGCCTGGCCTTGCTGGAAGCCATGAGCGACGCCGGGGTGCGAAAGATCGTCTTCTCCAGCACCACGGCAACCTATGGCGTGCCCGAGCATATTCCCATTCGGGAGACCGAGCCGCAGCGGCCGATCAACCCCTATGGCTTTGGCAAGCTGGTGATCGAACAGGCGCTGGCCGACTACGCCCGGGCTTACGACCTGGCCTATGCCGCGCTGCGCTACTTCAACGCCGCCGGCGCATCGCCCGACGGCGACCTGGGCGAGGACCACGAGCCCGAGACGCACCTGATTCCCATCGTGCTCCAGGTCGCCCTTGGTCACCGCGAGCACGTGACCGTGTTGGGCGACGATTACCCCACGCCCGATGGCACTTGCATACGCGACTACGTTCACGTCGACGATCTGGGCAAGGCCCACGTCCTGGCGCTGGAGAAGCTCGAGCCCGGCGTGGGTCTGCAATTGAACCTGGGCACCGGGCGCGGGCACAGCGTGCGCGAAGTGATCGACGCCTGCCGCCGCGTCACGGGACACGCCATTCCGGCCGTGGTCGGTCCGCGCCGACCGGGCGATCCGCCCGAGCTGGTTGCCGACGCCAGGCTGGCGCAAGAGACCCTGCTGTGGCGCCCGCAGTACACCGAAATCGAGCCGATCGTCCGCACCGCCTGGCAATGGCACTCGACGCACCCCAACGGGTACGACGACTAAAGGTCCAGGCGCCCGATTGTTGTTTCGCGCGTTCCCCCCGTTAAGATAGACGGCAACTTAGGGATCGAACGCACCAGGGAGTCGCGCCCATGCCGATCGTCATGCTCTCGGAGATGGTCCACGGGCAGGAAGCCGACTTGTTCGTGTTGATGACCGCCAAGGAAGAGTTGACCACGCGCGACGGCAAGCCGTACTACAAGGTCGGCTTTCGCGACCACGCTCGCGAGGTGAGCTTTCCGATCTGGCAGGATTCGCCCTGGGGGGCCGATTGCCGCGAGGCCTGGCAGCCCGGCACATTCTACAAAGTGCGGGCCGTCTACCGCGACTCGAACTATGGCCCGCAGCTCGACCTGCGCAAGATTCGCGAAGTGACCGGCGCCGATCGGTCCGACGGCTTCTCGCCGGCCATGTGCCTGCCGCAAACTAACTTTGACACCGGAGCGATGTATGCCGAGCTAGTCGAGATCGCCCAGGCGCGCATCACCGACGCGGCCCTGGGCAAGCTCGTGGTCGACCTGCTAGAAGCGAATCGCGAGGCGTTGTTGACGCTGCCCGCGGCGACGCACAATCATCATGCCTTTCGCGGCGGCTGGCTGGAACACGTGTTGAGCGTCACGCGCACCGCGGTTCTGCTGGCCGACAAATACGACGACTACTATCCGGACCTGAAGCCGAGGCTCAACAAGAGCGTGGTCGCGGCAGGCGCGATCCTGCACGACATCGGCAAGCTCCGCGAGATCGAAGAGCATCCGCAGGGCGCTGAATATACGGCCGCCGGCAACCTGATCGGCCACATCCTGCAAGGCCGCGACATCGTGCGCGAGGCCGCTGTTGGCAGGTCCATTGATCCCGAGACCATGCTGCGTCTGGAGCACGTCATCGTGTCGCACCAGCGGCTGCCCGAGTGGGGTTCGCCCAAGGCGCCGATGACCCCCGAGGCAATGATCGTGCACTATGCCGACGACCTGGACGCAAAGTACCAGATGATGGCCACCATCCTGCGCGACGACAGCAACCCGGGACCGATGACGTCCAAGAAGAACGCGCTCTACCAAAAGGTCTATCGCGGCGGCGGCGTCTGACGCCGCCAGGGCCTACCGCGGCGGCGTGTGACGCCGCCAGGGTCTACCGCGGCGGCGACGCGTGACGCCGCCACCGTGGCAAATCCGTCCCTAAAGTTACGTCGATCCGCTAGGCAGCCAGGCCCGCCAACACGTCGGCGACCAGCTCGTCGTCGAGCTCGACGTCGGCGGCGGCCACATCCGTCAAGCTGCCCAGCGCGCTGACAATGGGCGCATCGGCCAATTGCGTGATCGCGGCGGCGACGGCGGCCTGCGCCGCAGCCGGAACGGTCCCGGGCGCGGCGAACACCGCGGGACCTGCGGTCACCGAAGTGGTGGCCAGAGCCGAGGCAATGCCCGCGTCGCCCCCTCCGGTGTCAGACGTGGCCAGGGCCAAGATGACGCCCAACTGCAACCGCTCGATCGTGCCCTGATTGTTGACCACGATGGTCGCATCGGCCGCGGTCACGTTGCCGTCGCGGTTGATGTCGCGGGTGTTGGTGATCAGTACGCCGGTGACCTGATTGTTGAGCACCGAGGTTTTGTCGGCGGCGCTGGTGAGGAACTGTCCCGCGGGCGTGGCGGCGCCGACGTCACCGGTTTTGTTGCCCCAGTAAAAGAAATCGCCGTCGGTCAGGCCAGTCCTGCTGTTGGCCAACACTTCTACTTCGAGCCAAGTATTCTTGATGGAATTTGCCGCCCAGGTGATCTCCACGCGGTCGCTGCCGCTGACTCCGGCGCCGGCGCGGACCGAGATCGTCGGCGTGGCCGTGACCGTCGCCCAACCGCCGGGCGAGTTGTCGTTGCCCTTCTTAAACACGAAGTCATTTGCCGAGATCGAGGCATGATTGCCGCCGCCGGCCAGGTCGATCATGATGCCGTTGATGCCCCGCGAGTAGCTGGATACGGCGCTGAATTGCGCCAGCGAGCCGTCGGCCACGTAGGCCGTTTTGTCGGGAGCGATGGCATTGTCGTCCGAGGCGTTGATCGCGGCGCTGCCGCCGTCAAAAAAGGAATCGTTGTAAAACAGGTGCCGCCCCGCCACTTCTGAGGTAAGCGAAGGAATGAAGGCCAGTCCGGTCACAGAGCCGGTGCCCGAGATCAAATCACCGCCGATCTGCGAGCCGTCGTCGATGTCATACTTGCGGACGACGCCATTGAACTGATGGTCCGGCGACACCGCGACCAGCAGGTTGCCGTCGTGGTCATACAGCATCGCCGTCGCTTGCGGGGCATAGCCCGCGGTGGGGCCCGTGCCCATGGGCGTGGTCAAATTGATGAACGTCGTGATGGTGGCGTCCGTGTGGTCCGTGCCCGACCACTTCACGATCCGGTGATGGCCAGTCGGCTCCCCGCCCAGGTCGGTGTCGGCAATCAGCAGGTCGGCGCCGGCCGTGATGATGGACGTGGGAAAAATGTTGTATCCATCGGTCGGATCGATCAAGAGCGTCGGCGAATGGTCGGCGGCATAACGCGTGACGGCCTGCGTCAGCAGTCCGCCGACGATCAGGTCGTGCGAAACGTCGTCGGCAAACGTGAATCCGGCAGGAGTGTAGTCAAAGAAATAGGAGCCGGCCGGCTGCCAGGTTTGGCCGACGCTATCCAAGTCAAACTGCAAGATCGATTTCGAGCCCAGGTCGGCCACGTACAAGTCGCCGTCCGGACCAAAATTTAGAGTGCCCGGGAAGTAAATTGGCGCCTGGACAGCATCGCCCGCGCCCAGCACGCCCAGGTAGTCGCCGTTGACGTCGTAGTGCAACACAGTCAGGCTGCCGGAGCTGCTGACAAAAAAGGAGCCGTCAGGCGCTACCGCTAGACCCTGCGAGACACCGATGCCGTTGTCGCCCGTCGGCACGCTGCCGGTCGTGGGTGTCCAGGTCGTCTCGTTGTAGCGGTAAACTGCCGTGCCGTTGGAGTCGTCATAGTTGGCCATCAGCAGATCCGAGGCCAGCATCTGCCGGCACTCCAGCGCTTCGATCTGGCAGGTAAAATGACCGAGCGCGAGCGGGCGGAGCAATGTCTTGCGGTTCATCAGGTTGTTCCTCAAACTTTCTCGTGGACGAAATCGGATGCGACAGCTTTTTCACGGGCCGCCGGCGAGGTTTTTTCGATTGGGGCGAGGCGTGGCGGGGGCGTGGCACGGTCTGTTCGCTCGCCGTCCTGGCAACAGCGGGCGGAATCCATCGATCGCGGCGGCTTGACAATACATTCTTAAGAACGTCATATTGTTAATGCATCCGACCGGGCCACGCAAGCGGCTGGGACATCAGCAATGTGAAAATTTCTCGTTTGCGCACGTACGCATGGCAATCCGTGCCGTCCGTCAGACGACCGGGTGCATGACGTACCCGCGGGGACTTTCATCGTTAGAGCGGCGCGTGATAATTGGCCGAGCGCCTCACTTCCGCCTGACAGGAACGAACTCATGACCATCGACCACGAACGACCGACGCCCTCCTTTTCGTTCCTGCCGGCGATGAACGCGGCCGCAGACTATGGCACGGCCGCCGAGCGGCTGCGGGCTTTGGCCGATGCTGACCGGTTGCAACTGGTTGCAGCGCTGTTGCGCGGACCGCTCAACGTGTCCGAGCTTTCGGCCGCGGTGGGCATGAGCATCGTCAAGGTCTCGCATCACCTGGGCGTGTTGCGCAATGCCGAAGTGGTGCTGGCCGAGAAGCGCGGCAAATTTGTGATCTACTCGCTGCATCCCGACGTTGCCGCGGGCGCCGCGCGCTATGCCGACCCCGAGACAGGCGACCTCGGCTGCTGCCGGCTGCCGATGGTGCACTCGATCGCACCGCAACAGCGGGCCGAGTGAGTGGACGCGTTCACCGCGCGTGACGTCGCGGACGGTCCGCGAGATGCAATCCTACGAACTGTCTAACCAGCCCCATGCGCAACGCCAGCCAGCCACGCTCGACGCCGCGACGCGCTGCCTTCACGCTGGTGGAGCTGCTGGTCGTGATCGCGATCATCGGCTTGTTGGTCGGCCTGCTGCTGCCCGCGGTTCAGGCTGCGCGCGAGAGCGGACGCCGCACCAGCTGCATTAACAATCTGCGACAGCTGGGCCTTGCCGCGCAAAACTTTCATTCGGCGCGCGGCGCCTTCCCGGTCGGCAGTGAAGCTCAGGCCTATCCGGGACATCCAACGCATCCCTGGACCTTTTATCGCTGGTCGGCACTGGCGCACTTGACTCCCTATCTCGAAGAGTCGAACGCCTACAACGCGTTGAATCTCGATTTGCCGATGTACGACGTTACCTATGTTGTCGCCAGCGAGAACCAGAAAGGCGTAGCGCTGGTCGTGCCGCTGTTTCTTTGTCCGAGCGATACGGGCATGGTGGTCTCGCCGGGCTACGGCCCGTCGAATTATGCGGCCTGCGCAGGGTCGGGCGTCGGCGGCGGCACCCCGCTCAAGACCGACGGAATCTTTTACGTCAATTCGCATACCAAGATGAACCAGGTCGAGGACGGCACGAGCCACACGGTTCTCTTCTCCGAGAGCGTGCTCGGCAACGTCAAGCTCTCGCCACTGCAAAAGGACTATTGGTACGACTACAAGTTCCTGCTGTTGCCCGGTACGCCATTGACCGAGGCGCTTTGCAACGGCACGACGCAGTGGAACAATTCAGATCCTCGCGGGTTTTCCTGGACCAACGGCGAGTTCCGCACGACCTTGTACAACCACTACTTCACGCCCAACCAGCCGGTGAATGACTGCGTCGGCAGCCAGTTGTTTGGCGACGCCACTTTCAAATTCACGCCGTTCGGTTGGCGCGCCGCGCGCAGCCGTCACGTCGGCGGCGTCAACGTTCTGTTGGCCGACGGTTCGGTGCATTTCGTCGTCGACCAGATCGATGGCACCGCCTGGGTCGCGCTGTCCACGCGCAAGGGCGGAGAGATCAACGACCCTGCGGCGCAACAATAGGCTCCCGAGCGGCAATCCTCATGGCAACCTATACCGAGCCGGCGCTGCTCGCAGATCAAATCGACCGATATCGGGTCGAGGGGTATCTGCACGTACGGGGCGTGTTCGACGCCACAACCGTCGCCGAGTTGGCCGACGCCGCACAGGATCTCAGCGAGCGCAGCGACCTGATCGACATCGCCAACCTGCGATGCCGTTGGCAGCACGATGCCGCTAGCGGCGAGTGTTTGTTCGATTGCTTCGACCCGGTTATCGACTTGAGCCCAATCTGCCGCCGCGTGGCCGAAGACGAGCGATTGCTGGGCCTGCTGCGCGGGCTGTACGACGACGAGCCGTGCCTGCTCAAAGACAAGCTGATCTTCAAGCGACCGGGGGCAGGCGGTTATGGCCTTCATCAGGATTACATCGCCTGGCGCGAGTTTCCGCGCAGCTTCACGACCGTGATGGTCGCGATCGACCCGGCGGACGCCGAAAACGGCGCCACGGAAGTTTTCGCCGGCTGCCACGGCCAGGGTTACATGTCCGCGCATGATGGCGAGTATCACGAGCTTTCGCCCGACGCGCTGCCTGCAGCCCGCAGCGAAATGCCCAACCTTCAGCCGGGCGACGTGCTGATCTTCGGCGGGTTCACGCCGCACCGCTCGGGTTCCAATCGCAGCCCGCGCTGGCGCCGCCAGTTGTATTTGAGCTACAACGCGGCGAGCGACGGGGGACCGCAGCGCGCGGCGCACTATCGCCTCTTTCACGATTGGCTGCGCGAGCGCTACGCCCGGCACGGGCTCGTCGAGACCTGTTTTCGTTAAGCCGTCGCCGGTTCCTGATGCGAACCAACGGCCGTCAATTGCCGGCGGGCAATCCGCGCTCCGAGCCGAGCCAGCTTCGCTTCCAATCGCTCGTAGCCCCGGTCGAGATGGTGTACGCGGCGGACGACCGAGTGGCCCTCGGCAGCAAGGGCGGCTAACACCAAGGCGGCGCTGGCCCGCAGGTCCGAGGCCGTGACCGGCGCGCCCGACAACTGGGCAACGCCGTCGACCCGAGCGCCGCCGCTGGTGCGCACGACCCGCGCGCCCAGCCGATTCAGTTCGTCGACGTGCAGGAATCGCTCGGGAAAAACCAGGTCGCGAATCGTCGAGGCGCCGTCTGCCACGGCGGCCAAGGCCATGAACTGCGCTTGCAAATCGGTGGGCACGCCCGGATAGGGTAACGCGGCGAGGTCGACTGGGCGCAGTCGCCCGGCAGATCGCACCGACACTTCGCCCGAACCGCAATGGACGTCCGCCCCCGTTGCCGAGAGGACCGAGAGCACGGCCGACATGTGAGCCGGCTCGACCTCGTTCACGCGCACCGCGCCGCCGGTGATGGCCCCGGCCATCAGCAGCGTCGCCGCTTCGATGCGGTCGGGAATGATGCGGTGCACGGCGCCACCGAGTTCCGTGACGCCGAGGACTTCGATGGTGTCGCTGCCGAGACCTTCGATCCGCGCGCCCAGCTTGTTAAGAAACCGGCCCAGGTCGACGATCTCGGGCTCGCGCGCCGCATTCCAGATCACGGTCCGCCCGCGGGCCAGCACCGCGGCCGAAAGGATGTTGGCCGTGCCGGTCACGCTCGGCCCGCGCGGCCCGGCGAGGTCGATCGTCGCGCCTGCCAGGCGCCGCGCGCGGGCGACTACGTATCCCCGTTGGATATAAATGTCCGCGCCCAGCGCAGCCAGACCGGCCAGGTGCAAGTCGACCGGGCGAGCACCCAGGTTGCAACCGCCGGGTAGTGCCACGGCCGCCCTGCCCCGCCGCGCCACCAGGGGTCCCAGCACGCAGAAGCTGGCGCGCATCCGCCGCACCAGGTCGTAGTCGGCACGCGTCGGTCGAGGGTCGACGGTCTGGATGCGCAGGTCCCCGGCGCCTTCGCGCTTCACCTCCACACCCAGATGACCCAACAGCAGCGACAGGGTGCGGACGTCAACAAGTTCCGGCACGCCAATCAGACGCACCGGCTGTGAAGCCAGGATCGAAGCGGCCATGATCGGCAAGGCGGCGTTCTTCGCGCCGCCAACTTCGACCGAGCCGTTTAGCGGCAGGCCGCCGTGGATGTGCAAACAATCCATTGTTCGCCGTGTGCTGAGGTCAGGAGCTGTCTCGAACGGTCGTTGGCTCTCACCGCGTTACTTCCAACGTGCTCGCGCCACGCGAGCCAGGCCCGCCAGGTCCTTCATCGTAGTTTCGAGTTGCCAGCGAGAATCGGCCGCCAGCAAGGCCTCGACTCGCTGTTGTAGCATCGGACTGATTTCCAACAAGAGCGATCCGCCGGGCGCCAGCCGCTCAGCCGCCTGGGGAATCAACCGCTCGATGACCTCCGTGCCGGTGGGTCCCGCCTCCAGGGCCAGTCGCGGCTCGTGCTCGCGGACGTCGCGTGCCAGCGTGGCCATCTCGGCGGTGCTGATATAGGGCGGATTGCTGGCCACGACGTCAAACGTGCGGCCGGCGGGCACCGCGTCCAGTAGGTCACCTTCGAGAAACTCAACACGGTCCGCCACGCCCAGTCGCTCGGCATTATTGCGAGCCACGGCCAGGGCCTGGGGGCTGATGTCGAGGGCGGTTGCCCGCACGCGGGGCGCACGCCGCGCCGCGGCAATGGCCACGATTCCGCTGCCCGTGCCGACGTCAGCCAAGGTCACGGGCCCATCGCCGGGCAGGGCTTTGACAAGGTCCAACAAAGCCAGAACCAGCAGCTCGGTCTCAGGCCGCGGAATCAACACGTCGGGCGTGACGCGAAAGTCGAGCGAATAAAACTCGCGATGGCCAACCAGGTAGGCCACCGGCGCGCCCTCGGCGCGGCGCTTGACCAGCGCGCGAAACTTTGTGCGCAGCGCCTCGTCGGCCTCATCGCCAAAGCTCGTATAGAGTTCGATTCGCTGGCAACCCCGGGCGTGCGCCAGCAGCACCTCGGCCTCCAGCCGCGGGCTTTCTGAGCCATGCTGCTTGAGGTAGTCGGCTGTCCAGTTGAGCAGGCGTCCGATGGTCCACTCGTCGGCCATGACAGTACCACGAGAGGCTGTGGGGAGGACTATTCGTGCGCGCCCATATCCTTGCGCAACTGCTGGCGATCGTAGTCCACCAGTGCGTTGGTCAGCGGCTGCACGTCGCCGGCCAGGATCGAGTCGAGCTTGTAGAGCGTGAGGTTGATGCGGTGGTCGGTCACGCGGTTCTCGGCAAAGTTGTACGTGCGAATCCGCTGACTGCGATCGCCCGAGCCGACCAGGGTCTTGCGTTCGCTGGCCCTCTTGTCGTGCTCTTCCTGCCGCTTGGCTTCGTAGAGTCGCGTCTTGAGCACGCGCAGCGCCTTGGCAAAGTTCTTGTGCTGGCTCTTTTCGTCCTGGCACTGCACCACGATATTCGTGGCCAGGTGGGTCAACCGAATGGCCGAGGCGGTCTTATTGACGTGCTGACCGCCGGGGCCGCTGGCGCAAAAAATGTCCTTGCGGTAGTCGTCTGGCTTCAAATCGATTTCCACGTCCTCGGGCTCGGGCAGCACGGCCACCGTGGCTGCCGAGGTGTGGATGCGACCTTTGGTCTCGGTCTCTGGCACGCGCTGCACCCGGTGGCCGCCGCTTTCATACTGCAGCTCGCGATAGACCCCTTCGCCCTCGAGGCCCAGGATAATTTCCTTGAAGCCACCCAGCTCCGTGGCGCTCAAGTCCAGCACCTCGACCTTCCAGCCTTTTTGCTCGGCGTGGTGCTTGTACATCTCGTAGAGGTCGCGGGCAAACAGGGCCGCCTCGTCACCGCCGGTGCCCGCGCGGATTTCCATCACGATCCGGGCCCGCTGGGCGTCCTCGCCGCCGATGGTCATTTCCAGCAGCTCGTCCCACAGGGTCTCGCGCTCCTCGCGCAGACCCGGCAGCTCGCCCTCGGCCATCTCGCGCATCTCGGCATCCTTGCCGTCGATCATCTGCTGAACTTCGGTAATCTGCTCGTTGAGCGACTTGAAGCGGCGGTACTTCTTGGCCAGCTTGGCCAGCGTGCCGTGTTCGCGCGCGGCCGCTGCGACCAGGCTGGCATGGGCCAGCACGGCCGGATCGACCAAGTCCTTTTCCAGCTCTTCAAAACGAGCCAGTTTTTGTTCCAGCATGTCGCGCAGCGACACAGGCAGACTCCTCCCGATGCCGAGATCCATAACCCCGGCGAATTTCGTATCCAACGCCATCGCCCAGAACGCGGCAACTCTTCTGCAGCCTTCCTCTTCTGTAGCCGGGGTCTGTGACCCCGGTGCTTCGCCGCAACACTTCCGGCCTCACAACGGCCGGCTACAGAATCACCTGTAGCCGGGGTCTGTGACCCCGGTTGTCCTCCCGCAACGCTCCGGCCTCACAATGGCCGGCTACAGTCCGCGTTCAGTCAACAAAAAGGCCGTCTCGACGCGCGCTCAAGGGCGCACGCCCGACGGCCTTCGGCAGTGTTCAGGTCGCTACGATTCGGTCTTGGCTTCGGCGGCGTCGACCTTCTTGCCGCGCTTCAGGCTGGCATAGCCGGCCGCAGCGAACTTGTTCTTGAACTTCTCGATCCGGCCGGCCGTGTCGATGAACTTCAGCTTGCCCGTGTAAAACGGATGGCAAACATTGCAGATATCGACCTTTAGCTCGGGCCGGGTGCTGCGGGTGGTAAACGAATTGCCACAGCCGCACTTGACCGCGGTCACGACGTAATCGGGATGAATTTCTTTTTTCATAGTAGGTGTTCCTTGGGCGGATTACCGCCGTATCCTCCAGCGGTCACCGCCGCCGTCTTTCCGCCCACATTGTACGGGAGTCGGACAAGGGCCCGTCCTGTAATGCACCCGTCGAGCGAACCAGGTCGAACGCGTTCGCCCCAGGCGCAAAACGGGCCCAAAGTCCAAACCCAAACTTTACCAACTCCCCCCCGTTGCCACAAGGGGGGAATGACGTCACGGATCTTGCGACGCCCCGCTGGCAGGCGGGTTTTCCACGCGTACGGCGCTGGCCGGCGCCGTGCGTTCTTTCAGCCAGCGGGCGCGGAGCTGGTTGCCGTGGCTTTGCGGCGAGGTCTCGTCTTCGTAGAGATGCACGGCCTCGTCGAGCTTGTTCTGCGCTTCGTAGGTCCGCGCCAGGTTGTAGCGCGCGCCGCTGACCCAGGGGCCGCGCGGATTCTTCTCGAGCGTGCGCGTGGCGAAGTAGTCGATCGCTACGGAATAGTCCCGCTGGTCAAAGCAAATCAGCCCCAGCCAGTAACTGGCGTCCTGCTTGGCCAGGCGCATCAGGATGGTTTGGCGGGCTTCGATTTGCGAGATGTTTTCGCGCTTGACCTTCTTGGCCACTTCGTTCGGGAGCCGATAGTCTTCGATCACTTCGTCCGACGGCCGGGCGTCCAGGAAGTGCTTCTTGGCCCCCTTTTCGCCGTCGTACTCGCCTTTGAACAACAGCGCGCGGCCCGCCGACAGGGTTGGCAGCGCGCGAAACAAGTACATCTCGCGGCTGGCCTCGGCGATCTGGGCTTCGGTCAATTGCGATTGCCACAGCGCCACTTCGAACGGCTCTTGCCATAACTTCACTGCCGTGATGCCAGGCAGTTTCTTGATCCGCTCGGCCGCGGCCGAAGGCTGCGCGGAGAGCACCATCTTGCGTTTGCCCGAGAGGCGCGACTCGACCAACGCCATCCTCTTCGAGAGGGCATAAGGCGAGGCCTCGACCAGGGCCACCACATGCGCGAGGTCTTCGTGCTTGACTGGATAGGGATGCTCGGCGCCGAGGTCGAGCTTGCGCAGCAGGTTGTCGTCGGCGGTTACCTCCGCCAGCGTGGCCACCCCTTTGCCGCCGGGTCCAGGAATCGGCAGCCCCAGCCGACAGTCAAACAGGTACAGATTGTCACCGCTGGCCACGCCGACGCACCACGGCCGCGGAGGTTTGCCCTCGCCGTCGTCGATCGCCAACAGCACGGCGTCCAAGCCTTGCTGGCGGGCCATCAGAATGAAGATCCATGCTCGCTCGAGAGCCGTGCCGCGGCCAAACAACATCGTCTCGAACGGACGGCGGCGACTGGTCGGCGGTTCGTCAGGCGGCAGATCGGCTTCGAGTTGGATGTTGCGGACGACCCAGTCGAAGAGCCGCTCGGCCACGGCCACGTCGTCAAACTGGTCGCCTCGCGCCAACTTTGAAGCGTCGCGCAGCCAGACCGATTCCTGCAAGAACCACGCGTCGGGCAAGCGAAACTGCACCAGGTCCAGCGTCTTCACCACCGGCAACGCCGTCATTGGAGCCGGCAGCTCAGCGATCATCGCATCGAGCTCCCAGTTGACCTTGGGTTTCTCCTGCTGGTTCCACTGGTTCAGCCGATCGCAGATTTGCGGCATGATCTGGTTGACGTCGAAATCTTCCAGATGGTCAAGGTTCTCAGCAACCGAATGAAACAGACCGTCGCGCACGTCCGCCTGCGTCGCCGGTCCGCGGCGTTGTTCGCCGCTCGGCCGGGAATCGCAGCCCAGGATGAGCATCGCGACAGCGCCGCAGGCCGCAAACAAGGCGATGGCTCCTGCTTGCAGTGCAAAGTTTCGTTCAACCGTCACGCCTGATTCTCCACGTCCAGATTCTCGATGGTCTCACGAATGCGCAGCAACCGCGCCACGAGCGGGCCAAACTGGTCCAACGGGACCATGTTTGCACCGTCGCTGGGCGATGTGTCGGGCGTGGGATGGGTCTCAAAAAACAATCCATCCGCGCCAACAGCGGTGGCCGCCCGCGCCAACGGTTCGACCATCGCCCGGTTGCCGCCCGTACTTTTGCCCAACCCACCCGGTTCTTGCACGCTATGGGTGGCGTCGAAAACGACCGGCACTCCCAGACCTTGCATCTGTGGGATCGAGCGCATGTCGTTGACGAGCCGCCCGTAGCCAAAGAAGGTTCCACGCTCGCACAATAAGATATTACGGCAGCCGGCGGCCGTGAGTTTGCCCACCACGTGCTGCATGTCCCAGGGGGCCATAAATTGGCCCTTTTTTACATTCACCGCCTTGCCGGTCTGAGCGGCGGCGACCAACAAATCGGTCTGCCGGGCCAGGAAGGCCGGAATTTGCAGCAGGTCGCACACCTGGCCGACCGGAGCAGCCTGGTGGGCCTCGTGGATGTCGGTCGTCACGGGGAGGCCGGTGGCCCGTTTGACCCGCTCCAGGATCGCCAGGCCCGCGTCCAATCCGGGACCGCGGTAGGCGTCCAGGCTGGTGCGGTTGGCCTTGTCGAACGAAGCCTTAAATACCAGCGAGATCGGCAGTCCGGCGGCCAGCTCCGCCAGCCGCTCGGCGATCGTGAGCGTGAGCGCTTCGGTCTCAATCACGCAGGGTCCAGAGATCACCAGCAATCGCTGAGCGCGACCGCAGGCATAAGGTCCAATGGTGACAGGGTTCTGTGGCATCATCTGGCTCCAGCGTCGACGGTCGCGGCGCGCGGGGCGGCCAATTCTCGAACACGCGCCGCCGGGGCCAACAAGTGCATCCGACCGGGCAGCACGTGAATCTCCAAGGGCAACATGCCGCCGGGGTCGCCGTCCAATTGATAGGGAACCGGCCGATCGCTCTCGATGCGCACCCGCGCCGCACAGCCCGAGCGAAAGTCCTTCAGTGCGCGCTGCCGACCGAACAGCGAGAAGCCCAAGTATCGCAGCCCGTGCCAGAGCGAACCGTTTCTGAACAGCGCCAGGTCCAAGAGGCCATCGGTGCCCACGGCCTCGGGCGCCAGTTGCACCCCACCCGCGTAGCACGGCAGATTGACGACAAACGCCCAGCGGGCAGTCAGCGTGGTCGCTTCGCCGCCGTCCGGCGGCTCGACGGTCATGCGCAAAGCTGGATATTCATAGTCGCGAATGGTCTCCAGGATCGGGCGCGCGTAGGTCCAGTAACTGATGCCGCGCCCCACGCGCTGCCGGTGCAGGCGTTTGACCACTTCCGCATCAAAGCCGCAGCCGGCCATCAACAGAAACACGCGACCGTTGGCGCTGGCGGCGTCCAGGCGCACGGTCGCGCGGTCGATCAGCATCTGCACGAATGCATCGGGGTCGTCGCTGATGCGCAGATAACTGGCCAGCAGGTTGGCCGTGCCCAGCGGATAGACCGTGATGGGCACGTCGGGATGGGTGCGATTGACGATCTCGGCCACAGTGCCGTCGCCGCCGGCAGCGACCACGGCGAGCAGCTCGCCCGCCGCCTGGTCTCGGGCGGCCAGGGCTTCGGCATGCTCCAGGTCCGAGACCCGCTCCGCAACCAGCCCACGGCGATCCAGCGCGCGCAGCAAGCGCGCGACAGCCGCCTCGCGCGCGCCGGCGCCGGCGTGTGGATTGGCGACAATCAAGACCCGACCGGCCCCCTCTTTCACCAGCGAAACTCGAGTTGCCACAATTTGCGTGCCCCTTGTGCGTGGCCCGCACGTTACCCTTGGACTTGCCGCCCGACAAGCCGGCAACGTCAAGGCGACGACCGCTTTCGTGCAATTAAACAAGAGCCGCTGCGTGTTGGCTATCGGCGCGGCCCGGGGTCCCGGGACCGTGAGCCGCTCCTTCAATCGAGCGCTACCCACGAAACATTCCGCGTGCATTGGGTATTCATTGGGGGGCGGTCCACCGGCCATTCTCAGATTGAGACACCCATCCACCGACCTCCATTCGTTCTGCGTGGGCCGTTGAAGTGTTGTATCGGAACGGGACAAGTGCAGCGAAACCAACCAACCTCGGTTCGGCGGCAAATAGCAGCCAGAGGTGGTAAATAAAAATCTGTAAGTTATTATAGAAGCTTGGAATAGAGCTTTTCTCTGAGGGCATTTTTCGGCAGCGTACGCGAACGGCACATCGGTTGCTTTAGCCACGGCTGCGATTCGGACGTGTCACAACGTCAGGATCGCAAGTGGCCCGTGGGGCCTCTGATGAACTGTAGCCGGATCGCGTTACCTTGCCCCTAACCGTCCAGCAACGCCAAGCGTATTTGGCGCATCAGAGGCCCCTTTTTTATTTCCGCTCCGACGTCGGCGCGGGCAACCCAGCAGACGCCGATGTCCCGAGCTCGCCGACTTCTTGTCGAATCCCTGGAAGACCGCCGCGTCCTGAGCGCTGCGCCTAGTGGCGCCGAAGACATCAGCCAGGCCGCCCAGAGTGCGATGTTGATCGCTCCGCCGGTCTCCGCCGACCTGTGGGTGCCGGGCACGATTCGCGTGATTCACAGCGGCACCGAGGTCAACACCTTTGTGCCGGCCGACGACACCGACGTCGAGCGGGGGCTGGCCTTGCGGGCGGCCCTGGCCGCCGCGCAACCCTGGGACGAGCTGGTCCTGGATGCAGCCACCTACGACATGGGCGGCTTTGAACACGTCGAGTTTCGCGATCGCCTGACCGTGATCGGCGCCGGCAAAGAGCTCACCAAGATCACCAGCAGCTGCCCGCAGGATCACGACGGGGCGGCCACCTTCACGCTCAATCATCTGTCGACCCTCGAAGATCTGTGGCTCGAGGGTTCGCTGCTCAACGGTCAGTATCAGCCGCTGGTCGGCATGCAGGGCGGACCGGTCGAAAATGTCGAGGCCTATCTGCGTCGCGTGAAGATCACTGGAGACAGCGACGGCATCTTTATCTGGACCGGAAGTCAATTCACCTACTCCATCTATGCCACCGATTGCGACATCAGCACCCGTTACGACGCAGTGGCGGTGCTGGGCGGGGGCTACTACCCGCAGACCGTGATGCTCTACAACTGCAACATCACTGTCCAGCAGCCTAGCACGATCCCCGAACACAGTTCCAACGCTGTGAACGTGCGGAGCGGCTTTGTCGGCATGTACGACTGCACGGTCACGGTCACCGGCGACGCCAACTCGCTGCAGACGGCCGGCATCTGGTGTTACGGCGCGGGGTCGTCAGCGGTGGTCGATTGCACGTTTAACGTCACGGCGCCGGCCGGCACTGCCTACGACCTGCTGCTGGTCAATGCGCCTGGCAACGTGATCGGCGGCACGGGATCCGGCCCGGGCGGCAGCTTCACGTCGTACAGCGGCACCGAGACCTACGGCACGCCGACCAACAGCAGTGTGACCGATCGCGGGCTGTTCTATAACGACTCGGCCTACGACGACTCAAATCCCCGCGCCGACGTCTTCGACGTTGCCGCCGCGGCCGTGGACAAGTCGCCGTTGCTGCCCGGCGGCGGCGTGGCGACCTTCGCCAACGTGACCAGCTACTCGCGCGGCATCAATGGCATCTCGTTCGACCTGATCGGTGATCACGGCAGTCTGACGGCCGACGATTTTCTGTTCACGATCGGCGATGACAACGATCCCGAGAGCTGGCTGCCCGCGCCAGCGCCGCTGGCCGTGACGATGTTCGCTGCTAACGGGGCGCCGGGGTTGGAACGGGTCGAGATCGTCTGGGCCAACGGTGCGATCAAGAACACCTGGCTGCGCGTGGAGGTGTTGCCCACGGCACGCACCAACCTGAGCGCGGCGGACGTGTTCTATTGGGGCAGCAAGGTCGGCGACGTCGGCACGAACACGGCTGCCAATTTCTTTGTGACGAGCGCCGCGGACCAGACCACCACGCGCAATAGCCAAGGCGCCGCCGCTCTGGAAACTGCCTACGACTTTAACCGCGACGGACTGACCTCGGCCGCCGACGTAACGATCGTGTACGGCAATCTCGGCTCGTTGATTCGGCTCGACCTGGGTGGCGCGCCCAGCGGACTCCCGGAGGAATTTCCCCCGAAGATCGACGTCGCGCCCGAGGTCCAAGCGTTCGCCCTGCCCTCGGCCGCGCCGGCCGCTGATTTTGTTTCGCCACTTCGCAGCAATTCCGGACCACTCGCCGCCGCCCCCCAGGCTCCCCTCGGTCCACCGCGTTTCCTGCTGGCGCAAGCACACGATGAGGCGGCGGCCCAGACCGCCGCGACCCTCGCGAACTTCAGTTCGGAAGATTTCGACCTCGAGTCGCTTCTCCTGGCGACGATCGACCTGCTCGTTTCGCGCCGACGCGCCAAGTAGCACCGCTCGCGGCCGCCTGGCCACCATCTTTGCGGCCGAAAATCGCACGCACCTGCCGCCTGGCCGTGCGGCGCGATATCCTTACGGTGCGCCCGGCCACGTATCACGCACGCCGTCTCCACACGGTCGGGCGACCCTTCGTCAGTGAGGCTTTCGCCGATGCAGATTTCTGAACAGCTCGGACAGTTCTACCTGGGTCGTCAGTACGACCTGGCCAATCGTGCTCCGCTGCCTGACTCGCCGGTCAACTACGACGCCAAGGACCTCACGACCCATGCCGTGTGCGTGGGCATGACCGGCAGCGGCAAGACCGGGCTCTGCCTGGCACTGTTGGAAGAAGCGGCCATCGACGGCATCCCGGCCATCGCCATCGACCCCAAGGGCGATCTGGCCAACCTGATGCTGACGTTTCCCGATCTGCGCGGCGCCGACTTCCGACCCTGGGTCGACGAAAGCGAAGCCAGCCGCGAAGGCGTGACTCCCGACGTGCTCGCCGATCAGACAGCCGATCGCTGGAGCAAAGGCCTGGCCGAATGGGGACAGGACGGCGCGCGGATCAAAAAGTTTCGCGAAGCGGTCGACATCGCCATCTACACGCCCGGCAGCAGTGCCGGCTTGCCCTTGGCCGTGCTGCGCTCATTTGCCGCGCCGCCGCAGGCGATTCTGGACGACAACGATGCGCTGGCCGAGCGAATCAGCGCCGCCGTCTCGGGTCTGTTGGCGCTGGTCGGCGTCGAGGCCGATCCGCTCCGCAGCCGCGAGCATATCTTGCTGGCCAACATACTGGAAAAAACCTGGCGCGAGGGGCGCGACCTGGACGTCGGCGGTTTGATCCGCGGCATTCAGAAGCCACCCTTCGACAAAGTGGGCGTGGTCGACCTGGAATCGTTTTATCCGGCCAAGGATCGCACGGCTCTGGCGATGCAGCTCAACAACCTGATCGCTTCGCCCGGCTTTGCCGGCTGGGTTGAAGGCGAACCGCTGGAGATCAGCCGCTTGCTCTACACGCCCGAGGGCAAGCCGCGGCTGGCGATCCTCTCGATCGCGCACCTCTCGGAAGCTGAGCGGATGTTCTTCGTCACGATCCTGCTCAACGAGATCGTGAGCTGGGTCCGCACGCAGCCCGGCACCTCCAGCCTGCGGGCCATCTTGTACATGGACGAAATCTTTGGCTACTTCCCGCCCACGGCCAACCCGCCCTCCAAAGGTCCGATGCTGACCTTGCTCAAGCAGGCCCGGGCGTATGGTCTGGGCATCGTGCTGGCCACGCAAAACCCGGTCGACCTGGACTACAAAGGGCTCTCGAACACCGGCACCTGGTTTCTCGGTCGTTTGCAGACCGAGCGCGACAAGGCCCGGGTGCTCGAAGGGTTGGAAGGCGCGTCGGCCGCCGCCGGGGCAAAGTTCGACAAGTCGGAAATGGCCGCCACGCTGGCCGGCCTGGGCAAGCGCATCTTCCTGATGAACAACGTGCACGACGACCATCCGGTGGTGTTTGAGAGCCGCTGGTGCCTGTCGTTCTTGCGCGGGCCATTGACGCGGTCCCAGATCCAATCGTTGATGGCGCCCTACAAACAGGGGCGACCGGCCAGCGGATCGAACGCGACCGCCGCCAAGGCAACTGCCGAAGCGACCGTGCAAGCCGCCGCCAGCGGCGCACCCAGTGCGTCGACGATGACAGCAGGTTCGCCGGGCGAACATCCGATCGTTCCGCCCGAGAGTGGCGAGTGCTTCATGCCCTTGCGCGAGGCCACCCCGGGCAAGCCGGTGACGTATCGTCCGACGCTGGTCGGTTCGGCGCGACTGCACTTTGTGGACGCCAAGGCCGGCATCGACGCCTGGCAAAACGTGACGTTGATCGCTCCGGTGGGCGAGACGATGGACGAGGACGTCTGGTCCACCGCCCAACCGCTGGCCGAAACGCATCGCGAGTTCAACGAACAACCGGCAGCCGGCGCGAAGTTCAACCCCCTGCCCTCGCCAATGCTCCGCGGCAAGAACTATGCGTCCTGGCAAAAGGCCCTGGCCGCGCATCTGTATCAAAGCGAAACGCTCAAGCTGTGGCGGGCGCCGGCCTACAAAGAGACCTCCCGGGCCGATGAGACGGAAGGCGATTTCCGCGTCCGCATCCAGCAGCGGGCTCGCGAAGAGCGCGACGCCGCGGTGACCGACCTGCGGGCCAAGTACGCGGCCAAGTTTGAAGCCCTCGAAGAGCAGCGCCGCCGGGCCAGCTCCCGAGTGGAGCGCGAGCAGGAGCAATTCAAAAGCCAAACGCTGGACACCGTGGTCTCGATCGGCACCTCGATCCTGGGCGCGCTCTTGGGTCGCAAGCGGATCAGCCAGACGACAATGCGCGGCGCGGCCACCGCGGCAGGTCGCGCCGGCCGAGCCAACAAGAAGCGCGGCGACGTCGGGCGGGCCGAAGACAACGTCGAGGCAATCGATCGCAAAACCCAAGACCTCGACGCCGAGCTAGCCAACGAAGTCCGCCAACTAGAGAGCACGCCGAACCAGGTGGAGCTCGTCGAGTATCCCGTCCGGCCGAGGAAAACCGATATCGCGGTAGAGCGCGTAGCCCTGGCCTGGGTGCCGATAGCGTGAGATTCGTGGGTCGCGTCGGTCCGCCTTGCCCCTGCCCTGCTTTGTGCTAGACTTTTCCGCTTTCCGTGTTTTTCGCGGGGGTCTGGCCGGGGGTGAAAACCTGTTCTAAGATGGGTTGATGGCCGGGCGGCCGGGAAGGAAATGGGTCGGAGGTTAGCGGTGCTCCGGGGTCACAGACCCCGGCTACAGAATTCAGAAACCCCGGCCATCAGACGAGACGAGAAATCACTTACGCTTGCCAGCGTAGCTTCAATTGGCAGAGCACCGCATTCGTAATGCGGGGGTTCCGGGTTCGACTCCCGGCGCTGGCTTTTTTCTCTCGCGCGGGAGTGGCCGCACCTCCGCGACTGATATCGGCCCTGTTGCCGCGTCACTCGCTCCCGAGCGCCGCCGCTGGCCGCAATCGCTTGCCCGGCCTGGGGTTGGTGTCGCCGACGCGCCTCTTGACCACTTTGGGGGGCAGACTCTAGACTGTCGCAAGTCGTTGGAAACTGGTATGTTACCAGCTTGCGCGGGCAAGCTGGACTTTTCGCTCTGCAAGGCGGATATGACGCGGCAGGTCCATCCTCGCTGGCTCGCGGTCGCGCTACAGGCGCGGCAATTTTTTTCGCTCGATCAGTTTTTCGTCGGTCCACCGCGGCCGCCTGGGGTCGCTCCCCGGTGCAGGCCCGCGTGAGACGGCCGGCGAAACAAAGTTTTGGGAGATGCTCGTAATGGCGCAAGGTTTGGATTCGGACGTCAAACAGATGGTGTTGTCCGGCGGTCCTTTTGGTCCGGCGGAGATCAAGCAGATCATCAATGCAATCGCCGAGGACTTCTCGCAGTACCGTTCGCTCCGCGATGCGGTCGGCGAAATGGAACTGAGCGAGAGCCGCAGCCCGGCCGACGCCGTGCGAATGGGCGTCTGCCAGTTTCTGTTGGGCCGTTATCAAAGCGCGATCGACACGCTCAAGACCGGCGACGGCGGAGCCCTGGCCCACTTTTACCTGGCGCGAAATTTCTTCGCCCTAGAGCGCTACCCGGAAGCGATTGCCGAATTTGCCGCGGCCGGCAAGGCCGGCTATCCCGGCGACGATTGCGTGCTGGGCAAGGCCGACGCCGAACGGGCCAGCGGCAACCTGACCGCCGCCATGGCATCGCTCGACGGACTCTCCGGAGCGGTCGAGCAGACTGCCGACTATCTCTATCAGCGCGGCGCGACGGTCGCGGCCGTGGGGGGCAACCCCGCCGAGGTCGTGGCCCTGTTTGAACGGGCTGTGGAGTCCGATCCGAATCATGCCGGTGCGCTGTTTGGCCTGGCCCGCGAGAACGATCGCCGCGGCAACGACGACACCGCGCTCGACCTCTACGAGCGAGCCGTGGCTCAGTTTCCCACTTACGTCGGCACCCTGTTGAACCTGGGCGTGCTGTACGAAGACCGCCAGCAATACGACCGGGCCCAGCAGTGCTACCAGCGCATTCTGGACGTGTTCCCCGCGCACGGCCGGGCACGGCTGTTTTTGAAAGACGCGCAGGCCTCGGGCGACATGTTCTATGACGAAGACGCCCAGCGCAAGCGGGACCGCGCCAGCCAGGTGCTCAACGTGCCGGTCAGCGACTTCGAGCTGTCGGTCCGCAGCCGCAACTGCCTGCAAAAGATGGGCATCCACACGCTGGGCGACCTAGCCCGTTGCACCGAGCAAGAGCTGCTTTCCAGCAAGAACTTCGGCGAAACCTCGCTGGTCGAAATTCGCGACATGCTGGCCTCCAAGGGCCTGTCGCTGGGTCAGTTTGCCACGACCAAGCCCGAGCCGGAGCCGACCTTTGAGCCCGAGTTCATGTCGCCCGACGAGCAGGCGATGCTGGATCGGCCGATCGCGGACCTGAACCTTTCGGTGCGTGCCCGCAAGTGCATGATCCGCTTGGGTCTGAACACGATCGGCGAGTTGGTTCGCCGCACCGGTGACGACCTGCTGGAATGCAAGAACTTCGGCGTGACCAGCCTCAACGAGGTTCGCGAAAAGCTGCAAGTCCAGAGCCTCAAGCTCCGCGGCGACTGATACTTCGGCGTATAAGCGCGGCAGCGTTGGCGATTCATCGCAGGGAACCATTGCGAATGGTCGCACGAGCGGCGCCGCAAAAGATCGCATGACGGGCGCCGCCTTTCGCTTTGAGCTGCACCACACCGACCGCGCCAGCCGCGCGCGGTCGAGCACCTTTACCACGCCGCACGGCCCGGTCGAGATGCCGGCCTTCATGCCGGTGGGCACGCAGGGCACGGTCAAAGGTCTGACCCTTGACGCGCTGCGCGCGACCGGCTGCCAGATGATGCTGGCCAACACCTATCACCTGGCGCTGCGGCCCGGCGCCGAGGTGGTGGCGGCGCTCGGCGACCTGCACGGCTTCTCTGGTTGGAGCGGTCCGATCCTGACCGACAGCGGCGGATTTCAGATCTTCAGCCTGGCGCACAACGCACAAGTGACCGAAGAACAGGTCACGTTTCGCTCGCACATCGACGGCAACCTGTTCGAGCTGTCGCCAGAGCGGGCCGTGGCCATCCAAGAGGCGCTGGGCAGCGACGTGGCCATGGTGCTTGACCACGTCGTGCCGCTACCCAGCGACGCGGGGCTGGTCCGCGAGGCGACCGATCGCACGGTGCGCTGGGCCCGCCGGGCCAAGGAGGCGGCTCGTCGCGCCGACCAGGCGCAGTTCGCCATCGTCCAGGGGGGCCTCGACCCGGCGCTGAGGGCCGAGTGCGCGGCGCAACTGGCCGAGCTAGATTTTCCCGGCTATGCCGTGGGTGGGCTGAGCGTCGGCGAGACTCCGGCCGAGATGTACCAGGTGCTCGAGGCGACAGTGCCCCAGCTGCCCGCCGACCGCCCGAGGTACCTGATGGGGGTGGGCCGGCCGCAGGACCTGCTAGAGGCAATCTCGCGGGGCATCGACCTGTTTGATTGCGTGCTGCCGACGCGCAACGGCCGCAATGCCCAGGCTTTTACCGACCATGGCACCGTGCGGCTGCGCAACTTGCAGTTTGAGCGCGACCTCAGACCTTTGGAGGAAGGCTGCCCCTGCGCCGCCTGCCGCCACAGCCGGGGTTACTTGCGGCATCTGTTCCTGGCGGGCGAGATGCTAGGGCCGATTTTGGTCAGCATTCACAACCTGACCTACTATCAGCGGTTGCTGGAGCAAGCGCGGCGGGCGATCGCCGAAGACCGTTACGCCGCCTTCGCCGCCGAGCGAATCAAGCGGCTTGGCGGCGACGCTTGCTGAAGGCTAAAGGGCCGCGGTTTGAGCCGCCGCTGAAGCCCCCTGGGTTGCCCTTGTCCCTTCCCACGTAACGCTTTAAGATACGTCTTTCCATGGGCGTGAGTGGGTGCGCAGCCGCGCTGCGGTCCCACTTTTTTGGTTCACGCGGAATCCCTCTCGACGTTAGGGGCGGCACCGACCTTGATCGATTCTATTTTCCAGATCGCGCTGTTGGCGCAAGACGGCCCCAAGGCCGATCCCGGCGCGGGCGGCCTGATCACGATGTTGCCCGGCTTCGCCATCATCGCGGTGCTGTTCTACTTCCTGATGATCCGGCCCGAGCGGCAGAAGCAGGCCACGCACAAGTCCTTGCTGGAAGGTCTGAAGAAGAACGACCGCGTGGTCACGATCGGCGGCATCTACGGCGTGGTGATGAACGTGCAGCGTGACCAGGACGAGGTCACGCTGAAGATCGATGAGGCCACGAACGCGAAGATTCGCGTCACCTTTGGGGCCATTGCCCGCGTGATCGCCGACGACGCGGCCGGCGAGAAGCCCGCGTAAGTATACGTTTTAGTCGGTCAGCAACAGACAGACCGACTGGCCCGCACAATTTCCCTCCGGACGAGGATGTTCCTGTCATGGCTTGGTATTTGAATCTTCCTTGGATCGTGGCGCAGGCAAAAGAGGCGGCGGCAGTGGCGGAGGCGGCGGCTGTGGCGGAGCCCGCGACCGGCGATATGTCGGTGGCGACCCGGCTGTTGGCTGCCGTGGCGGTCATCGTCGGCTCGTTTGTGCTGGGGTCGCTCGTCGCCCGCTGGCTGCGTCTGCCCGAGTTCTCCTTCCGGATCGGGATCATCCTGTTCACCTTGTTCGGCAGCCTGGCGGTGAACATCGCCGGCTGGCCGCCGAAGCGGGGCATCGACTTGAGCGGCGGCGTGGTGCTGGTCTACGAAGTCGACAAGGGTTTGACCAAGCCCTCGTGGATGCCCACGGCCCTCTCGCAGCTCAACAGCGACTTAAACGAAGGGGGCGGCAGTCAATTTGAGGCGCGGCCGGCCGGACCCAACCAGATCGAGATCATCGGCCCGCCTGATGCCGACATGGCCAAGATCGAGCGCGCGGTGCTAGGCCTGCGCAGCTCCGCCGACCTGACCTTGCACGGCGCCGGCAAACGCACCGAAGAAGGCAAGACCGTGCACCTGTACAAAGTCGACGACCAGCACAAGTCCATCGAGATGGACAAGCTGATCGCGGCGATCTCCAAGCGCATCAACCCGGGCGGCATCAAGGAACTGACCATCCGCCAATATGGCGCCGAGCAGCTGGAAGTGATCGTGCCCGAGATCGACGAGCGCGAGGTCGAACAAATCAAAAAGCGGATCAGCACCAGCGGTATGCTGGAGTTTCGCATCGTGGCCAATGAGACCGACGACCGCGACATCATCAAAGCCGCCGCCCGCACTCCGGGCAAAGAGGTCTACATCGGCGGCAAGCTGGTCGGCCGCTGGGTCAAAGCCGACCCCGACCTGCGGTTGTCGGAGCAGTCTGGCGCCTCATTCCGCCAGGTCGAAGGCCGGGGGCGTGAGGTGCTGGTGCGGATCGATGCGCAAAACGTCGACGGCCGCTACCTGACCCGGGCCAGCAAGGGCTTTGACCAAGGCCGGTTGTCTGTGAACTTCTCCTTTGATTCGACCGGCGCCGATAAGTTCGGCAAGCTCACCAGCAACAATCTGCCCGACCGGGCCACCGAGTTTTATCGCCACCTGGGCATCGTGCTCGACGACCTGATGATCTCGGCCCCGCAGATTAACGACACGATCCGCGACAACGGCCAGATCACGGGGCAGTTTACCGACGAGTATGTCGACCTGCTGGTGGGCGTGCTCAATGCCGGCAGCTTGCCGGCGACCCTGCGGCCCGAGCCGATCAGCCAACAGCGGATCAGCGCCCAATTGGGCGACGACACGATTCGCAAAGGCACGATGGCGATCGTGCTGTCGACCGCGGCGATTCTGATCTTCATGGCGGTCTACTACCGCTTCTGCGGCCTCGTGGCCGATCTGGCCGTGACCTTGAACCTGCTGATCACCGTGGCCGCGATGATCATGATCAAGGCCGCCTTCACCCTGCCGGGCCTGGCGGGCATGGTGCTCACCGTCGGCATGGCGGTCGACGCCAACGTGCTGATTTACGAGCGCATGCGCGAAGAGCTGGAACGCGGGGCCTCGCTGCGCATGGCCATCCGCAACGGTTTCTCGCGGGCCATGGGCACGATCATCGACTCGCACGTGACGACGCTAATGTCGGCTATCGTGCTGTACATCGTGGGCACCGACCAGATCAAGGGCTTCGCCGTCACCTTGATCGTGGGCCTGTTGATGAGCCTGTTCACCGCCGTGTTCGTGTCGCGGGTGATCTTCGACATCGCCGAACGGAAAAAATGGCTCACCCAGCTGCGCATGATGAGCCTGATCGGCCACACCAATATTGATTTCATTCGCTGGCTGAATCCGGCAATCGCGGCCTCGGTGCTGATCATCGCCGTCGGACTGGCGGCGGCTGCGGCCCGCGGCAAGGGTCTGCTGGATATCGACTTCACCGGCGGTTCGAGCGTGGCCGTATTGTTTGACAAAGAAAAGCCGCGCGGTATCGCGGACGTGCGCAAGGCCGTGGCCGAGCTGCCAGACGTGGCCGTGAGCTCTGTGGGCGACAACAACCTGGAGTTCAAGGTCGACACGTCCGAGCCTGAGATCACGGTTGTGCAGCAGTTGCTCCAGGAGAAGTTCCCTGGCGAACTGCAAACCTACAGCATGTCGTTCGATAAGCTTGCCAAGATCGAGCCCAAGGCAGCGGCCAGCACCGAGCAGCCGGCGGCCGAACCATCGGCAACCGGACAACCGGCGGCCGAATCCCCGGCGGCGGAGCCGGCGTCTGAGACGCCTGCCGCTGAAAAACCGGCGGAAGAAAAGCCGGCCGAGGAAAAGCCCGCCGAGACACCCAAGTCGTCGGGCTATGAGCGACCCGCGCCCCGGTCGATCCAAGTGGCCGCGCTCGGCGTGGAGCCAGCGATAGCCGCGCTCATCGCTGCCCAAGACGCACCGGCCGAATCCGCCGATAGCAAACCGGCTGAACCGGCGGTCGAATCAAAACCGGCCAGCGATGCACCGGCCAGCGATGCACCGGCGCCAGCGCAACCAGCCGAGTCGAAACCCGAGGAACCCCAGCCCGAGGCCCCGGCCGATAAGGCTCCCGAAACGCCCGCCGCGGCCGCCCAGGGTGGCGCCGCCGGCGAGGTCTCTGAGGCCACGGGCGACGCCGTCTCTGGCGATCCGCTGGTCGGTGGCACCAGCGCCGAACTGACTTTTCCGCAGCCGATCAGCTACGACCCGGTGCGCGACCTGATCGATCGGCAGCTCCAGACCATGAAGCTGGAGAACGTGTTTTACGAGCTGCGCAATCCGAAGTACGACCCCGGCAGCGACGCCAGCTACAACGCCTGGACGCTGCGCATCGCGCTCGACCAGCCGCAGACCGAAACGCTGCTCCAAGGAATCCAGCAGCAGTTGTCCACCACGCCCGTGTTCCCCTCGTCCAACCAGATCGGCGGCAAGGTCGCCGGCGACACGCAATTGATCGCCCTCTACGCGCTGCTGGCCAGCATGGTCATCATCGTGATCTACGTCTGGTTCCGCTTTGAGAACCTGGTGTTCGGCCTGGCCTCGGTGCTGGCGTTGGTGCACGACGTGCTGGTCACCGTCGCGTTTTTAGCGCTCAGCTCGTACCTGGCGCCGTACCTCGGCTTCTTGCAGGTCGACCCATTCAAGATCAGCCTGTCGGTGGTGGCGGCGCTGCTGACGATCGTTGGCTTTTCGATCAACGATACGATCGTGGTCTTCGACCGCATTCGTGAAGTCCGCGGGAAGAGCCCCGACCTGACGCCCGAGATGATCAACCTGAGCATCAATCAGACGCTCAGCCGCACCCTGTTGACCTCGGGCACCGTGCTGCTGGCCAGCATCATCCTCTACTTCGTGGGTGGGGCGGGCATTCACGCCTTCGCCTTCAGCATGTTGGTCGGCTGCATCGCGGGCACGTACAGCTCGATCTACATCGCGGCCCCGATGCTGCTCTGGATGCGAAAGCCGGTTGCCGACAGCCGGCAGAGCCGCAGCGGCCGCGGGGCCGAAGCGGGCGGTCGGAAGTCCGGACCGTCAAGCTTTACCAAGTCGTCCGGCAGCACCCCGCCGGCGGCCTGATCTGCCGGACCTCGCTATTCGTGACCCGCAGACTTTGCGCCGCGCACCAGGTTTGCGCCTGCGCACTCTATTGACTGTTCGCTACCACCGCACGGCGCGGGCGAGAAACCTCTGCCATTTTGCGCCCCATGCGCTGGCCGCATCACGAACTGAAGCGAACAATGGTGGTGTGACACGCGGCTCGTCTCATTCGCGTATCGAGCCGATTCAACCGCCAACTTCAAAGGATCCAGGATGCAAATCGGAAAAAAGCTAGTGGTCGTGGCGACGGTCTTAACGACCGGCGTGGCCGCGGCCCTTTTTTTTCGCAAGGATGCGTCCCCTGACGACTCGTGGCAAGTAGGCCCGGTCGAGTCTCCCTTCCGCCGCCGCGTCGAAAGTCGCGTGGATGCCGACGGCGCCTGGGCTCGAACCACGGCCGACGGCGCCGCAAGGCTGGTGCCCTCGGCCGCGTCGATCGAGCAACCGCTCAGCCCAGGCGAAGCCCAACCCTCGTTCCAGCGCACCTTCAATCCGGTGGGAGCCTTGCTGGAGCCTGTGCAAGGCGTCCCAGAAGAGCCTGCGGCCGGCGCCGCAAACGGCCCGTCGCCGGCCGCTAACTTTATTGGGCCGCTTGTCCATCGAATCGCCGACGGCGACACGCTCTCACGCCTGGCCGAGCGATATCTGGGCCGCAGCGAGCGCTACCTGGAAATCTATAACGCCAACCGCGACGTGCTCGCCAGCCCAGACCTGTTGCCGATCGGGGCGACGTTGCGCATCCCGCAGCTCAACAGCCAGCCCTCGGCAGGCCCTCCGGCCGGCGGCACGATTCCCGGCAATGCCGTTCCCGGTGGACTCGTGCCGGTCACGCGGCAGCCGAACAGCCAGTCGAGCTGAAGCCCAGGGGCGGCGCGCTGGTCAATTGCGGCGCTCGCTCCAGGGAACCGCCAGATCGACCAGCCGCAGCTCGATGAACTTGGCGATCATCTGGTCGACCAGCATGCTCTTTTCCTTCACCAGCGCCATGCCTTGCAACGTGGTTGGCGGCGTGCGCAGCCAAAGCATCTGTTTGTTGGTTGAGCCAGGCGGGGGCAAGGGGTGATGCTTTTCCAATGCGGCGTACAACCGTTTGGCCTCGTGCATCGGTTTGGAAGAGCCCTTGCCCGCCACGATCAACACGGCCAGTGCCCGACTGACGGCCGGATCGGCCACTGCCTCGTTGATGCGTAGCCCTTTGAAACTCCATTCGGGTGAAATCAATACCAGGGCCTTCACGTCCTGCCCTTGCTTGCCCTGGGCCAGCACCGGCCAGCTCCAGTCGCGCGCGGCAAAATTGACGGCCAACACCGAGCCCATCTCGATGCCCACCAGGCATAGTTTGTCGATGTTCAATTGACCGTCGTTGTTGCGGTCGCGCAAAAATCGTTTGACGGTTTCCAGGTCCTGCTCGACCATGGCCAGATAGTCACCCGGTCGCAGCTCGACCGTACGATCGCCGCCGGCCCGAGGCGAGCTATCTCCATACCCCCGCAGATCTGGCACGATCACGGCGTGTCCCAAGCGTTGTAGCTCGAGCGCCAAATCAGCCAGGTCCGCCCGATTGCCTTTGGACGAATGCAGTAAGATCACGGGCACGGCGTCCTTTCCCAGCAGACTGCCGTAGTAAGTGGCCACAATGGCCACGCCATCGTCGGTCCGCAGCGTCACGACCTTGGGCTCCGGCGGCGGATCTTCTTTGGCCTCTTCGGCCGCGCGGACACTTGCGCCACAGATGGTCGCGGCGAGAATACCCGCCGACCAACCCCGCAGCCAGCGACGTCGGTCAACCCAGCAAGTCCCACGTAACTCGCGATCGCTACGCAACATAAGACATTTCCTCGACGATCCGCCGGTCGTTTCGGCGACCGGTTGCGATGAGGTGGATCAAGTGCCTGCCTTCAATCTAAGTCGCCCTGCGGCCAAAGGTCAACGTGCGCCCGCGCCGGCACGGCAAAACGCCCGGATTGACCGTCTGGCAGGTCGGAGCCCTGGAAGCGGCTGCGCGGCGCTCGCCGGAGCAACAACTCCGCCAAATTCCGGCGAATACTCTCTCGCGCTCGGTCACCGACGAGGCCGCATCACCGCCGCCTCAGGTCAGAACTGGGCACGGTTGCCTATTGGGCGGTGGTCAATGACAATTGAAGTATGCTCTTTGCGGAGTGCGTGGCCCAGCGGGCAAGTGGCAGCCGCAAACGTCGGATACTTGACGGTACAAATCCGTGAATCTCATCAGCCGACTTCGACCATGGCGCCAGGACCGGTCCGCAGACGCGGAACCGGTCGTCGACGGCGACGTTGCCGCCTGGCTGTTGAGCCTGTCGACCCATCTGGGCGTACTGGTCATCCTGACGCTGTTGGTCGTAGCCGGTCCCGAGCGCGAAGAGAGCATGGCCCTGGTGACCACTCCGGTCCTGCCCGACGACCAATTGGCGGTGACCGAAGAGTTCAGCTACGCCGAGACCGAAGGGGACGCGATCGGCGCCGGGGGCGACAGCCCTGGCGACGAATTGCTCAACGCGGCGCCCGTGCTGGACGTGTTGCCCAGCGTCGCCGCCGCGCCCGAGGTTGACCAGGACCAGCCGCGCATCGACGAGCGAATTCAACTGCAGGAAGAGATACGAGTCGCCACCGGTCCGCGCTTCTCGGACACCACGATGATCAAGGGCGTGGCTGGCGAGGGGGTGGCCGGCGCCACCGGCGCCATCGACCGCATCACGCAGGAGATCGTGCTCTCGCTCGAGCAGCGGCGGACGCTGGTGGTCTGGTTCTTCGACCAATCCGGCAGCCTGGAACGGCAACGGGCCGAAATCAACGAGCGGTTCACCCGGGTCTACGAGGAGCTGGGCGTGATGGAGGCCGCCGGAAACGAAGCCTTCAAGAAGCACGACAACAAACCGCTGTTGAGCGCGGTGGTCTCTTTTGGCGAGAAGATCTCGTTCCCGCTGCCCAAACCGACCGACGACGTCAAAGCAATCCAGGCGGCGGTCAGCGGAATCAAGACCGACGGCAGCGGCATCGAGCGGACGTTTCAGGCGGTGCACGACGCGGCCGAACGATTTCGCTCGTTTCGCACCCAGGAGCCGCGCCGCAACGTGATGTTCGTGATCTTCACCGACGAAGTCGGCGACGACGAGACGGAGCTGGACCGTGCGGTCGGCATCTGCCGCCGCTACGAGATTCCGGTCTATTGCATCGGCGTGCCGGCCCCGTTCGGACGTCGCGAGACGCTGGTGAAGTACGTCGACCCCGATCCCAAGTTCGACCAGACGCCGCAATGGCTGCCGGTGCGGCAAGGTCCCGAGTCTTTTCAGCCCGAGCTGGTCAAGATCGGCTCTGCCGAAGGCGAAGAGCCGATGGACTCTGGCTTCGGTCCTTACAGCCTGACGCGGCTGTGCTACGAAACTGGCGGAATCTTCTTCTCCGTGCATCCCAATCGTGACGATGCGCGGCGCGGTCGCCGCAACACGGCGGTGTCGGCAGCCAACCTGAGCCGCTTCTTCGATCCCGAGGTGATGACCAACTACCGGCCCGACTACGTCTCGCTGAAGGAGTATCAAAAGCTCCTGAATGAGAACAAGGCGCGAACGGCACTGGTGCAGGCGGCGCAGATGTCGTGGCTGACGCCGATGGAACGACCGACCTTGGTATTTCCCAAGGTGAACGACGCGGACCTGGCCAATCGGCTGTCGCAAGCGCAGCGCGCCGCGGCGGTGCTAGAGCCGAAGATCGCGCAGATCTACGAGATCCTCAAGCAGGGTGAGAAGGACCGCGCGCGGCTGACCCGGCCGCGCTGGCAGGCCGGCTACGACCTCTCGATGGGCAGCCTGCTGGCCTTGAAGGTGCGCACCGAGAGCTACAACGCGATCCTGGCCACGGCCAAGAACGGGCTAAGATTCAGCGACCCGCAGCACGACACCTGGCGGCTGGTGCCGGACGATGACGTCTCGGTGAGCAGCACCTTGGCGAAGCAGGCCCGGGAGGCAAAAACTTATCTCCAGCGCGTGGTCCAGGAACATCCGCAAACGCCCTGGTCGCAGCTGGCCGAGAACGAGCTGAAGCAACCGCTCGGTTGGCGCTGGAAGGAAGAATACACGGGCGTGAACGCGCCGCGTCAGGTGGCCAACGCAAACAATCCCCGACCGCCGCGCGACGACCGCGTTAAGATGCTGCCGAAGCCGGTCAAGCGACCCGCGCCAAAGCTGTAGCGAGTCGTTCCTGTAGCCGGGGACTGCGACCCCGGAGTCTTGCCCACGCGCACCGGCCTCACAGTGTCTTCCTGTAGCCGGGGTCTGTGACCCCGGAGTCTTGCCGCGACGCACCGGCCTCACAGAGGCCAGCTACAGGTTCCTCGGCCGGCTAAAAGTCCCTCGGCCGTCCACAGGCAACACCGCGCTAGTTCAACAGTGCCGTGCTGTCGCCGGCAAAGTCGGCCGTCGAGTCGTGGTCGTAGAAGTAGCGGCCAATCAACTGCGCGAGGTGATTGACAAACTGGCGGCGAAACTGCGGTTCGGGCTTTTCGCCAGACGGGATCGCCGCGTTCGGCGGATAGAGGGCCTGCGGCAGATTGCGCTCGAACACCGGCTGCTTGCCCGCGGCGACGTCGAAGACCATGAGCTTCATGTTGGCCTTGCCCTGATAGAGGGTCTGACCCTGGTAGAGGCTGAATTCTTCGAGATCGAGGGCCACGACCATGTCGGCGCCCACGGCCTTGCCGATCTCGACGTACTCCTCCCAGTTGTTTTCGTCAGCCCATTCGAAGACGTCGCGCTGGTCGATGATTGTGATCTTGGAGACTTGCTTCTCGAGCGTCACGCCGACTTGCTTGGCCAGGTCGCGCGAGACGCTGGAATCACGAAAGTGCAAGGAGCTGACCGGCCGGCAGACCACCGCCACCTTCTTGCCCTTTAAGCCGGCAAAGGCCGCCTGGGTGTTCGTGCCCTCAATGAAATACATCGCCGTGGCCAACATGCTGCAACCGCTGGCCAGCGTGACGCCGCACAACGCCACCAGGCAGATCGAGTTTCGCAGCGCTCGCCGCGAACGGAGGCATTCCATCGCATTTCCTCGCATCGTCCATGAAGCGTTCAGCCAGCGCGAGGTGTTTCGCGCTGGCGACGCTGAGGTTGTCTTCCATCCGATCAGCCGGCCATCACGCGCACGATCCATTCGCACACGATCAGACCGGTCGCGGCCACCACCACGCCGACCACCACATTTTCGTTGAGGCGCCAGGTTTTGCCCCGCGCTGCCAGGGCCATCGCCGCCAGCGACACGACCGCCGCCACGGGCGCCAGCAGCGTGCCGGCCACGTGGGTCTTAAACGCGTTGGCCCATTGGCCGTGCGTCACATAGGACCACGAGGTCGTCATGCCACAAGCGGGACAGCGAAGTCCTGTCGCGGCCAGCAAGGTGCACCGCGGCAAACCGAGTTGCTCGTGCGTGCCCCACCCGCGGGCATCTGGCGTTAACCGGCTGGCCAGCACCAAGGCCGTCAGCAGGCCGATCCCCAGTAGCGCCGCTAGTAAACGTGAGCGGCGGGAAATCGCGACCAGACTTGTTTCTCGCGGTCGAGACACGCGTTCTTTATTGAAAGGGATGCGGAGCATAGCGATCGCCTCCCGGGCGTGCAAGGCCGCTTGAAACGCGCCGCCAAGTGCCCGATTACATGACGGTCCGGCGGGCGGGCTGGACCGTGGCATGCAGGCGCTCGGCCTCGACCTCGTTGACCGAGACTCGCCGGATTGCCGTGGCGCGGCCGGTCTGGGGGTCGACGTCCACTAGCGTCCCTTGCAAGCGGACGTCGTGCAAGGCGACTTCAAAGTGCGTCGGATTAAAGGTTAAGGTGGCTTCCATCACGCGGTCGGTCCGCCGCCCCAGCACGCTATCAAGCGGACCGGTCATGCCGACGTCGCACTGAAAGGCGGTGCCGCCTGGCAGGATGCATTCGTCGGCGGTCGGCACATGGGTGTGGGTGCCCAGCACGGCGCTGACTCGGCCGTCTAGATAGCGACCCATCAGTTGCTTGTCGCTGGTCGCTTCGGCGTGAAAGTCCAGCAAGATGATTTTGACCTCGGGGGAGATCGCCGCGAGCACGCGATCGGCGGCGGCCCAGGGACAATCAACCGGACGCATGAACACCCGGCCCAACAGGCTGAACACGCCAACCTGCGAACCGTCGCGCGCGGTCACCACGGCAAACTCGCGGCCCGGGGCCTGCGGCGGAAAGTTGGCCGGTTTGACGATGTTGGGCTGCCGCTCGAGGACGTCCATGATCTCGCGGCGGCGATAGATGTGGTCGCCCAGCGTCACGCAATTCACGCCGGAAGACATCAGCTCCTGATAGTTGGCCGGCGTCAGGCCCGAACCGCCGGCGGCGTTTTCGGCATTGGCGACGACCAGGTCGATGTTCTCGGCCCGCACCAAACCGGCCACGGCGCGCGAGACAATGTGACGACCCGGCTTACCGACAATATCGCCGATCAACAACAACCGCACGGATGCACGCTACTTTCTGACGCCTGCATCCCCCCGGCCGTTCGCGTGTGCCGAGGGTTGGCGCCGGGGTTGCAGGGACTTGAATCTCTTTTAAGTTACTCGATTCCCGAGGGACTTACTTGGCGATTTCCGTGACCCGGGTTTCGCGGAGCACGGTTACCTTGATCTCGCCGGGATAGGTCAACTGTTCCTCAAAGGCCTTGGCGATGTCGCGGCAAATCTTGGCTGCCGAGGCGTCGGTGGTGTCTTTGGCGCTCACCAGCACGCGCAGCTCGCGGCCGGCCTGGATGGCAAAGGCCTGGTCCACGCCGGCAAATCCGGTGGCGATCTTCTCCAGCTCTTCCATTCGCTTGATGTACCGCTCTAACGTCTCGCGGCGTGCACCCGGTCGCGAGGCACTGCACGCGTCGGCCGCTGCCACCAGCACGGTGTAAGGATGGTCGACGCGAATATCATCGTGATGACCCAGCGCCGCGTGAACCACTTCAGGGCCCTCGCCGTGTCGCTTGAGCAGCTCGGCGCCGATCTTCGGGTGTCCGCCCTCGGCCTCGTGGTCGGCGGCCTTGCCGATATCGTGCAGGAGTCCGCAGCGCCGGGCCAGGCGACCGTCGAGCCCCATCTCTTCGGCCAGCAGCCCGGTCAGGAAGGCGACCTCGATGGAATGGCGCAGCACGTTCTGACTGTAGCTGGTGCGAAATCGCAACCGGCCCAGCAGGTGGATCAGCTTGGGGTGCAAGCCGGGTACGTCGACTTCCTGGGCGGCTTCTTCCCCCTTCTTCTGAATGTGCTGCTCCATCTCGGCCTGGGTCTCGTTGACGATCTCCTCGATGCGTGCCGGATGGATGCGGCCGTCGGCGATTAACTTGTTGAGCGACATCCGCGCGATCTCACGGCGAACCGTGTCAAACCCGCTGACGATCACCACCCCCGGCGTATCGTCGATGATCACATCGACGCCGGTCGCTTTTTCGAAGGCGCGGATATTGCGACCCTCGCGGCCGATAATGCGGCCCTTCATCTCGTCGTTGGGGATATCGACCGTGCTGGTCGTGGTCTCGGCGGTGTGGGCCGCGGCATACCGCTGGATGCAGGTCAGCAGGGCGTCGCGGCTCTTGGCCTCGACCACTTCGGCCATCCTCTTCTCATGCTTGAGGATCAGCGACCCGGCCTCGTGGGCCAGTTCGCCTTCGAGCATTTCCATCAGCCGTTTCGTGGCTTCGTCACGATTGAGGCCGGACAGTGCATGCAACGTTTGCCGTTGCACGTCCAACACGCTGGCCAGCTCTTCGTTGCGGCGGTTGTGGTCGTCGATCTTTTCGACCAGCTTACGCTGGTTGGCCTCGACCATCTTCTCCTGCCGGCGGAGCTGGTCGTGCTGCTGCTCCAGCGAGTCTTGTCGCTTGTCGAGCAGCCGCTCGCGCTCGTGCAGCTCCTGTCGCAGCTTGGACAGCTCGCGCTCGCCTTCGGCCTTCTGCTGGATGGACAGCTCCTTGATTTCCAGCTCGGCTTCCTTGCGGCGATTGGCGCTCTCGCGGTCGGCGCGGGCGATGATCTCCTGGGCCTCGCTCTCGGCGTCGCGGCGTCGCAGCCGGTCCATGAACTTGACGCCGACAAACGTCAGAATGGCCGCCGCGATGACCAGCCCAAAAACCACGATCGGGTTTTCCACGTCTCCCCCCCCTTCAACTGTCAGGCGCGCAAGCGGGGTATCGAGCTCCGTACGACCGAGTCCCCAGGACGACGGTCAACGGCTCGAACACGCGGAAGATGACTGGCCGGTTCGGGTTACCGAGTGCGCGCACCACCCCTGGTGATTGCGCGACCAACGGGCCGATTTACGGAAATCAAGGCGGGGACCAGACAGGGTTCTCGCATCCCGGCCATCAGCCTGAGGACGCGAAACAGGGAAGCGACAGGATAGTCAGCTCTTTCGAATGTCCCCCGAGAGCGAAAACTCGCCCCCGCGGTACACTCGCAGAAAACAGGATCCGGACTCACCCATTCATGCGGAAGCGCCACCCGCGCGCGAACCAGCGCTTCAGCCGCGCGGCGCTGGGCCGAGCGGTTAAAGCCTCGAGTCGGCGCGGGCACGGCAGCGGCCGTCAGCCAGCGGCTGAAAAGCAATCGCAATAATGTCAACAGGTACATCGAGCTTGCGAACTCCCGCAAATGTCTTTTCGTCACCCGCTACAGAGTTGTCGTAAATCGTTGCTAACCGAAAACGTTCAGCAACTTCCTCCGGTGCTTTCCGAAGGCGCTCTTTTGCTAAGTTTTCTCATCAGGTACGCGCTCCGCTTCGTCGCCAGACAGCACCGCCAGCGCTCAGGACCCTACAAGCCCTGCGTGCCAGCAGCCCCTCAAGCGACTCGTGAGGCGACCTATCACCACAACAGCATCCTAACACAGTTCGGTCCGACTTCAACTAGTCCGCCACCAAACCTGCGGCATGATAAGCCTAGACCCACAGCCGGCTTACGACCGGCGACCCGCACGGCTGGGTAAGCTCTCACTTCTGCTCGGGCTCTCGGGCTTATAGGATGCCCAAGTCTGACGCCACGCGGCGCGCAATTCCCTGACTTAGGCGGGTTCATGGACCGTTTCGAAGAGCGACTGGCCGCCGACTGGCCGCCACCCCAGTGGCAGGAGGTCGGCGTGGTCCTGGCAGTCTCCGGGGGGGCCGACAGCGTGGCCCTGGCCCGGGCCATCGGCCGGCTCAAGACCTCGGGCGCCGGAAGCCTGGGGCTGGCCCACTTCAACCATCAGCTGCGCGGCGCGGAGTCAGCAGCCGACCAACAATTCGTCGAGGGGCTGGCTGCCGATCTCGGGTTGCCGTGCACTGTGGGCGCGCCTGACTCGGGCGCTCTGGCAGCCGGCGGCGAAGGACTGGAGGCTCGCGCCCGGGCCGCGCGCTACGAGTTTCTCGAGCGCGCGGCCAAAGAGGTTGGCGCCCGTTACGTCGTCACGGCCCATACGGCCGACGATCAGGCCGAGACCGTGCTGCATCACGTGTTGCGCGGCACGGGCTTGACCGGTCTGGCAGGCATGCGGCGTACCCGGCCGCTGGGTCCGGCGGTAACCCTGATCCGCCCGCTGTTGACCATTACGCGCCGCGAGGTGCTGGAATACCTGGCGGCCCTCAAGCAGCCGTTTTGCGATGACGCAACCAACCAAGATCGGCAGTTCATGCGCAATCGCATTCGCCACGAGCTGCTGCCGCTCGTGCAACGCGAATACTCGCCCGCGGTCGTCGAGGCACTCGTGCGGCTGGCAAAACTGGCGGGCGAAGCGCAGCAGGTCGTCACGGCGGCCGCCGAACCTTGGGTCGAGCGCGCCGTGACCGTCGGTAGCGCCGACACCGTGACGATCGACTGCCGGCAATTGGCCGAAGTGCAACGCCACCTGGTCCGCGAGGTCCTGCTGACCGTCTGGCAGCGTCAGGGTTGGCCGCTAGGCGGAATGGGTTTTGGCGAGTGGCAGGCGCTGGCCGACATGGCCGCCAGCGGCGCCGCGGACGCCAAGCGGATGTTTCCCGGCGCGATCACGGCCCACCGCCAGGGCGATCAACTGACGCTATCGGCCGCGGCAGCCACGCAGAAATAAACCAGGGTCGGCAATCAGCTCTCGCCTCAGGCCTGGTCGGCCTGCGAGTCGCGGTAGATCGCCTCTTTGGCGGTCGGCTTTTGCGAGGTCTCGTGCTCCACGCCGCCGGGACCGATCTCCACCAGCTTGTAACCGCCAATCGCGCGGAAGTAGATCAGCAGCAGCAGGTAGCCCACGGCCATGGCCGCTGGGATCATGGCCGTGATCTTCAGCGCCTGCTGCTTGCCGAACAGCTCGGCAGCCTCGACGTCCTTAAACGTCGGGTCTTCCGGCTTAATTTCGCTGACCTTGGTGCCGTCGAACCCGCGGACTGGCGGGAAGAACAGGAAGCGGTTTTCGGTGGTCGAAGCGACCTGCTCGTAAGCCGCGGGATTTGTGCGTTGCAGCTCGTCGGCCATGCTGATGTCCTGCGTGTAACCGATGCCCGGGCCGCCGAGCATGCCGGCCGAGAGCATGCCGATGCCGCCCATGGCGCCCATCGCGAGCGCGCCTCCCTTGGGAAAGCGCTCGCCGACGACGCCCAGCATGGTGGGCCAGAAGAAGGTCTTGCCGATGCCATAGATCGTGGCCGGGATCAAGATCGCCACAACCGTGGCCGAGCCGACCGCGCCCCCCATCATGTACAGACCGATCGAGGCCAGCACGGCGCTGACGAACAACAGACCCAGCGGATTGATCCGCTCCACGATCGGACCGGCAAAGAATCGCAGCACGAACATCAATCCGGCGGTGTAGACCAACAAGAGCACGCTGTTCTTGAAGTACCCGCTCATGATGTTCGTGATCCAGCTATCGGTGCCCAGCTCGACGTAGCCGACCAGGGCCTGCAAGACCAGCAGGAACAGCAGCACGGGCGCGGCAAACTCGGCCAGCATGTCGCCGAACTTGACGCCGGCGGCCCGGGCTTCGGAGATCGGGAACTTTTCTTTCAGCACGATCGCGCCATACCACAGCGTGGGAAGGAGGAAGAACATCATCGGAATTTCCCAGCGCAGTTGACTGACCACGCAGTTGGGTCCGACGAAACAGAAGGCCAACAATCCGCCCAAGATCAAACCGCCGGGCCAGCCGGCGTGCAGGATGTTGAGATAATGCGTCTTCTGCTTCGGATACAGCGTGGCAACCAATGGATTGATCGCTGCCTCGCACATGCCGTTGGCCAGCGAGAACATGAACATGCCGATGTACAAGCACCAGTAGGTCGCGTCCTTGCCATTGGCCTCAAAGACGGGCGTGGCAGCCAAGGTCACGGCGGCCGAGAGCACGTGCAACACAAATGCGCCGATCAGGATCATCTTGTAACCGATGCGGTCGGCAAACAGGCTGAAGCCGATGATCGTGAAGGCCATGCCGGTCAGTCCGCCGCCGGTAATCGTGCCCAGCTCGGTCTTGGTGAACCCGAAGCGCTCGCTCCACTCGGCCAAGACGTCGCCGCGCACGGCAAAGCCCATGCCCGCCGCGATCAGGGTCAGGAAACTGGCCCAAAAAATTTTGCCGTTCGATTGCATTGCCGTTCGTCTCCGACCAGAAAAAAGTGCGGGGCCGCCTGAGTGGGTGGGAACCGCGCGCTGGTAGCTCGCGGCAGAATCACGAGTATACAAGCCGGTGCTGGCAAGTAAACGGACGGGGATTGCACATTTCAGGCAATTCTGACGGCTTCCGTTGTCTCTCGTCGCGACAATGTGCGCCCTCCGCATGGTTTGCCCAAATTCGCCAGTGGGCCAACGTGCCTTGATCGCGACGGATGCTCTCCGTACCATGTGCCGCCCCGAAATAGCCCCCGCTCTCGATGCGTCGTCCATGCCACGACTTACACCCAATTGCGCCTGGTGGATGTTGATCCTCTTCGTGGCGCTCGCTGCGCGCGTCGCGGCCGGATTCTGGTGGCAAGCGCGGCTGCCCGAGGGCACGCAGTTCTTCTTTGGCGATAGCGACTCTTATTGGCGACTGGGTCAGTCGTTGGCGCGTGGCGAGCCCTATCAATATCTCTCGCCCGATGCGCAGGTCTTGCGCACCCCGGGATATCCATTGCTGTTGGCCGCCATGTTTCGCATCGTCGGCAGTGACGCGTCGGTGATGACCGCGCGCGTGCTCAGCGCTGTGGCCGGCGTCGCGGCGGTCGGATTGGTCGGCTGGTGGACCGCACAACTTTTCGACGCGCGGGCAGCCCGCATTGCCGGCTGGATCACGGCCCTGTACCCCGGTGCGGTCTCGATGGGGGCGTTTGTGCTCAGCGAGGCGCCGTTCTGCCCGTTCATGATCTTGCACCTGGCCCTCTGGGGTCGAGCCTGCCAAACCACCCAGAGCAAATCGACCCTGGCGATCGCATTGGCCGCCGGACTCGCCGCTGGCGCGGCAACCCTCATTCGTCCGAGCTGGCTGCTGTTCATTCCGTTTGCCGTGGCGCTGGCACTGTTGTTCGATCGGCAGCGCGGCAGGCAACTGCTGATCGCGGCTGGCATGACCGCGGGGCTCGTGGCTTGCCTGATGCCGTGGTGGATTCGCAACGCGAGGGCCACTGGGCACTTTGTCGCCACCACCCTGCAAGTCGGCGCGAGCCTCTACGACGGGCTTAGCCCCACAGCCGACGGCAGCAGCAACATGAGCTTTGTCGGGCACTTTGTCGACGAGCAACGCGCTGCGGGGGTCGCCGCCGGAAGTAGCTTCGAGTACGACCTCGATCAACGGATGCTGCACGCCTCGCTCGACTGGGCCGCGGCCAACCCAAAGCGAGTCGCTGGGTTGGCCTGGATCAAGTTCACGCGAATCTGGAACGTCTGGCCCAACGAACCTTCGCTCCGCAGTGGGGCGGTGCGGGCAATGATCGTGGCGACTTACGGCCCGTTACTGGCCTTGGGCCTGGTCGGCGTGTGGCGTTACTCACGCTGGGGTTGGCCCTACGTGCTCGCGTGGCTGCCGGCAGTCTACTTTACGCTGTTGCACGTGGTGTTTGTCAGCTCGATTCGCTATCGCGAGCCGGCGATGCTGGCCCTGGCGGTATTGGCCGCGGCGGTATTGGCCGGCGCGACTCGCAATTCTACCCCGACAGCGGCGACGGTCTGACGCCAGAAGGATTCGGACGATTATTCACGGCACGGTCAACCTCTGCTGGTTCTTCTTCAAATGGGCGTGTGCCCTGGCGATCGTGATTGCGCTGGCGGTCAGTCCGTTTTACTACCGACAGATTTTCTTCCATGTCGAAGAGCAGCTCCGTGTGCGGGTCGAGGCTCAGTTTGCCGAGCGGCTGCCGCACTTGCAGGTCCAGGTGACCAGCGCGCGAATGACCGCAGACGGCATCGAGGTCCGCGGCGTCTCGATTGTCGAGCCCGACGTCAGCGGCCCGCAGAGCGAACTGGTTTACGTCGACGAGATCTTCTTGACCTGCCGCACCAGCGTGCAGGAACTGATCGCCGGTCAGCCAGAGATCCAGTGCATCAAGCTGAGCCGCCCACTGGTTCGCGCGACGCGCCGTGCCGACGGCTCGTTCAGCACCAGCGCCCTGTTCAGCGCCAAGAAAGCCGACAAGCCACTGCCGCCGATCGTCATCGAAGGGGGCATGCTCGAGATCTTCGATCCGCTTAAGAATCCTTCCAGCACGCTCACGCTGCGCGACATACACGTCACGGTCAAACCCACGCCCAGCACCGCCCCCGCTCCGCAGCAACTGGCCATCGAAGGCTATCTGACCGGCGACCATGTGCAGCGGATCGAGATCGTCGGCAATATCGACCCCTCGCAGTCGCGCTGGACAATCAGCGGCACGATCGATGGCCTGATCATCTGTCCCGAGCTGCGGGCCTCGCTGCCAGAGCCGCTCGCTCAGTCAATGGAGGTGCTGGCGTCGAGCCGGGCGCCAGCCAACTTGAGCTTTCAGGTCACACGCGACAGCGACGACCCCACGCCGCAATTTGAAGTCAACGGCAGCCTCTCCGGCGGCCGCGTCGACCATCCGCTGCTGCCCTATCCCCTGACCGACCTGACGGCCCGCATTCATGCCGACAACCAGGGCTTTCGCATTCGCGATGTCACGGCTCACCACGGCCAGACCGTTTGGGAAGTCACGCAGTTCGACCGCCAGGGCTACGGGGCCAACAGCCCCTGCGTGGTCCGCGCCGCCGGTCACCAGGTGCGGCTTGACCGCGAGTGGCGCAACACGCTGAAAGGGGCTTGGCGCACTCATTGGATCAACTTCGACCCGGAGGGCGACGTCAACCTGAACTGCACCTTGACCTTTGACGGCACAAGCTGGAAACCCAGCCTGCATCTGACAGCGCTAGGTAATGGCTCGTTTACGTGCCACAAATTCCCCTACCGGCTGGAACGCGGACAGGGCACGCTCACCCTGTCGGGCACGACTTTGGACATCAACGTCGTGGCCTACAGCGGCGCGCAGCCGGTAACCCTCAAAGGCACCTTCCAAAACCCTGGACCTCAATACACCGGCGCCATCGAAATCTGGGGCGAGAAGATCCAGTTCGATGAAAAGTTGTTCGCGGCAGTGATCAAGCCAAAATCTCGCGAGACGCTGCGCGCACTCACGCCCCGCGGCACCTTCGACTTCCACGCCCGGCTGTGGCGCGATCCTGACGACCCCCTGCCCCGCCCCGAGATTCACCAACATGTAAAGGTCAATCTCAACCGCGCGAGCTTTAACTACGACAAGCTCCCCTACCCCTTGGCCAACGTGCAGGGCTCGGTCGAGATGCGCGACGGACAATGGGTGACCACGCCGCAACTGGTCGGCACCAACGACACCGGCGTCGTGACCTTGACCGGTCGACTGAACACCTCGCCCGCGGGCGAGTTGCTCTCGCTGAAGATGGACGCCCGCAACGTGCCGTTTGAAGAGGAGCTGCGTGACTCGCTGCCCCCTGCGCAGCGGCAGATCTGGAATACGCTGCGGCCCCGCGGCAGCTTCGACCTGACGGCCGACGTCACCTACGACTCGCGCATCCGGCGGCCGTCGATCGATCTGGAGCTGGTCCCGCGCGATGACGCGACCAGCATCGGCACCTCGATCGAGCCGACCGCGTTTCCCTATCGCATGGAAAAACTGGGGGGCAAGATTCACTATCACGACGGCCACGTCGAGCTGCACGACGTGCAGGGCGAGCATCGCGGCACTCGCTTGACCTCCGCCGGGCGCTGCGACTTTAACCCCGACGGTTCCTGGCGATTGCGACTGGAGCGGATGAGCGTGACCCGCGTGCGGTTGGCGGGCGAAGACCAGGAACTGGTGGCCGCACTGCCCGAGGCCCTGCGCCGCGCTGTGGGTGAAATTCGTCCGACCGGACCGATCAATCTCAACGGCACGCTGGAGTTTGCCAAAAGCGGCCCCGAGGCGCCGCTGGAATCGGGCTGGGACGTCGACCTGTACCTGCACCAGGCCAGTCTGCAAGCCGGACCGAAGCTGGAGAACATTTTTGGTTGCGTGCGGTTCTACGGCTCCTCGCGCGGACCGCGGTTGACCAGCTTCGGCGAGCTCAAGCTCGATAGCCTGACCTATAAGAACTTTCAATTCACTCAGATCCTGGGACCGCTCTGGTTCGACAATCAACACGTCTACCTGGGCTCACTGCCGCAGGCGCCGCCGCAGGGCCAGCGCGCCAACCGGGTGACCGCCAACATCTATGGCGGCGTCGTGGCGGCCGATTGTCACGTGCGGTTGGGCGCCGTGCCGCAATATCGACTGATCGCTACCGTCTCGAACGCCGATCTGCGGCAGTTCGCCGTCGAGAACCTGACCAACCACGAGCAGCTCAACGGCAAGGTCCTGGCCAACGTCGACCTGCAAGGCAGCCGCGGCCAGCACACGCTGGTCGGCACGGGCGACTTGCACCTGACGCAGGCCAACGTCTATGAGCTGCCGGTCATGGTCTCGCTGCTGAAGATCATGCGGGCCAAGGTGCCAGACAGCACGGCCTTTACTGAAAGCGATGTCCGATTTCAGATCAATGGACAGCACGTATTGTTGAATCAGATCGACCTGCGCGGCGACGCCGTGAGCCTGGCCGGCGAAGGAGAGCTGACGCTCGACTCGCAGACCAATCCGATTCGTCTCGAACTCTACACGACCGTGGGTAGCGGTAAGATGCCGATTATCGCGGGCATGTTTAAGGAGGCCGGCAAGCAGATCCTGAAGGTCCACGTTGACGGCACCCTGGAACATCCGATGACGACAACCGAGGCATTTCCCGTGGCCAGCCAGGCGCTCGAACGGTTGCGCGCCGACACCGCGCCGCAACCCATCACGCCTCAGGCCGCCGGGCAGCCTCCCCTGTACGGAGCGCGACGATGAGCGTGGGACCGCTGAATCCGGTGAATGCAACTGCCGCCGGCACTCCCCTGTCGCAGGCCTCTGGCCCGGACGTGGTGCGCGCCCAGCAAGAGGCCGCCAACAGCCAGCGCGCCGCGCAAAGCCAGGTCCAGGCCGAAAGCGCCGCCGGCATTCCGCAAACCGATGGCCAAGACCTCGACCCGGGCGAACGCGACGCCGACGGCCGCCGACCCTGGCGATTGCGCCGACATCGGCCGGGATCAAGCATCGATGCGACGACGGTCGCCGGAACGTCGCCCCTGGGCAACGAGGGAGGTCTGCTCGATCTCAGCGGCTGAACGAAGGCACCTTCGTGAACCACCCTCAACGGCGAAGTGTCAGATACGACGGCGGCAATCGGGGTTTGCCGCTCGCGGCAGGTAGTTTTAGAATAGGAATCCGATCCAGCTTTCCAGAATCGCCGCGATACCAGCCCGAAGCACCAGCGAGGGCATGTCGCGGCGCCGCTTTGCAATGCTCCCTCGCTCGCGCTTCGGGTTAGTACAGAAGACGTCCAGCAGAGCGCCGCCTCAGAGACCTGTTCGCATGCGATTCACCAAGATGCACGGCATCGGCAACGACTATGTTTATGTCGATTGCTTTGAAGAGCCGTTTCCCGTCGACCCCGCGGGTCTGGCCCGGCGGATCGCAGACCGTCATTTCGGTGTGGGCGGCGACGGCATCATTTTCATTTGCCCCTCCAAGGTCGCGGCAGCGCGGATGCGAATGTTCAATGCCGACGGCTCCGAATCGGAGATGTGCGGCAACGGCGTGCGCTGCGTGGCCAAGTACGTCTATGACCACGACATTCGCCGCGAGCGGCAACTGCAGATCGAAACCGGCGCTGGCATCCTCTCGCTCGAACTGGAGGTCGAGGCCGGCAAGGTCTCACGGGTCAAGGTCGACATGGGACTGCCGATCCTGTCGCCGGAGAAGATTCCCGTCAAACTGACCGGCGCCGCTGGCCTGGAGCAAATCGTCAACGTGCCGCTGGCGGACCAGATCCCGTTGTCCGACACCGACGGCTGGCAGCAGCGGTGCGGACTCGACCCGCGGATGACCTGCGTTTCGATGGGCAATCCCCACGTCGTGATCTTCTGTCGCGACGTGCAAGCGGTGCCGTTGGAAACGATCGGGCCGATCGTGGAGAACCACTCTGTCTTTCCCCGCCGGATCAACGTGCACTTCGTCGAGGTCACCAGCCGCGGCGAAGTGACAATGCGCACCTGGGAACGCGGCAGCGGCATCACGCTGGCCTGCGGCACCGGGGCGTCGGCCGTCTGCGTGGCCGGCAACCTCGCCGGGAACACGGCGCGCACGATCCTGGCCCACCTGCCCGGCGGCGACCTGACGTTGGATTGGGCAGCCAACGACCATGTATTTATGACGGGCGGCGCGACCGAGGTCTTCTCGGGCGAGTGGCCCGAGTAACCGAACTGAAGATAGCCCTCAACAGGCGAAAGCGAGATCTCGACCGTGGCAAGGAAGCCTCGCAAAAAGAAGAAACGTCGGCTGGGCCAGCTTCCCATGAAGCTGGCCGGGCTGCTGGCGGCCTCCGCAGTGCGCGGCTGGATGTCGACCCTCGATTACAAAGGCGCCCTTTACGACCCGGCCGTCGACCCGGTCGATTCGCGCTGTCGCGGTCAGAAGATATACATCTTCTGGCACGAGAACATCCTGGCTCCGCTCTATCTGCGCGGCCACAGCAACCTGGCAATGCTGCTCAGCCGCCACGCCGACGCCGACATCCTGCTGGAAACGGCGCGGCACCTGGGATTTGAATTCGTCCGCGGCAGTACGTTTGGCGGCGGCGCGGCGGCGCTGCGCGAACTGGCGCGCAAAGGTCGGGACATGAACCTGGCCATTACGCCCGACGGTCCGCGCGGACCGCGCCGCGTGCTGGCCCAGGGTCCGATCTATCTGTCGAGCAAGCTCGGCATGCCGATCGTGGCGATGGGCTTTGGCTACAATCGACCCTGGCGCTTGCCAACCTGGGATAGCTTTGCCATCCCCAGACCGTACACGAGCGCTCGCGGCGTGGTCAGCCCGGCGGTGGTCATTCCGCCCGACCTGGATCGCGAAGGCGTAGAGCACTATCGCTTGCAGGTTGAGCGATTGCTGAATCGCTTGACCGCCGAAGCCGAAGCCTGGGCCGAAGCGGGCACCCCGAAAGTCGGCGAAATGACTCCCCGACCCGAACCCGGTTGGTTGAAGCAACATCCCGGACTGGCCCATTCGCCGCCGCCGGCACATCACTATCTGTCGCGAGGCGCCGCCCAAGCGCCGTTCGAGACGCCGACGGTCGCCTAGCCCAGCGTCGAGTAGCCCAGCGTCGAGTAGCCCAGCGTCGAGTAGCCCAGCTTCGGCGCGACCGATACAATTGGGTTTCGGCCACGCGCCGGGGTAACTCGACTTTCTCGCGCGACGTTCTCATGGCATCCGACGATTTGTACTCCACCGGCGACGACGGCGGCACACGCGTGCTCAGCGTGTCGGAGTTGACCGGGCAAATCAAAGGCGCGCTCGAAGGTCAGTTTGCCTCGGTCTGGGTCTCGGGCGAGGTCTCCAACTTCTCTCGCCCGCAGTCGGGCCACTGTTATCTGACGCTCAAGGACGAGACCGCTCAGATTCGCGCCGTGATGTGGCGCACCGTGGCCAGCCGCGTGCGGTTTGACCTGGACGACGGCCTGGAGGTAATCTGCCAGGGCTACCTCGACCTGTACGCGCCCCGGGGTAGCTACCAACTGGTCATCCAGAAGATCGAGCCCAAGGGTCTGGGCGCCCTGGAGCTGGCCCTGCGACGGCTCCGCGAAAAGCTGACCGCCGAAGGGCTGTTTGCACCTGAGCGCAAACGTCCCCTGCCCCGCTTCCCGCGGCGAATCGCCTTTGTCACCAGCCCGACCGGGGCGGCAATTCGCGACTTTCTCGAGGTCCTGCGCCGCCGCTGGCGAGGTGCGCACGTGCTAGTGGTGCCGGTGCGCGTGCAGGGCGACGGCGCGGGAGCCGAGATCGCGGCCGGCATCGAATTGGTCAATCGCCTGGCCCAGCCCGTCGACGTCCTGGTCGTGGGCCGTGGTGGCGGCAGCCTGGAAGACCTCTGGGCGTTTAACGAAGAGGTCGTGGTCCGCGCGATCCACGCTTCGCGCATTCCGGTAGTCTCGGCCGTGGGCCACGAGATTGACATTACATTGTCGGACCTGGTGGCCGACCTGCGAGCACTCACCCCCAGCGAAGCGGCCGAACGGGTCGTGCCCTTGGCCGACGAGCTGTTGGTCTACCTGGACCGGCAGCGGCAGCGATTGAACATGGCCTTGGCCGGGCGCGCGGCGGCATCCCGGGCGCGGCTGGACAACCTGGCGTCCTGCCGGGTCTTTCGCCGTCCACTGGAGCGGGTGCATCTGCTCCAACGAGGGCTCGACGAATTGGCCGCACGATCCAGCCGCGCGATCGACCGGCGACTGGAAGTGGCGCGCGGCGCGGTCGATGCCCGGGCCGGGCAACTGGCCTCGCTCAGCCCGCTAGGGGTCTTAGGTCGAGGTTACAGCCTGACCAGCCGGCTGGCCGACGGTCGCCTGCTGCGCAGCGCGAGCGAGGCAGCGGTCGGCGACATTTTGCGCACCCGGTTGGCAGAGGGCGAAGTCACCAGCCGCGTCGAGTCGGTGAACTTCGCAGCGGGCACCGTGGACGCGTCGCCGCGTGCGGACGTCGAATAGATAGGTCGGATAGCACAGCAACAGGATCTGAGCGAGGAGAATTGAGCCGTGGCTGCTGAAGAGAAAGCTGCAAAGAAACCTGCCGAACCGGCATCTGAGGTTCCCACATTCGAAGAGGCGCTCACGCGGCTGGAGTCGATCGTCGGGGATCTGGAGGAAGGTCAGATCGGGCTGGCCGAGGGCTTGGCCCGGTACGAGCAAGGGATAAAGCTCCTCAAACAGTGCTATCAGTTACTGGAAACGGCCGAGCGGCGGATCGAGCTGTTAAACCGCGTTGACGCTGCCGGTCAAGAAGAATGTGAACCCTTCGACGAATCGGAAAGCACTCTGGAAGAAAAGGTCCAAAAGCGCGGCCGCCGCCGTAGCCGGCCGGCGACTCCGGATGCAGTTCCTGACGAGGACGCGATGGACGGCCCGGGCCGCCTCTTCTAGAATAGAAGGCTGCCCCGAGGGCCCCCGGCCTTCGGGTTCGTCGATCGGCAGCCTCGCAAAACCCGGCATCACCTCCGTTCATGGTGCAAAGCGCTTCCTTTTCCTTGGATCGTTACGCCCAGGAGGCGCGCACCCGAGTGGACCAGGCACTCGATCGGGCCACCCAGTTCGACGACGGCTGCCCGGAACATCTGCGCGAGTCAATCCGCTACAGCTTGTTGGCGCCCGGCAAGCGACTGCGTCCGATGCTGGTGTTGTCCGCGGCCGAGGCTTGCGGCGGACCGATCGAAGCGGCCTTGCCGGCGGCCTGCGCCGTCGAGATGGTGCACTGCTACTCCCTGATCCACGACGACCTGCCGGCGATGGACGACGACGACCTGCGCCGCGGCCGTCCGACCTGCCACAAGGTTTACGGCGAGGCGACCGCCATCCTGGCCGGCGACGCACTGCTGACCCTGGCCTTCGAAGTGCTGGCCCGGCAAATTCGCCCCGGCGCGGTGGCAGCCCAGTGTTGCGCGGTGCTGGCCGAGGCGGCCGGCGCTTCGGCTCTGGTGGGCGGGCAGGCCGACGACCTGGCCGGCGAGTTTGCCGCCGGCGACCTCGACACATTGACCGCGATCCATCGCCGCAAAACCGGCGCCATGCTGCTCTCTTCGCTCAGGCTGGGCGCGCTCGTCGCCGGCGGCAGCGAGGAGCAGTGCGCGGCCCTGACCGTTTACGGCGGGCGGCTGGGCCTGGCCTTTCAGATCGCCGACGACCTCTTGGATGTGCAAGGCGACGCCGCGGCCGTGGGCAAGCGCGTGGGCAAAGACCACGAGCGCGGCAAGATGACGTTTCCCAGCGTGCTCGGCGTCGACGAAAGCCGACGCCAGGCGCGACAACTAATCGACGAAGCCTGCGAAGCCCTGTCGTCGTTCGGCCCGCTGGCCGAGCCGCTCGTGGCCTTAGCCCATTACGTCGTGGAAAGGGATCATTGATGGACAAGTTGCTGTCCAAGATCGAGTCGCCGCGCGACCTGGCGGGTCTCTCGGTTCCGCAACTAGAGCAGCTCGCCGCCGAGATGCGCGAGGCCCTGTGCAACCTGGTCTCCAGCCGCACGGCCCACTTCGCCTCGAACCTGGGCGTGGTCGAGCTCACACTGGCCCTGCATACCGCGTTTGACTTCAGCCGAGACCGATTGATCTGGGACACGGGTCATCAGATCTATCCGCACAAACTGATCACGGCCCGATACCACGAGTTCGGCACGATTCGCACCAAGGGGGGCCTGATGGGCTACCCCAATCCCGAAGAGAGCGACTACGACCTGTTCATGACCGGTCACGCCGGGTGCAGCGTCTCTACCGTGCTCGGTCTGAAGAGCGGCGACGACCTCATGCCAGGTCAGCAGGATCGCCACGCCGTGGCGGTGATCGGCGACGGCGCGTTTCCCTCGGGCATCGTCTACGAGGCGATGAACAACGCCGGCTACCTGCGCAAGAACCTGCTAGTGATCTTGAACGACAACCAGATGTCGATCTGTCCCCGAGTCGGCGGCATGGGCGAGTACCTCGACCGCTTGCGGACCAATTCGTTCTACACCGGGTTGAAGAGCGAAGTGGCCAAGGTGCTCAACAAGGTGCCCCTGCTGGGCGACCCGGCCGAGCGGTTCCTGGCCCAGATGAAGGAATCGATCAAGGCCGGGCTGCACGGCGGCATGCTCTTTGAAGAGCTCAACTTCCGCTACATCGGACCTGTGGACGGTCACAGCATTCCGCAATTGCGCAAGTACCTGGCGATGGTCAAGGATCTGCCCGGACCGGTGCTGTTGCACGTGGTGACCGAGAAGGGTCACGGCTTTCAGCCCGCGGCCGCCGACCCGGTTTACTTTCATACGCCGCCGGCCTTTACCTGTGAAGAAGAAGGGGTAGTGGCGTTCAAGAAGTCGACCAGCAAGGCCTACACGGATGTGGTCAGCCAGGCGATTCACGAGCAGATGCAGGTCAATCCGCGCGCGACCGTGCTGACGGCCGCGATGTGCCAGGGCACAAAGCTCGAGGCGGTGCGTGATGCTTATCCCGACCGCTTTTTCGACACCGGCATCTGCGAGTCGCATACCGTGGCCTTTGCCGCCGGCCAGGCCAAGGCCGGACTGCGACCGATCGTTGACATCTACAGCACCTTCCTGCAGCGCAGCTACGATCAGATCTTTCAGGAGGTGGCGCTGCAGAATCTGCCGGTCACTTTCGTGCTCGACCGCGCTGGCCTGACCGGACCCGACGGCCCCACGCACCACGGGGCCTTCGACCTGGGCTACATGCGCGTGTTTCCCAACCTGGTCGTGACCGCGCCGGGCGATGAGTTCGACACACGAGCTTTGCTTGAGTTTGCCCTGGCGCATGACGGCCCGGTGTCGATTCGTTATCCCAAGGCCACGGCCGAGACCATCGCGGGCAGCCGCGCTCCGATCGAACTGGGCCGGGCCGAAGTGATCGATTGGGGTCACGACGGCGTGTTGATCGCCTGCGGCACGCTCCTGTCAAACTGCCTGGCCGCGGCCGAGACCTTGCGCGGCGAAGGCCTCGACGTCGGCGTGATCAACGCCCGCTTCATCAAACCGCTCGATACCGAGACCATCCTGCGGGCGATTTCGAGTTGCCCCTTTGTCATCACGGTCGAAGAAGCGGCGCTGGCCGGCGGCTTTGGCAGCGCGGTGGTGGAAGCGGTCAGCGACGCCGGATTGAACGCCGCGCACCTGCGGCGGCTGGGCATTCCCGACCGGTTCATCGAACATGCCGAACGGAGCGAATTGCTCGCCGACCTGGGTCTCGACGCCGCCGGCATCGCCCGAAGCTGTCGCGAAATGGCGGCCCGCAACGACCTGCCGCTGGCCGACCGCCGCCGCGTGAGCTGAGGAATTCCGGTCGCAGGCGACCTGGGCTTAGACTTGCGCCGTTGCCCTCGGGTGCGGCCAATCGATCGTGCTGGCCCGGCGCGCGTTCATCTTCTATGATCAACAGCATGACCGCCTCGACCGCCACGCGTGATGCTACCAAGACCGGCCAACGGCTGCGCGTGATGCTCTTGGCCGACATCGGCCGGGCGCACTTGCTGGCCGAGGTCGAACGACTGCGCCCCTTGGTTGCCAAACACGCCGACGCGTTGGTCGGAGACCTGGGCACGGCGGTCGACCTGGCGCACACCGAGTTTGACCTGGCCGTGGTCGTCGGCGGTGACGGCTCGATGTTGCGGGCCGCGCATCAGATGGGTCGTCGCCAGCGGCCTGTATTGGGAGTCAACTTGGGAAAGCTAGGTTTCCTGGCCGACTTGTCGCCCGACGAATTTGTCAACGAGCTAGCAACCATCTGTCAGGGCCGCTTGCCGGTGGTCGAGCACCTGATGTACGAGTGCAGCGTGGTCCGCGGCGGGCAGGTGGTACATCGCCGCTTAGGGCTCAACGAAGTGACCGTGCATGCGGGTCCGCCGTTCACGATCTTGGACGTTGATCTTTACGTTGACTCGGAATTGGTAACGACTTATAGTTGCGACGGTTTGATCGTCAGCACGCCCATCGGCTCGACCGCGCACAGTCTTTCGGCGGGCGGGCCGATCCTGCGACAGGACTTGCAGGCCTTCGTGATCCTGCCGATCAGTCCGCATACGTTGACCAATCGTCCGGTGGTCGACTCGGCCGAACGGGTCTATGAGATGGTGGTGCCCGAGCCGCACGCGGGCACGACGATCGTGACCGACGGCCGCGTGGTCTGCCAGGCCGAGCCTGGCGATCGGGTGCGAGTGGAGCGCTCGGAGGCGCGATTCAAACTGGTTGCACTGCCCGGTCACAGCTACTATCGCACGCTGCGAGAGAAGCTGGGCTGGAGCGGCCGACTGAACATGAAAACCTGACCGTTGCCGCGCGAGACCGCCTGTCTGGTGCCGTGCGTTGGAAGACTCGAAAGGATGCGAGTATGAAGACGATTCTGTGGACGTTCGTCGGATTGGTCTGGGCCCTCGCCGGCGCTCCGCTGGCCTGGTGCGATGACGAGACCCCGCCGGCCCCCCCTGCCCCGCCGGCCGACACCCGCACCTTTGACCTTAAGTACAAGTTCTCGCCCGGCGAGATCATCCGCACCGAGGTGGTGCACCGCGCCACGGTGCAGACCACGATTCAGGGCACGAGCCAGACCGCCGAAACCCAAAGCAAGTCGGTCAAGCGCTGGCAGGTGGACAACGTGGCCGAGGATGGCGCGGTCACCTTCACTCATTCGGTCGAAAGCATCGACATGTGGCAAAAGATGCAGGGCCGCAGCGAGATTCGCTACAACAGCCAGACCGATAGCGAAGTGCCGCCCGGCTATGAAGAGGCGGCCGAGAGCGTGGCGATTCCGCTGTCGATCGTTACGATGAACGACCGCGGCAAGATTCTCAAGCGGTTCGAGAAGCGACCGCAGCCCACCAGCCTCTCTACGCAGATGACCATGCCGCTGCCGGACCGGCCGATTCACATCGGCGACAGTTGGTCGACGCCGATGGACATCGACGTGATTCTGAAGGACGGCGGCACCAAGAAGATCCAAACCCGGCAGAAGTTCACGCTGGAAAAGGTGGCCAGCGACGTGGCCACGATCGAGGTCGACACGCAAATCCTCACGCCGATCAGCGATCCGGCGCTCGAGGCGCAGTTGATCCAGCGGTTGACGACCGGCAGCGTGAAGTTCGACATGGCCGCCGGCCGGGTCATGAACCAGCAACTGGACTTGGACCGCAACGTGATCGGTTTCAGCGGACCATCCAGCAGCATGCACTACGTGACCCGCTTCACCGAGCAATTGCTGGACGAGCCCGCGCCGGTAGCGTCCAAGCCCGCCGCGCCAAAGAGCGCCGCCAAAGCCCCGCCGGTGAAGAAGGCCGCGCCGGCCCGACGCTAAAGCGGCACTCGCTGATTCGCTCGGGCGTCGTACCTGTCATACACTTCCAGCAACGCGCTCGGCGATGATCGCGGTCACGCGACCCGCGACCCGGGTCACCAGCAGCGTGGCCGACGCGTCGCCGTGCAATTGCAATTCCTTGCGCAACCGTTCGGGGTCGTTATCGACGCCCCGCTTCTTGATCTCCAGGCGGCCAATCCCGCGCTGTCGGACGAGTGCCTTGAGCGTCTTGATCTGAAACGGCAGCACGTCGCGCACCTCGAAGCAGGCCAGTGCCCCGTCGTCAACACGATGCGCTGCGGTGTAGTAGGCAATGCCCGAGCTGATGAGGCTCAGTCCATGCTCCGCCGCAAGGGATCCGTCAAGTTTGGCGGCCAGCACCGCCGGGTCGGGCTCGTAGAGATACTGTTCCACGCGGCCCAGTGGCGCAGTCGGCTCGCCGAGCACGCCAACCACGCTACGCGGCGCTTCACCCGCGGCGCCCAGCACGGTCGCGCGACGGCGCCCCGCCTCGTTGGCTAGGCGACCGAACCAGGCCACCAGTTGGCGGCATTCCCGCGCGCGGCTGATCCATTCCAGCTCGGCCCGCTCTTCAAGCGGAGGTTCCAGGGTCGTGGCCGGCGAGAGCTTGACCGCGGCCTGGTTGTTTCGCGCAAGCATCGTCTCGATCGTTTCCCAGGTCGGATCGTGCAGCTCGACGTGCGTGGTGCGCCGGCCGGTGGGTCGGCGATCGGGGTCGATGTGCCAGGCCGCGGCGTCGCCCACGTCGACGCTGCTCCCTTCGGCGACCAGCGCGGCGCCGCGGTCCGCGCGTTCAAGCGCTCGCAGGTTGGCCTCGGCCAGCACGGCCATCCGAGGGTCGCGATCGTAGCCAGTGACGCGGCACACCTCGGCCAGCGCCAGAAGATCGCCGCCGATGCCCGAACAGAGATCAATGACCTGGCCCGCGCCGGCAAAACGGCGGGCCTTGTAATCGGCGATCACTTCGTCCGTGGCTTGCTCCAGCCCGAGCGGGGTGAAAAACATGCGTTCGGCCGCGCTGAACTTTGCCCGGGCCTTCTGCCGCAGCGCCGCCAGTTCCAGCACCAGGTGCGTGCGTTCCCGCGACAACTCGCGGCGCAATCGCTCGACCTCGGCGGCCTGCAAGCTGGTCGCGGACGCCGACAACCGCAGCGCCGCGTCAACCCAGGGCACCGCCTCGTCGCTGACCAACCATTGAATGTCGGCGAGCGACTCGGAAGTAACTTGGTGATGGGAACGATCGGGCATCGCTGCGCTTTTTGTGATGGACTGCCGCGCGCCGCAATCGCGCACTACCGGCAGCGACCCTTGCCCCGGCCGCCTGGATCATTACCATATCGACAGACACCTCACAAGCGTCCCGCCGCCAGCGTCCGTCTCGCGTAGCTCGCCATGTCCCCCTCTGACCGCATCCTGGGAGTATATCTGCATCTGGCGCGGGCCAGTAAACTGCGGTTGCAACCGCTGCAGCGCGACAAGCTGCTGGCCTTGGCGGGCGTGCAGGCCGAGTCGATGGGCCTGGAACCGATCGCCGCGTTGTGCCGGCACAAGATCCTGGCCAACAATCCACAGCACCTGGTCGGCGCCTGGCCAACCCTGGGCGCCGCGCTCGCCGACGAACGATTTCTTTCCTACATCAAGCAGTTGCAGCGACGCTACTCGCGTGAGAAGGCCGAACACATGCTGGATGCGCTGGGCATCCAGATGGGTCGCGAGCGGGAACTGTACGCCAGCGACCTGGAATATGCCGCGGCGCTATTGGATACCGACCTGGCCGAGATCCAAGGCATCCTGGACGAGCATCCCAGCCAACTTGCCGTCGACGACCCGCGCTGGGCCGCCGTGACGACGCCAGTCACGCCCGGCGCGGCCCCGCCACGGGCAATGCATATGCGGAGCATGCTGGTTGTATGGGCCCCGTACCTGGCGGGCCTGCTGATTTGGGCCGTCGCGGTCGCGGCATTGCTGCGAAGCGAGCCCTAGCCGCTTTCGATCATTCGCTCCGATCGCGCTGGAGCGCAGCACTTGTGCTGATTGATCGCGTGAAACCGATCGCTCGCAGCGGGCAAGCTGCCGCGTCGGACGAGCAATTCTGCAAGTCACCGCGCCGGTCCCGCCGATGCCCAATGGAAGAGCCATTTTAGCGGACGGTCGGAGCAAGCCAACAATGCTCAAGCGATTCTTTCTCAGCTCGTTCATGGTCGGCGCCGTGATCGTGCCCTATGCGATCAGCACTTCGGGCGATTGGTACGACAAGGTCAAGAGCCAGTACTTCTCTTCGTCTCCGCAATCGCCCGCCCCGGCCAGCACGCAACCGGCCGCAACGGCCAACGGACAGTCGGCGCCCGGCGGCGAGCCTCAAGGTATCGCGGCCCTGCAAGCGCCGTCCAAGCCGCAATCGATCGAAGGGTTTCCGGCCACGGACCTGAAAGAGGTGCTGCACTTCGACGGCACGCCCGCCTGGGTCATGTCGCGCTGGCCGCGGGTCTCGTCGGGGCTGGCCACGTTGGATCTGCAAGGCTACCGCGTGCCGCTGGTCACCGGCACGGCTCAGGATGACCTGGCCGGCTCGCTGACCTATTACTTTGACAAAGAGCAGCGCGTCAAATTCATCAGCTTTCAGGGCGCGACCGGCGATCCGCGCAAGCTGATCGCGCTGGTCACGGCAAAATATGGCTTCAAGCCCGAGCAGACCAATGATCCGGGCCTGTCACTATTCATGGTCAAATGGAATGGCAAACCGGTCAGCGAGCTACGGATTCGCCCGGCCCGACTGGTGCGTGCCGATCAGCCGCATTCACGGTACGACATCTACCTGGCGATGCGGCGGCCGTAGCTTGACGAGTGCCTCGGTCACTTGTCCGTCCGCTCGCTGAGCGATTGCTCCAGCTTCTCGATGCGGGCTTCCAACTCGCGGACCTTTGATTCTAGCGCTACGATCCGCTCGGCAGCGTTCGATGTATCGGGGGTCGATGCATCTGGCGGCGAGGGAATGGGCGGGGCCGGTGTCGGCGGCGCGGGTTCGTCGGACGGCGCCGGACGCTGGGCTGCCGGAGTTTGGGCTGCCGGAGTCTGGGCCGCCGGGCGACCGCGCAGCTCGAGCTTGGGCACGCCGGCCGGATCATTTGCCGCGACCAGCGCCACGCGCTGGCGAATCTCGCGGCCTTGCTGGTAGTAGGTCAGCTCGATTTCGCTGCCGGCGGCGCTGACGGCCTTGGCCAGGCCATCGGGCGAATCAACCGGCAGCTGGTCGACCGCCGTGATCACGGCGCCCAGCGGAATTCCAGCGCGCTCGGCCGGCAAACCCGGCGTGATGGCGATCACCGTGGCCCCGCGCGATTGCGGCAAGTTGTTGGCTAGGCGAGTTTCTTCCGTGACCGGCAGCGTGCGGATTCCCAAGCGCGGCCCAGGCGGCACCGATCCGCCCTGGGCGGCGTCGGGCGTTGCGACCGTCTCGGCCGCCGGGATTGCAGGACCCTGCGGCAGACGGCGACCGAGCACGACCTGCTGCTGTCTTGAGGCGGCATTGCGTTCGACGGTGATGGCCAGCCGAGTGCCGACCGTCTTGCCGTCGAGCGCCTGTGCGAAATCGTCCATGGTGCGAACCGGGCGGCCGTCGACCGCCAGGATCCGATCGCCGACCTGCACGCCACCCTGCGCCGCGGGTCCGCCGGGCCGGACTTCCATCACTCGGACGCCGGTGGGCGGATTGGCGCTTTGATCGGCCACCAATCCAAGGTAACCGGGCTCGTTTGCAACGTTGGCCGGCGTCGCCGTATTGGCCGGCGGCTGCGCAGTATTGGCCGGCGGCTGCGCGACGTCGCGGACCGCGTCGACCTGGTCGCGCACAAACTGCTCGACGCGGTTGAGGATCGGCTGCGCAAATGCGGGCGAGGCCGTCGAGGCCAGCGAAAACACCGCAAGCAGGGTCAATATTCGACTTAACATCGCGCTCTCCTCAACAGTTCCGCCCCGGCAGGTCGCCAAGGCCATTATAACCGGGTGCGACGGGTGTCCAGCCTGCCATATCCGGCCGCGATGGACTATCTTGACCGAATCATGCACGATGCGTCGCAACCAGAGCCTCAGGTCGAACGTTGGCGTGCCGACGGCGGCGCGCAATTCCTGGAATTGGCGCTGGCACCCATTAGCCCCGACGATCGACCGCGACACGTGACAATCTGGCACGAGGCGCTCAGCGACGGTCGAGCGGCGCTCTGGTTCATACGCCGCGGCGATCGTGCGACCGGCGCTCTGCTGGCCGAGTTGGCCGCCGGTCGCACGGCCCACGTGCAGGCGCCGCAGATCGCTCCGGGCGAGGATGAGAGCCTCCGCGGACGTCTGCTGAAGGCCGCCTGCGACGATTTGACTCTTGCCGGAGTGCGCGTCGTGCAGTCGTTCCAGACGGTCGATCACGGCGTCGAAGTTACAGCACTCACCGAAGCGGGGTTTCGCCACGTGAATGACCTGCTTTACCTGGTCAGCCTGCGCGGCCAATTTCCCACGGAGGTCGCCGCCAATCTGCTGGAGCTAGTCCCGTTTAGCGAAGCGGAGCACGCGCGGCTGGCGGATATCATCTTGCGAACCTATGCGGGGTCGCTCGATTGTCCGGATCTAGGAAATGTGCGGCCGATCGACGAGGTCCTGGCCGGCTACCGCGCCGCCGGCAAATTCGATCCTGCGCACTGGCTGATCGCGCGCCACGAGGACCGCGACGTCGGTTGCCTGCTGCTGGGTCGGCACGACGGTGAATCGCAAATGGAGTTGGTCTATTTGGGCGTGGTGGCCGAGGCGCGTGGCCGGGGACTGGGCATTCAACTCGTGCGTGCGGCGCAGCGATTGGCGGGCGCAGACCGCTGCGAGCGACTGGTAACCGCGGTGGACGCGGCCAATCGGCCCGCGATCGCGGCCTATGCTGCGGCCGGTTTCATCGCGTGGGATCGCCGCAGCGTCTACCTGCGCGTGTTGTAGCGAGTGAATCGCGGCGAGCGGTGTGCATTGCGCACTGTCAATGGACGGCTCGAAAGAAATCCGCCCCGATCGACGACGATTCACAAGCCTTGAAATTATCTCGACTTGCGAGAGGGCCGTGGCGGGCGCGCGAGCGCGTGACAATCGCTGAGCGAACAATTTTTCCACGGGTTGCGAGGTCCGAAAAAAAATCTTCGGAGATCGCCGCGCGTGTGGCGCCGGGCATTTGTCGACCCTTTTGCGCGCGGCTGTCGACGTAAGTTCGGTTTCGATTCGCGGCGCGTTTGGAGGTGGTTTGACAGCACCGCTAGCGAACGTACAATCGGCGTCTCGGGTGACGAACAACGGTCCCAGTCAGCGGGCGCAGGCAAAGGAAAGCACGCCCACATCACCGTTCGAGCCGTCCTCAAGACGGCATCGGTTGGACAGCTTCAAGGATTCCATTGCGACAATGGAGTTGCGCGCCGGGGGTGCACAGGAAGTGATCAGGGACGATAGAGAAACCATGGCGGCGTTGCGTTCCCGGTTGGCGGATCGCATCGGCAAGGAACGATATGATGTCTGGTTCGGCCCGAGCACGCAACTCTGCGTGCGCGGCGAGACCCTGGTCATCACGGTTCCGCACGCCTTTTACCAGGACTGGCTGCGACGGCACTTCCGCAAGGATCTGGAAGTGGCGGCCCAGGAAGTTCTGGGCCACGCGCTGGCGCTGGAATTTCGCATTGTAATGCCTGCGGAAACCGAGCGGGTCGAGAACGGCCCCGCGAGCAATGCTCCGGCGACCAATGGCGCGGCAACCATTGCTCTGGCGCCGCTCGCCCAATCCTCGACCCAGGGCAATTTTCTGCTGCCTGGCCCGGCGACTCAGAATGGCAACGGAAAGGGCGCAGTAACGCCGGGCGAGATTCGCCGCGCGATGGCGACCTTGGGCACGTTTGTCGTCGGCAATTCAAACTGCGTCGCCTACAAGACCGCCGAGATCGCCGCGGAACAGCCGGGCACCTATTCGCCGTTGTTGATCCACGGGCCGACCGGCACCGGCAAGACCCACCTGCTGGAAGCTATCTGCGCGGACTACCGCCGACGACGGCCCCGCTCGAGCGCCGTCTATCTGACCGCCGAACGATTCACCAGCTCGTTTCTCGAAGCGCTGCACGGCTCAGGCTTGCCAAGTTTTCGCCGCAAGTACCGCGACGTCGGTTTGCTTGCCGTCGATGACGTGCAATTCTTCGCCAACAAGCGGGCCACGTTGGTGGAGCTGCTGCACACGGTTGAAACGATTCTTCGCAGCGGAGGGCAATTGGTGCTGGCCGCCGACCGGCCGCCGGCCGCTCTCAAGATGCTGGGGCCCGAGTTGCTGGCCCGGTTGTCTGGCGGCATGGTCTCGCGGATCGAGCCGGCAGAGTATGCTACGCGGCTGGGCATCGTGCGAAATCTGGCCGCACAATTCTCGTTGAGCCTGCCCGAGAACGTGCTGGCGTTTGTCGCAGCGCGATTTACCACGCAGTCTCGCGAGCTGGCCGGCGCGCTCAAGCGATTGCAAGTTGCCGGACTGGCCCACCAGCGGCCGATCACCCTGACCATGGCCGAAGAGACCCTGGCCGAGCTGGTCGATCACTCGGGCCGCGTGGTCAAGCTGGCCGACATCGAGCGGGCCGTGTGCGACGTGTTCGGCCTGGAGCGAGAGAGCTTGCAGTCCGCCGCCAAGGCCAAGGCCGTCAGCCACCCACGGATGCTGGCCATGTTTTTGGCGCGCAAGCACACCCGGGCCGCGCTGTCCGAGATCGGCTCGTACTTCGGCCGCCGCAGCCACAGCACGGTCATCTCGGCGCAGAAAAAGGTCGCAGGCTGGATGGCGGCCGGCGCGCCCTTGGCGCTCGACGCTCGCACCGTCAGCCTGGAAGAGACGATTCGCCGAGTGGAAGAGCGGATGCGCGCGGGCTAGAGAGCGCAGCGCTGACCGCGGCCCTCTCTCGCATTCTCGACCCCGCCCACGAAAAGGCGTGTGGCTCCACGAAATGGCCCGCTACACGAACCGGGTCAGCCCTGGCTTGGCCACCTGCGGCACCGGCACGTCGCCCCAGGCGTAGCTCTTGGGGGTCAGATCTTCGGCCGAGTTGAGACACTGGTCCCAGGTCAACGTCTGGCCCGTGTAGGCCGTCATGCGGCCCATGATCGCCAGCATTGTGCTGCGGGCCATGTACACGCCGTTGTTCAGCGGCTGGCCAGAGCGAATGCCCGCGAACATCTGGGCATGCTCTTCCTCGTACATGTTGGTCTTGGGTCCGCGATAGCGCCACTCCTGCGGACCTTCGATCGTGCCCTTCATCAGCTCGGATGAGCCCTTGTTGCCGATCACCTGATCGGAAACGTCGATCGAGCAGCCAGCCATCTGCCGGCAATTGGCAAACATCTTGGCGCCGCTGGCGTACTCGTAGACGACGGAGAAGTGGTCATAGATGTTGCCCCACTGCTCTTCGACCCGCACCTGACGCCCGCCCAGGCCGGTGGCGCTCACCGGCGGCTCGTCGCGCATCACCCAGGCGCCCTTGTCCAGACTGTGGACGTGCTGTTCGACGTTGAAATCGCCAGAGAGCCAGGTGAAGTAGAGCCAGTTGCGCAGTTGATATTCCATCTCGCTCCAGCTCGGCTGCCGCGGATGGTGCCAGAGCGTGCCGGTGTTGTAGCTGGTGTGGATGGCCAGCACGTCGCCGATGGCGCCATCGTGAATGCGTTGGATCGTTTCCCGCTTCGACCGCTCGTAGCGATAGCAGAGACCCGAGACGATCGACAGACCCTTGCGGCGGGCCTCTTCCACGGTTTCCAGCACGCTCCGCACGCCGGGGGCGTCAACAGCGACCGGCTTTTCGCAAAACACGTGCTTGCCCGAGGCGATCGCCGCCTTCAGGTGCGCGGGGCGAAAGTGGGGCGGCGTGGCCAGGATCACGACGTCAACGTCGGTGGCCAACAGCTTTTCGTAAGCGTCAAAGCCGACGAACGTGTGCTCGGCGTCGACCTTCACCCGATCGGCGGAAGTGGCGTTCAACTGTTCGATGCTCTTCTTTGCGCGGTCTTCGAATGCGTCGGCGATCGCGACCAGGTTCATATTCGATTCGGCGGCAAAGGCATTGCCCACCGCGCCGGTGCCGCGACCGCCGCAACCGATCAGGCCCAACTTCAAGGTCTCGTTGCCGGCGGCGTGCGCCGAACGGCTGATCAGCAGGTTGGTAGCGGCAGCGCCGGCCAGAGCCACGCTGGATTGTTTGATGAAGGTGCGGCGCGAGCTGGCGCCTGAGGTCGAGGAATGATTGTCGGCCATCGCGTGATTCCTTGAGAAGAGGCGGGACATTGCGGGCAGAGCTCGCGGCATGGCAAGCTGGGTGGATTATAACCACGGCGTGATAGGCCGCGAAAGTACCGGAATCGGCGGCCTCAATTCTGCAGCGACCAGCCCGACGCCGCCGTGCGACGTCGCCCGGCCTGGCTACCGCAGCTTTTGAATCTGGCGGACGAAATCGGCGTCCAGGTGATTCAAGTCGGCGCCGAAGGCCGCCTGAAACTCTCGCAGCCGGGTCTCGGGGTCATCCCAGATGAGCTGCTTCTTTTCGGACAGCATCTGCAGATAGGCCAGGTACTTGCGCGGGTGCTTCTGGATCAGGTAGTAGTTGAGCGCCCAGGCCTCGGCATAGGCGTCGAGCGCCGTCCGCGCGTCGCGCAACCGCTTGTCGTCCACGATCAACGATTTCAGCGAATCGTCCGGCCGCTGGGGCAGCAGCTCGCGAAAGCGGCTGAGCCGGCTATTGTTTACCGCGCCGATCGTGCGCCAGCCCTTGGCGCTTTGCAGGTCGGGCGTTTCAAAATACACCGCGATGCCCTCGCTGACCCACAAAGGAATATCTGCCAGGCGTGTTTGCAATCCGCTGTTGAAGGCGATCTGGTGCGTGGCCTCGTGGATCATCGTGGCCACGACCGTCTCGGCCTCGGGCTGGGCCAGCATGCGATTGATCTGCGCGGCGGTGCCGCGGCGGTCGCCGGGCGAGCGCAGCGACTCCAGCCCGGTCAGGTCGTACATCGTCACGCGATTGCTCTTCAGACTGTAGTAACCGATGATCGACTCGGCAGCTTTGCCCACCTCGGCCTGCGCGTAGTTAACGTAGGACTCGCGCGAGTTGAACACGATCGCCACCAGCGGAAACTCGGGTTCGTGCAGCTTGAATCCCTTGCGGGTCCAAAAGTTGGTGAACGCCATGTACAGCCGCTCAAACAAAGCACCACACCAGGCCGCATAGTCGCGCGACGTGTTGTGGCAGATCAGATAGTGGTGAGTCGTGTGGACCTCAAAGCCCTCGGGCAGTTCGCCCAAGAGCTGCTTGGCCAGCTGCTCGCGGGTGAGCGGCCGAAACGGCAGCGAGTCCTCTTTGCGCGAAACCAGGTCCTTGGGCTCGACCGTCCAGAGCGTGCCGTCGGGGGTCAAGAGCAGCAGCCCGCCGTCTTCGGCCTCGACCTCGACCCGTCCAGCGATCGAGAGCTCGCGCCCTTCGTGCTGGATCGTCAGTTGATCGAGGGCGGCCGCCGACTTGAGCGCTCCGAGCACGACCAGCAGGGCAATAAGCAAAGACCGCATGGAGAGGGCCAACGATGGGGCGGCAAAGAGGGGTTCGAATGGCACGGCGGCAGCAAGCTTTCATAATACCATGCGGGCAATTGAGAGACCTACGCCGATCGCCGCACGTTGGGGCAGACGTCTCCCGAGAAATGCAGAGTTTCTCGACATTTAACCGCTGCGAAACCGAGCCGGCGCAGGCTCTCCTTCAGAGGCGTTCCCCAGGTGCTAGCAGCGGCAGCGGCGGCACGACCGGCGAACCGTGCATTCGGCGGACGATTCGTCTGGCACGGTGGTCGGAGTTTTGCTACAAGCTCGGCTCAACACATCGGTCGGTTGGATCATTCGATCTCATATCTGAAGCACTACTCGATGCAGGGCATCTTCCAAAAGCTGGCCGCGCTGGCGATTTGCTGCGTGCTCGTGGCTCTGTCGGGCTGCGCGGCGACCGCCGAAAGTACGTCGGGCCTGATGGCCAGGGCGATGGGCAAAAAAACGGTCGAGGAAGAGCTGAACATCCGCACTCCCGACGACCACATCAAGGATCTCAAGGAACTGGCCAAGACTGCCGGCAGCAAGTCGCCGGACGAGCAGCAGAAAGTCTGCATGCAACTGGCCGAGGACCTCAAGCACGAAGACAATCCGCAGATGCGCCGCCACATCCTGCGGACGCTTGGCGCATACAAGACGCCCTTAGCCTTCACGATGGTCTCGGCCGGGTTGAAAGATTCCGACGCCGACGTGCGACGCGTGGCCTGCGAACAGGTCGGACTGCAAGGCGGACCGGCCGCGGTCGAAGAATTGACCCGCGTGGTCTCAGGCGATACGGATGCCGATGTGCGGATCGCGGCGGTTTGCGCGCTGGGTCACACCGGTGATAAAGGCGCGATGGCGCCCTTGGCCGAGGCCCTGGCCGATGCCGACCCAGCCATGCAATACCGCGCACAAGAGTCACTGCGGACCGTCTCCGGCCGCGACTTCGGCGGCAACGTCGCGGCGTGGCGCGAGTTTGCGGCCACGGGCAATGCCATTGAGCCCCAGGTCAACCTGGCTGAGCGGTTACGGCGCAAACTATTCTAGGCGCTCCCCTGGGCGCGCGAAGCTGTGCCGCCTCTGACGATCGCGCTACCACTAGCTTTTTCGGAACTCGTCCACCTGCGTCGACTCGACCGCTCAGCGGGTCGAGAGAAGCGGCGCGGACCTGACCGCCTCGAGTGACTTCGCCCCCGCGCGTCACAGACCGCAAGTTTTTCTCAAACCGTACCGCTCGTTCGGCCGCTTGCATGTGCGGCCAGAATCCGGCCCAAGTGGTTACAGAGCCCCGCGTTTGAGTCCGATATCAATACTCCGTCAGGTCCGCCGACTGGGCGACGTTGGCGTGCATCCAGTCCCCGCGATCGCTACACTCCATTCCGCTTGCAACCTCCGTTATCTTGGGAGCATTTGAGCTCCCCGCGTCTTGAGGAACTTCGATGAATCGTCGCAGTACGCGCTCCCATCGCTCGCCGAACTGGCTCTTGGTCTCGTCTCTGGTCGCCATGAACGCGTTGCCCGCGGTCGCAGGCTTCGCAACTCGCGCGCTGGCCTCCGAGCCGATCGCCATTAAGCGCGGCCCGGAGCTGGAGAACCTGAACCTGGGTCCGGCCGAGTCCGAGAGTATCGACGACGCCGTCGCACGCCGTTTGGCCCGCGCTGGATCGTCGGCCGTGATCGAGCTGGCTCAGGAACCGAAGTACGCCGCCGACGACGATAACGACCAGTCGACGCAATCCACGGTGGAGCTGACTCCCGAGCTGGTTGCCCTCCGCGATAAACTCCGCCGCGTGTTGTCGATGTACTATCCGCGGCATCAGAACACGCGCGACAATAATCCGTGGGAGGTGATGCACGCGATCGTCGCCTACGGCGTCGATACGCAGCTTTTCAAAGGCGGTCCCGGCGGCGAGAAGGTCAACGCCATCGGCTGGATGTGCTACAACCGCCCGATGGCCGGCGAGCAAATGCTGCTCGTCAACAACGGCCAGATCGAAGCCCGTCGCGGACCAGGCGTGCAGGGTCACTTTGGACAGTTCCTGGCGATCCTGGCCCAGTCGCGCGTGAAGCCTGACTATCCGATGCTGGTCAGCGGCAAGAACTTCACGCTCAACGATCTGATCGAGCACGAAAAGGCCAACTGCACCGCCGGCGAAGAGCTGACCTTCAAGCTCATCGCGCTGATGCACTACCTGGACTCGGACGCCACCTGGAAGAGCCGCGACGGCCAAGACTGGTCGATCCAGCGCTTGGTCGCCGAAGAGATCAAGCAACCGATCCGCGGCGCGGCCTGCGGCGGCACGCACCGCCTGATGGGCCTGAGCTACTCGGTCAACAAGCGGCTGCAGCGCGGCAAGCCGGTCGTCGGCGAGTTTCGCCGGGCCCAGACCTTCATCCAGGACTATCACCGCTACACTTTCAGCCTGCAAAACCCCGACGGCAGCTTCAGCACCGAGTGGTTCACCCGCCGGGGCAACACCCCGGACGTCGACCGCCGACTGAAGACCAGCGGCCATATCCTGGAGTGGATCAGCTTCTCGCTGTCGCCGCAGGAGCTCACCGACCCGCGGATGATCAAGGCCGTGGACTACGTGGCCACGATCCTGGAAAAGAACGACCGGCACACCTGGGAGATCGGCCCGCTGGGCCACGGGCTGCACGCCCTGGCGATCTACCACGACCGGATGTTCAAAGACGGCGAAGGTTGGCGACCGGCTACGCTGGTGGCGGCGCCACAACCCGAGATGCCGCCGGTGCTCCAAGCCCGCCGACCCAGCGGCGACACCACCGACTAACGTTCGTGGTTCTCACTGGGTGATCGCAGACTTGCGGCACAGTCTCGGCGATGCTCTCGATTCGTCGTCGCCCGTCAAGTCGCGGCCCGTCATGTCGCGGCAGGTTGCCCGAGCGATCCGCCGTGCGACTTGGCGTTGCTGCTAGCCGGCAAAATCCTTACGATTGGTTGGCCCTTGGGGCCGGCGGCCCGGCTTGTGCGACCTATGTTTCTAATGCCCTATGGGTGCGCGAGCGTTTCGGACGCTCCGCGCGCCAGGGGAGCCATGGTTCGCACACAAGTTTGGTACCCCAGTTTGGCAGTCCCGCACAGATAATCTCGTCACCACACGCCGGCCCCCAACCTTGAAGACCTACCGCATCAGCGAGCAGTTTCAGACGGTGTTCGACGCCGCCGCGACGTTGTCGCGCGAGGTCGATGCCGACGCGCTGTTGCTGTTGCTCGAAGGTCCGACCGACTGGGAGCGGTTGAAAGCCCTGGCCGGCGACGAGAAGATCGTCGTGGCGGCCGACTTTCCCGCCCAGATCGAAGGCGCCTCGGCCGCGGGCCTGGCCACGGTGCTGCTCAAGATGCCCGAGGCACCGGTCCACGAGAAGTTGACCCAGGCGCTGTTAGAAGCGGTCGCCGACGACATCCTGGCCGCGGGCGCACAGGTCGTGGCGCTGTACAGTGCCTTTGAGCCCGGCACCATCGACTCGACTAGCGTCGTGCACCTGGGCGAGCACCTGGGCCAGTTGACCTCGCGCGATCTGCGCCAGCTCGAAACCAGCGTCCCGCTCGACACGCTCAAGACCGTGGTCGACATGGCCGTGGAGATCGGCCGCGAGGGGCGCGAAGGCAAACCGGTGGGCACGCTGTTCGTCGTCGGTGATTCTCGCAAAGTCCTCACCAGCAGCCACGCGGCCGGCTTCGATCCGGTCCGCGGATACAGCCGCAAGGAACGCAACCTCGACGACCCCCGCGTGCGCGAGGGCATCAAGGAGATCGCGCAGCTCGATGGCGCAATCGTTGTCTCCGCCGACGGCATCGTCGAGGCTTCGGCCCGTTACATCGACGCCCCGGCCGACAACATCACGCTTTCCAAAGGCCTGGGCGCCCGTCACTGGGCCGCCGCGGCCATCAGCCGCAAGACCAAGGCCGTGGCCGTTGCGGTGAGCGAATCAAACGGCACGGTCCGCATCTTCCAGGACGGCGAAGTCACGCTCCGCATCGAACCCTTCCGCCGCCCCATGAAGTGGAAGGATTTCGAATACGAGCCCCCGCCGGCGGAGTGAGGAGTGGTTGTTGGTGGCTAGTTGTTGGCTGTTTGTTTCGTAGGTCGGGGTTTACCCTGACAGTCTTGTAGGTCAGGCACTCCGTGCCTGACGTTCGAATCGCTTTGCGGGACCATGTCAGGCACGGGGTGCCTGACCTACTTTGCCGCTCAGCATCTCTTCGACGAGCTTTCTGGGCGCGCCGATGTCTACCACGTGGACCTGGCCGACGAATTGGCTTGCGCCGGGGGTTGCGAAGCCGGGCTTGGCCGCTACGAAGGTGCAGCTATGCGTTGCGCGGATCGTGTGCCGCGCCGCTTGTCCTGTGTCACAGTCGAGACCGCTGGGCAGGTCGACTGCCATGACCTTCTTGCCCGCGGCGTTGATCGTGTCGATCGCCGTGTCCAACGGCGGTCGCGGTTCGCCTCGGGCGCCGGTGCCCAGCAGTGCGTCGACGATCCAATCGGCGTCTGCCAGCCGCGCGCTCAGCCCGTCGGCGAGGTCGCTGGCCGGCGGTCGTTCGATGGGAACGTGCGCGGCCTCGAGGATCCGGTAGTTGAGCGCCGCGTCGCCAATCAGTCGCGCCGGATCGGCCATTAGCAGCACGCGGACCTGGTAGCCGCGGAGGTCGAGGTGCCGGGCGATCACGAAGCCGTCGCCCCCGTTGTTGCCCGCACCCGCACAGATCACCACCGGGCCGAGAATGCCGAGCGACTCCAGCACGTCGGCCGCGCCGCGACCGGCGTTTTCCATCAGCAGGGCGCTGGGCATGCCGAATTCGTCGACCGCACGGCGGTCGAGTTCGCGGGACTGGTCGCGGGTAATGGTCGGCAGGGTCATGCTGCGGGCGCCAGGGGGTGAGTTCGAACCGGATTCCACCATTTTAGGGACCAACCGCAGCGGGGCCCAAGCGGAAAACTCGCCGTGGCCCGCAGGGTCGCCGAAATCGGCGCGGCCGGGGCTGGCCCGCGCCTCATGTCGTTGGCGCAGCGTTCGGGCAATCCGCTAGAGAAAACAGGATCGTCACGACGGCGCGCGATTCGGCGCATTGCGGGCCCAGGGCGGCGGATTGGGCAATCGAGCCAATGTGCGACCGCCGAAAAATAATCTTGCCGAGCAACCGCAGCCAAAAGTTCGCCGGAACGATGGGGGAACGGCGGCCATCGGCAATAAGTGTGTGTGTGTGTGTGTGTGTGTGTGTTTACGAGTCTGCGTAAGTCAAAGTGTGTGCGTGCGTCTGAGAGCGTGTGTGCGTGCGATGAGGGTCGGAGACCTGACCGGGCGGCTGGCAGTGGACAGCCGGTCACTCGCCAAGGGAACCGAAGCGAATCGACAAACCCAAGAGAGAGGTAGCGCCTATGATTGCTCGTTACGTTATTGTGGCGATTCTAGCGGCCGCCGGGTTTAGCATCCCGTCTAGCGCGGCGGCCCGAGAAATGACGTTGACGCGGAAAGAGATTCGCGAGATGCCCATCCTGGAGCGTCCTTCGCGACCGGGGCACTTTTACGGCAACACGGTGCGTCGGAGTGCCGCTCGCAAAGCCCAGCCGATGACGCCGGGCGCCTTGTGGAGCGACTACCCAACGCAGTAGCGCGTCGGCTTCTTCCGCGCTTCGAGTGAGGCGCCCGAGGCGGCCATCGGCCGAGCAAACCAAGGCCGACAATCGAGAGCACGAAAAAAAAACCGCCAGGCCCCCCACGGGACCTGGCGGTTGCGTTTTTTTCCGTCCTGCTTTCGTCCTCGCCCCTGGTGGGAGAGGACAGACTTGCGTGAGCAAGCCAGGTGAGGGGGTGACCTGTCGCAGGTCCACCATCACCGTCGCGATTGACCCTACGATCACGGCCCGGTCGGAGGCGGCCAGAACCAGAAGGCGAACCCGGTCACGCCAATCGCCTGGAAGGCCGCGGCGCGGAGCGAGAACGGAATCGGCTCGATCATGTAAGGAGCACAACTGCCCGGCCGGTAGTAACCCAGCGTGTAGTGGCATTCGCCGGGCGACTCCAAGCCCATCTTGTAGGGCAAGAGCGGAATGCTGACGAAGAAGTGGGCGGCCGACATAAACGGCTGCACCACCGGGTTCCAGGAGTGGCCATAACGCTCAAGCTGCACGTCCTCAAAGTACAGCGGCTTGTGGCACAAGCTGCTGGCTTTCCAGGCAAAGGTCGTGGGCGACCAGTTGCGATCCTGGAACGTCGTGTTCAAGCCGAGCAGACACTGGCAGGGATAGTCGACGCCCTCGACCGGCGGATTGCCACCCTCGCCTTCCACCACGATGCCGAAGATGATCTTCGTGATGTCGCGCTCGCGCAATATTTCGATCGCCTGCTGGCATTCTTTTTTGTAATCGTCGCAAGACGCGCCGGCCTCGGGCGGAGCCAGACCTTCGACCACCGAGCGGTTCTCGGGCAGCGTGTCGGGGTCGGTCGTGCTATACGGGGGCGGATTGTCCTGTGGCATCGGATCATCTCCGGCGCGGAACCTGGATTGCGGTTCGGTCGTCGCCGGCGGCAATTCGCTGGGCGCCGGCTCCGCCGAAAGGTCCGCAGCGCCGGGCGCCGGCAGACTGCTCGTGGCCGGATCGTCCTGGAACGGATCCTGAAAGGCGTCAGCCCGGTCGGTGCTGACCTGCATGACCATGTTGCGCAGTTTTGATCGCGCACTCTCGGCACGCGGCGAAGCCCGACGCACGGTCGGTTGTTCGCCCGTCACTTGCTGGTCCGGTGGCGCGGCGACCGGCGTGGCCGCCACCGCGGTCTTCACGTTGGACGCCGTCTCCGCCACGGGCCCGGCCAGTTGCCGGGCCCGATTGGGCTGGCGAAACTTGACTGCGTCACGCGTTGGCTCTTGATGCTGCACGCGCTTGACCGAGCTATCGGCGAGCGCCGGTGGAACTGATTCACTTGCCGGAGCGGTGGCGGCTCGCTGGGCGGCCGTGCCGCGCGGCTGCCACTTGAGGCCAAGAGACGACTCGCTGGCGCGGACGGCCGACGTCGCCGGCCCGGACATCCAGCAACCGGCGGCCACGGCGGCCGCCAGTGCGAGGCGTGCGGGCAAACTAGTACGTGTCGCCGGCGGTGTGTTCGGTGCTGTAATTGGTCGCTTCCTGCGTAATGGCAATGTCATGAGGATGACTCTCCCGTACTCCCGCCGCGGAGATTTGGATAAAACGCGTGTCCTTCCGCAATTCCTCAATCGTCTGAGTGCCGCAATAACCCATGCCGGCCCTCAACCCGCCCACCAACTGATAGACAAAGCTGCTCAAAGGTCCCTTGAACGGAACGCGGCCTTCGACCCCTTCGGGCACAAGTTTGCCGGGTCGGCGTTCGGCTCCGCGCTGGCGGTAGCGTTCGCTCGAACCCTGCATCATCGCTCCCAACGAGCCCATGCCGCGGTAGACCTTGAAGCTGCGTCCTTGATAAAGAATCATCTCGCCGGGGCTCTCTGCCAAACCGGCAAACAAACCGCCGATCATCACGGCGTGTGCGCCGGCGGCCAGCGCCTTGGTCAGGTCGCCGGAATAACGGATGCCGCCGTCGGCAATGATCGACACGCCCGAGCCCTTAGCCGCTTCGGCCGCGTCGTAGATCGCCGTGATCTGCGGCACGCCCACTCCGGAAATGATCCGCGTTGTGCAGATCGAGCCGGGACCGATGCCGACCTTCACCGCGTCAGCGCCGGCCGCGATCAGGTCGCGACAGCCCTCGGCCGTGGCCACGTTGCCGGCCACGACGTCGATATCCCAGCGCCGCTTCAACTCTTTGACCGTGTCTACCACGTTGGCCGAGTGCCCGTGGGCGCTATCAACCACCAACACGTCGACGTCTTTTGCTAGCAAGCTTGCAGCCCGATCGTAGTCGTGCACTCCGATCGCGGCGCCCACGCGCAGCCTACCCTTCGCATCTTTACAGGCGTTGGGGAAGCGTTTCATCATGTCGATGTCTTTGATGGTGATGAGTCCGGTCAGCGTATAATCTTCGTCAACCAGCAAAAGTTTCTCGACCTTTTTTGCCATCAAAATCTTCTCAGCTTCCTCAAGCGTTACGGTCCCCGTTGCTGTCACCAGATTCTCACGGGTCATCACCTCCGAGACCTTCAGCCCGGTGTCCTCTAAAAACCGCAGGTCGCGGCGGGTGAGGATGCCTGCTAGCTTGTGATTGCTGCCAACGATGGGCACGCCTGAGACGTTGTGCTCGTCCATCACGTCGCGCGCCTTGCCGACCGTGGCGTCGACTGGCAGCGTGACCGGGTCGGTGATGATGCCGTTGGCGCTGCGCTTAACCTTGTCCACCTCGACGGTCTGGCGTTCGATGGACATGTTCTTGTGAATCACGCCCAGGCCGCCCTCTTGCGCCAGGGCGATGGCCATCTCGTTCTCAGTGACCGTGTCCATCGGCGAGCTCAGCAGGGGAATGTTGAGCTTGATCCGCCGGGTGAGCCGGGTGGTCACGTCGACTTCCGAGGGGACAACCTTGGAGAACCGCGGCTCGAGCAGCACGTCGTCGAAGGTAATGCCCAGCGAGGCAAGCTTGTTCTTCATGGCCAGGGCGGCTCCGGGTCGAGTGAAGGGAATCCCGGATTATGCAGCTCAAACGGCAGATTGGCAACTCGCCGCGTCTGCCGAATCGTGCAAACTCGTGAAGATGCATGCGATTAGCGTGGGCCGCCGCGCGGTCCAGGTGCACGCAGCGTGGCTGACGGCGGTCCGAATGGGTCGGCCGCCGGGACGTTTTGCACCGCGAAACCAGGCGGGCCTACTCGGTGGCCTCGGCCGGCGCGGGGGGCGGCGTCGATTCGTGTACCGGGGCCGGCGGCAGATTCGGCGCGGTGGCGGCCGGATCGGTCTCGCCCAGGATAAACCGCTTCCACTCGTCGGTCGCCGTCAGGTTCTTCACCAGCAGGTAGAGCAAAAAGAAGCTGATGAACACCACTCCGGTCAAGACGCCGTAAGCCAACGCGCCCTTCCACGGCGGCGTGTTGCTGTAGTTGCGACGGTGCACCCGAATCTGAAAATCGGGCGAGCTGGTCAACGCGTCCATCGCCTCGCCGTCGATCTCCAATCCGGTCGGCGCCGCGCCGGGCACCGTGATGCGACCGCCTGCCGTTGCCTGGCCCAGCGGAATCGCCTTGGCAGAGGTCAAGCCGTCCAGCGGCAGGATTTCGGCCAGCGGCGCCGCCTTGGCCGCGCTCACGGGACCCTTCATCGGCGAGGAGGGGGGCATTCGAGTCACGGGCGCGACGGGAGCCGTCGGCACCGCTCGCATCAAGGGCGCCGCTGTGGCCACGGGCGCCGCTGTGGCCACGGGCGCTACTTTGGCAGCGGGCGCTACTTTGGCAACCGTCGCTATCGGCGCCACGGGAGTCGCCATCGGAATCGACGCGCCGACCGCCACCGCGCGCGGGGCGTCGCTGAGCTGGGCCCGCAGGCCGTCGTCGTACGTCACTTTCTTGGCGGGGTTCAACAGACACAGCCGCGCACTCGACAGCTCATTGAGCATCTGCTGCGACAGGGCCCGGTGCTTGCCGGCTTGAAAGGTGCGCACGTGGGCCATCTGGCGATCCGCGGCGTGATCGATCACGTCCAGATCGCTTTCAAAAATGCCGATGCCTAGCAGGCGATAGTGGTTCGGCGGTTGTTCGTGAGGCGGAATTCCCAGCCACACGTGATACCCGTTGAACGCGTCAGACATGGGTAAGCATCTCGCGTCGACCGGACCGTGGTACAAGTCCGGGGGGTTTTTGGGCACTTCATTATAAGTACCGATGCGGTCCGTTCAAGCGCGCTGCGTGCTTTGAATCCTCCGCGCGACGGCAGGCCGTCGAGCTAGCGCCGTTTGTGACGCCGCGACCGCCGGGGGGTATCGCGCGTCGCGTCCCCCTGGGAGTCCGCCTGGCTGCCCGGCTCCACGCCATAGTCCACCAGTTCCAGCGTCGTGCGCCGCACCAGCTTGCCGGCGTCGTCAAATTTCTGCGAAGTATGCGCCACGACCTCGCCGGGCACGTCGGGCACATGGTCGCTCCAGGTGGTCGTCGTGCCGCGATCGGTCTTGAGCACCTGCCGCATGCGGTAGCCGCGCCGTTCGGCCCGCTCGTCGAGCAGTTTGAACCGCTTGTCGAGTGAATAGACCTCGGTCAGGGCCTCTTGGGTCGTCTTGCCGCTGGCGGCGTCGCTGATCGTGCTGCGGCGCTTCAAAATTGCCGGCATCATACGGGGCGAAAAGTTGATCTCGATGATCTCCTTGTTGCCGCCCCCCAGAATCTCGATCTGCTGGGCCTCGCAGTCGATCTGGCGACCGTCGACGGTGAGCGACTCGCCCTCGAGCGGCTTGAACGACACGGTTTGACCGGCCGTTTCGCCGGCATAGCCCTGCTGGACGGTCTGCGGCGGCGAGGGGAATTTCTTGCCCGCCACCTCGACCGTGACCTCCACAGAGAGCGTGATGCGCTCGGGGGTCACTTCCTCGACCGTGGTCGTATTGTCCGTGATGCTGGAGCTGGCGACCTTGCCGTCGTCGTCAAAATTCTCGGTGACGATGCGCACCTGGCGCCAGGCCCCTTTACCAAAGCGGGCCCAGGCATGGGTCTGCACGAGCACCTCGGCGCGCTGGGCCGCGACGGCAACACCGGCCAGTGCGGTCCAGCCGGCCGCGAAAGCCCAAACCGTGCGATACAGTCGCCGAGAAATCACGTTGCCCCCTGCCGCAATGCGCCGCGCGACTCCAAAAACGGAACGGCGCGCCAAAGCGGCTAAAACCGGGATCCATGATACCCGCTCTGGGCCCAAATTCTACGGCAACCGGGCCCCAAGGGGCCGAGACTACGGGGCCGGGACAAGGCCGGGCAACCGCACTCAACCCTTGGCCGGCTATTGGTTTGCAGAGCCATCGGCCGTAGATTTGGGAGGAGTCCGGCTCGACGCAAGAGCCAGCGCCACGGCGCCGACCGAGATCGCCACGTCGGCCACGTTGAAGATTCCGCTGCGGACCGGTCCCAGGCCCAGGTTCATGAAGTCGATCACCAGGCCGTCGTACTGGACGCGGTCGATCAGGTTGCCGATGGCGCCCGCCAACAGCAGCGCACAGGCCGATAGACGTAGCGGGCCCATCCGCCGACCCACGACCATCACGGTCGCCAGGGCCGTGGCGATGGCCAGATTCACGCCGACCAAGAGCGTGCGGCGAACTCCGTCTGGCAGGTCCTGACCCAGGCCCAGGAAAGCGCCGGGGTTCTCAGCATATTGGAGCCGAAAGGTGTCGCCCCAGTAGCTGGCAACCGGCTGACCCTTGAGATGGTTCTGGGCGACGTGCTTGGTGAACTGGTCGCAGCCGACCGAGGCCACCAGGACCAGGCCAATCAACCACCAGACGGGCGCCGTTTTCGTGCGGTTCATCGAGCCGGTTCCTTGCACTTGGATTGATGGCCGGGCCCAGGATACACCCTGCTTGTCGTCTCATTCCAATTGGCGTTCCGCTGGATTGTCGCCCGCCAGGACCGCCTGGGTCAACTGCCGCGGGTGTCGTGCATCTTCAGGCCGACCTCTTCAGCTGAGGGAAACGAGTCGTCGGCGGCCACGCGTTCGATCTCGCGACGGTCTTTGTAGTTGGCCCAGCCGCGGCCGACCGGCGTGGCGCAGCCCGAGGCACACAACGCCAGACAGATCGCGGCGCAGCAGGTCGGTGACAGGACGAGGCTCGGCAAAGCGCGCATGGCAATCACTGGCTCGCGGGTTCCAAACGGGAAATCTCTGACCACTCCACGCCGCACATCTTCGCTACGGATGCACTTGTTCGAGTGACATCCATTCTTCGACCGTCTTGGGCGGAGGCGCCGGCTGGGTATAAAACAGCTTCTTGAAGAAGCCGGGCTCGGGCTGCTTGTTCCGCGTCGAATAGTGCGAGGTCACGCCGCTGTGCTGCGACGACTTGCCCTTCTTCGACGAAAACATGTTCTTCGTGCTCGTAAACAGCGACTTCGTGCCGTCGCTCATCTTGGTGAGCACGGGCGGAGTCTTCGCGCTGTTGGTGGCGGTCGTGAGCCTGGCGTCCGAGGTCTGCTTGGCGCCAAAGCCGAACCAGCTACTGCGTTTGGCGGCCTCGTCGGCCCGCGCCTCGAGCGAGCTGGCCAACAGAAGCGTAGCGGCAAGCACCATACATCTGGCGATGCACACGGCAGAAACTCCTCGCGGTTTGGAATCAACCCTGGGCCGCGCGAGACTCGGCAGCCCGAAAACGGATATGTGGCGGGACCATCGCAAAAACGCCGCGACCTGTCCAGAGAGGTTTGCTTCCTTGCCGTTGACCGCTCAAAATCCAGCCGTGACCCTGCGGCAATCGGCAAGATAGGGGGTTTTACCCCAGAACCCTTCCTTGCGGCAGAAGCTAGCGGGTCTTAAATTTAGCTATTCGGGAGATATGGTCGTGACGGCGGACCCTTCTTCCCCACGAAATCCTGCCGCCCAAGCGTAGTTCGTTTTTGCGATCCCCCTTCATGCTGCAAGAGACAATCGGGTTTATCGGCGCGGGCCAGATGGCGCGAGCCTTGGCGGGGGGATTTGTCCGGGCGGGCCTGATCGCGCCGGCGCGAGTGATCGCCGCCGACCCGGTGGCCGACGCCGTGGCCGCCTTCATGCAGGCCGTGCCCGGCAGCCAGTCGGCCATCGACAATCGGTTCGTCGCTGCCAATGCCGACGTCATCGTGCTAGCGACCAAACCGCAACAGATCGCCGCGGCGCTGGCGGACATTGCCAAGCCGGCCGCCGGCAAGCTGGTCATCTCGATTGCGGCCGGCGTCAAGCTTTCGACCATGGCTGCCGCGCTACCCAAGTCGCGCCTGGTGCGAGTGATGCCCAACACCCCCTGCCTGGTCGGTCAAAGCGCCAGCGGCTACGCGCTGGGTCCGCATGCCACCGACGCTGACGCACAGCTTGTCGGCCGCTTGCTGGAAGCGGTGGGCCGCGCCTTCGTGGTCGACGAGAAACTGCTGGACGCCGTGACCGGGTTGTCGGGCTCGGGACCCGCGTTTGTCTATGTGATCATCGAGGCGCTCAGCGACGCTGGAGTGCGAATGGGTCTGCCGCGCGACGTTGCCACGCAGTTGGCCGCGCAGACCGTGCGCGGCGCGGGACAGATGGTGCTGGAGACCGGCGAGCATCCGGGTGTGTTGAAAGATCGCGTGGCCAGCCCTGGCGGAACGACCATCGCGGGCCTGGCGGCGCTGGAATCCGGCGGTTTGCGCGGCACGTTGATGGCCGCGGTCGAGGCCGCCACGAGGCGTTCGATCGAGTTGGGCCAAACCTAGCCAAGTACAATGGAATCATGGAAGGGTCTTGGCCGCAGGGCGGGCGAGACTCGGTGAGATTGACGGGGAGTCGAGATGTCCATTTTTAGCGTCGTTGATGACAAGCACGTTCCGCTGTACCGCGTGATGTGGGTTTCGGCCACGCCGCACTTCTGCGGCGCCGAAGACTGCGAGCGCGAGGGTCAGTACGAGGTCCGCCTGGAGCAAGGCGAATCGGTCTGGGCCAAACAGCAAGAACGCGACGATATGCTCCGCGCCCTGGAAACCTGGCAAGGCGGCCTGGGGCCCCCGGAAGAGGACTGGGAGTGAGGAGCAGGCCGTAGGCGAAAGACGCTAGGCTACAGGCTACAGAAAAAACACCAATGCCGCCTTCCTGGCATCCATCGGCTGGCGGCTTAGCAGGAATCACTAACCACTAGCCACTGATCACTAACCACTCTCTTCCATGTCCACCTTCGAACGCGACGAATACAAATGGCGCGAGACTTATTTCGTGCTGTTCGACGCCGCTAAGCGGCCTTCGCTCCAGCAGGTCGAGGCCATGCTCAAGGATCTCAACGACCGCTTTGAGCTGTTGAACCCCGTGGCCGACGAGGATGGCCGGTTCGAGTCGCTGACCATCATGAGCCCAGACGACTACGCGGCGCTCGACATCAGCTTCGAGGCGGGCGATGAGGTGCGCGAGCAGGGCGCAAGCTTCTATCAAGAGCTCAAGCCGTCGGTCTCCGACGCCGACGAGCGGAAGAGGCTGGCCCGGCTGCCCAAGTGCGACGGGCGGTTTGACCTGCTGCACTTCGAGCACATGACCCCGGCCGTGGCCGAGAGCGACGACGAAGACGAAATGCTCGACCCCAGCGCATTGCTGATCGTGCTCGACGCCCTGGTGGAGCTGGTCGACGGTGTGGGCGTTGATCCGGCCAGCGGCACGTTGCTATGATCGGCCGTGCGGTTTTGATCGCCCGTGTGGTTTTAATCGGCCGTTCGACCCGCGCGCACTTCTGACCTGAGCGGCTGTGCGTGGCGGCGTTGCTTGTTTCTATCCTTAGGGCCTGTCCGCAGTTTGATATCCCATGATTGCCAAAGACATCAAGAACGGCATGATCGTCAACTATAGCGACGCTCCTTGCCTGATCCAGTCGACTCACGTGCAGAGCCCTTCGGCCCGCGGCGGAGCCACGCTCTACAAATACCGGGCCCGCAACCTGGTGACCAAGCAGAAGGTGGACATCGTGCTCAAGGGGGGCGAGTCGCTGCCCGAGGCCGACTTTGCCAAGCGAGCCGTGAAGTTCATGTATGCCGACGCCACGCACATGCACTTTCTCGACCAGGAAGACTACAACCAGTATTCGCTGCCGCTGGAGGACATCGTCGAAGAAACGAAGTACCTGACCGAAGGCCTCGAAGGCGTGCAGGCCCTGATCTACAACGACGAGTGCGTCGGCCTGCAACTGCCAACCTCGGTGGAGCTGAAGGTCACCGAGTGCGACCCCGGCATCAAAGGCAACTCGGCCACCAGCCGCACGAAACCGGCCAAGCTGGAGACGGGCTTGATCGTGCAGGTGCCCGAGTATCTTTCGCAGGGCGAAATGGTGAAGGTCGATACGCGCACGGGAGAGTTTTTGTCGCGAGCGTAAGGGCGGCGCGCCGTAACGTTCCCGTCGCGCCCCAGGCGATCTTCCCGCCCAAGTCAGCGACGATGGCGACCCTTTTGGCCAAGCGGCGAATCGCTTCGCGCCTATTTTTTCCATTTTTGGCGGGCTGACTGCGGAACTCCGGACCGGAACGGCCCCAGCGACGCCGCAATAACGGTCACCCCCCTTGGCTCAGCGAGTCCGCCACTGTGGTCGGTTCGCTCTTACCACGATTCACTCGCATTCCTGAAGCTTGGATGCTGGGAAGTATATTGATACGCTCTTTGAGCAACTTGAATTACGTATATTAGCCCACCCGAACTCGTGAGGGCAAGATGTCGCAGGCGCAAACGAAGGAATACAACACCACCGTCCGTGTTCTGATCGACGGCAATTGGACGGCCGATGGGATGTCAGAGTTCTTGTCATTGTGCTCGACAATTTACTACCTAAATGCACTGCCGACTGATTTCCTCGATCGCTACCAACTGCACTATGTGCTATTCGGCGAACTGAATCCCGTCGAGGCTATAAAGCGGGATTTGCGATGGAGGCACGGAGACAGGCTTTACCCACTACGAGTGACGAGAATTCAGTATGGCTCACCAGGCTTTATAGAATTCGTCGGCGCAATCACTGGACTGAACAAGCTATATGATTTGCTTCGCGCCGTAGTTGATCGATCAATCAGCCGGAGGAAGCTTATCGCAGAAGCAGAAGGAGTTGAGCTAAACAATGAACTAACACGCCTCCACGTCCAGTCGCTGAAGAACAAATTAGCGGCCGAAGAACGTCAAGAACGAATGATATTAATTACTCAACAATTTCCCGCTGACCGAGCCGCGGATGAAGTCATGCGACGTTTCATGCCGGAAATCGACAAAGCGATCGCCATCGCGCAGGAATTGGCCGACTCCCAAATGATCACTGAAGTCGAGCAACGTAGCGACTCAACAGACTGAGAGGTAGCAACGAAGGCGCACGTCCATGGACATTTGTCGCTCGAGATCGTGGAATCCGCGCATTCAGCAAGGCCAATTTTAATCCTCTGTCACACGAAAAGGTGAAAAATGGTGCTAGCAGTCCGTTGAAATTCAGTGTTGTCAGGCGGCGGGGGCGAGGTGGAGCGGTCGCCAGCGATTTTCAAGTGCGGCGCCCGCGCGACTTTTCAAATCGTTCCATGCGCGCCGAAACGCGA